>Ga0187766_10002790_pt1 | contig 10248 bp, 8 predicted proteins | sample 0216_QUI02_MP05__4_FD_132971 | JGI IMG/M metagenome (GOLD analysis project Ga0187766, IMG submission 132971) | Tropical peat soil microbial communities from peatlands in Department of Meta, Colombia - 0216_QUI02_MP05_20_MG | ecosystem: Environmental > Terrestrial > Soil > Wetlands > Peat ...
AAATGCTCGGCGCCGATGACCCCGTGGCCCAAAGCGCGCGCGGTTTCGCTCGCCTCAACGACGACCTGCCGCGCCCGATCGGAGAACAACTCAAGCACCCTGCAAGGATCGCATCCCGACCAACACGCCACCCACACCCGCCGCACTGAGAACCAATCTTGCTCCCCCCAACCCGGGACTGCGGCGGGTTGCCGTCGCCCCAGTGTCGCCGACACTCAGCCAGGCAGCTTCAAGGTCGACAGACGTCTCGCTTCCCCCTCGCCCAAACGCGCGGTTCCGCGTCCGGCCGCCAGCCGGTGTTCATCGACGTCGTCACCTTCGGCGCCCAGACCGACGCCTGCGGCAAGTACCTGTCGAAGGCCCGCGCGGTCGCGCTCGCCGGCCGGCTCGTCTACCGCGTGTGGGACGACAACGGCACCCGCCGCAGCCGCCACCGCGTCGTCGACCGCGTCCAGTTCGGCGGCCGCCCAGTAAGCCGGCACACCGGCCGCCTCCTTGGAGATGCTCGCTCCGTACTCGAGCATCGGCGCACCGGCGAGGTAGAACGGCCCGAGCACCGTCGACTCGGTCGCGCCGTCGGGCAGCTCGTGCTCGAGCACGAGCTCGAGCGCGTCGACGAGCATCGACAATCCGAGCGCGTCCGACCACAGGATTAACTCCTGCCGGTGCTCGTCGGTGATCCGCCCGGTCTCCGTGAGCGCGCGATCGCCCGCTCCCACTCCGCGTGCGTGAGCTCGACCTCGGCGGCGAACGCGTGCAGGTGCCGCGCCAGCGCCTGCATCAGCTCCCGCAACCTCGCGTCCGGACAGCGGTCGAAGCTGTCGATCACCGCCGCGGTGATCTCGCGGGCGCGGTCCGGCCCCTCGGCTCGTGCACGCGGCTAATGTTGTCGGTCCGCTGACGGGTGGCGGAACGCTCACTCGGCCGTCGACCCACGGTGCTATACACGACTACGGATGGCCACGACCGATGCGGCAACGGCGCACGACGGCGCAGTCGAGGGGCCCGTCGTAGTGGCGCGCGAGCTCACGCGGCGCTACGGCGAGGGCACCACCGCGGTCGAGGCGTTGCGAGGCGTCTCGCTCGATGTGCACCGCGGCGAGCTGCTCGCGGTGATGGGGCCGTCCGGGTCGGGCAAGTCGACGCTGATGCACGTGCTGGCCGGGCTCGACAAGCCGACCAGCGGCACGGTCACGATCGCCGGAATCGAGATCACCGGTCTCGACGACGCGGCGCTGACGATGCTGCGGCGCGAGCACATCGGGTTCGTGTTCCAGTTCTTCAACCTGCTTCCGATGCTAAGCGCCGAGGAGAACGTGCTGCTGCCGCTGTCGATCGCGGGCGAGAAGCCCGACCAGCAGTGGGTGGGGCAGCTGTTTGAACGGACCGGTCTGGCGGCCCGGCGTAGCCACCGCCCCTCGGAGCTCTCGGGCGGCGAGCAGCAGCGGGTCGCGATCGCCCGCGCGCTGGTCACGCGCCCGACGATCCTGTTCGCCGACGAGCCGACCGGAAACCTCGATTCGAAGACCAGCGGCGAGATCCTCGAGCTGCTGCGCAGCTCGGTCGATGACTACGGGCAGACGATCGTGATGGTGACTCACGAGCCCCGGGCCGCGTCGATCGCGGACCGGATCATGTTTCTCGCCGACGGGTTGATCGTGAAGCAGCTGCGCGAAGCGGACTCCGGCGAGGTGCTGAGTGTGATGAGCACGCTCCAGTCATGACTCGCGTCGCGCTGAACGGCCTGTTGCGACGCAAGCTGCGCGCGGCGCTGACCGCGATCGCGATCGTGCTCGGCGTGGCGATGGTGAGCGGCACGTTCGTGCTCACGGACACGATCGAAGCCGCGTTCTCGACCGTGTTCACGCAGGCGTACAAGAACTCCGATGCGGTGATCACCGGCAAGAGCGCGATCGGCAACGGCAACAACAACAACGGCACACGCGTGCAGCCTCCGGCGATGCCCGCGTCGCTGCTCACCCAGGTGCGCGCGCTGCCGCAGGTCGCGGCGGCGTCCGGCGGCATCTCCGACAACGCCCAGCTCGTCGGGCACAACGGCAAGGCGATCTCCCACGGCGGGTCGCCGGGGCTCGCGTTCAGCTACAGCCCGGCGGGCCAACGCTTCAACCCGCTGAGCCTCACGAGCGGTACGTGGCCAAGCGCGCCCGACGAGGTCGATATCGATGCATCGACCGCCAGCAAGGAGGGCTTCTCGGTCGCGGAGCCGATCGGCGTGATCGCGCGCGGACCGGTGCAGATGTTCAGGATCGTGGGCACGGTCAAGTTCGCCAGCGTGTCCTCACTGGGTGGCGCGACGATCGCGATCTTCACGCTGCCCACCGCCCAGCAGCTGTTCAACAAACAGGGTCGGCTCGACGAGATCAACGTGGCCGCGAAGAAGGGCGTGTCGCCGAACCAGCTCGTGCGCGCGATCCAGCCGCTGCTGCCGCCCGACAGCCAGGTGCGCACGGGCCAGGCCCAGGCCCAGCAGGCGACGAAGGACACGAGCGCGTTCCTGACGATCTTCAAGGACTTCCTGCTGGCGTTCGGGGGCATCGCGCTGTTCGTCGGCAGCTTCGTGATCGCGAACACGCTGTCGATCACGATCGCGCAGCGGATGCGCGAGCTGGCGACGCTGCGCACGCTCGGCGCGACGCGGCGTCAGGTACTGCGCTCGGTGCTGCTCGAGGCGTTCATGATCGGCCTGCTCGCCTCGATCGTCGGGCTGTTCCTGGGGCTGGCGCTCGCCAAAGGACTCAATTCGCTGCTGGTCTCGTTTGGGATCGACCTGCCGCAGACCTCGGTCGTGTTCGCGGTGCGGACGATCGTGGTCTCGCTGCTGGTGGGCGTCCTGGTGACGATGCTCGCGGCCGTGCGACCCGCGCTGCGGGCCACGCGCGTGCCGCCGATCGCCGCGGTCCGGGAGGGAGCGGTGCTGCCGCCGTCGCGGTTCGCGCGCTTCACCACGCATGCGGCGCTGGTGACGATCGCCGCGGCGGTCGCGGTGATACTCGTCGGGCTGCTGGTCGCAGGCCTGTCGACCGCCGTGCGCCTGATCGCGGTCGGGGTCGGAGCGGTGGCGCTGTTCATGGGCGTCGCGATGCTGGCGCCCGCGCTCGTGCCGCCGCTGGCCCGGGTGCTCGGCTGGCCGGCGGCCAGGCTCGGTGGGAGCGCGGGCGGGCTCGCCCGCGCGAACTCGATCCGCAACCCCGCGCGGACCGCGTCGACCGCGTCCGCGTTGATGATCGGACTGGCGCTCGTGACGCTCGTCGGCGTGCTCGCCGCCGGCCTCAAGGCCCGGTTCCAGAACTCCGTCAACCAAGAGTTCGTGGCCGACTACGCGGTCACGGCGACGAACAACTTCAGTCCGATCAGCCTCGCGTCGGAGCAGGCGCTGCGGCACGTCCCGGGCGTGCTCGTGGCCTCGGGCGTGCGCGCCGGCCAGGGCCGCGCGTTCGGCTCGACGATCAACGTTACCGGCGTGTCGCCCGACGTCGGCAGCGTGATCTCGATCAAGTGGCAGGCAGGGGGCCCGCAGACGCCCGCGCAGCTCGGTGCGGACGGCGCGTTCGTCTCGAACTCCTACGCGAGCGCGCAGCACCTGCACATCGGATCGCCGCTGCCGGTCGAGACGCCGAGCGGGACGACGCTTCCGCTCGTGCTGCGCGGGATCTACAAACCGCCGCCGGGTGCCCCGCCGTTCGGCGACGTCACGATCTCGACGGCCCGCTTCGACTCCGCGTACCAGAACCCGCAGAACCTGTTCACGCTCGTCAACATGCAGGGCGGGGTCACCGCGGCGAACACGAGCACCCTCAACGCGGCCTTGAGCGGCTTCCCGGACGCGAAGGTGCAGACCAAGTCGCAGTTCGAGCAGAACCAGCTCTCGAGTCTGACGACGCTGCTGAACCTCCTGTACGCGCTGCTGTCGCTGTCGATCGTCGTCAGCCTGTTCGGGATCGTCAACACGCTCGTGCTGACCGTGTTCGAGCGAACGCGCGAGCTCGGGATGCTGCGCGCGGTCGGGATGAGCCGCCGCCAGGTCCGGCGGATGATCCGGCACGAGAGCGTGATCACGGCGCTGCTCGGCGCGACGTTCGGGATCCCGGTCGGGGTGGTGATGGCGCTGCTCGTCGGCTCGGCGATCAAGTACTACGTGTTCACGGTCCCGGTCGGCACGCTGATCGTGTTCGTGATCGCGGCGATCATCGCCGGGTTGATCGCGGCGATCTTCCCCGCCCGGCGGGCGGGGCGGCTCAACGTGCTCGCCGCGCTCCAGTACGAGTAGCTCGCCCGCCGGGTCCGATCGCGAGGCGCTCGGCCAAGCGGCTGTGCCGCCGTCCCGTGTCCGGGGTGCGGGCCGCCCGCGCGACGACCTCCTTCGAGCCGACGATCACGGTCGCCAGCTTCGCGCGCGTGACCGCCGTGTAGAGCATCTCGCGCCGCAGGAAGAACGCGCCCGCCGCCGGGTGGGCGACGATCACCGCGACCGGCAGCTCGACGCCCTGGCCCCGGTGCACCGAGCACGCGTAGGCGAGCCGCAGCCGATCGGACTCCTCGGGCGGGAGGCGGAAGATCGTCTCCTCGGCGCCGAGGATCAACGCCGCCTCGTCGTCGTCGTCCTCGGAGCCGGAGACCTCGTCCAGCAGGCGCAGCAGGGTGCCGTTCATCAGCCCGAGGTCGTGGAGGTTGCGGCCGGTCATCATCAGCTTGTCGCCGATCCTCAGCCGGCCGCCGCGGACCGTCTGGCCGTCGGGATTCAGCGCCTCGCGCAGCGCCTCGTTGAGCGCATCGATCCCGAGCTCGCCGCGGTACACCGGCGCAAACACCTGGATCTCGCGGATCGGATCGATCCCGTAGTGGGCGGGTAGCCGCTGCGAGACGAGCGCGACGATCTCCTCGCGGGCGGCGCGCGCGTTCGGGCGCTCGATCATGAACAGGTCCCGGCGCATGCCGGGCCGCGGTGCGAACTCGGGGCGCTCGCCGCGGCGGATCGCGTGCGCGCCCTGGACGATCATGCTGCCCGCCGCCTGGCGGAAGATGTGGGTCAGGCGCGTCGTCGGGACCGCGCCCGAGGAGACCAGCTCGGCGAACGGCTTGCCGGCGCCGACGGGCGCGAGCTGGTCGGCATCGCCGACGAGCACCACGTGCATCCGAGGCCCGACCGCGCGCAGCAGCGTCACGAGCAGCTCGAGGTTGGCCATCGACGTCTCGTCGACGATCAGCAGGTCGCCGGGGAGCGGGTCGTCCTCGTCGTGCGTCGGGCCCTCGCCGGGAATCCAGCCGAGCGCGGAGTGCACGGTGCGCGCGGCGATGCCACTGGCCTCGGTCATTCGGATCGCGGCGCGGCCGGTCGGCGCGACCAGCGTGATTCTGGCGCCCTGGGCGGCGGCGAGCGCCCCGATCGTCTTGATCGACGCGGTCTTGCCGGTCCCCGGGCCGCCGGTGATCAGCGACAGCCGGTGGGTGAACGCGTTGCGCACGGCGTCGAGCTGCTCGGGGGTTGGGTCGGGGGCGCGCGCCGGGGTGGCCTGGTCGTCCGGCGCACGGAGCCGTCCACCCGTCGGGCCGTCGGTCATGTCGGCGACGCGCTCCGCGAGCTCGGCCTCGAGCTCGGCGGTCTGCCGGCGATAGATCCACTGCTGCTCACGGATCAGGTCGCCGGTGCGGACCAGCTCGTCGATGAACGCCTCGGTGTGCTCGGGGCGCTCGCGGTGCTCGGTGTCGTCGGTGCGCTCGGTGCTCCCGGTGCTCTCGGTGAGGTGGGTGCGCTCGGTGAGGTGGGCGCTCTCGGTGAGGTGGGTGCTCTCGGTGACGTGGGCGCGCTCGGTGCCGAGCAGCTCGCGCAGCGAGGACAGCAGCGGGTCGAGCGGCATGCACGTGCTGCCGTTGCGCTCGGCCTCGGAGAGCAGGTACAGGACGGCCGCGCGAGCGCGGTCGGGGCCGTTGGCGGGCGCCCCCATCGCTTGCGCGATCCGATCGGCGAGGTGGAACCCGACGCCGAACACGCTCGTGAGCTCGTACGGGTGCTCGCGCACGACCCGATGGGCGCCGGCCCCGTACTCGAGGTGGATCCGCGTGACCAGGTATCCCAGCCCGTGCGGCGCTAGCAGCAGGTGCAGCTGGCGCATCACGCGCAGCCCCTCCCACGAGGCGGCGGCGGCCTGGGCCCGCTCGTGGCGCAGGCCGACGGCGGCGAACGCGTCCTGCGGATCGCGGTCGATCGCGCCGAGCACACCCTCGGGCCCGTGGCGCGCGATCAGCGATGCGGCGCGCTTGGCACCGATGTGCTTGACGCGGGACAAGTACGCGATCAGGGTCTCGACGTCGTCGGGCGGCAGCGGCCTGGCCTCGCTGACCTTCACCTGCGGCCCATAGCGGCTGTCGTCGACCCAGGTGCCGACCACGTGAGCGCGCTCGCGCTCCTCGAGGTGAATCAGCGGCCCGACGAGCACAACCGGCTCGCCGTCGCTGCCGTCGGCGTCGAGCACCGCCCAGCCGGTCGCGTCGCTTGCGTAGCGCGTGCGCCGAACGATCACCTCGGCGTCAAAGTCGCTCATCGACGTGACGTTACCCGCCCGCCAGGCCGGCAACGTCGGAGTTCACAGAGATGTCGCACGGCTGGGTGCGGCGGCTCGGGCCGGCTACGGCTGCTCGGCGCGCCGGACGGCCGCCTCGATCCCCTCGCTGCCGACCAGGTTGTGGAACGTGGACACGAGCGGGCGGACTGCCGCGAGCCCGACCCGTCCCTGGATACCGAGCGCCTGCACGCGGGTCTCGGAGGCGAGGAGCACACGCCCGGCGGCCGTCGGCTCGACCCAGTTGGCGAACAGCACCCGCGCGGTGCCGGGCTGCGACCAGGCGCGAAACTCGTCGGGAGTCGCGATCGCGGGGTAGTCGCGGCGCAGCGTCCAGATCCGGCCGACGAGCCCGGAGACAAGCGCCCCGTCCTCCTCTGTGAGGACCGCGAACGGCGGATCGTGGAACAGGTCGTCGAACGTCGCCTGGAGCGGGACGCCGGGGATCCGCCAGTTGATCAAGCGGCCGAGCACCGACGTCTCGACAAGGCGCACATGCCTCGCCGCGTCCCACAGGCGCTCGGGGTGGACGGTGCTCTCCCGGCGGTGATAGACGCGCAGGGCCGGGTCCGGCAGCCAGTGGTCGAGGTCGGGCTTCACCCGGCGAACGTGGTCGTCTTGAGTTGCTCGTTGACCTGCTCGAGCTCGAGTCCCTCGATTCGCACCAGCTTGTCCCGTGCGTGCGCGCCGGTGAGCAGCGCGACGCGGCTGGGGGCGATCCGGAGCGTGTCAGCCAGCAGCCGGCGGACGGCTTCGTTCGCCCGGCCCTCGATCGCCGGCGCGGTCACCTCTACGAGTAGCCGGCCGGCGCGCTCGCCGGCGATCCGCTGTCGCTTGGCGCGAGGCTTGACGCGGATCTCCAGGAGGACGCCGTCGGCGTCGGCACGAAGCATCGCGCCTCAACGTTACGTAATCGGCTGCGGCTCCGACGATTGTCACGTTCGCCCTCTCTGCGGGGGCTTAAGTGACATTCCCCGCTCGGCGCCGCGACGAATGTAACGTTCGGCCGCGCCCGGCCCGCCTCTCGCGCGGCCCGGGCAGGGTGCCACCACCTCGGGCCGCGCCCGCCCGAGGTCTCGCCCAGCCCCGGCGGGATGCCACCGCGAGCCGCGCCCGCCCGAGGTCTCGCCCGGCCTGCGCCGAGTCCGCGATCATCCCCGCGTGCTCCGCCATCTGCTCGCGCCCGTGGTGCCCGCCGCCGCGGCCGCGCTCGACCTCCCCCGCCGGCTCCCGAACGCCGACGGCGTCGTGCTCACGTTCGACGATGGCCCCCACCCCGAGGGCACGCCCGCGGTGCTCGAGGTGCTCGCACGCGCTGGAGCGCATGCGATGTTCTTCCTGGTCGGAGAGGAGGTGCAGCGGCGGCCCGCGATGGCGGCGGAGATCGTCGCCGCGGGCCATGCGATCGCCCTCCACGGACACCGTCACCGTCTCCAGCTGCGATTAGCCGGGCCGGAGCTCGACGCCGACCTTGCTCGCGGCCGAGCGGCGCTCGAGGACGCGACCCAGATCAAGCCCGACTGGCATCGCCCCCCTTACGGGATCTACAGCCGGCCGGGCCTGGCGGCGACCACGCGGGCCGGTCTCAAGCCGCTCCTGTGGTCGCGATGGGGCAAGGACTGGCGCAAGTTCACGACCCCGGAGCGCATCGCTTCCCGAACGACGAGGAAGATCGGCAAGGGCGATGTAATCCTCCTGCACGACGCGGACTTCTACAGCGCGCACGACTCACATAAGCGCACCGTTGCGGCCCTAAAGTTGATCTTGAGCGAGCTGGAAGGGCGCAAAATCGGTACCGTCCTCCCTGTCTGACAGGCTTGCCGGCGCGCACGACGAAAGATATGAATTGGGCGAGCCACGCGCGGGATTCGGTCCGCCGGCCGGCGGGGATGGGTCGACCCAGCGCGTCCCGGACGCCTACCCACAACCGATGAGACCCGCTTCCGCATCCGCATCCGCATCCGCCACCGTCAGTGGTTCGGCGTCCGCCAACGCTTCGGCTGCTACTCCGGCCTCCGCCACTGCGGAGGCGTCCAGCTCGGCCGCCGCTGCCGCCTCGCACTCGCACGAGCACTCGCACTCGCACTCGTACGAGCACGAGCACGAGCACTCGGAGACGCACTGGCACGAGCACTCGACGACGGGCTCGCACGAGCACTCACGCGAGCGCTCGCAGGAGACCATCCCCGACTACTCCCGGTTCGCGATCGGCTTCGACCATCGCGATCGCGCGCGGTTCCACGCGCTGATCGACGAGGTGCTCGACTCGGAGCGCTGGTCAGAAGGCGACCTGACCACCCGCTTCGAAGCCGCGTGGGGGGCGCACAACGCGATTCCCGCGGTTGCGCTCTCGAGCTGGGCCGGCGGCGCGCTCGCGGCGCTGCAGTTCGCCGGCGCACAGGCGGGTGAGACTGTCCTGTGCCCCTCGAACACGTTCATTGCCACCCCGCTGGCGGCGGTCCACACCGGCGCCAGCGTCGTGTTCGTCGACTGTAATCGCGAGGACCTGTGCATGTCGCTGGAGGGCTTCGTCGCCAAGGCGGAGCAGCACAAGCCGAGAGCCGCGATTCTCGTCCACATCGGCGGCCACCTCGCGTTCGACAGCGAAGCGATCGCCCGCTACTGCGCCGAGCACGGGATCTTCCTGATCGAGGACTGCGCGCATGCGCACGGCGCGAGCTGGCATGCTCGCAAGCCGGGCACGTACGGCGATGCGGGCGTCTACTCGCTGTACGCGACGAAGACGATCTCGACCGGCGAGGGCGGGGTGCTCGTCTCCAAGCATCCGGAAGTGATCGCCCACGCGCGGGCGTTTCGCAACTACGGCAAGCCCACCTACGACGTGCACGGCCTCAACTTCCGCATCAACGAATTCACCGCCGCGCTCGGGTTGCTGCAGATCCAGCGATTGCCGGAGATCGTCGCGTGGAAGAACAACGTTGCGCACGCCGAGTTGGACGCCTTGTTTCCGAGCCGCTTGGAGCTGCCGGAAGGGATGGTGTCCGGCCTGTACAAGTACATCGTTTTCGACTGGCTCGAGCGTTCCACCGGACGCGTCTACGACGAGCCATGCCACCGGATCATGGGCCACGACGTCGAGCTTCCGAACACCGATTGGGTCGCGAGGAACCATTCGTGCGTTCCGCTGTATTACCGACCAGGGCGGCCGGACGGTGGGACGTCTGCATCAGCCACCGCCGTCTCGACAGATGTCCTGAACCAAGCGAACCGAACGACGAGGCGCCCGCAGCGGTGAGGGTTCTGGTTACAGGCGGCTCGGGCTTCATCGGCTCGCACGTGGTCGACAAGCTGCGTGAGCGCGGGCACGAGCCCGTGATCTACGACCTGCGCCCGTCGCCGTGGCACGAGCGCAGCACGGTCGACACGGTGCTGGGCTCGATCACCGATCGAGAGGCGCTGGAGCGGGCGCTGCACAGTTGCGACGCCGTCGCGCACCTAGCGGCGGTCGCCGACGTCAACGACGTGCACGCCGAGCCCGAGGACGCAGAGCGCGTCAACGCGCGCGGCACGGTCGCCGTGCTCGAGGCCTGCCGCCGCGCCGGCGTCAAACGGATCGTGTACGCGAGCACGATCTGGGTCTACTCCGACTGCCAGGACGAGCGCGTCGACGAGGAGACGCTGCTGCCCGCGCCGAGCCACCTTTACACGA
>Ga0187766_10002791_pt1 | contig 10247 bp, 10 predicted proteins | sample 0216_QUI02_MP05__4_FD_132971 | JGI IMG/M metagenome (GOLD analysis project Ga0187766, IMG submission 132971) | Tropical peat soil microbial communities from peatlands in Department of Meta, Colombia - 0216_QUI02_MP05_20_MG | ecosystem: Environmental > Terrestrial > Soil > Wetlands > Peat ...
AGGGCGAGCCGCTGGGAAACGCGGAGCACGTGTGTGTCGACGGCCAGGGCCGGAACGCCGAACGCATTTCCCAGCACGACGTTGGCGGTCTTGCGGCCGACCCCCGGCAGCGCGGTCAGCTCATCGGCGGTCCCGGGTACCACCCCCGCGTGGCGGTCCACCAAGGCGCGGCCCACTCCGATGAGAGAGCGCGTCTTGGCCTTGAAGAATCCCGTGGAGTGTATCTCCTGCTCGAGCGTGGCGGGGTTCGCTCGCGCGTAGTCTGCTGCCGTTCGATAGCGCCTGAACAGCTCGGCAGTGACGGCGTTCACTCGCTCATCCGTGCACTGCGCCGAGAGGATCGTGGCGACGAGAAGCTCGAGCGGAGTGTCGAAGCGCAAGGCGATGGTGGCCCCGGGGTACGCCTTGTCGAGCCTCTGGAGGATCTTCCGGGCGCGCGCCTTCCGGTCGGCGATCGACTCCGCCATCAGCGGGGATCCAGGGGTTCCGGCTCGGCTGCGCTCACCGCTCCCGCCTCGAGAGGAACGCCCCGATGCGGTCGAGGCCCTCCTCTATTCGCTCCCGCGACGCCGCGTAGGAGAAGCGCAAATACCCCTCGGCATTCCGGCCGAAGTCCACCCCGGGGGTGACACCCACATGGGCCCGATCGAGGATCTCGAAGGCGAAGGCCAGCGAGTCGGTCGTGTAGCGCCGCGCGTTGGCGAGCGCGTAGAAGGCTCCGGTGGGAGGCGCGCCCACTCCGAGCCCGATCCGCGCAAGCCCGGAGACCATGACGCGCCGCCGCTCGTCGAAGATCCGCCGGAAGCGCGCCGCGTCGTCGCCGGCCTCCCGGAGCGCGGCCCGCGCCGCCCACTGGACGAACTCGTTGGTCGAGATGAAGAAGTTGCCGTGGGTGGCCTGCAGCACCGGCATGAACTCACGGGGGGCGATCAGATAGCCGATCCTCCAGCCCGTCATGGCAAACGCCTTGGAGAAGCCGTTCAGCACGAAGGCCCGGTCGGTGAACTCGAGAATGCTGTGCTCCGGTCCCTCGTAGGTCAGTCCGTGGTAGATCTCGTCCGAGACGATCCAGGGGCCGCATTCGGCGAGGGCGGCCATCCGGTCGGGAGCGAGAACGGTGCCGGTCGGGTTGGCCGGCGAGTTGATCAGGATCGCCTTGGTGCGCGGAGTCAGGCGCTGGCGCACCGCCGCGGTGCGGAACTGAAACGCGTCGTCTTCGTCCACGGGGACATACTGCGGCACCGCCTCCGCGTACTTCACGAATTTGGGATAGCAGGCGTAGTGCGGGTCGGACAAGATGACCTCATCGCCGCGCTCGAGGAGCGCCGTGAACAGGAGCAGCATCGCGGGCGACGTGCCGGCCGTGACCAGGATCTGGTCCGGCGAGACGGTGACTCCGTAGCGCGCGAGGTAGTGCTCGGCGATCGCCTCGCGCAGCGGGAGGATTCCCAGTGTGTGGGCGTACCGGGTATGCCCGTCCTTGAGCGCCCTCTCGGCCGCCTCCCGGATCACCGGCGGAGTCTCGAAGTCTGGCTCGCCGAACATGAGATGGACCACGTCGATTCCCTGGCGCTCCATGGCCTGGGCCCGCTGGAACACCTCGACGGCGAGAAACGGTTCGATCTCCTGGGCGCGTCTGGCGATCACCGGCCGCTCCCCGACCCTCGCCGTGTCAGCCGGACGCGGGCCGCGGCAATCTCCCAGACCATTCCCGGGCCGTGCCGCAGGACGCCGACCTTGGAACCCGGCTGATCGGCCCAGTTGACCGCGATCTCGACCACGCGGTAGCCGCGCCGGCGCGCCAGCAGCAGCAGCTCGACGTCGAAGCCGAAGCCCTCGGTGCGGAGCGCGCCGAAGAGGTCATCGGCGACCGGCCCGCGGAACAGCTTGAACCCGCACTGGGTGTCCACGACGTCTCCCACGCCCAGACTCCTGGTCAGGAAGTTGAAGAAGAGGCCGGCCGCCCGCCGATGGAGCCTGGTCTGCCGCACCACGGAGGGATCAGGCCGGGCGCGGGAGCCCACGGCGATGTCCGCCCCCGACTGGATCGCCACCTCGAGCCGTTTGATCTCGGCGATCGGCGTGGCGCCGTCGGCGTCGGCCATCAGCCGGAAGACCCCGCGGGCGGCTCTCATCCCCGCCCGCACCGCACGCCCCTTGCCCCGGTTCTCGGCAAAGCGCATGAGGCCGACCGAGGGATGGGCGCGGCCCAGCTCGCGGACGCGATCCGCGGTGGCGTCCTGGCTGCCATCGTCCACCACGAGCACCTCGTAGGCCTCGTCTCGGCCATCGAAGTAGCTCACGACCTCTTCGAGATAGCGCGGGAGCCTCGCTGCCTCGTTGAAGGCGGGGATCACCACGGACCAGCGCGGTTGCGCGGCGGTCAAATCGCCTTGCCCTCCATCACCGGCCTGACCACCTCCGGTCCGCTGTCGCCCGGGCCGAGCACGGCGCTGCCGACGCGACGACGACGACCGTGCTTTGCTTGTAGGAGGCGCTCGGCGTGACGGCCATCACAATCGAGAGCTTAGTCGGTGGGCACGGCTTCAGACAATACGAAAAGCTGGGCGCAAGCTCCGTTGACCCCACCGTCTTCGCGTGATATCCACCCTCTGTGATCCGGGCCGTCGGCGTCGTCAGCCGCATCCTTCCGAGCGCCCTGGCGCTCCTCGGCCTCGTGAGCGTGGTCGCCCGGGCCGCGGGCGCCGAATCCAAGCAATGGACGGTCGTCGCCGGAAAAAGTCAGGTCTCCTTCGACGCGTCGCACGCGCTGGGGAACTTCAGTGGCCGAGGGGAGGACGTCACCGGAGTATTCGCGGCCGACCCCGCCGACCTCCGGCGTGGGGTGACCGGGGTGCTCAGGGTCAACGCGGCAACCCTGAAGACGGGCGACCCGGAGCGGGACCGCGACATGCGGACGGCGCTCGCCGTGGAACGGCATCCCGAAATCAGGTTCACGATCGAGCAGATCGAAGCCTCGTTTCCCTCGGTGTCCGATCGATCGGACGTGCTCTTGACCATCAGCGGGCGCCTGCTGATCAGGGGAGTGGAGCGTCCGATGGAGTTCCCGGCGCGGGTGCGGCGCCGGGATGACGGGCTCTGGGTCCGGGGCGAGGCCAAGCTGAAGATGACGGACTTCGGGATCACCCCCCCGAAGCGGCTGTTCGTAAGGGTGGCCGACGATGTCCTCGTGAGTTTTGACGTCGTGCTCACGGAGGAAGCCGAGACGCCAGCCCGCTCTTCAAGCCCAGATCGAGCTGACCGACACCAAGTATTCGCGCAATAAGGGCGGCCGCGCCCCACCAGGGCCGATTGTCCCGGGCGCTCGCGTGCCATGCCCACCCGGCCAGTCGATTCAGCAATGAATAGCGGCGGCTCTCCCCTCGTCCGCCTCCTTGCCGGTCCCCGAGGCGGAACGATCCGCCGCGGAGCACCGTTTCAATTTCGGATGCGCTCAGCAACCGCGTGACGGCTGAATGCGTCTAAAACACCGAGAGGTCGGGGTTGTGGTCGGTTGAACCTCTCTTGCCCTTCCGACGAACTAGGGAGATGTGACGTCAATGACATTCAGAGAGGACGCTGGCGGCCCTGAAGTCAGCCAATTGCAGGTCCTTGCTTCCGGTCCAAAGGATCGCCGGCAGAGGACAGATCTTCCAGCCCTGGAGGTCGCCGATACGCCGGCTGCTGAGATCGAGCTCGATGACGCCCCCATCCTCGCCGAGGAGGTCCTGGCCCCATCCGCACCCCCGAGCGAAGATCCGGTCCGCCTCTACCTGAAGGAGATCGGCAAGGTTCCGCTGCTCAAGGCCGAAGAAGAAGTGACGATCGGCCGGCGGATCGAGGCCGGGCAGATCCAGCTTCGGCGGGCGCTCGGCGGGATCGCCATGGCCACCTCGCGCCTGGGCGGCCTGGTCGACCGCATTCGGCGCGAGGAGACCCCCCTCGACGACGTGATCCTGTTGCCGGAGGGGGGCGAGCCCAAGCCGGACGAGGTCAAGCCGATGCTGGCCGCTGTGGCGCGCATCCGGCGGCTTCAGGCCGAAATCGAACGGCTCGAGGCGGCGCTGCACGCCAAGAAGCGCCGGAGCGCCGTGACGCGCGCGAACTACCAGAAGTGGATCGCCCAGAACCGCGCCGCGATCCAGACGCTCATGGAGCGGCTCCCTCTCAAACCCGCGCTGGTGGACGAGATCATCTCGGAGATCCGCGATCTCGCCCGCCGGATGGACGGGATGCGGAGCGGCAAGGAGCTTCGGGACATGGAGCACCAGGCCGGTCTGAGCCGGCGTGCCCTCCTGGTGGCGCTGAGGGAGATCGAGCGGCACGACCAGGTCGTCCGGCAGGCCAAGCGCGAGCTGATGGAGGCCAATTTGAGGCTGGTGGTCTCCGTGGCCAAGCGCTACTTGGGCAGTGAGCTGTCGCTGCTGGATCTGGTCCAGGAGGGCAATATCGGCCTCATGAAAGCGGTGGATCGCTTCCAGTACCGGCGCGGCTTCAAGTTCTCGACCTATGCCACGTGGTGGATCCGCCAGGCCATCACCCGCGCCATCGCGGATCACTCCCGGACCATCAGGATCCCGGTGCACATGGTCGAGACGCTCAATCGCATCTCGCGGGTGAACCGAGGCCTCGTCAATGAGATGGGGCGGGAGCCCACTCCCGAGGAACTGGCCAAGCGAACCGGCGTGCCGACGCAGAAGGTCCGGCTGATCCTGGAGTCCTCCCGCAAGCCGCTGTCGCTGGAGACTCCGATCGGCGAGGACTCTCAGCTCGGGGACTTCCTGGAGGACAAGGGCGCCGGGTCCCCCAACGACAGCCTGATCACGCAGGACCTGACCACCCAGGTGGAGCGGGCGCTGTCGACCCTCTCGCCCAAGGAGAAGAAGATCCTGCGCCTGAGGTTCGGCATCGGCGAGGAAGGCGAACATACGCTGGAGGAGGTCGGCCAGCGCTTCGCGGTCACCCGCGAGCGCATCCGCCAGATCGAGACCAAGGCGCTGCGCAAGCTCCGCCATCCGCTGCGGGGTCGCGCTCTCCGCGTCTTCGTCGAAAACTAGCCGTCCGCTCCGGTCGCACGGGCCCGGGAGGCGCGCTCCCGGGCCCCGGTGCACCATCGCTCATCCCCGAGTTGGCTCCCAGCGAAAGCGCCGCACCGCCACCACGGCGGCCCCCACTCCCCAGCCCAGCATCACCAGCAGGGCGCGTGGCTCGACCCCCGATCCAATCCGCCCCGGATCGAAGACCGCGAACATGGCCTGCTCGAAATGGCGGATCGGGAACAGGCTCGCGATCTGCCCGAGCACGGAGGAGGCCGGCACTGGGAAGAACGTGCCCGAGATGAAGAGCAGGGGAAAGAGCGTTCCGTTGACGATGGCCGGGGAGGCGGTGGCGGTGGCGACGAGTGCGGTCATGGCGAGCCCGAGGCTGCAGAAGCAGAAGGCACCGACAGCGACGGTGAGCAGAAGGGCCGCCCACCGCCCCGGGAAGGCGACGCCGTAGAACAGCACCCCGACGGCCGTCGTCAGGAGGACGAGCAGGGCGCTCACCACCAGCGATGAGCCGATGTTCCCGCTCATGAACACCCAGGCCGGCAGTGGCGTTCCGCGAAGCCGCTTGAGCGCCCCGGAATCGCGCCGGAAGCAGAGGACGATGGCCAGGTTCGTGTAGCAGGCCGAGATCACGCTGAACGCGACGATCCCCGGCACGTAGTACTGGTTGTAGCTGATCCCGCCGAGAGCCCGGATGCTCGTTCCCTGGTTGAGGGTGGCGAAGATCACCAGGAGCAGGATGGGAAAGGCGAAGGTGAAGACGGCGCTCGACGGGCTGCGCCAGTAGAGCTTCTGCTCGTAGCGGACCTGCCGGGCGAGGAGCGCCAGCGTCCTCACCGGTCGACCATCTCGAGATAGACGTCCTCCAGGGAGCGGCGCGTCACCGTGAGCCCGCGAAGCTCGATGCCTCGGTCGAGCGCCCAGCCGGTGAGGAGGTGGAGGCATCGGGTCACTTCCTGGGACTCCACCAGCGCGTACTCCCCGTCCGGCCTGGCGGGAAGGGGCAGCGAGGACACCGCCACGCCTTCGGGAAGGGCGAAGCGGATCAGCGCCGCCCCGGTGTCGCGGCCCCCGATCGACCCCGGCGGGCCCTCGGCCACGAGCTGCCCGCCCGCGATCACGGCGACGCGGTCCGCGAGAAACTGCGCCTCGTCCATGTAGTGGGTGGTGAGGAACACGGTCTTTCCGAGACCTCCCAGCTGCTTGACGAGGTCCCAGGCATTGCGCCGGGCGGCCGGGTCGAACCCCGTCGTCGGCTCGTCGAGGAAGATCAGGTCGGGATTCCCGACCAGCGCCAGGGCGAGATCGAGCCGACGGCGCTGTCCGCCGGAGAGGGCTCGCACCCGGGAGCCCGTCTTGTCGCGGAGACCGACCAGATCAATCACCTCCCCGATCGGCCGCGGCCTCGGGTAGTAGCCAGCCTGCCGGCCGAGGACCTCCTCCACGGTCAGTAGCTCCTCGATCCCGCACTCCTGGAGGACGATGCCGATCCGCTCGCGCAGTCGCGCGCCGCCGCGCGCCGGGTCCATGCCGAGCACCGAGACCGTCCCCGCGTCCCGCCGGCGGTACCCCTCGAGAATCTCGACCGTCGTGGTCTTGCCGGCGCCGTTCGGGCCGAGAAGGGCGAACACCTCCCCCTCGGCAACCTCGAAGCTGATCCCCCTCACCGCCTCCGTCGATCCGTACGACTTGCGAAGCCCGACGACGGCAATGGCGGCTCCCACTTGACCAGTCACTCGGCGCGTCTTGCTCCTCAGCCCTTGACGACCGTCGTGCGGTAGGTGTTGAGGCCCGTGTCCGGCGGCGAGCCGCTGAGGACGGTGATCATCGTCGCGATCTCGCTCCGGTGGTGGGTGGCGTGGTTGACCACGTGCTGGAGGAGAGGGCCGAGGGGCACCGTGAACTGGACGCCCTCCGTGTTCCGGTAGCTGATCGGACGCGCGAGGTCGGCCTCGGCGAGGCCGTCCACGAAGGCGCGCTGCTCGACCTCGAAGTCGTCCCATCTCCTCCGCAAGTCCGCGAGCGCCGGAAAGTCGGCGTTGCCCGGGATCCGCGCGGGCGAGACCCCCTTCCAGCGCGACAGCCAGATGAAGTCGGCCCCGTAGAGGTGCGCGAACATCCCCTTCAGGTTCGGAACGCTCCAGTGCTTGCCCATGTCCTGGTTGACCGCCTCACCGAGGTTGGCGGCGATCTCGAACAGCCGCCGGTTCGCCCATCGGTGGTAGTCGTAGAGGCTTCGGATCAGCTCCACGGCCATGTCGAGCCTCCTATTCGAGGATGGCGACGGTATCGCCTTCCTGCACCGTCTGTCCCTCGGCCACGAGGATCTCCTTCACCGTGCCCCCCTGCGGCGCCTCGACCGGAATCTCCATCTTCATCGACTCGAGCACGATGACCGGATCGCCGGCGGCCACCGTGTCGCCGGCTTTCGCAATGATCTGGAAGACCACGCCCGTGATGTGCGCCTTGACCTCCTCAGCCATTGAACGCTCCTTCCTCGACCATCTGGGTGTGCACCGAGCCGGCGCGAAAGGCGGCGCTGTGCACAACCCTCCGGTGGAGCGGGATCACCGTCTTGACGCCCTCGACGACGAATGCGTCGAGAGCCGCCGCCATCCGGGCGATGGCCTCGTCCCGACTGGGCGCCGAGGCCACCAGCTTGGCGAGCAACGGGTCGTAGTGTACCGAAACCTCCACGCCTTGCGCGACCCCGGACTCGAGGCGAATTCCCGGTCCGCCGGGCTCCACGAGCCTGGTGATCCGACCGGGAGAGGGCAGAAACCGCTTGGCTGGATCCTCGGCATAGATCCGGCACTCGACCGCCGCGCCGCCCTGGCCGATATCGGCCTGCGCCCACGGGAGCGGCTCGCCGCTGGAAACCCGGAACTGCGCCTGGACGAGATCGATTCCGGTCACCTCTTCCGTGACCGGATGCTCGACCTGGAGCCGGGTGTTCATCTCGAGGAAGTAGAACTCATCGCCCTTGACGATGAACTCCATAGTCCCGGCGTTGACGTAGCCCGCCGCCCTGGCCCCGGCCACCGCCGCCGCCACCAGCCGCGCCTTGAGCCCGGGTGGCAGATTGGGCGCCGGGCTCTCCTCGATGAGCTTCTGGTGGCGCCGCTGGATCGAGCACTCCCGCTCGTGCAGGTGCACGAGGCCGCCATGGCGATCGCCGAACACCTGGACCTCGACATGGCGGGGCGCCTGGACGAATCGCTCGACGAACAGCGCTCCCGAGCCGAAGGCCGACTGCGCCCGGCGCTGGGCGGAGGCGAAGGCGCCGGCCAGGCCGGCCTCGTCACTGGCCGCGATCATCCCGATGCCGCCGCCGCCCGCCGCCGCCTTGAGCATGACGGGGTAGCCGACCCGGGCCGCCGCGCCACGCGCCGCCTCCAGGTCCTCCACCACGCCGTCGCTGCCCGGCACCACCGGAACGCCGGCCGCCGCCATGAGCCGGCGAGCGCCGACCTTGTCCCCCATCTGCCGGATCACCTGCCACGAGGGGCCGACGAAGACGAGGCCGGCTTCCTCGCACGCCTGGGCGAAGCGCCAGTTCTCGGAGAGGAAACCATAACCCGGATGAACCGCGTCGGCGCCCGACCGCCGCGCCGCATCGAGGATTCGCCCGATGTCGAGATAGCTGTCGCGGGCGGGAGCGGGCCCGATCGCCACCGCCTCGTCGGCCTCCCGGACGAATGGCCACTCGCGGTCTGCTTCCGAGTACACGGCGACGGATCGGATCCGGAGCGCCCGACAAGCCCGGATGATCCGCCGCGCAATCTCCCCCCGGTTGGCGATCAGGACGGTCGACAGCACCGGGATCAGGCGTGGTGGGCGGCGTCCACCGCCGCGAGCTCGATGGCCGCGGCGCGCCATCCTCCCTCGGCGGGAACCCAGCGAAGGAGGAATGTCAGTGAGCCCTCGGCTCCTTCGAGCTTGAGCTTCACCAGCCGCTGCCGGCCGACCTTGGCGATCGCGACCACGCGCTGGCTGGCTCGGGTGCCCGCGGCACGGAGGGCCGACTCGACAGCCTCCCCTGGCTCCACGGACGGGAGAAGCCAGCGGCGAAGCGCCGCCGCGTCCCGGCCGACCAGCGCCTCACCGAGGCTCCGAACGGCCGCGTCGAGCTCGTCGGGCAGGCGCCCGTGATCCGAGGACTGCTCGAGCCGGATCAGCTCCCCGGCATCGTCGCTGAGCGCCAGGGCCGGCTGCCCGCGATCCGCGCGGGCGGAAGCGGGCACGCCCCGACCGGTCACTCCGCCCGCCGCGGCGAGCAGGGCTCCGAGCCGCTCCTGCCATGCGTGCGCGCGCGCCTCGAGCGCGGAGTCGGTGATGAGATGGCCGAGAATGGCGCGGCCGGCGGCGATATGCCGGCGCTCGTCGTCGGCGCACCGGGCGAGGATCCGCAGTGTCGGCGGCTCGTACACCTCGTTGGCGCGCTCCAGGTGGTCCTCGTAGGTAGCGAGCAGATGGGGTTTGAGCACCCGGTAGATGCCGACGACTCGCTCCACCGTCTGCCGTGGCCGCTCAGGCTCCTCGATGGCGTCCATGAACGCCACGAAGGCCTGGTTGGCGGGCTCCGACACGTGGGCGCGAGAGCGGAGCTCGGGCAGCCGCCGCCCGAGGGCATCCGCGTGCTGGGCATTGTCCCAGACGTGGCGGCCGAGAAGGAGCTTGGCCGAGACCTCCGGGGTGAGGGCGATCCATCCCCCCAGGATCCGCATCATGCGTTCGACCGCGTAGCGGTAGTTGCGGATCAGCCGGGCGGAGTCCTCCGCGGAGAAGTGACCGGAGAGGGGATGGGACACGTCGCTAGCGCCGGAAGCAAGCCCGCGGGGTCGCCGCGGACACGTCAGTACACTTGCGAGCGCTGTGTCGTCTTGATCAGCCGCTCGATCTCCTCGGCGGTGAAGCCCCCCAGCTCCCGTGCCTCGCGGGCGATGGAGATGGGAACCAGCTCGTGGTCTCCATCCTGGCGGACGCCCCCCAGATTGAAGCGCTCGTCGATGTTCTCATGGAACTCGATGGCGCGCCGCCGCCGTTCGGGGTCGCCTTCGGTGAGCCTCGTCAACCACTTCGAGCCCATGCGCACATGGGTGATCTCGTCGGCCAGGACGAAGTCCACCGCCCGCTCGAGGAGCGGGTCGCCGATCTTCCTCGCGATGTGGACGAGCTGGTTGAAGACATCGCAGGCGA
>Ga0187766_10002792_pt1 | contig 10246 bp, 14 predicted proteins | sample 0216_QUI02_MP05__4_FD_132971 | JGI IMG/M metagenome (GOLD analysis project Ga0187766, IMG submission 132971) | Tropical peat soil microbial communities from peatlands in Department of Meta, Colombia - 0216_QUI02_MP05_20_MG | ecosystem: Environmental > Terrestrial > Soil > Wetlands > Peat ...
CGCGGTGGATCGGGATAGAGAGGCACGGTCCGCTGCGTTATCGGTGCTCTGGGCCCAATCCTATGCCAAACTTTTGCGCTCTCATGGCTTGCTCGAGCGTGCGACGAATCTGGAAGCCGCGGTAGAAGAAGCCACTGAGATTCTAATCCTGTGCCTAGGCGCTCACACAATGTTCGCAGCGATAAACTGGGCGAGCGACAGATTGTGGTGGGACGGCTGCCAAAATGATTGGCATGCGCCATCAAAGGCATTGCACTAATCGTCCATAGGCCTCGGTGCAACCCACCCAACCGAATTAAGCCTGTCGTCGCGACGCGAGTGCGATATCAACAATCGTGTCTTGCGAACGAGGCAACGATTCAAGGAGGGATATGTAATGCAAGGAAACGTTCGTCTACTGGCAATGGCTTGCATAACGTTATTCGCGGTGGTACCTCTCGCCGCCTGCGATCAAAAGCCTCCCGCAACTGCCTCGTTGACTCATACATACACTCTGGTCGACGAGCACGGCACCACGGCAGGAACCGTGACATTGCAGGCCGTGGGTGGCGGTGAGCTCTTCGATGTCAGTGGCAAGGAGATCGGGAGAATAGTTCCCCCATAAGGCTTGGAATTCCACGGCGCATTGCGCCGAACGCGAGTGACAAGCTGGCCGGCCATCGTGTCTTCGACATACCAGGGTTTCGGCACGGTTCTCGCGTCATTTTCGTGACCGTGGAATTTGACGGCCATTTCACACGTCAATTAGATGACGATACCACATAGGAGAAATCGTATCATGTATCGCGCATTCGTCATTTTAACGCTGCTGACGCCGCTCTACCTAAGCGCGTGCGGCGGCGATGAACACAAAACGGTTGTCGTCACTCCGCCGCCAGGCGCAACGGTTGTTGTGCCGCAATCTGGCGCGGCGAAGATATGCCCGTCAGGCCAAACGACGTGTTGAGTTGATTCAAGCTCGCGGTCTCGAAACCCCTGCATATTGGCACCAACAAGCGTTGTGACGCGACGCACCAACATCTATGCTCAAAATCTCTGCGCTGCGAAGCAGCGTTCGCCCTTCGGCCGCAAGTCGGTGCCCATTAGACAAGAGCGTTCTCCCTGACGCGGTTTTCCGCTGCCCTGTCAATAGCGCGCACGATCAGAAAGAGGGCGGGTAATTTCAGGCAAAATGGAGAAATTGAAAGCGCCTAACCATCTGCCAACGTTTGTTGGCGCGACGGATTGCGCATCCGAGCCGACTGTGCGGCGCATCACCGGTGGTCGCGCTCCGCAGTCCTATCCGAGTCCTCGACAATATAAGTGCTGTAGCAATTCGGCTGATAAGTTGGGCACACGACCGCGACCCCCTGTTGCGGCACGACCACCATTGCGTAGCGATTTGGTGGCGCCACAACAACCTCTGCCGGCGCTGCCGTGTATACTGGGCCATAGGTCGGCACGGCATATGCTGGACTATAGGATGGTACGACAACCGCCTGTGGCGGCGCAGGGTTGACGACGACAGTCCGGGTATCGCTGCCGCCGCACGCGGCCAGCGATAGCACCGTGAGTATGCTGCCAGCAATCACTGTACGAGACATATGCTAAGTCTCCTCCACATCGTTGCTACTTACAAAAGACGCTTCGGAGAAAATCAAATTCCCGCATGGCAATCTTGATCACGAAAAAGACACGGCCCCATACCGTTCAATCGAAATAACACGGCAGCGTTACCACTCATCGCACGACACTTGGGCCAGCCGCGACTCGAGCGCGATACACAACCAGATCTAAAAGCGGATAGCATACAACTCGATCCTGATCCGTGCGGACCACATCAGAATTCGGGGCAGCTTAGTCGCGATCGAATATATCGCCAACGTGCGGCGAATGATGAGTCACGCGGGAGATCTGGTCACCAGGGGGTAGGCGAGGTGGCGGCAAGAACGTCGATGCAATCGTCACCGCAAGCAGTAAAAGGCCGCCAACCGTAATTGCAAGCAATAGAGCACCGACAGTAACACATGCCCCAAGATAAACACTGTGCGTGCGACATCGTATCGTCGAAACGCCGGCCGACGGGATGTTTGGTACTATGTGTGCAGCCATTGGTACATGAGTCATGATGATTGCGTTCGCAGCGTGGTTCCATCGAACAAAAAAGTTCCCCACGCAGACGGCATAACAGACATGGTTATGCCAAAATGGATCATCTTGTGCTGCCTGCACATCAATCGTTTATCGCTCGAGCCGGTTATCTGCGCGTCGAGCCTGTTCCGAGATATGAAGATTCAATGATGACATAGACGGGATATAGTCGAGACAATTTAGGCATTTTACGATCGGGCGATGATTTGAAGAATAGTTGCGCAGGCAATTAAGCCATCGGAGCAGCTGAGCCAGCCTCCACGATACGAACCGTCAAGTCGCAATGCTCCACCAAGGACGTACGCGGTTTCCAGATCGTCTTGGGTACGTTCGACCTCATTAACCCGCACCAGCGTGGCTTTTCTGTGACCGGGGAATTTGTCGTCCGCGGCCGCGTCTATATCCGTATGCGACCACACCGCGGAAAGATGTCGCGCTGGCGCGCCGTGTGAAAATCGCAACGCGCCGAAGCATCCGAGATGTACCTATCGTGCACCCATGGACGCGGACTCGATCGTATTGAGTCCAACATACGCCTGTGAAGGGAGATTGCGATGCGCAAGAAATTTATTGCGGCGATGCTGGGCCTCTTTGCAATGAGCGGCGTTCCGCTCCTGCTGGGCGCTCATAGCACACCAGCGAATGCTGGAGACAACGACTCAGGCATCAACGGTTCAATTGCTGTTGCAACTCACCGCGCGGATGGGACCGTGCCCGACATAGCGCTCGCACAACAATCTCAAGCGCTGCCGGCCGCGACATCCGTCGCCGTGACCTCAAAAGACGTCCGCGTCGAGGCGCACATCAAGAGCCTACACGACAGGCTCAAGATCACAAGCGCGGAGGAGCCGCAGTGGAACGAGTTCGCGAACGTCATGCGTGAGAACGCCGAACGGATGCGCGAGGCCGTAGACGAGCGCAATGAGGCGCGCGGCATGAGTGCGGTTGATGATCTTAAGGCCTACCAGACAATCGCCGATGCCCACGCTCGAGGGCTGGAGAAGCTGATCCCGGCCTTCCAGACATTGTATGACAGCATGTCGGACGATCAAAAGAAGAATGCCGACGCGATCTTCAGCGAGAGCCATCACGAGAAAAAGTCGGGGCACACGAGTGGCTGATGTTAAGCCGCGGAACCTCGCGAGCGCACGACGACTTTGCACGGACAAGATAAGGAGATCGGAATTATGAGATGCACCATCCGCTCGACTGGCCATTTCGGATCGGGATTCTTCGCTGTCCTGACGGCCCTCACGCTCGTAGGCGTCTTAGTCGCAGCACCAACCGTGCCTACATTCGCAGCGGACCAGAACGACAAAGATCATAACCGGCCCGAGATGCGGGCTCACGACCGGCATGACGATCGGTCGCACCACGATCGAGATGCTCGGCGAGTCTACCATCCGGCCTACGGCTACGACGTGCCATTTTACGGCGTCTACCCGCCGCCAGTCGTCTACGCGCCGCCTCCCCCGCCCGCTGGCATCAATATCGTCGTTCCGCTCCACATTCGCTAGGGCGCTTGGAGTCAAATCTGGTCAGAATATGAGATTTCCGCGAGGGAACGGGGTTCAGCGCAGTTCAATTTTGTCATGATTTTAACCTCCAATTGATCGCACCTGGAATATGGGAGTTGAAGTACACAAAACTTGCAACGCCGGGCCCGAATTGGGCGGTTGCGGATTTGCCGACGGGGGGCGTGCTATGCACCCTCCCGTCGCATATCTCAATGCCGGTGGCACGGTGGGTCAGTACAGCGAAGGCAATTATGCCGCACAAAATCGCCGTGATGCTCGCCGACGGTAGAAAGACTAACGCGGATTACCTGATCGACGATAAGCCGACCCCCAAGGTGCGACAATATATTTGCGTGAGATGCGACGGTCGGTTGTTGGTAGCCCAAGTCACGAAGGTAGTTAGGCGATCAGCTGTTGCGGCTGCGCAACCATCCCTCGATCTCGTCGAAGCGAAGGAAATATAGAAAAAGCCGTTACACGCTAGGATCACACATGCTCGATGCGCTCAGCCAATTTGTGCTTCGCCTTGAGGACCATGCATGGTGGTTTCTCACAATCCTCATTCTCGTGAGAAAGCCTATCATCGATCATCTGCCATTTTGGATCAAAGACGCTATTCGCCGGAATCGAGTTTCAGCACGTATATCGGAATGGACTCCTCGTTCTTGGATGATCAATTGCGATGCGGCATCCGGCATCGCCGTCGCGAGCTTTCTTGCATTTCAAGATGAGTCTGACGCCCTAAACATTTCCGTTGGCGAACGCAACCAAGCTCGCATAGAACGCGACGAAGCTCTGCACCAACTTGCCGCAATAGCTCCTGGTAGTGAGGAAGAAATTCTTCCTGGCAGTCAAAAATATACGGTAACGCCTAGTGCTGTCGATAAAGAGTTCGCAAATTCGACGACAAAGCTGGAAAGGCTTCGGGCAAACGAATGGGCACCTCTGTCCGATGAGGAGAAAGCGAATCTTGTTGCAGCGCTCAAACCACTCCTACCTCATTCGATCATAATTGCATGCGAATCCGTGAATTGTGAGACTCTCTCAGACGATCTCATTGCAACATTCCTTGATGCGGGTTGGTCCGCGAGCAAAATGGGCAATGGCGGCCTGGATACCACTGGCATGAGCGGCATTTCGTTGAATCCCATCGACGTCAGCACCAAATCTCTCAAGGAAGCAATTGAAAAAACCACAGGTCTAAGGATCAATTTGGGACCGGACGGTCGCGATAATCGGGATACAAGACCCGCAACGCTTGTGGTTGGGTCGAAGTCATTTTGACGTGCCTGAACCGGTCATCCCCACCCGATTTGCTCCTCAGATGAATAGTCGATGCCAGCGCGTCGTCAGAGTCTTTGAAAGAGGCGCAGCGGCTAGGCAATGGAGGCTCCAGCCTGTCTGATTTACCAGCTTATGCGTCTCCGTCCCCGGTTCTCAGAGAGATTGCAAACGTACGACACTTGCCTGGGCGTACCTGCGATGATGAATATGCGCCTTCCCGTTTAAAATTGCGATAGGCCACATCGTTGGTGATACCCTGCTCGCGTTCGGCGATGAGTCCGTCGGTGATCAACGAGAGGTCGATAGTGTCCGCACCTTCAGCCTCAACCTTCTCCCTGGGGCGCTGAATCTGGTCGCCCTCATGGGAACGATGAACGCACTTTTCCTGAGCGACCTGCGCCAGAAGATTCGACGCGGTCTCGAAGGCCGCGTCCGGCAGGGGCGCTCGGGCGGTGGCCTTTGCTACGGCTACGATGTCGTCCGCGAAGTTGATGCCAGCGGCGAGCCGATCCATGGCGGCCGCGCCATTAACGAGGCTGAGGCGATCATTGTGCGTCGCATTTTTGAGGCCTTTGCCGCCGGCCAGTCGCCCCGCGCTATCGCGCATGCGCTGAATGCCGACGACATCCCCGGACCGGAAGGCCGTCCCTGGACCGACACCGCCATCCGCGGCCATGCGCTCAGGCGCACGGGTATCCTCCGAAATGCGCTCTATATCGGGCGGCTCATTTGGAACAAGCAGCGCTACGTCAAGGACCCGAACACAGGCAAGCGCCTCGCTCGAATCAATCCCGAGGGCCAGTGGGTCACGCAAGACGTGCCCGAGTTGCGGATCGTGGAAGATGAGCTGTTTGACCGTGTTCAGAGCCGACTTGCTGGTATCCGGGACAGCAGCGGCGTTCAGAAGGCGCGTGAGAGTAAATTCTGGCTGCACCGCCGCGCCAAGCATCTGTTGACGGGCTTGGCCCATTGTGGCGCATATGGCTCGCCGCTGGCGGCGGCGGGCAGGGACTATCTCGGCTGCAGCAGAGCTCGTCGACAGGGCACCTGCGGTAATCGCAGGGGTATTCGACGAGGCGTACTTGAGGGCCTCATCCTTGACGCCCTCAAGGACAACCTCATGCACCCCGACCTCGTTGCCGAGTTCATCAAGGAATTCCACGCTGAGGTCAATCGGCGTCGGCACCCGGCTGAACTGTCCTTCGCCCTGAAGCAGCACGAGCTCGACGAGCTGGAACAGCGCAAGGCCGCGCTCGAGGCGGAGATTGCCAACGCACCCGCCCCAGCACCACGGCTCCATCCCAACCTTGCCGAGCTCTACCGAGAAAAGGTCGCGAACCTGTAAACCGCGCTTGCCGATCCGCGCGCACAATCCGAAGCGCTCGAGATCCTGCGTGGCCTCATCGAGCGCGTCGAAGTGCACCCTGATGAGGACGGCTTCGTCATCGAGCTCGTCGGCGAAATCGCAAATATGGTGAGCCTTTCCGCTGGCGCGGAAGGCGTAACGAGCGAGCCCTATCGCAGTTCGGTAAAGGGTGGTTGCGGGGGCCCGAAACCACCGACGGCACACCGTGTGTGTGGAGGTGTAAGTTCAAATCCGGGGCCCGCAACTGCCTTAATTTGCTTATCGAGGCGACGTACCTGACGCCAATTTCGGAGACGAAATAGTCGCCGGAGACCGGCACGTCATCGGTGCGTCCGATGCATAGCCATTCGCGTTCGAATAAGGTTATTTGCCCGGCGGCATAAAAGCTATTCGAGATATAAAGTGTGGATGGCAATCCCGTCGCCGCGTTGACGTCCATTCGTTTGATCTCGGCGACGCGGCCGACAAGCGCCATCACCTCCGAACTATTATCAAGGGGCTTCACTGTTGTCGTCGCCATGCTCTCGTTATCTCGAGATAGTATAATCGGCCGAATAGGACGGCGCGCCGGCTGAACAAGCTCTTATTCAGCGGCCGCGAAGTTCCCATCATCACCCGATCGGCTAGTGCCTGCGGCGAACGGCAGCGGCCAAGTATCCTCGGGTCCCTTGCGCGCAGCTCGAATAGCACCCAATACGACTTCGAAATAGCCAGCCGCCGGTAATGGCCGGCCAAGCCGCTCTTCCAACGCGCCGTGGAGCGTTGGAAGATTGTGAAACGGCACGCCAGGAAATGTGTGATGCGCTGTATGATAAGGCATTTGCCAGAGCGCCCACCTCACGATGGCGGGTACCCGCAAGGTGCGCGTGTTTTTTGTTGTGTCAAGTCCGCCGTCTTCGAGTCCGAGATGTTCGCCCATGTTCTGGAGCTGATGAAGCGACTTGGTTGCCAACATCGGCGCTAGCCATAAGGTGATCGCAAGCCAGCTATGTAAAGCAATGGATATTGCTGCGAGGGCAGCATAAATACCCAAATGTCCGCGCGCTTCCCAGATGACGTATCGCCGCTGAGGCTCGCTCAGCCAATAGGCCGACGACGGAACGAGGCCAACAGCGATGCGGCAAAGGCCGCGGACACGGAGCGCCCAATAGCCAACACCTGAGAGGAAATAGATATAGTTGCCGAGCGTGTATTTTGGACGGAACACGAGCTCGGCGTCCTTCGACCAGTCGCCCGTGTGACGGTGATGCGCGAAGTGAAACCATCCCTCCCACCAGGCAGGATAGAGCTGTGTCACCCCAGTGAAGCGCCGAACTGCATCGTTAATCCAATTGGATTTGAACGCCGTATGGTGATTGCACTCGTGCTGTGCGGCAAAGAGGCAGTTGATTAAGTAACCGTGCACTACGAAAACCGACACTCCCCACCAACTTCCCCACCAGGTCCAAAGCGCCCAACCCGTGACGCCGAGCGCGCCAAAGTGACCCAGAAGCTGAGCAAAGCCCTTCGCATCCGAGCGCCGCGAGAGCCTCTTTAGCTCCGTCGTGTCTATGAGACCTTTCCGCGGGACCCAATTATCCATGGCAAATCTTACAGGGTTTTCCTGTGGGTCTCCAGTACGGGCGGTTTCATCGATCTCGACCTCGAAGCTGGCTAGGGATTTCCTTAGCTACTGGTATCGCGTGCCTATATCGTGGCGTCCGATGGATGTTTAGTTGTTATAATGCGGCGATCGTTCAGGTTGGGATGGGACGGATGTCTTCGCAGCAGCCGGCGCTCCTGGCGCGGGTTGACGATGACCGTGAACTGCTGATCGCATCCTTACGGGATTTCATTCGCTGCCCAACTCCCAGTCCCGCCGGCCGATGCGGGGCGTGCCTGCGACTGCAACTGCCGAATACCCCGACGAGCCGCCGGGTGTACGGGCGGGATCCTACCAATTGCGCGTGATTCCCCAGAGAGGGGTGCTCGTGAAACTCGAGTAAGCAAATTCGAAAGTAGTCGCCTTGCCAATGACGATTGCGCCAGCTCTAATAAGTCGCTCAACAATTATAGGATCAGTAACCGCCACGCAATTTGCGAAGGCATTCGAGCCTGCCTAAACTCATGCCGCTCGACGAACCGACTTCGTCGCTTGACCCAGAGTTGGGGGGAGGTTCTCGGGGTCATGCGATCACTTGCGGGCGAGGGTATGACGATGCTCGTCGTCACACACGAGATGCACTTTGCGGAAGAGATCGCCGACCGCGTTGTCTTCATGGACCACGGCGCGATTCTCGTGGATGCCCAATTCAAGACATTCTTTCACGGTCCTCAGCGCAAAAGGCCGGCACAGTACCTTACTCGCGTGATTGGAAGGAGGGCGGCGGAATGACCGGTAGCGTCAACATCGGTCACCAATGGCGATGAACACGGCTCAAGGAGAATCCGGCGCCGTATTAACCGCTGGCTCCCACCCTGTACTTCGCGCGACCGCCATGCGACTGGCGAAGCGCCGCACACGAATCACCGTGTGCGACGCGACTATGGAGGGCCTGCAATCACTTGAAGTCGAGCTGGCAGGCGAGAGTTCGGCAATCCTTAGTCTACCTAGCCGTATTACCGATGGTGTCGACGTGAGACATGTCGTAGAGGCGGTCACCAGGCGGTTTGACAAAATCAGCGCGTTCATCAAGGGGTTTGTGGATCACGAAGTAGCTCTGCAGGTACTGACAGCCTCAAAGCCTCATATGATGGTCGTGCAGAGCACATTCAGCCCAACCGTAACCGCAACTCTAATCGAAGTGCTGTCGCGATAATATACGATATCGGTCCAGGCAACTAACACCAAGGAGTGGCAAATGACTTCCCTGTCTGTGGTCAACCAACGAATTCATGTGCCGGCGCGAACCGGCAAAGGATTTGTGGCCGCCAAGGGCGATGCCATACGGATCACTGATCTCAAGGGTCATCAACCGGTTGACTTCTGGGCTCTCAATAAAAGCGACATATATGAGCACCTCTCTTGCGAGCATACCAAGCCCTCGATTGAGAAGCTGTTTCCTCATGCGGGCGACTCCGCCTATACGACGCATCGCCGACCGATTGTAACACTGGTTGAGGACCACTCGCCCGGGCAGCATGACATGCAGTTCGCAGCTTGCGATAAATGGCGCTATCTCGAACTCGGAGCTAGCGAGGACCACGAAAGCTGCCAGGACAATTTCCACAAAGCGCTAAATGCCCTGGGAATCTCTCTGCCCTACACACCCCAGCCGTGGAATCTATTCACCAACTTTTTCATCAATGCCGACGGCAGCTTTACCGTTAAGGCACCAGACACAAAGCCTGGCGACTACATCGTGTTGCGCGTCGAAATGGATTCATACGTCGTCGTTTCAGCCTGCCCACAGGACATGAACGAAACCTGCGGTGGCACACCGACGGAAATTTTGCTCGAGGTGGGAAGCTAGCGTTTAGTTAGTCAACGGCAGCTTCTATCGCACCGATGATTGGCAAAACCGTCAATCCGCCCACAGCCATGCCGGGGGCTGCTGTGTGCGAGATTTACCACCAGGTGATTGGCGACGTCGTCAGCAGCTCGGTCCCGGTCGCGGTGACGATGACATTTTACTCGAACCTTACGCTCCCCATACCTTTTCGCGCCATGAATATCTCGATACCCATGACCATGCCGTCTTCGAAGACGTTTCGCCCGGACCCGAAAAACATTTCGGACTAGGTGCGTGACGTCACATCCTAAGCCAAGTGCGCGTCGAGTTCGGCTATCGGGTGCGCGTCTTATTGTGTGATGAAACCCCTGCATGATCGATGACCCGTATACGGCGCACAGCCACGATCGCGCACAAGTTCCTCATCGGCAAGCTCGGCAAGCCGCGAGCCGGCGCTCGCGGCCTAATCAGGACGGGACGCGGCGGAGTGCCTGCGCCATGCAGTGGATGCCGCCTCC
>Ga0187766_10002794_pt1 | contig 10241 bp, 9 predicted proteins | sample 0216_QUI02_MP05__4_FD_132971 | JGI IMG/M metagenome (GOLD analysis project Ga0187766, IMG submission 132971) | Tropical peat soil microbial communities from peatlands in Department of Meta, Colombia - 0216_QUI02_MP05_20_MG | ecosystem: Environmental > Terrestrial > Soil > Wetlands > Peat ...
CGCCGCGGCGAAGCCGTCGCCGCCATTGTTGCCGGGTCCGCAAAGTACGGCGACCTCACGTGCATCGGGGAAGCGCGCTGAGACCTCTTCCGCTACGGCGCGTCCGGCGGCCTCCATAAGCTTAAGCCCCGGCACCCCGCCTTCGATGGCAAGGCGATCCGCTTGGGTCATCTCCTCCGGGGTCAATAGCTCGAGCATCGATTTCAAGATAAAGCAAAGCCCCAATGAATCCGAAAAAGGCTCCTCTAAGTGCAATCTGCCGAAATCCTATGCATATTGCCTAAATGATAGGCTATACGTCTTAGGGCAAGCGCGGCGACTATCGGTGCCTGCTCATAAGACATTGGAATCAGAAGGAACAATCCCCCTGACAAGATTGGCATAGGGCGTGCTTGGGCGGCGACAGGAGTCCAGCGGACTTCGGGCAAGGTGCGCGCGGCTCGAGCGTTCTTGTGTGCCAAATGTGGAGGTGCGGTGGAGAGCATGAAAAAAATCGAGGCGATCATCAAACCGTTCAAGCTGGACGAAGTCAAAGAAGCCCTGCAAGAGATCGGATTGCAGGGTATTACCGTCACGGAAGCCAAGGGGTTCGGACGCCAAAAGGGTCACACCGAGCTCTATCGGGGCGCGGAATACGTGGTCGATTTCCTGCCCAAGGTGAAACTCGAGCTCGTGCTGGGCGATTCCATGGTCGAAAAGGCGATCGACGCGATCATCACCTCGGCGAAAACTGGCCGCATCGGCGACGGAAAGATTTTCGTGTCGAATGTGGAGGAGGCCGTTCGGATCCGCACCGGCGAAACGGGGAACGATGCTATCTGACGAGAACCGTAAGAAAAGACCGGCTGCGGAATAGCCGGCGAGATCGAAACCAGCGCCGCTTCGCTGCAGGCCCGCGAGGTGGCATCAAACATGCGAAGGACAGGGGAGTAAAATGGCAGACGCAAAACAGGTAGTGAAGAAAATCAAAGACGACGAAATCAAGTTCGTTGATCTCCGCTTCACCGATCCGCGGGGCAAGATGCAGCACGTCACTATGGACGCCAAGGTGATGGACGAGGATGCGTTCACGGACGGGATCATGTTTGACGGCTCATCCATCGCGGGCTGGAAGGTGATCAATGAGTCGGACATGAAGCTGATGCCGGACCCGGATTCGGCGGTGGCCGATCCGTTTTTTGCGCAAAGCACGCTCGCGGTGTTCTGCGATGTGCTCGAGCCTTTGACCAACGAGCCCTACGAGCGCGACCCGCGCTCGGTCGCCGGGAAGGCCCAGGCGTATTTGAAACAAACCGGTGTCGGCGATACCGCCGTGTTCGGGCCAGAGGCCGAGTTCTTCGTGTTCGACGACGTCCGCTTCGCGACGGAGCCCTTCAATTGCGGTTACAAAATCGACTCTATCGAGTCGCCCTCGAACATGGATACCGAATATGAAATGGGTAATCTGGGTCACCGCCCGCGCACCAAGGGTGGCTATTTTCCCGTACCACCCGTCGACTCCGCGCAAGACCTCCGCTCGGAGATGTTGAGCGTTATGGCTGACATGGGCGTCGTTACCGAGAAGCATCACCACGAGGTTGGCGCGGCGCAGCACGAGCTCGGCATCAAGTTCGGACCTCTCGTTAAGACTGCCGACGCGATGCAGATCTACAAATACGTGATCCACAACGTCGCACAGGCCTACGGCAAGACTGCCTGCTTCATGCCAAAACCGGTGTTCGGCGACAACGGCTCTGGAATGCACACCCACCAGTCGATCTGGAAGGGCAATACGCCCGTGTTCGCCGGCGACAAATATGCCGACCTTTCGGACTACGCGCTCTGGTACATCGCCGGCATTCTGAAGCACGCCAAGGCACTAAACGCCTTCACCAACCCCACCACAAACTCCTATAAGCGTCTGGTGCCGGGTTACGAGGCGCCGGTGCTTCTCGCTTATTCCTCGCGCAACCGCTCGGCCGGCTGCCGTATTCCGCTTGGTTCAGGTCCCAAGGCCAAGCGCGTCGAGGTCCGTTACCCCGATCCTGCCGCCAATCCCTATTTCGCATTCGCCGCGATGCTCATGGCTGGGCTCGACGGCATCGAGAACAAGCTCAGTCCCGGCGACCCGATCGATAAAAACCTCTACGACCTGCCACCGGAGGAGCTCGAGAAGGTGCCAACCGTCTGCGGCTCGCTGCGCGAGGCCTGCGAGTCGCTCGACAAGGACCGCGCCTTCCTGAAGAAGGGCAACGTCTTCACCGACGATGCGATCGATGCGTATCTTGAGCTGAAGATGGAAGAGGTGGAGCGGTTCGAGATGATGCCGCACCCGATCGAGTTCGACATGTATTACAGCGTCTGACACGCGTGGGTCCTTGGGGGACCAAGGCGAATGGGGCGGCCGTGGTCTTGGCCGCCCCACTTTCCGCCCGGTCTACTTGACCTTCGCGAACCGCTCCCCGCGTAACCCCCGTAGGACGCGGGATGAGCAGTGCAGAAGGTCCCCTACCAGGGCTCCCCCGTCTCTTAAGCTTTCACCCGTTCATCAAATAGAACACGCCCCAGATCAGCGCCCCGAGCATGAGCGTGTAGAGCCACTGCTTGTTGCTTGTGTACCAGCCGCCGAGCAACGTCGGGATGCCGAATACCACGAAGCGGCAGAGCGACAGGCTGGTGACGATCGCGATGCCAGCGAGCATCCACAAGAAGAAATCTTGCGGACCGGCTGGGCTTTGTCCGGCGTCGACCAGGAACCTCTGGCCGCTGTCGGCGCTCGCGCTGATCACGGCGCTCAGCGAGGCTATGGCGAGGGTGACCAGAATGGCGTAGCGCATGGTCGTCATGCCGAACACTCCCGCATTTGAGGCAAAGTTTAGGGAGGCCAGGTAAACAAACGGGAAAGCGAAAGGCTTAGCGGACGGTTAACGCGGGCCGGTAAGCGTCGGCTGCCGACACCTCGCGGGAGTTTTGGGAGTCACTTTGGAGGCAGCGAAGGCTTTTCGTGCGACAACCCGCTATCGTCAATCGAAGTCCGGATCGAAGATCGTCTTGCCTTGTGCGCCAAGGAAGACTGGTTGGGTTTTGAGCCACTCGCGGGGCTTCTTCACCTTCGCGTAGGCCGCGAGACGCGCTTCGAGATCGCTCGCAGCCTGGGGAAACTGATCGGCAACGCTCGGGAGCTGGTTGAGATTCGGCGTCCGAATGTCGCCGCGATAGGAGAGGTCCGCGTTACCGAGATCGTCGGCAAGAATGATGACGATGTTCTGCTGCGGCAGTCCGATATTTGATGTTGCCGACCGCTAGCGCCACCTGGTCGGTCAGGCGCTGCATGATGGCCTCCGGCTAGCGCGTAGGAGGAGATGTGCTCTCACGACTCCACTCTAGATAGCCGGCGCGTCGCCGACGGCCTTGATCTGGCGCAAAGTCGCAGCCTAGGGAGCCTAGGCGGCCTTCCATTTGATGGAGCAGCCCATAGACGGGGTCTGCTTGCGCGGACCCTCCCCCGTCTTGGCGATGCCTTTCATCCCCTCGAACAGCTCCCGGCGGGCATCCTGAGGGCCCGCCTCCTTGCGGCTCGCATCGAGGCGGCCGCGATATTGCAGCTCGAGCTTGGCGTTGAAGCCGAAGAAGTCTGGTGTGCAGACGGCGTCATAGGCGCGGGCGACTGTCTGGCTCTCATCGTAGAGATAGGGGAAAGTGAAGTTGTGCTCCTTGGCGAACCGCTTCATGTTGTCGAAGGAATCTTCCGGGTAGTGCGTTACGTCATTGGATGAGATGGCGACGGTGTTGATGCCGTAACCCTTGAGCTCCGTCGCATCGCGCACGATCCGGTCGGTCACCGCCTTCACATAGGGGCAGTGATTGCAGATGAACATCACCAGCGTGCCGTTCTCGCCTCTAATATCCGCCAGGCTGTAGGTCTTGCTGTCGACGGCCGGGAGCGAGAAAGGCAGGGCCTTCCAGCCGAAATTGCAGATCGGGGTCTGTTCAGCCACTCTCGTCTTCCTCGTCGAGACTCTCTTACGCTGAGGCTCGGGCTTCTGCCGCCCCTCATATCGCATATGGTGAAACCCAATCCCTTCCGCAACGGGGCCCAAGGGCGCGCTCGACGTTTGGGATCCCGCGACGCGTTGGCCGGATTTCGATTCCAACATTTTACCAAGCCGTCGGTGCTTACCATCACCTAGATCGGCGGAGGCAAAATCGCCTAACCACCGGGCGCTCTTGAAAAAGCCACCTATGCATGCGAGCTAGATTCAGTTCCACCCAAGAGATTCGTTTGTCGACACTGGGCCAGCTCGATTGCGCAAAACCGCAACATCACGCGACCTCTTCGCCAAGCTTGAAGATGAGCTGAAGAAGAAGCCGACCTCCTCCGCCAAATCCTCCAAGGGCGGCGAGCGGAACGGTGCACGGTCGTCCGACGATGCCTATACCGCCGCCGACATCGAGGTGCTGGAGGGGCTCGAGCCGGTGCGCCGTCGCCCGGGGATGTATATCGGCGGCACCGACGAGAAGGCGCTGCATCACCTTTTCGCCGAGGTGCTCGACAACTCCATGGACGAGGCGGTTGCTGGGCACGCAAGCCGTATCGAGGTGAGCTTCGAGGATCACGGCTTTTTGAGCATCACCGACAATGGCCGTGGCATCCCCGTCGACCCGCATCCGAAGTTTAATAAGAAATCCGCTCTTGAAGTCATCATGACCACGCTGCATTCGGGGGGCAAGTTCAACTCCAAGGTCTATGACACGAGCGGTGGCCTTCATGGCGTCGGTGTCTCGGTAGTGAATGCCTTGTCGGAGAGCCTCGAGGTGGAGGTCGCGCGGGGGCAGAAGCTTTACCGGCAGACCTATACGCGGGGACAGCCGGATGGTCCGTTGAAAGCACTTGGCGCGGTGAAGAACCGTCGTGGCACCACGGTCCGCTTCAAGCCAGACCCCAAGATCTTCGGGAAGGGTGTTGCCTTTATCCCAGCGCGGCTGCTCCGGATGGCGCGTTCCAAGGCCTATCTCTTCGGCGGCGTGGAGATCCGCTGGTCTTGCGCCGCGGCACTGCTCGCCAGCGACAAGGACACGCCGCAAAATGCGGTGTTCCACTTCCCGGGCGGCCTCAAGGACTTTCTCGCAAGCCGCATCGAGGGACAGGAGACCGTCACCAAGCAGATCTTCACCGGCCGAAGCAACAAGCGAGAAGGCCACGGCTCGGTGGAATGGGCGATCGCCTGGGTCGTCGGCGAGAACGGTTTCCTCAACTCCTATTGCAACACCGTGCCGACCCCAGACGGCGGCACCCATGAGGCTGGCTTGCGCGCCGGACTCCTGAAGGGCTTGCGCGCCTATGGGGAGCTCACCGGCAACAAGAGGAGCGCACAACTGACGACGGAGGACGTGCTGTCGACGGCCGGCGCGCTGCTGTCGCTCTTTATTCGGGAGCCGGAGTTCCAGGGGCAGACCAAGGACCGGCTCTCGACCCAAGAAGCCACTCGCGTCGTCGAGAACACGGTGCGCGATGCCTTCGACCATTGGCTCACCGGTGATCCGGCCCAAGCCAATCGTCTGCTCGATTGGGTGGTTGACCGCGCCGAAGAGCGGCTCCGCCGCAAGAAGGAAAAAGAAATCGGCCGGCAGACCGCGACCAGGCGCTTACGGCTTCCCGGCAAGCTTGCCGACTGCGCGTTGAGTGCCGCGGAAGGCACCGAGATTTTCATCGTGGAGGGTGACTCCGCCGGCGGCTCCGCCAAGCAGGCCCGCGACCGGGCAAGCCAGGCTGTGCTCCCCTTGCGCGGCAAGATCCTTAACGTGGCAAGCGCAAGCTCGACCAAACTTGCCGACAATCAGCTCATCGCCGATCTCGTGCAGGCGCTTGGCTGCGGCACCGGGACGCAATACCGCGAACAGGACCTTCGCTACGAGAAGGTCGTAATCATGACCGACGCCGATGTGGACGGTGCCCACATCGCCTCGCTCCTCATCACCTTTTTCTACCGGGAGATGCGCGGCCTCATCGAAGGTGGGCATCTCTATCTCGCCGTGCCGCCGCTCTACCGCTTAAGCCAGGGGAGCAAGATCGTTTACGCACGAAGCGATGCGCACAAGGCCGAGCTGCTGACGTCTGAGTTCAACGGCAGAGGCAAGGTCGATGTGAGTCGTTTCAAGGGCTTGGGCGAGATGCTTCCGAAGCAGCTCAAAGAGACGACCATGGATCGAAGCGTGCGCACGTTGCTGCGCGTCGAGATCGTCGAGGATGAGCGCAGCCTCACGACCAAGGTTGTCGATCAACTCATGGGCAACAAGCCGGAGGCGCGCTTCCAGTTTATTCAGGAGCGAGCCGAGTTCGCCAAGCCTGACGAGCTGGATATTTGACGGCACGCCGTTACAGCCAGCGCGGCACGCGCGCCTGATATTTACCGTAGGCGGCACCGAACTTGGCTTGCAGGTACGCTTCCTCGCGCTTGACTACGCCACGCTGCAGAATGATCAGCACTGGGATCAGAAGCACGAGCATCCAGGCGCTGGTCAGCAAAATGGCCAAGCCGAAATAGAAAATCACGAAGCTGATATAGATCGGGTTCCGCGTGTAGCGGTAAGGACCGCCTTCGAGGAGGACCGTCGAAGGCTCGCCCGGCACCACGCTCGTGCCGGCCCGTCGGAATTCTCGCACCGAAATCGCAAACAGAGCGAGTCCGACGAACGCAAAGCTTCCACCAGCGGCAAGGGCGCGGGCGTTCGCCGAGCCAAGCCCAGGGCCGAGCGGGACGATCCAGCTCAAGAGGCAGCCAAGCAAAAGCGCTCCCACGAATAAGAGCGGGGGCTTCACCACCACATCGGCATGGTCCTGCATGTCCTGCCGCTTCCTAGAGATCGTTCAAAAGAATCGCTTTCTGGCGCCTATGAGCGTGCGCAAGCCCCCTGATAGTCTGTCACAATGAGGGGCGATATTCTATAAATCGGCGTGGCGCGCCCGAAAAAGGCGCGTCAAAATTGGAGACAAGGGGGTCCCTCATGCTCCAATCCGTTTTGTGCGCCGCCGCGCTCCTCGGTCTTGCGTCTGCTCCGTTCGCCGCCGCCGCGGCGAACGATGACGCTAAGATCGTCGTGAGCCTTCCGCCGCAAGTTGCCGACGTCGTCACTGGTGGATCTTGGTCGGCGGGGGAGCAAGGGGGTTTCTAACGAGCCCTCGTGATCATGACGGGAACCGAGAAGGACTTCGGAGCCCACGTATTCCTGCAATGGCTTGCCCTCTCAGAGGCTAGCCCGGTCCCAGGTGGTAAAGACCGTTCCGATGGAGGAGGTCAATGATCAGAAGCTCGCCAATGCTTCGATCGAGATCGAAGGTGAGGAGAATAAGACAATGAGGTCACCATTATACTGAGTTCCTGGATTTCGATGCTGTCAATTACATCACCCTGTTCGTCTAGGGTACTGCGAGTATGCCATGGCCCCGGAAGGCCCTGGCCGCCCCGCCAAAGTCTGGGACCAATGTCCCAAAGGACGATTAGCCAGGAGGATCGCGCCAAACCTGCTGTGGGAGTGGTCATTTGCCCCTTGCGCGGGTTGGGTCGACTCCTTATTTGGGGGGAGTAGGGGTATAAGGCCTCATTGCTTTGGTAGGCGTCTTGCGCAAGCAGACGAATCGTTGCAGCAAATAATTGCGCTATTAGAAAATGAAAGAGACGCGCGTGGTGCTTCGAGCCCGCGCTTGTTTTGATAATTCATGAGCTTTTCACAACTTGGCTTAAGTACAAAGGTTTTGTCCGCCGTAACAGCGGCGGGCTTCGAGACGCCCACTCCCATCCAAGCACGAGCCGTGCCTCACGCCGTCGCTGGCCGCGACGTGCTTGGCATCGCGCAGACCGGCACCGGTAAGACCGCTTCCTTCGTGCTGCCGATGCTGACGCGGCTTGAGCGAGGCAGGGCAAGAGCCCGTATGCCGCGCTCGCTTATCCTCGCGCCCACGCGGGAGCTCGCAGCGCAGGTGGCCGAGCATTTCGAGATTCTCGGCAAGAACCATAATCTCACTGTGGCGCTTCTGATCGGCGGGGTGTCCTACGAGGATCAGGATCGCAAGCTTGATCGCGGCGCCGACGTGGTGATCGCCACGCCAGGCCGGTTGCTCGACCATTTCTCTCGCGGCAAGGTTCTGCTAAATGCCATCGAGATCCTGGTCATCGACGAGGCCGACCGCATGCTCGATATGGGCTTCATCCCGGATGTCGAGCGGATTTGCAAGCTCCTCCCCTTCACGCGCCAGACCTTGTTCTTCTCGGCGACCATGCCGCCGGAAATTCAGCGGCTCGTCGACAATTTTTTGCACCGGCCGGAGCGTATCGAAATCGCGCCGCAAGCCCCGGCCGCCACGACGATTGTGCAGCGGCTGAAGAAAGCGCCGGACGATGCTGCGGGCAAGCGCGAAGCGCTGCGCGTGCTGATGCGAGAAACCAACGTCAAGAACGCCATTATCTTCTGCAACCGCAAGAAAGACGTCGGCATTCTGCACCGCTCGCTGCTGCGCCATGGCTTCAACGTCGGCTTGCTTCACGGGGACATGGATCAGCATCAGCGCACGGCGACCCTCGATGCCTTCCGCAACGGCACCATCGCCTTCCTTGCCGCAAGCGATGTTGCCGCGCGCGGCCTCGATATCCCCGACGTGAGCCACATCTTCAACTACGATGTCCCGATTCATCCTGAGGATTATGTCCACCGGATCGGACGCACCGGGCGCGCTGGACGCGAGGGCTTCGCCGCTACGCTGGTCACGCCGAAAGAGATCAAGGCGATCAAGGCGATCGAGAGGCTCCTCCGCCAGGACATTCCGTGGATCGATGGGCAACCGAGCACCGCTGAAGTGACTCAAGCTCACGAGGAGTGGGCCCGCTCGAACGGACGCCGTCGACGCGGAGCACGATCAAATCGCCACAAGAGTGGTGGCTTGCATGTCGGCTGCCAAGGCCGGTCTGAGGCTCAACGCAAGGACCAAGGGGGGCGCGAAGGGCGCAAAGGTAACCAGCCCCACCCGCAGCAAAATCAGCCGAGCCGAGATCACGACCAGCCCAAAGTTGTAGATGGGAAGCCGATCCACGGCTCCGCACCCAAGGCGCCCCACGCCCATTCGCTCCAAGCCCTCGCGCCGAAGCCGCAGGCCCACCCTGGTGGTGGCCGTCGGCCACCGCCCAAGCAGTCTCCACAACCCAGTCGTGGCGATGTACGCGCCAGTCGTGGCGATGTACGCGGCATGGGCGAGCATGTCCCCGCGTTCATGACGCGCTCCGTGCGTCCCTTGGACTAGGCCGCGTAGGAACATACTCTTTCGCCACATCTTATAAGAGCGCTTCAGCTTAGCTGTCGCGGGCGCCTTCGAGGCTCGCTTCGGCGGCCGGCGTGAGCGACACGGACTCGCCGCAGCCGCAAGCACTCGTTTGGTTCGGATTGTTGAAGACGAAGCCGGAACTCATGCGGTCGGCGCGGTAATCCATCTCGGTGCCGAGCAGGAAGAGGACCGCAGTCGGATCGATGAGTATGCGCACGCCTTTATCCTCGACCACCTCGTCATGGGGTGCCTTCGTCTCGGCATAGCTCATAGTGTATTCCATGCCGGCACAACCGCCCTTCTTAACGCCGATGCGCAAGCCGGTGGCCTCCTTGCCGGACGCCGTCATGAGCGTGCGAATGCGCTCGGCTGCGGCATCTGTCAGGGTCATGAGCTTCGGTGCGGTCATGGTTGCAAATTGGGACACATCGGGGCCAGGTTCATGTCCGCCGACCTTCAGAACATGTTGAGCGCAAGCCGCGCCTCGTCCGACATTCGACTCGGATCCCAGGGCGGATCGAAGACGAGGTTGACCTTTACCTGCCCGACTCCAGGAACGGAAGAGACTGCGTTCTCGACCCAACCCGGCATGTCTCCCGCCACTGGGCAGCCAGGCGCGGTGAGCGTCATGTCCACCTCGATATTGCCCTCGGCATCGATATCAAGGCGGTAGATGAGGCCAAGCTCATAGATGTCGACCGGGATCTCGGGATCGAACACGGTCTTTAGCGCCGCTTCGAGGTCATCCCTGAGCTCATTGTGCTTTAGCGTGGGGCTGCTGGGAGTTGCCTCAGCCGGCGCTTCCCGGGCCGCTGCCCTGTCCTCCCTGCCTTGAATCTTTTCAGTCATTTGATCCATTCGCCTCAAGCGAACATGTCCTGGGCCTTGTGCAGCGCTTCGACCAGCCGGTCGACCTCCTCCACGGTATTATACATGGCGAAGGAGGCGC
>Ga0187766_10002795_pt1 | contig 10239 bp, 8 predicted proteins | sample 0216_QUI02_MP05__4_FD_132971 | JGI IMG/M metagenome (GOLD analysis project Ga0187766, IMG submission 132971) | Tropical peat soil microbial communities from peatlands in Department of Meta, Colombia - 0216_QUI02_MP05_20_MG | ecosystem: Environmental > Terrestrial > Soil > Wetlands > Peat ...
AACGACATTTTCTACGCCATCGTGGAAAGGAACCGCGAGCGGGTGATGATGCACCGCCAGGCGATCCAGTGGGTGCCCATCAGCTCGCGGGAACTGTATCGCGACGTGGGGGGCGTGGTTCGCGGCCTGTCCGCCTGGGGCCTAGGGAAGGGAGACCGGATCGCTATTCTCAGCGAGAACCGGCCGGAATGGGTGATCGCTGACTTTGCCTGCCAAATGATCGGCGCCGTCTCGGTGCCGATCTACTCGACACTGACCGGCGAGCAAACGGCCTTCATCCTCAGGGATTCAGGGGCGCGGACCATCTTTGTGTCCTCCGAACCGCAACTGCTCAAGGTGCAGGCCATCCAAGGCGAAGTCGGGATCGAACGGGTCGTGGTGATGGATGCGGTCGAGACCGCGCATGCGGCGCACATGGAGAGGATGATGCACGCGGGTCCGGTCAGCCGGGATACAGAACTGGATGCGTGCGCCCGCCGAGTCACGGCTGACGATCTGGCAACGATCATCTACACTTCCGGCACTACGGGCGTATCCAAGGGGGTGATGCTGACGCATCGCAACCTGGTGTCCAACATCGAGTATTCGCTCAAGGGATTTGACCTCGGCGGAGAGCAGACCAGTATCTCGTTCCTGCCGCTGTCGCACGTGACCGCGCGCCACGTAGATTTCGCCATGCTCTACCGCGGCGTGATCCTGGCGTATTGCCCGTTCATCGACCAACTGCCACGGGTTCTCGAGGAAGTCCGGCCGACGATGTTTGTAGCGGTGCCGCGGGTGTACGAGAAGATCCACTCGCAGGCGGAACTCAAGGCGCAAGGCTTTCCCAAGAGCGTGATGTTTCGCTGGGCGCAATCGGTAGGCCGCGCGCACCTGGATGAAGTTCTCGCTGGGAACACGCCGACATCTCTCGGGTGGAAAATCGCGAACAAGCTAATCTATGCCAAAGTGCGCGAAGGCATGGGCGGCCGCGTCGAATGCTTCATCTCAGGGGGAGCACCGCTGGGCCGCGAACTGGCGCACTGGTACGCGTGCATGGGGATTCGCATTCATGAAGGCTATGGGCTCACCGAAACCTCTCCCGTGATTGCGGTCAACACGCCGCAGGCGCACAAGCTGGGAACGGTGGGCCGGCCGCTTCCGAACGTCGAGGTGCGCGTCGCGGAAGACGGCGAGATCCTGGTGCGCGGGCCTTCGGTGTTCCAAGGCTACTGGAACCGGCAGGAGGAGACGGCCAACGCCTTCGCGGATGGTTGGTTCCGAACCGGGGACATCGGGCAAATTGACGGGGACGGATTTCTCTCGGTAACGGATCGCAAGAAAGACCTGATCAAGACTTCCGGGGGCAAGTTTATAGCGCCGCAGCCGATCGAGAACTCGCTCAAACACAACGCGCTGATTGCCGAGGCAGTGGTCCTGGGAGATAAACGGAGATTCCCGGCGGTTCTGATCTCTCCCTACTTTCCCTTGCTCGAGGACTGGGCGCGGAGCAATCAGATCACGTTCCAATCGCGGGAGGATCTGGTCTCCCAGCCCAAAGTTCAGGCCCTGTACGAAGGCATTGTCGCGGATTTCAACCAGAATCTGGCACGCTTCGAGAAGCTAAAAAAAGTGGTGCTGGTGTGGGAGGAATTCTCGGCCGCCGACGGCACCATGACGGCAACGATGAAACTCCGCCGGCGGGCCATCGAGGAGCGGTATCGAGCTCGGATCGAGGACTTGTACGCGGAGGCCAGCGAAGCCCCGGTTCCCGGTCATCTCCCGGGGTGAGCCAACCCCTGCGCGCGAACTGTCTTTTCATTACAATAACGGATATGTCGGAGTCCTTGAGCATTGCCGGTCGCACATTGCGTTCGCGCCTGATCGTGGGCACGGGCAAGTACAAATCCTTCCCGGAGACAGCACGTGCTCTTGAGGCCAGCGGCGCCGAAATGGTCACGGTGGCGGTGCGCCGGGTGAATCTGGATCGGAGCAAGGAATCGCTGCTCGACTACATTGACCCGACCAAGTACTTGCTTTTGCCCAACACAGCGGGTTGCTATACGACGGAGGAAGCGATCCGTGCGGCGCGGCTGGCGCGTGAAGTAGGGCTCTCCGACTGGATCAAGCTGGAAGTGATCGGCGACCAGGCGACGTTGTACCCGGATGTACAGGCCACGCTGGAGGCGACACGCGTGCTGGTGAAGGAAGGTTTCACGGTTCTCCCCTACACATCGGACGACGTTGTTTTCGCCAAACGCCTGCTGGACGCGGGCGCGGCGGCGATCATGCCGCTGGGCGCCCCGATTGGCAGTGGGCTGGGGATCCAGAACCAGGCTAATATCCGCATCCTGCGGGAAGTGATTACCGGCGTTCCTCTGATCGTGGATGCGGGGGTGGGCACCGCGTCCGATGCCACCATTGCCATGGAGCTAGGGGCCGATGCCGTGCTGATGAACACGGGCATTGCGGGCGCGCAGGATCCGATCGTAATGGCGGAGGCGATGAAACATGCGGTGATCGCCGGCCGTCAGGCCTACCTTGCAGGCCGCATGCCCAAGAAGCTCTACGCGACTGCCAGTTCACCGTTGGAGGGTGTGGTGCGGTAGAGCCGTTCCGGTAACTCAGGACTGAGACCCTTCGTTTCAAGAACTCTGAGTGCAGCGCTCACGCGCTCGGCCCCCACCGCCAGGCCCAGTAGGGCAAAAAGCTCTCGGTTGGGCGCAGATAAAGAAAGGGCGACGCAAGGCCGCCCGGCATTCCCGATCTCAGTCTCTTAGAGCATCTTGACGCTATCCACGTGGATGGCGTCTCCGTTGACATGGCCGGTTATGGCGATGTGGTGCCCGATATGGTCTTTTAGGGCATCGGGATTGTCAACCGTCAGCACCTTGTCGTCGCCATCAGTAACCACTACCATTTGCTGCCCTGAGGCGAGACACTTCTTGGTGCACTCGGCTGCGGCGGCGCTTGCCCCCTTCGCCCCGCACTTGGCGTCCGACACCCAGCCATTGACGGTTTCCGCCTTACCCGTATCCTCTGCCAGGACATAGGACGCGAGAACGAACATTAGGCATAGCGCCAGACAGATAGCAAGCACTCTCTTCATCACAATTCCTCCTACAGGTGCGGCGCGCAGCCGCGAGGTGTTTCCGGGCGAGACACGACTCGCTCCCGGATTCGAAAAATCACCGAAACGGGCAAGATAGCCGTTCTGGAAGCAAGAACCAACAAGTGAGAGCCCTAGTCCCCGGGCCCGGCGGGAATGGCGGTACTATATCACACGGGGATGTGATACGTCGCTGGGCGGCACAGGTGGTGGGTGCTGGGGCTAAAGCAGTGTCCCAACAACAGTCGTGAGATTGTTCGCTTTGCCAACACGGCAGGCAGTACGGGGGTTTGCGAATCACCTGACGGCGAGCAGCGGTGGGACGCTGGCGAAAGGCCAGCGCGACGTCGTTACTCCGCAAGCTCTAACCCTGTGCTCGGATACAAACCATGCTTGAAACGTAGGAAAACCCCAATCGCAATTACTTGCGAGCTGCATCGGTCCCGGGCCTGGGCTGCGCAGGTTGCACATAGACGACCTCACCTGGTTTGGTGTAATGCAACTCCTCCCGCGCCTCCTTCTCGATGGCCTCGGGATCAGTTTGCAGGCTCTTGATTTGCCGGGTGTACTGGTCATTCTCTTTTTGCAGGCGCTGGATTTCGACCAATAGATTCTGATACTCAGCCCGCTTGGTGCGGTAAACAACCATTCCGTTGGCGCCGAACATTACGTGCAGGAAAAGCCAGCCGGTGAGAAGGGCGACGCCGGTGGTGGCGAGCCTGCGTCGCGCGGCGTAAGCTGCGCACGCTATCGGCCTTGCCCGCTCCCCCCAACGCTGGAAAAGGGCTTCGGCCTGCGGGGCATGCTCCACCATGGCGCGAAGCCCCAGTTTGGGATGGCGCAAGACCTGAACCGCCGACGCTTTTTCTACTCGAAGATCCATTGTTTGGCAGCGGCGCTCAGTTTCGCCAGTTCGGCCGTGTCGCGGGCTTCGGCGTAGACGCGCACCACCGGTTCAGTGCCGGAAACCCGGTAGCAGATCCACGATCCATCGCCGAAAACCAGCTTGAGACCGTCCTTGCGAACCACGGCCGCGACTTTGCGGCCCGAGAAGTCGCGTGGCTCGGACTGCAACTTCTCAGTGAACTTCTCCTTCACCTCCTGCGTCAAGCGGAAGTTCTCGCGCCGCGGGCAGAAGGAACCAACTTTGGCAAACAGGTCCTCCAGTTGCCTGCCCAGCGGCTTGCCGCGCCGCGCCACCATTTCACAGCACAGAAGCCCTGCCAGCACGCCATCTTTCTCGGGCACATGGTGGCGGATCGAAAGTCCGGCACTCTCCTCCCCGCCGATGCAGATCTTGTCCTGCTTGATCAGTTCCCCGATGTACTTGAATCCCACCGGCGTTTCGTGCAGTTCCACCTTGTGATGCCGGGCCAGGGCATTGATCAGGTTGGTCGTGGCTACAGACTTGCCCACACCGTTTTTCCAGCCGCGGCTCTCGACCAGGTAATCGAAGAGCAGGGCGATGATGTAATTCGGCTGAAAGAAGACGCCATCCTCGTCGACGATGCCGAAGCGATCAGCATCCCCATCGGTGGCAATGCCGATATGGGCTTTCATCTCGCGCATCTTCGCACGCAGGTCTCCGAGCAGATGATCTTCGGGCTCGGGGGCGTGACCGCCGAAGAGCACATCGCGCTGGTCGTGCACGGTCCCGACCTCGACTCGGGCCTCGCGCAGGAGCGCATCGGGATAACTGCGTGCCGCGCCCCACAAAGGATCGAATGCCACGCGCAGGCCCGCTTTCCGGATTACCTCGAGGTCGACGATTTCCCGCAGCCGCGACAGATACATGCGTCGCGGGTCCAGGGCTTGTGGCGCGGGGGGATTGGTCACGGCCGGAGGCGAATCCGGAGTATCCGGAATTTCCGCCTCAATCGCCCGGGTAATTTCCGGCAGGGCCGGAGCGCCATCGGAGGTGGAAAACTTGATGCCGTTGTACTCGGGAGGATTGTGGGAGGCGGTAAAGTTGATGGCGCCATCGGCCTTGGCCTGTGGCACGGCGAACGCGATGGCGGGGGTGGGCGCGGGTTCAGCGATCAGCAGCGGGGTGACGCCGTGGCGGGCGAGGACCTCGCATGCCAGGGAACAGAAAGTCTCGCCCAGGAAACGCGGATCCCTGGCCACGATCAGCTTAGCCCCGAACGGTTTTGTTGCGACGACGTAGCGGGCGATGCCGCTGACGGCGCGCCGCACGTTCGCGAAAGTGAACTCCTCCGCAATTACCGCGCGCCATCCGGAAGTGCCAAACCTGATTTGTGTCGCCATGTCTGGACCATGAAGTGCGATCGGGCGGATTCCTTGCCCTCTTCTGGGCCTTTCCCTATGATGGATTCGCGATGATGGTTTCGCGCCCACCCGATCCTGGAAGTCCGAACCACAGATTCTATATGACGGACAAGAGACTCGTGCTTACCACCGCCGGATCACGGGAAGAAGCCGGCAAGATCGCGCACGCCCTGGTGAAACGCCGCCTGGCGGCTTGCGTCAACATTGTTCCCATGGAATCGGTGTATCGCTGGAAGGAGCAGGTCGAGGAAAACGCGGAGTGCCTGCTGCTGATCAAAACCACGGCTGCCGCCTTCGACGGCCTGCGCGACACCATCGAGGAACTGCATTCCTACGAATTGCCGGAGTGCATTGCGGTGGTTATCCAGGAAGGCTCTAGCCGCTACCTGAACTGGATCCAGGCGTCGGTAGCAAAGGAAGGACGTCCCCGCTGACACTCTCGCCTGCCCCGGATGCGCGCCGGTGAACCGTTTCCCGCCGAACTAACTCGAATGATGCCGGCGGGCGCCGCCTGCCGGCGAACTTCCGCAAGGCCAGCGTTCGAAGGAGTCTGCACATGCGATTGGCTCACGTTTTCCTGATGGCCTGTCTGCCGTCAAGCCTGGTCTGTGGCGGTCAGACAGCTTCCGACCTCGAGGCCCGCCGCAAGGCGCTCAACGATCTCCTGGCCGAGCAGTGGGAATATACGCTGCGCACCAACCCGATCTATGCCTCAATCCTTGGAGACAAGCGCTACAACGATCGGCTCGATGACTTCTCCCAGCAAGCCATCGACGACAACCTGGAGCAGACCCGGAAGTTTCTGATGCGCTTCGAAGCCATCGACACAACCGGGTTTCCCGAGCAGGAAGTGCTCAACAAGACCCTCATGGTCCGCGACTTGAAAGACACGCTGGAGGGCGCACGCTTCAAGCCCTGGGAAATGCCGGTGAGTCAAACTCAGGGGGTTCACATCGACCTTCCGCAACTGATCAACGTGCTGTCGTTTCAGACCGTGAAGGACTACGACGACTATGTCGCCCGGCTGCGCCAGGTGCCGCGCGTTTTCGACCAAACCATCATCCAGATGCGAAAAGGCATGGCTGACGGCCTGATGCCGCCGAAGATTCTGCTCGAGGAAGTGTTGACGCAGGCTAACCGCCTCGCCATCCAGGCGCCTGAGGATTCGCCGTTCTTCGAGCCTTTCAAGAAGTTACCGAACAGCTGGCCCGACGCTGACCGGACGCGCCTGCGGGAACAGGGCCGAGCGGCGATCAAGGACTCCGTGCTCCCGGCCTACGTGAGTTTCACCGGGTTCGTGCGGGGCGAATACGTTCCGCACGGGCGCAGCGAGCCGGGCGTGTGGGCGCTGCCCGACGGAGCTGAGCGCTACGCCTTCGCAGTCCGGCAGACGACGACCACCAACCTCACGCCAGAAGAGATTCACCAGATTGGGTTAGACCAGGTCAAAGCTATCGAAGGCCAGATGTTGGAGGTGGCAAACCGGCTCGGCTACAAAGACATGAAGAGCCTGAACGCCGCGATCCGGGCGAATCCGGCGCTGCATCCCAAATCGCGCGAGGAGATTCTTGATCTCTATCGCAAGTACCTTGACCAGATGTCTGCCAGGCTGCCGTCGCTGTTCGGGCGGTTGCCGAAGGCGAAGCTGGAAGTGATGCCCATCGAGGAATTTCGGGAAAAGGAAGCCTCCACCCACTATGTGGAGCCGGCACTGGACGGCTCACGCCCGGGGCATGTGATGGTGAACACCGGCGATTTTCAAAAGCGGACGACACTCGAAATCGAGACCACGGCGTACCACGAAGGCGTTCCCGGACATCATCTTCAGATCGCGATTGCGCAGGAACTTCCCCAACTCCCTGCCTTCCGGCAAAACGAGTATTACACGGCCTACACCGAGGGCTGGGCCCTCTACTCTGAGCGATTGGGCAAGGAAGTCGGATTTTTCCGAGATCCCTATAGCTACTACGGCCACCTGCAAGATGACATGTTGCGGGCCATCCGGCTGGTGGTGGACACTGGGTTTCACTCCAAGAAATGGACTCGACAACAGGTCGTCGATTTCTTCCACGAGCACTCCACCATTGATGAACCGTTGGTGCAGAGCGAAACCGATCGCTACATGGCCTGGCCAGCGCAAGCCCTGGGTTACAAGATCGGACAACTCGAGATCCTCAAGCTGCGAGGGTACGCGCAAGAGGAACTGGGCAACCGCTTTCGCTTGAGCGCTTTTCACGACCAGGTGCTGGGCGCAGGAGCTTTGCCGCTCGACGTTTTGGCTGACCGGATCCACCAGTGGGTTACAGTGATGAAGGCATCGCTCCCCGGCGACCCGGCTTCCGCTGGTAGCACCGCGGCGCCGAGGACGCGGTGACGCAGCGGCTGCTCGGGACAGGGTTGCAAGACAAGACGACCGGCTTTCACCCCGCTCGAGGTCTGGTAGGTGTGCCAATTGGGGATCGCTTCTATATGCCCATCAGAGCCTGGTCCAGGTCCAGAAGAATGTCTTCCACGTCTTCGATCCCCACGGAGATGCGAACCATTCCGTCGGTGATGCCGATGGCTTTGCGTCCCTTCGCGCCGTAGGCCGCATGGGTCATGGTTGCCGGATGTGAAATGAGGGTCTCGACGCCGCCCAGCGACTCCCCCAGAGAACACACACGAACCCGGCGGAGCATTTTGTTGGCCTTCGAAAGCGAGCCGGTCTCGAAGCTGATCATGGAGCCGAATCCCGACATCTGCCGCCGGGCTAACTCATGCTGGGGATGGTCGGGCAGTCCGGGATAGAACACCCTCTTCACTTGCTTGTGCTGCGCGAGGAACTCGGCCACGCGGCGCCCGTTGCGGTCGTGCTGTTGCATGCGCACCGCCAGGGTTTTCACTCCCCGCAGCACGAGCCAGCATTCGAACGGTGAGAGGATGGCGCCGGCGGCCTTCTGCAAAAACGCCAGCTTGTCTGCCTGGTCCGAGCGCGTACAAATTACGACGCCCCCGAGCCCATCGCTGTGACCGTTCAGGAACTTGGTGGTCGAATGCACGACAAGGTCCGCACCCAGCGTGATGGGCTGCTGGAAATAGGGCGACATGAAGGTGTTGTCGACAACCAGGTCGATCTTCTTAGGCCGGCATACCTCGCTGACCGCCCGGATGTCGGTAAGGGCCATCAGCGGGTTGGTCGGAGTTTCGATGAACACAAGCCGCGTATGTTTCCCGATGGCGCGCGCAATGCGCTTGGGATCGGTGGTGTCGACGTAGCTGAATTCCAGGCCAAAATCCGCCCACACCTGGTTAAACAGGCGGGGGGTTCCGCCATAGAGGTTGTGGCCGCAGACTACATGGTCGCCGGCCTTGAGCAGCGAGGCCACGGCGTTGATCGCTGCCATCCCGCTAGCAAACACGCGGGAGGCCATTCCACCCTCGAGAGCGGCGAGACTTTCCTCCAGTCGCGTACGGGTCGGGTTGGAGACGCGGGCATACTCGTAGCCTTTGTGCTTGCCGATCTCCTCTTGCACATAGGTGGAGGTGGCATAGATGGGGACCGTGACCGCGCCGGTGAGAGGATCGGGTTGCTGGCCGACGTGGATTGCGCGCGTGGCAAACCCGGGAAGTCGATTGTTCCTGGACATGGTGAACGAATTCTTCTTCGAGGCGGACCGTTCTCAGTTTTTCAGTGCCAGAGTTGCCACCTGAAGCTGAGGGTCACACCGTCACCCGCCTACAGAGAGCTGACGGCTGATGGCAGACAGCCACCCCTAGCTCCCGCCTTCAAAGATCTTCTTGGAAAGATAGCGTTCCGCCGAATCGGGGATAATCGTGATCACGCGCTTCCCCGACCGGAGGCGGTGCGCCAGTTCAAGAGCAGCGTGAACGTTGGCGCCGCCGCTTGACCCGGCCAGTACGCCTTCTTCCGCGGCTAATTTCTTCACCATGCCGAACGCTTGTTCGTCGGTCACCATCATGACCTCGTCGCAGACGGAGCTGTCGAAATTCTTAGGGATGAAGCTCGTCCCGATGCCCTCCACTTTGTGAGGACCTGGCTCTCCTCCGCCCAGCACGGAACCTTGGGTTTCCACCGCGACGGTGTGGACCCGCGGGTTGCGGTGCTTGAAGAAGCGGGCCAGGCCAGTGAAAGTTCCCGCTGTGCCCGCGCCAATGGCGACGGCGTCAACGTTGCCATCCATCTGCTCGAAAATCTCGCGGGCAGTGGTTTCGTAGTGGTAATCGGGGTTGGCGGGATTTTCAAACTGCGCGGCCATGAAGGCCCTGGGATCAGACGCGGCCAGTTGATTGGCCTGCCGGATCGCTCCGGACATCCCCTCGGCGTCCGGGGTGCGAATCACCTCGGCGCCGAGGGCCCGCATGATCATGACCTTTTCCTCCGAAAAGCCCTCGGGCACGAACAAGCGCACCTTGTAACCCCGGTTCACGCCGATAAGCGCCAGCCCGATGCCCGTGTTTCCTGCGGTGGCCTCGATGATCGTGCCTCCGGGCTGCAGCCTTCCTTCTTCCTCGGCACGCCGGATGATTCCGATCGCCGCCCGATCCTTCACGCTGCCGCCCGGGTTCAGGTATTCCAGCTTGGCAAAAACTTCCGCCGACCCCGGGGGAACCAACCTCTTCAATTGCAGGATTGGGGTTTCGCCGACCAGTTGGGTAATGTCGTCCGCGACTCGCAGGCGGGAAGTCGGTGTTGCCATTCGCACCCTACAGAGTAAGGAAGGCGACCAGCCAGCGTCAACGTTACCTGCGTGCGATGGTTGGTCAGGGCTTTGATTGCGAATGGCTAGAGTGAGCGGTGCGGGCGGGTCTATGGTGACCGCTGTCGAAGCGGCTCCCAGCGGACCGCGAGGCGCGAGAAAGCC
>Ga0187766_10002797_pt1 | contig 10233 bp, 7 predicted proteins | sample 0216_QUI02_MP05__4_FD_132971 | JGI IMG/M metagenome (GOLD analysis project Ga0187766, IMG submission 132971) | Tropical peat soil microbial communities from peatlands in Department of Meta, Colombia - 0216_QUI02_MP05_20_MG | ecosystem: Environmental > Terrestrial > Soil > Wetlands > Peat ...
CCGGCAATCGCGAAACGGCGCGTCCAGCAGCCTCTCCACCGCCGCGGCGAAATCCCGGCTCCCGGCCTTGACCCAGATGCCGCGGCGACCCGCGAACAGCGGCACGGTCAGCGCCTCGTCGACGAGGCGGGCGGGGTCGGCCGCGAGCGCGTCGCCGTCGAGACGCGCCAGCGCAAACGGATCGTTCACGTCGTCCACCGAGGCCTTAAGAATGGCAGTGACGCGCTCGCTGACGAGACCGGCGTCCGGACCGAACACTAAAACGACCCGCCGCGCCGGATCGGGCCGCGCGACGAAAGCGTCGGCATCGGCGGCTTTGATGGCGACCATGAGGATTAATCGGGTTCGCGCGCGATCGTCGTCGCGGCCCGGCTATCGCCTTTGCCGATCATGCGTCAGGTCCCGGCGACGAAATACGACGCGAGCCTGTTGCGGATCGCCTCGGCGGTGACCTGGACGGCGCTGTCTTGGGCGTTGAGCTGGGCGCGCTGTTTCGCGAAGCGCTGTTGCTGACCGGGGATATCGTAGCCGACATGCGCGAACGTGCTGTCGGTCAGCACGACTTTGCCGGTTGCGATTTCCACGAGCTTGTAGGTTGCGGTGAGGCCGCCGATTTCCTCGGTCGGTCGTCCGCTGACGGGGTCGATGGTGACCGTGATGTCGATGGGCGACACGACAATGTCGAGCCGGTGCGTTGGCGAAACGGCGCCGGCGGCGCCGTTGAGATCGTATTGCAAGGCGTTGCGCAGTTCGACCGCGAGGCGCGCTTGCGGGGTGCCCTGGCGCACCGGGATCGGCGGGATCAGAACGTCGGCCAGCTTGTCGCGGACGCTGTCGCCGCCCACCGACGGGTTGCGGCCGTAGAGCGGCTCGAAGCAGCCGCCGAGAAGGCCGGCCACGCCCAGCACAATGCCGAGCCGCGCCCAGGCGCGAATCCTGTCGCGGTGTTCACGCCACCACATTGACGATCCTCTGCGGCACGATGATCACCTTTTTCGGGCGCTTGCCCTCAAGCGCGCGCTTTACCGCATCGAGCGCAAGAACGGCGGTTTCGATATCGGCATTGCCGGCATCGCGGGCCACCGTGATGTCGGCGCGCTTCCTGCCGTTAACCTGGACCGGCAGCGTCACCGTCTCTTCGACCAGGAGCGCGCTTTCGAGCGCGGGCCATGGCGCCTGGGCGACCAGCGTCTCCTGGCCCAGCATGGCCCAGCATTCCTCGGCGAGATGCGGCATCATCGGATGAAATAATCGCACAAGAATACTAACGGCTTCGCGCATCGCCCAGCGCAAATCCGGCGCGTAAGCGCTCTCCGATCGGGACAGCCCATCTGATCCCCCAAACGAATCCCCTTTTGCCGTCGGTTTCGGCTCCTCTTTTGGCGCCTCTTCTAACCCCTTTTGCGCACCCAATTCGCCGATTATCGCATTGAGCGCGTTGGCGAATTCATAGATATGGGCAACACAAACATTGAAGTGCAGCTTTTCGATGTCATCGCTGACCCGCGCCAAGGCCGTATGCGCCGCCTTGCGCAGCGCGGTCGCTTCGGCGGAGAACCGGGTCGGCCGCTCCTCGGGGGCGCCTCGGGCGATTTCGGCCGCTTCGCCGACGAGCCGCCACAGCCGCTGGGCGAACCGCCAAGCCCCCTGAACGCCCTTTTCGGTCCAATTGACGTCGCGGTCCGGCGGCGAATCCGACAGCATGAACCAGCGCGCCACGTCAGCGCCGTAGGTCGCGATGATGTCGTCGGGATCGACCGTGTTGCGCTTGGACTTCGACATTTTCTCGATCGGGCCGATCGCGACCGTTTCGCCGGTCGAGATCAAAGTCGCCCGGCGCGTCTCGCCGCCGTCGGTTTCGACCTTCACTTCCGCCGGCGCCGCCCATTCGCCGTTGGCCCGGCGGTAGGTCTCGTGCACGACCATGCCTTGCGTGAACAGGCCGGCGAACGGTTCGTCGAGGCCGACATGCCCGGTCTGTTTCATCGCGCGGGTAAAGAAGCGGCTGTAGAGCAGGTGCAGGATCGCATGCTCGATGCCGCCGATATATTGATCGACCGGCATCCAGACATCCACCATCGGCCGGTCGGTCGGCGCAGTGTCGATCCACGGATCGGTGAAACGCTCGAAATACCAGGACGAGTCGACGAAGGTGTCCATCGTGTCGGTCTCGCGCGTGGCCGGCCCGCCGCATAACGGGCAAGCGACGTGCTTCCATGTCGGATGATGATCGAGCGGGTTGCCGGGCCGGTCGAACGTCACGTCGTCCGGCAGCGTGACCGGCAGATCTTTTTCCGGGACCGGCACCGCGCCGCAGGTTTGGCAATGCACAATCGGGATCGGGCAGCCCCAATAACGCTGCCGCGAAATGCCCCAGTCGCGCAGCCGGTAGTTCACCTGGCGCTCCGCGATCGGCCGGTTGTTGCGGCGCTCCTTCTCCAGCCGCTTCGCCACTTCCTCCTTGGCTTCTTCGACCGTCATGCCGTCAAGGAAGCGCGAATTAATCATGCGGCCGTCGCCTTCGTAGGCGGTGTCGGTGATGACGAAGGTTTTCGGGTCGGCGCCAGGCGCGCAAACCACCGGGACATTGCCGAGCCCGTATTTGTTGACGAAATCGAGGTCGCGCTGGTCGTGCGCCGGACAACCGAAAATGGCGCCGGTGCCGTAATCCATCACGATGAAATTCGCGACATAGACGGGCAGCTTCCATGCCGGATCGAACGGGTGAACGACGCGCATGCCGGTGTCGAAACCGAGCTTCTCGGCGGTGTCGATCTCCGCCTGCGCGGTGCCGCGATGCCGGCATTGCTCGATGAATTTGTGCAGCGCCGGATTGTTCTTCGCCGCGGCCGCGGCGAGCGGATGGTCCGGCGCCAGTGCCATGAATTTTGCGCCGAACAACGTGTCGGGCCGCGTGGTGAAGACTTCAAGCTCGGTTTCGCCTTGCGGCGCGGCGGCCGGATCGAGCGCGAAGCGGATCAGCAAACCTTCCGAGCGGCCGATCCAGTTCTTCTGCATCAGCCGCACTTTCTCCGGCCAGCGCTCGAGGCTGTCGAGCGCTTCGAGAAGCGGGGCCGCGAATTTGGTGATGGCGAAGAACCATTGCGTCAATTCGCGCTGCTCGACGAGCGCGCCCGAGCGCCAGCCGCGGCCGTCGATCACCTGCTCGTTGGCCAGAACGGTTTGATCGACCGGATCCCAATTCACCTTCGACTTTTTACGCTCGACCAGGCCAGCGCGCAGGAAGTCGAGGAACATTTTCTGCTGGTGCTTGTAGTAGGCCGGATCGCAGGTCGCGATCTCGCGGCGCCAGTCGAGCGACAGCCCCATCGATTTGAGCTGTTTCTTCATCGCCGCGATATTCTCGTAGGTCCAGGCCTTGGGATGGACCTTGCGCTCCATGGCGGCGTTCTCCGCCGGCATGCCGAAGGCATCCCACCCCATCGGATGCAGCACGTTAAAGCCCATCGCGCGCTTCACCCGCGCCACCACGTCGCCCATCGTGTAGTTGCGGACGTGGCCCATATGGATGCGCCCCGACGGATAGGGGAACATTTCCAGCACGTAGTATTTCGGGCGGGGGTCGTCGTTGCGCGTCGCGAATATGCCGCGCTCGTCCCAGATCTTCTGCCAGCGCGCCTCAGCCTCGCGGGCGTTGTAGCGGTCGTTTGCCATTGGATTCGCGAGCGTTTTCAGGTGGCCGGACGTGACACGAAAGCGTGCGGGCGGTCAATAACGTGGCTTAAGGCATGATTCGGAAAAGTGGAAACCGGTTTTCCGAAAAGATCATGCCTCATCAAATACCTAGAGCCGCAATCGATTCAGTTGAAACGCTTGCGCTCTAGACAAAAGCGTGAACACCCGGTGCACGGCGCGCGAGAGGCAACGAGTTGCGCAATCCGGCGAACCGCCCGCTCCGTTGTTTTGGCTAGCTTTGCCGCCCCGTTAGAGCGTCGAGGCTATAGCCCCCGGCACCGAAGGCTACGATGCAGAGCATGCCGCCGATGATCGCGAGATGGTTGAAGAAGAGGGCATGCTGCGTGCGGGCCTCCGCGGCCGGCGCCAGCCAATAGGCGTGGAAAATGAGTGCCAGCGCGAGCGTGTAAAGGCCCAAAGCCAGCGCCACGCAACGCGCAAACAGTCCGGTCAGCAGCAACAATCCGCCGCCGAGTTCGAGCGCGACCGCGCCCCACACCAGAATGTTCGCTAACGGAATGCTGTGGCTTGTCATGTTCGCTACCGTCGCCCCGATCGCGCCGAGCTTGCCGATGCCGGCCTGAACGAAGATCAACGCGAGCAAAATGCGCCCCACCAGTACGATGAAATTCCTCAAAGCGATCATGGAATGTCCTTGCGTCCGCTCTCCGCCGCCCCCGCGGCCAATGTGTGAGATCGGCGGCGCGAGATCAATGGCGCCCGGATTCAATCGCCGTCCTCGCGCCACAGGCTTCCGCATTATTATATATGGCCAACACAGTAGGCTTAAGTCGCGGAGAAAGCTCAATGACGCTGAACACACCCCATGCGATCGGATGGCGGGCGAAAGACTTCGCCCTTCGAGGTACCGACGGCAGAACCTATTCGCTTGCCGATATCCGCGGACGCAAAGGCACGCTTGTCGTATTCATCTGTAATCACTGTCCCTACGTGAAAGCCTCCATCGGCCGCATCGTGGCCGAGGCCAATACGTTACGCGAGATCGGCATCGGCACGATCGCGATCATGCCGAACGACACCGAAGCCTATCCTGAGGACTCCTTCGGCAACATGGAGGCCTTCGCGGCGCGTCACGACTTCACCTTTCCTTATGTGATCGACGCGAGCCAGGACGTGGCGCGGACCTACGGCGCCCAGTGCACGCCGGATTTTTTCGGCTTCAACGCGGAGGACGAGTTGCAATATCGCGGGCGTCTCGATGCGTCGCGCATGACGCCGATTGCGGATGCGCGCCGCGACCTCTACGAGGCCATGAAGCAGATTGCCGAGACAGGCCATGGGCCGAAAGAGCAGCTTCCATCCATGGGCTGTTCAATCAAATGGAGGCACTGAGGGAGCGACGAGCGGTTCGATATGGACCAGCGGGTCAAGTCCTGTCGTGACAAAGCGCGGGAAGCGGGCCCCGCGGCCGGTCACCTTCGCCTTCGTCACGCCTTCCCCACCAGACTGATATCGCTCCCGTCGCGATAAGCGGGATGGCGCCAGCCGTCCTCGTCGTAGTCGGCCATGCATTGCTCGGCGAGCGCTTCCATTTGCTTGAGCGCGCCGTTGCCTTGCGCCTGCTGGAGCTGGAAGACGCGAATGAGTTCATGGCTGCCGGAATAATTCATCTCGTAGAGCTCATGCCGCGCGCCGAATTCGGTGCCGATGGCGTCCCACAAAAGCTTCATGATCTTGATGCGTTCCTTGTAGTCGATGCCGTTCGAGCCGCGTACGTATTTGGCCAAATATTTGTCGATGTCGGGATTTTTGAAATCGCGCGCGTGCGAGGGCAGATAAATCAGCCCGGAAGCAATGATTTTCTCGACGATGTTGCGCACCGCCGGATAGGCCTCGGTCATGAACAGGCGGTAGGTGGCGGAGCCGCGCGCATTGGGTAAGACCGCGCCGTCGACCCACGGGACCGGATTGCAGGCCATCGCGTCGGTCAGCGACCAGAACAGGTTGCGCCAGCCGATCACTTCGCCGATCTGGGCCTGCACGCCGCGGAAGCCTTCGACGCCGGTCGCGCGCGCGGCCTTCCAAAGAAGCCCGATGATAAAATCGAGCTTCACCGCGAGCCGCGTGCAGCCCTGCAGCGTGAAGCCGTTGAAGAAGCCCGATTGCGGATAAAAATTCTTCAGCCGCTCGATGTCGCGATGGATGAGGACGTTTTCCCAGGGGATGAAGGCATTGTCAAAAACGAAAATCGCGTCGTTTTCGTCGAAGCGCGAGGTCAGCGGATAATCCCACGGCGAGCCGGTCGCCGCCGCGGCGAACTCGTAGGACGGCCGGCAGATCAGCTTGATGCCGGGCGTGTTCATCGGCGCGATGAACATCACCACCATGGCCGGGTCGGTGATTTCCTGGCCCATGTTCTGGCCGAGGAAATTGTATTGCGTCAGCGCGGAATTGGTGGCGACCACCTTGGCGCCGGAGACATAGATGCCGGCGTCGGTCTCTTTCTGGATGGTAATGTAGACGTCCTTAACCTGTTCGACCGGCTTGTTGCGGTCGATCGGCGGATTGACCAGCGCATGATTGAGATAGAGCACGGCCTCCTGCGCGCGCTTGTGCCAGGCCCGCGCATTGTCGGCGAACTTGCCGTAAAAGCCGGCATTGGCGCCGAGCGTGTTGAGGAAGGCCGCTTTGTAGTCGGGGCTGCGCCCCATCCAGCCGTAGGACAGCCTCGCCCAGGCGGCGATCGCGTCGCGCTGCGCGATCACCTCCTCTCGCGAGCGCGCCGCCTTGAAGAATTTGTGGGTGTAGCCACCGGACCCGGTATCGGTCGGCGCGGTGAGCGCATCCTTGTGGGCTTTGTCGTGCAGCGCGTCATAAAGCAGCGCCACCGAGGCTGCCGAATTGCGGAACGCCGGGTGTGTGGTCACGTCATCGACGCGCTCGCCGTAAATGTAGACTTCGCGGCCGTCGCGCAGCGATTCCAAAAATTCCGCCCCGGTGAAGGGCCGCTTCTTGCCGGCGACGATCGCTTCGGGGTGCTCGGGCATTACGAACTCCATCGTGAATTTCCTCCCCGGCGCGGGGAGCCATAGGGTTGCGGGGTCGGCGCTTGCGAGCGAATGCGCATGGCGGCGTTCTTAAGCATCACCCTCTCGCCGGGCTAGGGCATGATCCGGAAAAGCGGAAACCGGTTTTCCGAGAAGATCATGCCCCATCAAATACCTAGAGCCGCAATCGATTCAACTTGAAACGATTGCACTCTAGCGCCGTCAAGCTTGGAACGCATCCGGGTCGGCAAAAACGACGGAATATGCGGGCCCGTTATTCGTGCCGTTCCCGCGCCGCCGCCCATAGCGCCAGCACGGCGACGATGGCGACCGCGATGACCGCGCCGCGTATCCCTGTCGTGGCGAAGGCGACCGCGCCCGACGCCGCGCCCGCCATGAAGCCGAGCGCGATCGACAGCACGGTCACAAGGTGTTTGCGGACCTTTTCGAATTCGCGCACGGCCGCGGCATCGTGACGGCTTCGGGCAAACCGCCACCATGCCACGACGATATCGGTCGTCGCGATGCCGAGCTGCGTCATATTCCCGGTCATCACGTTGGTCTGCGGGATGTCCTTCATCAGGAGCCGCACCAGCACGCTTTGCGCGCCCATCGCCATGGCCGCGAACAGGCCGGCCGCGATGCCATGCCAGTCGCGCGCATTCGTGATCGGCGGACCGAACGCCGCGATCGACGCGAACAGCGCCAGCAGCAGCGCTTCCAAACCGAGCATCCACGGCAGCGCCGCGTGCCCGGCATTTCGTGTAAGCGCGATCAGCGCCGCGGTCGCCGCGGCCGCCGCCAGAAACGCAACGATCGCCAAAAGCTTGCCGGCGATGCCGAAGTCGTGGGTGACGAGCTCGGCGCCGGCAATGACGAAACTCCCGGTGACCTGCGCGACGAACAATCCGAACAGTCCGAGATAGGTGAAACTGTCGACATAGCCGGCGACGAAACTAAGGAGCACCGGCATTGCGCGCGGCAAGGGCCGTTCGTCGCCGCGCAAGGTCGCTTCGGTCATGAATGATCTCCACCCTCTCGTTATTCCGGGGATGCGGGCGTCGCCCGCATCCCCGGAATGACGGTGACTAACCCTCTCCGCGCCGGCAGGCGTCCCAAAGCCGCGGCGCGGTGGCCGGCATGTCGAGGCGGGCGCCGGCGCCGTTCGGAATGGCGTCGGCGACCGCGTTCATCACTGCGGCGATGGCAGCCGTGGTGCCGGCTTCGCCCACGCCTTTGACGCCGAGCGGATTGGTCGTCGCCGGAACGTTGTGCATCGCTTCGCGTAACGGCGGCATATCGAAAGCGCGCGGCATGGCGTAGTCCATGAACGATCCGGTCACGAGCTGGCCACTATCGGCGTCGTAGACCGTGCTCTCCATCAACGCCTGGCCGAGCCCGGATGCGATGGCGCCGTGCAATTGGCCCTCGACGATCATCGTGTCGAGCGGCCGGCCGCAATCGTCGACGGCGGCATAGGCGACGACCGCCATCGCGCCGGTCGAGGGATCGATTTCGACCTCGGCAACGTGCACGCCGTTGGGGAAGGTCTGCGGCGTTTCCGTCACCGCCTTGGTATCGAGGTCTTCGGCAATTTCGCCGCGCTTCTTCAGCGCGGCGGCGTGCGCCGCCACGTCGAACAGCGAGACGCGCCGGTCGGTGCCGATTACTTCGAACGTCCCGTTTTTGAATGCAACATCCGCCTCGCCGGCCTCCAGCATCGCAGCCGCGATCGGCTTGCCCTTGGCCAGCATCGCCTCGACCGCCTTGTGGAGCGAATGGCTCACCGTCATGCCCGAGCGCGAACCGACCGAAGCATAGCCGGGCAGCTCGTTTGCCGAATCGCCGTGCCGGTGCGGGATTTTTTCCGGCGCAATGCCGAGCTTTGCGCCGATCAGCCGGGAAAACACGGTGGCATGGCCCTGGCCGGTATTCTGCACATTGAGCCGGAATTGCAGCGTGCCGTCGCCGGGGAAAAGCAGCATGGCGCTCTCGGTCGGCGAGCCGCCCGAATGTTCGAGCATGCAGCAGACGCCGAGCCCGCGATATTTACCGCGCTTTTGCGCCGCGCGGCGGCGGGCTTTGAAATTCGCGTAGTCGGCAAGTTCCAGCGCCTTGTCGAGGATCGGCGCGAAATCGCCACTGTCGATCGTGGTGCCGACGGCGGTCTTGTACGGCATGGCGGATTTTTTGACGAGATTGCGCCGCCGCAGCTTGACCGGATCGATGCCGGTCACGCGTGCGGCTTCGTCGACCACGCGCTCCAAGGCATAGCTCGATTCCGGCCGCCCGGCGCCACGATAGGGCGCGGTCGGCAGCGTGTTGGTGTAGACGCATTTCACCCCGATATCGATCGGCTTGATGTCGTACATGCCGGGCAGGCAGCGCGTGAAGCTCAGCGTCGGGATATTGGCGCCGATGGCGCCGAGATAGGCGCCCATATTGCCGACGCTGCGGATGCGCAGCGCCAGGAATTTGCCTTTCTCGTCGAGCGCGAGCTCGACATCCGAATAAATGTCCCGCGCCTGATTGTCGCTGAGAAAGGCCTCCGAGCGTCCGGACATCCAGTGCACCGGGCGGCCGATTTTCTTCGCAGCGACGAGAAGGGCGATATATTCCGGATAGGCCGAGGTCTTCAGCCCGAAGGCGCCGCCGACATCCTCGGTAATGACGCGCAGCTTCTCCTTCGGCCAATTCATGATGGCGAGAACGTTCTCGCACATGGTGCCGGCGCTTTGCGAACAGGTGCGCAGCGTATAAGCGTCGCGCGCGGCATCGTAGCTGGCGGTGGCGCCGCGCGGCTCCATCGAAGCGACGCACAGGCGCTGGTTCATTTCCGAAACGCGCGCGACGTATTTGGCCGACGCAAAAATACGCTCGACCTCGGCCGCATTGGCGTCTGGATCGGCGGCCGGACCCGGCCAATCGACCGCGAGATTGCCCGGCGCTTCCGGCCAAAGCTGCGGCGCGCCGGGTTTGAGCGCGGCGCGCGCGTCGGTCACCGGGGTGAGCGGCTCATATTCGACATTGACCAATTCGGCGGCGTCCTGCGCCGTCATCGCGCGCTCGGCGATCACCATCGCGACCCCCTCGCCGACATGCATCACGCGGTCGCGCGCGAGCGCCGGACGATGCGCGACCGCAAGCTTGGCGCCATCGCGGCCCGGCAGCGGCGGGTGTCGCGAAATATTGCCGACCCCCTCCATATCTTTGTCGGTGAGGACGGCAATCACGCCCGGCGCCTTTGCCGCCGCCACGGTATCGATGCCGACGATGCGGGCGAAGGCATGCGGCGAACGCACGAAATAAGCGTAGGCCTGGTTCGGCTCGGGCGCGTCGGCGATATAGCGGCCTTGGCCGCGGACGAGAACGTCGTCCTCGGCGCGGTAGTGGCGCGCCGCGGTCACGGTCGCGGATTGCGTATCGGCTTTGGCGTCCATGCTGGTCCTGCAACGCTCCTTAAAAAATTCGGTGGCCCCTTATAGCGGAAAGCGACGCTCTAAAAGATCGTTTGTTATCCGGCTTGGGA
>Ga0187766_10002800_pt1 | contig 10229 bp, 13 predicted proteins | sample 0216_QUI02_MP05__4_FD_132971 | JGI IMG/M metagenome (GOLD analysis project Ga0187766, IMG submission 132971) | Tropical peat soil microbial communities from peatlands in Department of Meta, Colombia - 0216_QUI02_MP05_20_MG | ecosystem: Environmental > Terrestrial > Soil > Wetlands > Peat ...
CAGCTCCCTTCCCTGCTCCTTTCGAATCGGGAACCGGGAACGGGGAACAGGGAACCGGCGTCTAGGGCGCGGCCAGGGCCTGGAGGAGCCGCTCCCAGTCCAGGAGCCACTGCTCCGTGGCCGCCCCCGCCGTGAAGGTGATGCCCCCGAGGATGCGGGCCTCCCCCTCGATGTCCGCCTGGCTGTAGTCCTCCAGCACTTGCTCCACCGCCACCCGGAAGCGGGCCAGCTTGGGGAAGTCGGCCATGGGCGGCAGCTCCTCGGCCCGTCCCTTCACGTAGCAGGCCATGCCCGCATCCACGAGGCAGAGGGTGAAGTGGCCGCTCCACCGCATGTTCTGGGCGGTGCCGCTGCTCTTGTACGTGGCCACGCGGATCTCGCGCGGTCCGGTGGCCAGCAGCTCCCCATACGAGAGCATGGCCGGGTGGGGGCGCCCCTGGGCATCCACCGTCATCACCAGGTGTGCGCGCCCCATGAGGGCCCGCACGTCCCGGCCGCCCAGCCGCGCGCGCACGGCCTCGGGCAGCTCCCCTCCCAGGTCCCGCGACATCCCTCTTCCCCCTCACCCCGCAGCTCGCAATCCGGAATGGTGCCCTGCCGCTCAATCCGCAATCCGCATTCCGCAATCCGCATTCCGCAATGGCCCCACGCCCCTCCTCCCATTCCGCAATCCGCAATGAGGGGCCCCGCTCATCGCACGCGGGCCAGCAGGTGGTCCACCAGCGCCGTGGCCTGGCTGGTGGTCCAATCGCGCGGGCCTTGGGCCTGGCCGATGAATTGCCCGCCGGGGCCCACGAAGAAGGTGGTGGGGAGGCCGCGCACCCGATAGGCCCGCGAGGTGCGCAGGGTGGAATCCAGGAGGACCGGGAAGCTGAGCCCCTTCCCCTGCACGTAGGGGCGCACGATGATGTCCGACGCGCCCGTGTCCACGGAGACCGCCAGGAGGACCACCGGCCTCCCCCGGTAGCGCCGGGCGAACGCCTCCATGGAGGGCATCTCCCACTCGCACGGCTCGCACCAGGTGGCCCAAAAGTTCACCACCACCAGCTTGCCCTGGAACTGTTCCAGCGTCACCGTGCGGCCAGCCAGGTCCTTGAGGGCGAAGGCGGGGGCCCGCTGCCCCTCGGCGAACTCCGCCACGCCAAACCGTTCGAAGACGTCCGGCGGCCGCTCGGCTGGCCAAGCCGGCGCGACCATCGCCAGCCAGCACAGCGGGAGGGCGGCCCGCCAGGCCATCCCCCCAATCCGCATTCCGCAATCCGCATTCCGCAATGGGTCAGACCCCCAGCTTCTCCCGCGCCAGGTCGCTGGCCCGCAGCGCCTCGGCGGGGCCCTCGAACACCACCTGGCCCTTTTCCATGATATAGCCGCGGTCCGCCACGTTCAACGCCACCCGGGCGTTCTGCTCCACCAGGAACACCGTGATCCCCATGCCCTTCAGCTCCCGGATGATGTCTCGGATCTCGCGCACCAAGGCGGGCGCCAGCCCCTGCGTCGGCTCGTCCATGAGGATCAGCCTCGTCTCCCCCATCATGGCCCGGGCGATGGCGAGCATCTGCTGCTGGCCGCCGCTCAGGTTCCGGCCTTGCAGGCCGGCCCGCTCCCGCAGGATGGGGAAATGGTGATAGACCCGTTCCAGGTTCCTGCGGCGCAGCGCGTCCGTGATCCGGTCTGCGTTGCTGAGGCCCAGCTCCAGGTTCTCCCGCACCGTGAGGCCGGGGAAGATGCGCCGGTTCTCCGGCACGTAGCCGATCCCCAGGCACGCCACCTGGTGGGGCCGCAGGCCACCGATGGGGCGGCCGTGCAGCTCCACGGCGCCGCCCTGCGGGCGCACGAACCCCATGACGGTCTTCAGGGTGGTGGTCTTCCCCATGCCGTTGCGCCCCAGCAAGGCCACGATCTCCCCCTCCCTCACCTCCAGGGAGACCCCCTTCAGCACGTGGCTGGGGCCGTAGTACGCATGGACGCCCGTCAGCTTCAACACGCAACAAGCTCCCTAAGAAGCGGACCCCACAGGCCGCTCAAAAAGGTCCAGATGCAAGGCGGCGCGCGGAGGGCCGACCGAGGCGTACGCCGGGTACGTCGCAGGGAGCGCCCGAGCGCGCCAACGCCGCACCCGCCGCCGCCGAGGCGGCGGGGAGAGATGTCGGCCCTTTTCCAGCGGCCTGCTACAGCTCGCCGCCCAGGTAGGCCTCCACCACCTTCGGATCGGCCCGCACCTCGTCCGGCGTCCCCTCCGCGATCTTCAGGCCCTGGTGCAGCACCGTGACCCGGTCCGAGATGCCCATCACCACGCTCATGTCGTGTTCGATGAGGAGCAGGGTAAGCCCCCGCCGCCGCGCCACCTGCATGATGAGGTCCACGGCCTCACGGGTCTCCGACGGGGTCATGCCGGCCGTCGGCTCGTCCAACAGGAGGAGTTCCGGCTCCGTGGCCAGGGCCAGACAGATATCCAGGAACCGCTGCTCGCCGTGGGAGAGGTTGCCCGCGTGCTCGTCCAGCCGGCCGTCCAGGCGGAAGAACTTGAGCAGGTCCGCGGCCCGGTCCCGCACGTCCGGGGCGGCCCAGAGGGACCGCAGCTTCCCCGTCTCCGGCAGGCGTGACTGGCAGGCGATCTGGACGTTCTCCAGCACCGTCAGCTCGCGGAAGATCTGGGTGATCTGAAACGTCTTGGCGATCCCCTTCCAGTTGATGGCCTCGGGCGGGACGCCCGTGATGTCCTCCCCCTTGAAGATCACCCGGCCCGCCGTGGGGGCGTACATCCCCGTGACCACGTTGAAGAAGGTCGTCTTCCCCGCCCCGTTGGGCCCGATGACGGAATGCACCCGCCCCCGGGGCACCTGCAGGTCCACATGGCCCAGGGCGCGCAGCGCGCCGAAGTCCCTGCTCAGGTTTTGCGTCTCGAGGATGATGTCGCCTAGCATGGGTCGCCGGATCCCGGGGTTACGTCCGCCGTCCCGCTCGGGCGGCGGGGTCCCGGCGAACCTCGGCCGCCGCCCCCGCCGGCACGCGGATCCCGGCCGCGCCGGGGGCCTCCCGCCGGCGCGTCCACCGGGCGACCAGTCCGAAGAGCCCCTTGGGCATGAAGAGGACGACCGCCGCCAGGACAAGGCCGACGGCAATGAAGTAGTAGTCCCACACGCTGCTGACCTTCTCCACCAGGATGGTGAAGAAGGCCCCGCCCAGGATGGGCCCCACCAGGGTCCCCGCCCCTCCCAACATCACCATCACGATGGCCTCGCCCGAGAGGGTCCACATCAACAGGTCCGGCGTGGCGAAGCCGGCGCGGGCCGGGTAGAGCGCCCCGGCCACCCCGGCGATCAGGGCGGAGACGACGCAGGCCACCATCTTGTACCGGCGCACATTGTAGCCCAGGAACCGGGCCCGGTCCTCGTTCTCCCGGATGGCCGCCAGGACGCGCCCGAAGTGCGACCGCACCAGGACCGAGGCGGCCAGGTAGCATACCAGGAGGGCCGCCAGCACCACGTAGTAGATCTTCGTGGGGGTGTCCACGGGCACGCCGGGGAGGATCGTCACCGGGTCCAGGCCCTGGATCCCGTCCGAGGCGCCGAAGGCATAGGTGTAGAAGAAGATCCGGTGGACGACCTCGGCGAAGATCAGGGTGAGCAACGCGAAATAGATGCCGCGGCGGGTGGTGGCGAAGTAGCTCACGATGAGGGCGTAGGCCCCCACCACCACGGCCATCACCAGGAGGCTCACCCAGAGCGACTGGATCTTGTAGAACTGGATCATCACCGCGGTGCTGTACGCGCCCAGGCCGAAGAAGGCCGCGTGGCCGAAACTGACCTGGCCCGTATAGCCCATCAGGATGTCCAGGCCCATGGCCAGGATGCCGAAGATCAGGCAGGTCACCCACAGGTAGGTGTAGAACGGGCCGGAGATCAAGGGCAGGAGGGCCAGGCCGGCGGCGCAGGCCCAGAACGGCCATGCCCGCAGGGTCGCCATCATTCCAGCACCCCCTCCTTGCCGAAGAGCCCCCGGGGGCGCCAGATCAGCACCAGGATCATCATGGCGAAGATCAGGATGGAGGCGCGCTGCGGGTTGAACTTCAACGCCAGCAGGCTCTGGGCGACGCCGATGAGGAGGGCCGCCACCACGGAACCCCCGATGCTCCCCATGCCGCCCAGGATGACCACGATGAACGCCAGCAGGATCATCTCGGCCCCCATGGTCGGGTACACGGTGAACATGGGGGCCAGGAGCACGCCGGCCACGGCCGCCAGGCCGGCGCTGGCGGCGAAGGTGAGGGTGAGGAGGCGCGGCACGGCCACCCCCAGGGCGTCCAGCATCTCGCTGTCCTGCACGGCGGCCCGCACCATGATGCCGGCCCGCGTCCGGGTGAAGAACGCCCACAGGGCCACCATGACCAGGATGCTGAAGGCCAGGAGGAAGAGACGGTAGCGCGGATAGGTCATGCCCAGCAGCGGCACCGAGCCTTGGATCAAGGCCGGGATCTGGTTCGGCTTGATGACCAGGGTGTCCTTGCCCCAGATGGGACGGACCAGTTCGCGCAGCGCCATGGCCAGGCCGAACGTGAGGATGAGGCCGTGGAGCGGCTCCCGCTTGTAGAGCGGTCTCAGGGTGGAGACCTCCATGACCCCGCCCATGATGGCCACACCGAAGGGCGCCACCAGCAGGGCCACCCAGTAGCTGTGGGTGAAGGCCAGCACGCTGAACGACAGGTACGCCCCCCACAGCAGCAGCTCGCCGTGGGCGAAGTTCATCACGCCCAGCAGGCCGAACACCACGGTGAGGCCCATGGCCAGGAGGCCGAGGGCCGCCCCGAAGACGATGCCGTGCATGATTTGAGGAAGCAGGACGTGGGGGTTCAGGAGTTCCATGGCGCCGTCCGGCCCTTCTGGCCCGAGCCCGAGAACGCAGAGGGGGCGCCGGCGCCCGCGCCGAGCGCCGGCGCCCCCTCCATCATCGCCAGCGTCCGGTCGTTACTTCTTCTTCAGGTCCCAGGTGAAGCCGGGGATGGGATCCTTGCCCACCATCGGCTCACCGGCGATATCCGTCGCCTTCAGCCGGGCGATGGGCTCGTTCCTCCCCTTCGAGATCTTGTAGATGTCGATGTCGTACATCACCTGGTGGTCCTCGGGCCGGATACAGGCGCGGCCCTGCTTTCCGTTCTCGATGCAGGAGCCCTCCATGGCCTTGACCACCTTATCCACCTCGAGGGTCCCCACCTTGTTCACGGCATTGGCCCAGAAGTACACGCCGTCGTACGCCCCCATGGAGATGTTGCCGTCGATCTCCTTCCCGGTCACCTTCTTGGTGTAGGCCCGGAACTTCTTGTTGAAGGCCTGCATGCCCGGGTCGGGGTTGTAGGGCGAGAAGTGGTTCATCTGGACGAACCCCTCCATGGGCTCGGCGAGCTGCGGCAGGTCCTGCTGGAGCAGGAAGCAGTCGATCCCGGCCAGCTTGTACTTCTTGGTCATCCCGAACTGGTGGAGCTGCTGCATGAGGCGCAGCGAGTCGTTGCCGGCAAAGGCCAGGAACAGCACCTCGGGCTTGGCCGCCTCGATCTGGCCGAACCAGGGGGTGAAGTCCTTGGTGTCCAGGGGGGCGCCGGCGACCCCCACGATCTCGCCGCCCAGCTTCTCCATGGCCACCTTGAACTGCCGGGCGTCGGACTGGCCCATGGCGTAGTCCACGTAGAAGATGTACACCTTCTGGCCCATGTTCTTCAGGATGTACCCGGCCAGCCCGTTGGCCTGGTAGCGGGAATCGGGCTGGTTGTTGAAGTAGTAGGGGTGGAAGTTCTTGGTGCGCATGAACTCGGCGCACGAGATGGCGTTCCAGTGGATCACGTTGTACTGCTGGGCGTACTTCTTCACCACGTCCATCATGGCCAGGGTGGAGCCGCTCCCCACCGCCCCCACGATGAGGTTCACCTTGTCCTGCAGGATCAGCTTCTCGGTCTTGAGGCGGGCGGGGGCGGGGGCGGTCTGGTCGTCCTCGCTCACGATCTCCAGTTTCTTCCCCAGGACGCCGCCCTTGGCGTTGATCTCCTCCACCGCCATGCCCACGGCCCACGTCTGGTAGCGGCCGTAGCCCTCGTACACGCCGGTCTTGGACCCGATGTCCCCGATCTTGATGGTCTGGGCGAAGGACGGCGCCGCCGGCAGCAGGGCCGCCAGCACCGCCACGGTCCCGAACAGTCCTCGTCGCATCGTGTCGACTCCTTTCTGTTGATGCCTCCGCCGCGCCACCCTGCGCGGCGGCCGGCACACCGCTCGCCCAACGGGTGAAAGGCCCCCTGCCGTCAGGGGGCCCGCACCGCTTCCCCTCGCCACCCCACCGTCCGGGGCCGGCGGCACGTCAAGGCCGCTGGGCCTCCGCTTTGGCCGGGCCTGTGGCGCCCAGGAAATCCGTCATGAGGTCGCGGAATTTGACCAGGGCCTCCCGGGCCTTGGCCTCGTCGTAGGCCTGGGCGCCCTTGGAGCTGGCCCCCAGGTAGAACTCCCCTTCCTCGAAGGCCACCTTGGCCGCGGTGGAAACCGGTGGCGCCAAGTTCCCCACGCGGAAGTCCACCAGATTGTAATACCGCCAGGCCGCCCCCAGCAGCTTGAGGCCCTGGTCCTCCTTCTGACCCGTGGAGAGGTCCGCCCTGGCCAGCCGATCCAGGGCCTCCTGGACTTTTTCCCGGGAGACGAAGCAGAAGAACCGCACGAGGGTCCGTTCCGCGTCCGGGATGCTGCCGGCGGCGAGGGCCCGTTCCATGTCCGCCACGAGGCCGGCCTGGTACCGGGCGTCCACCTCGGCCATGCGGCGCTGCACCCACCGGTCCTGCGCGAACTCCCCCCGGAGCAGGTCCGCGCGCCCGTGCTCCAGGAAGACCTTCATCCGCTTGAAGCTGGCCGTGATCTCGTCGTCCTTGGGGACGTACACCCCCAGGTGGTGCGCCTCGCCCGTGCCCGCGGCGCCCAGCGCCACGGCACAGGCCAGCGCGCCCGCCGCGAAGGCGCGCCTCACCTGGCCCCCGCCTCTCCATCGTCGCCGGCCGGCCTCAGCGGCGTCCGATGCCGCCGCCACATCTCCCGGGCCAGCCATCCGGTCAGGACCCACATGGCCACGATCACGGCCCCGCCGAAGGGGATCCAGAACAGGACCTCGGCCACCCGCTTCCCGCGCTCCAGGCCCAGGGGAATGATGAAGGCCGGGGCCGCCAGGTAGCCCAGGGGATACAGGGCGCCGAGCCCCAGCAACCAGTAGAGCCAGCGCTGGAGCGGCGAGGCCGGCACCACGGTGGCCACGATCATCGCCCCCGTGAGGATCACCAGCCCCATCCCCTCTGCGTGCAGGTGGAAGAGTCGAAGCTGCGCATCGATGGCCTGTTTCAGCTTGTCCAGCACCTCTTCGTCCACCTCGCGCACGCCCACCAGGCCGTGCACGGCCGGCCGCCGCAGCATCAACTCCCGGGCCATGTTGGCGATGGGCCACTTGAACTTCACCATGGCCCCGCCCGCGGCCTCGGCCAGCCCGATGAGGGCCACGCAGGCCAGGATCATGGGGAGCGGCGGGCGGCGCCAGAGGGTGCCCTCCGCCGCCGGGTCCGTCATTCCACCGCCCCGCCCGCGGCCGGGCCGGGTTTCTCTGCGGCTCCGTGCGTCATCGCGTCGCCGGGGCCGAACCCTTCCGGGCCCCGCGGGCCCGCACGCCCTGGACCACCAGTGCCAGGGCCAGCAGGGCAAACGCGGCCGTCACCGCCGATCCCGCGGGGATCAGGATCCAGCGCTCGGCCCAATCCACGGCCGGGTCCACCCCCATGGGCACGATGAGCCCCGCATACGCCAGGAAGCCCAGGGGGAACACGACGCCCGCGGCCAGGAGGACGTTGAGGAACCCGCGCGCGGCGCGCGACGCGACCAGCGAGGAGACGACGGTACCCCCCGCCAGCACGACCAGGGCCATCCCCTCGCCGTGCGTGTGGAAGAAGCTCAGGCCCGCCTCCGATTGGAAGACGATCTGGGGGATGAGTTCCGCGTCGTAGTCCCGGCTGCCGGTCAAACCATGGACCTCCGGGCGACGGCTCACGGCCTCGGTGAGCCAGGTGTTGATGTCCCCCCGGTAGCGGCCGATGATGGCGCCGGCCGTCTCGGCCAGGGCCAGGATGAGGACGGAGAGGAACAACACGGGGAGCGGGGGACACCGCCAGCTCGTCGGCCAGGGACTCCTCATGCGATCATTCGGACGGCGCTCCCGAAGGAAAAATTCGCGCGCGGTGCGGGCCCTGGCGGCCTCCAAGGGTGGGGAAAGTCTGCCCCAGCCGCCCAACACTGTCAAGGGCTTTTGCCGCGTCCGGCGACCCCGCCCAGACGCAGGTTGTCTAGGGAGGCGGGCCCGGCGCCGGCGCCGATAGGCGCTTGACACGCCGCCAGCCCTCTGATAGGTCGCGGGGCGGGGTGGGGCGTAGGTCATCGGCAGGAGAGAGCGCGATGGATGCCCAGGGCCTCTGCGGGGTCTATCCAGCGATCGTTACGCCGTTCACCGCCGGGGACCGGCTGGATGAGGCCGCTCTAGCGAAGGTGACGGACTACGTGATCGACGGCGGGGTGCACGCCATCATGTCCACGGGGGGCACGGGCGAGTTCCCCCACCTGGACCGGGAGGAGCGCAGGCGCGTCACCGAGATCGTGGTGCGGCAGGCCCGGGGGCGCGTGCCGGTGATCGCCGGGACGGCGGGCGCCAGCACCCGCGAGGCCATCCACCTCTCGCAGGACGCGCAGGCTGTTGGCGCCGCCGCCGTGATCCTCACGCCGCCCTACTATTTCCCGCTCCCCCTCCCGTCCCTGCTCGAGCACTTCCGCCTGGTGGCGCAGGCGGTGGATCTCCCGGTGGTCGTCTACAACAACCCGCTCTACACGGGCAACAACCTGCCCCCGCAGGCCATCGCCGAGCTGGCCGCTCACCCGCGGATCATCGGGTGCAAGCAGAGCAACGCGGATATGGGGCAGCTCGTGGAGGTGCTCCGGCTGGCCCCGGCAGGCTTCTCCGTGAACACGGGGATCGACAGCCAGTTCTACCCCGCCCTCTGCGTGGGCGCGCGCGGGATCTTCTCCACGGCCGCCTCGGTGATCCCCCGCCAGATGGTGGAGATCTTCCGGCTCACCCTGAAGGGGGAACACGGGGCCGCCCGCGGCCTGCACATGAAGGTGCAGGTCCTGAACCGGTTCCTGGAATACGACCCCGGCTACGTGGCCCCGTGCAAGGAGGCGCTGGAGATGCTCGGCATCCCGGTGGGCGCGCCGCGCCTGCCCATGCCCCGGCTCACGGATGCGGAGCGGGCCGGCGTGCGGGCCGCCCTGAAGGATCTGGAGTTGCTCTAGCTGCGTGCCCAAAGGGGCCCAACATTTCTCCCCTTTGCCTGGGCGGCAGCGGGTGGGCTGCGACGTACCGGCCCTTGCATTCCGCATTCCGCAATCCGCAATGGTCGGCGCCGCCTTGCACCTGGACCCTTTTGGACAGCCTGCGACGGAGCGGAGGTTCCGACAACCTTCCAAACGGAAGGCCCCCCGCAGAGGCTGACGGCCGACAAGGAGGTCAATGATGGGGACAACCGAAATCCCAATGGCACCCGTTTCGGGGCGGATCGTGGAGGACAGAGTGCTCCCGCCGGGGGCCGACTGGTCCCGGGTCGTGGAGCCCGGGCAGAGGCTCCGGATCGTGGACTTGGAGGGAAAGCAGGCGGTGGACTTCCTGTGCTACGACGCGGACGACCCGACGGACCGGTATAACGCGGCGGACACCATGAAGTACGCTAAGAACATCTACCTCACCACGGGGCACGGCATCTACAGCACGAAGGCCCGGAAGCTGTTCACCGTCGTCGCGGATACGGCGGGGGGGCACGATACCATCGGCGGCTGCTGCAGCGCCGCCAGCAACCGCTTCCGGTACAACGTGCCGGACACGCCGAACTGCTACGACAACTTCCTGCGCGCCCTCGCGCGCCACGGCATGGGCCCGAAGGACATCGTGGCCAACATCAATTTCTTCATGAACGTGCCGGTCCAGGCCGACGGCACCATGGGCATCGTGGACGGCAAGTCCAAGCCGGGGGATTACGTGGAGCTGCGGGCGGAGTCCCGCGTCCTGGCCGTCATCTCCAACTGTCCCCAGACCCGCAACCCCTGCAACGGCTTCAACCCCACCCCCATCCGCGTGGTGATCTACGAACCCACCGCGTGAACGGGGCTTGTCTA
>Ga0187766_10002803_pt1 | contig 10224 bp, 9 predicted proteins | sample 0216_QUI02_MP05__4_FD_132971 | JGI IMG/M metagenome (GOLD analysis project Ga0187766, IMG submission 132971) | Tropical peat soil microbial communities from peatlands in Department of Meta, Colombia - 0216_QUI02_MP05_20_MG | ecosystem: Environmental > Terrestrial > Soil > Wetlands > Peat ...
CCTCCTACGGCGGTCGATCAGCGCCCCCCCTCCTACAGGCGCTGGGTCAGCGTCCCCCCTCCTACACGCGCTGGATCAGCGTCCCGGTACCGAGACCGCCGCCGCAGCACATCGTCACCAGCCCGAGCTCTTTGTCCGACCGCTCCAGCTCGTGCAGCAACGTCGTGATCAGGCGCGCTCCGGTGCAGCCGAGCGGATGACCGAGCGCGATCGCCCCGCCGTTGACGTTCACGCGGTCCATGTCCGGCTTCAGCTCGCGCCTCCACGCGGCGACGACCGGCGCGAACGCCTCGTTGATCTCGATCAACTCGATCTCGCCGATCGACATGCGGTTGCGCTCGAGCACCTTGCGCGTCGCCGGTATCGGCCCGGTCAGCATCATCACGGGGTCGACGCCGACGGTGGTCTGGTCAAGGATGCGGGCCCGCGGCGTGAGACCAAGCGCGTCCGCCTTCTCGCGCGCCATCAGCAGCACCGCGGCTGCTCCGTCCGAGATCTGCGAGCTGGTCGCGGCGGTGACCTTGCCGTCTGGCTTGAACGCGGGCTTCAGCTCCGCCAGTCCCTCGATCGTCGTCTGCGGCCGGATTCCCTGGTCGCTCACGTACGTGTCGCCGTTGACCGCGATCGGCAGGATCTCCCGCTCGAAGCGGCCTTCCTCGGTTGCCCGGTGCGCGAGCTGATGCGAGCGCGCCGCGAGCTCGTCGAGCTCCGAGCGCGGGATCTCCCATCGATCGGCGATCATCTCCGCGGACAGCCCCTGCGGGACCAGGTTGTATCGCTCGATCAGGGCGGGCGGCCACGGCGTCCCGACCTGATCGACCCACGCGAGCCCGACCCCCAGCGGGACGTGTCCCATGTGCTCCACGCCTGCTCCGATCACCACGTCGTGAATGCCGGCAGCGATCAGCGCGGCGGCGAAGTTGACCGCTTGCTGGGACGACCCGCATTGGCGATCGATCGTCGTCGCGGGAGTTTCGAGCGGGAGCCCGGCCTGAAGCCACGCGTTACGGGCCACGTTGGACATCTGCTCCCCATACTGCTGGACGCAGCCCGCGACCACGTCCTCGACCTGCTCGGGAGCAATTCCCGCGCGCTCGATCACCGCCGTGTAGCAGCGCCCGAGCAGCTCGTTGGGATGGGTGTCCTTGTAGTAGCCCTTGTCTTTGTGGCCGCGCCCGATCGGCGTACGGACTGCCTCGACGATCACTACTTCGCGACCCTGGCTTGCCGGCATCTTTGCTCCTTGTTTCGCGTCCGAAGCACAATCGGCGCCGATCCGGGCGCCAACTGGTCTCAAGTCACGTACTGTACGCACGTAGACCTCGATCCTTGCCGGGACTCGGGACGACCGGGAAACAGCGCGTGCAAGAACTACTCGGAATCGCCGGCGCGGGCGCGATCGGTTCGGGCCTTGCCGCCGCGGCGTCACGGATGGGCGAGGTCCTGTTGTGGGCGCGTTCGGATCGATCCGCGGAACGCGCCCGCTCCGCGGTGATCAAGGTCTGCTCCAAGGCCAAGGAAGACGACCTCGATCCTGACCGCGTGCGGATCGTCACCGGCCTGGACCAGCTGCGCGAGGCCACGTTCCTGATCGAGGCCGTGGTCGAGGATCACGGCAGCAAGGCTTCGCTGCTTGCCGAGCTGGGCGGGTACGCCGACGATCATGCGGTGCTCGCCACCACAACCTCGTCGCTGTCGATCTCGGAGCTGGCGCACGCCACCGGGCATTCCGAGCGTTTCGTCGGGCTCCACGTGTTCAATCCCGTCCACCGGATGAAGCTGGTGGAGGTCGTGTTCCCCCACAACGCGGATCCGGACACGCGGGCTCGCGCGCTGGCGCTGTGCGAGGCGCTCGACAAGACTCCGGTCGAGGTCCCGGATATACCCGGGTTCGTCGTCAACCGGCTGCTGTTCCCGTACCTGTTCAGCGCCGTCGATCTGCTGACCGACACGGGAGCCTCGGCCGAGGACGTGGATCGGTGCATGACGCTCGGTGCGGGAATGCCGATGGGTCCGATCGCCCTGCTCGATTTCGTCGGCCTGGACATCGCGAGGGCGATCGGCGAGGCGATGGACCTGGCGGTGCCCGAGAAGCTGCTTGCGCTCGTCGAGGCCGGCGCCCTCGGTCGCAAGTCGGGGCGTGGCTTCTACAACTACGACTAACTATTTAGGGGCCGTTCAGGTGCGAGATCGACCATTTCTCTCGCGACGTACCTCATAGCAGCACCTCCTCCCCAGAAGAACGAAGCCGGCCCGTCCCCAGCGGGCCGGCTTCTTTTTGTGCGCCTGCGCACCGCAGCGCAAACCGCGTGACGCTTGATCCCGATCGGGAGCTCCGGGCCCCGGGGAGGTCTGAAGCCGGCCCGGAGCGCGGGGCCGGCTTCATCTCTCCTCTCAACCACCGGGCGGGTTTGAACGCGCTGAACTGCGACCCACCGGACTTGGTCTGGTGGTGAAATGTAACGACTGATGCGAGCGCGTGCGCTGCTGTGCCCTCGGACGCGATCCGCGAGCGGCGCAACGCTAAGCCGGAGCGCGGCGCTGCCTGATCCGTACGGCCTCGATGCGGTTCTCGCGCACCGACTCGACACGGATCGAATACCCGTTCGCGGAGATCGTGTCGCCGCGCTTGGGCAGGCGGCCGAGCTCGGCGAACACAAACCCGCCGACCGAGTTGTACGCATCCGTATCCACGGGCAGCTCGAGCCCGTAGTCCTCCAGATCGCTGACCGCGACGTGGCCGCGCACGAACCAATCGCCGTTCGCGAGCTGCCGGACCGCGCCGCCCGCGGGATCGGTCTCGTCCGAGATCTCGCCGACGACCTCCTCGATGATGTCCTCGATCGTCACGATCCCGGCTGTCCGGCCGTACTCGTCGATCACGATCGCAAGCTCCGTCCGCTCTCGCTGAAGGTCCGCTAGCAGGTCGTCGAGCGGCTTCGTCTCGGGAACGAGCGGAGCCGGGCGCACCAGCGGATCGAAGTGCGCATCGATGCCCCTGGACATCATCAGCTTGACGAGCTGGTTGACGTGCACGATTCCCTTGACCCGGTCCTGGTTGTAATCCTCGGTCACGACCAGCCGCGAGTGGCCAGTCGAGACGCAGCGCTCCAGCGCCGCCTCCACGGTTTCGGACAGGTCGACCGTGACGACCGCGGGAATCGGCGTCATCACCTGTCGCGCCTCCTGCTCGTGGAGGTGGAACACCCCGGTGAGCATGCTGGCCTCGCCCATGTCGAGCTGTCCGCCTGTTTGCGATGCGGCGATCATCCGCTTCAGCTCCTCGGCCGTGCCGCCCTCCGGCTCGGCGTCCGGGTCGGTCCCGATCATCCGGAGCAGCCTTCGCGAGGAGGAATTGAGAACGATGATGAACGGGTGAAACAGCACCCGGAAGAACTGGAGCGGTCGCGCCACGCGCCGGGCGAGGCCTTCGGCGTGTTGGATCGTGTAGAGCTTCGGCACGATCTCGCCGATGATGCTCTGCGCGCTCGTGATCAGCAGATAGGCGATCACGATCGAGATCGCCACAGCGGCCCAGTGACTGAGCACATGGCCGAGCGGGCCCTCGAGCAGATGCTGGATTGCCGGCTCGCCGAGCGCGCCGATCGCGATCGAGGCCATCGTGATTCCGACCTGGCAGGCGGCGATGTAGTCGCCGATGTTGTCGACCTGGTGCAGCGCGAGCCGCGCGCCCCGGGCGCCCTCGTCGGCCAGCGCCTCGAGTCGCTCACGCCGAGAGCGCACCAGCGCGTACTCGGCGATCACGAAGAAGGCATTCACCAGGACGAGCAGTCCGGTGAGGATGATGAACAGCGCCTTCACCGCGGCGCCCGCAGGTGGCAGCTCACCGCCCGCGCGCTGCTACTTCGGGATGGGTCGTCGTCGGTCATTCAGCGACGTCGCGAACGGTAGCATCCGCCGTCGCGGATCCGGGACCCCTCTCGGGCGGTCGCGACCGGAGCGCTATAAACAGACCACCATGTCCAGCCTCACGTTGGGGTCTACGTTCGCCGGCTGCCGGCTCGAGGCGATCGCTGGGCGAGGTGGGATGGGGGTCATCTACCGCGCCACGCAGGTTGCTCTAGGGCGTCCCGTCGCCGTCAAGGCGATTGCGCCCCAGTTCGCCGAGGACGAGGAGTTTCGCGAGCGCTTCAAGCGTGAAGCCCACATCGCCGCCTCGATCGAGCACCCCAACGTGATCCCCGTGTACGAGGCCGGGGAACTGGACGGGACCCTGTACCTGATCATGCGCTGGGTCGACGGAACCGACCTGCGCAAGCTGGTCAGCGCCGAGGGCCGTCTCTCGCCCAGCCGTGCGCTCGGCCTTCTGCGCCCCGTCGCTCTGGCGCTGTCCGCCGCTCACCGCCGTGGTCTGGTGCACCGTGACGTCAAGCCGGCGAACGTCCTGATCACGCACGACGGGCAGGACGACGAGCACGTTTACCTGACCGACTTCGGGATCGCGCGACGCACCGACGCCGAGGGCATGACCCGCACCGGGCTGCTCGTCGGCACGCTCGACTACACCTCGCCGGAGCGCCTCGAGGGCGCCAAGGGCGGCCCGACGGACGACATCTACTCATACGGATGCATGTTGTTCGAGGCGTTGACCGGGCACGTCCCGTACGAACGTCCCAGCGACGTGGCGAAGATCTTCGCTCACATCAACCAGGCTGTCCCTTCGGCTCGAGCCGAGGTGGAAGGAATCCCCGAGCAGCTCGACGCACTGATCCGCAAGGCGATGGCGAAGCGCCCCGAGGACCGGTTCGCCTCAGCGGCCGAGCTGGCGCTCGCCGCCGAGCGCACGCAGTCAGACCTCGACGCCCGCGACCGCGCGCTCACCGCTCGGCGCACGCGCCCGAGCCCGACCACGGACGTGACCGAGGTCGGCCCGGTGGCGGCCGCCGGTGCGCAGGGCGCAGCCGAGATCACCGCCCCGGCGGCGACGCGGCCGGCGGGCGGCGGGCAACACGCAGGCCAGACCGCGCCGGCGGCTCGCGACACGCGGGGCGCCGCCGCGCCGCCGTCCCCAGCCCCCAGCACGCAGTCCGCGACCCGGCCCGCGCACCCAGCCCCCGACACCCAGGGCGCGACCCGGCCCGCGCCCCCAGCCCCCGACACCCAGGGCGCAACCCGGCAGCCGGCGCCGCCGCGGCGCGATCGCGTCACGCGCCGTCGAGCGTGGCTCGCGATCCCGCTCGTGTTGCTGGTCGCCGCGGTCGTGGCGGTGGTGCTGATCGCCGGCGGCGGAGGAACCTCGCAGCCGCAGCCGCAGGCGCTGGCGCGCGGAGCGGGCCTGTCCGTCAGCGAGACGATTGGTCTCGGCGGGACGCCGGGAGCGTTGTCCGTCGGTCCCTCGGGCGCTGTGTGGGTGTCGCTGCCCGGTAGTCGCGCGGTTGCGCACGTCAACCCGCGCACGAAGGCGATCACGACGTACTCGGTGCCGGCCCGGCCGACCGCGATCGCAGCCGGCGTGCACGGGATCTGGGTCGGATCAGCCGGCGGGTCGCTGACTCGCCTGAACCTCGCGACGGGCTCGGCGGCCGCGTCCGCCCAGCTGAGCGCCGGGATCGTCGCGGTGACCGTCGATCAGAACGATGGCTCGGCGTGGGCGGCGGACGGGACAGGCAACGTAACCCACCTCGACCTGGACGGCCATACGGTCGCAGCGCCGACCCCGGTGAGTCCGGCTCCGGTCGCGCTCGGGTGGGGCGAGGACTGGGTATGGGCGGTCAACGGCGCCACCGACGGGCTCGTGCGAGTGAGCTTGGCAGGTGGTGCGTCGTCGACCGCGTTCGATACCCAGCCGGGGGCGGTGTCGGTCGCGTTCGACGCCGGCGTGTGGACCGCCCACTCCGACGGCATCGTGACCCGCTTCGACCCCCGCCCGACACGGTTGACGGTCAACGGTGCCGTCACGGTGGCGCCGAGCCTCGACCAGATCGCCGCGATGGAGCAGTATCCCTCGGTCTGGGCGATCAGCGCGCAGGCCAAGAGCCTGTATCGGATCTCGGCGCGCGCAGCCTCCCCGTCGATCACCGGAACGATCACGTTCAACAGTCCACCGGTCGCCCTGGCCGCCGGCGGGCCCGTGGTCTGGGTCGCGACTCAGGCGGGCAACCTCGTCGAGATCGTCTCGAGCTAGCCGCCGGGCGCGTCACCCGAGCCTGTCGATCCGGCCCGCCATCTCGAAGTCCGCCTCGGTCAGGCCGCCCGCCGAGTGATTCGTCAGCGATAGCCTTACCTTGTTCCATCCGTGGACGACGATGTCCGGATGATGGTTCGCTTCCTCGGCCGCGTCCGCGACCCGGTTGACGAACGCGATCGCCTCCTTGAAGTCCTTGAACTGCCAATCGCGAACGATCTGCTCGCCCTCACGCCTCCACTGGCTCGCGGCCAGCCGCGAGCTGATCTGCTCATCACTCAGTAGCTCTGCCATATCGTTCTCCTCATGGGTGTGATCCTTCGATCGACTTCCCGTCCGCGCAGCGGGCCTGAACGCGACTGATGCGAATCGTCAGCCTGGTCCCAGCGGCGACCGAGACGCTGTTCGCGCTCGGGCTTGGAGCCGACGTTATCGCGGTCACGCACGAATGCGACTACCCGCCGGCGGCCCGCGAGCTGCCGAGGGTCACCAGAGACGTGCTCCCGTCCGGGCTGAGCGCGGCGGAGATCGATGCCGCCGTCAAGCAGCGAACGCTCGCGGGACAGTCGATCTACGAGCTCGACACGGACGCGTTGCGCGATCTGCGACCGGACCTGATCGTCGCGCAGGAGCTGTGCTCGGTGTGCGCGGTGTCGTACGACGACGTTCGCGCCGCCGCCGAGGAGATCGAGACCCACCCGCGCGTGGTCTCACTCGATCCGCACACCGTCGGCGAGGTGCTGGGCGACGCCCGCACGCTCGCTGGGGCGGCCGACCGCAGGGACGCCGCCGTCGAGCTCGTGCGCCAGGCCGCGGCGCGGATCGATCGGATCAGGGTTGCCGTCCGGGGCGCCCGGCGACCTCGAGTCGCGGCGCTCGACTGGCTCGACCCTCCGTTCGTGGCCGGCCACTGGACGCCGCAGCTGATCGAGTACGCCGGCGGAGAGGATGTGCTCGGGTTCGCGGGTGAGCGCTCCGAGGAGCGGCGCTGGGACGAGCTGGCGGCTGCCGAACCGGACATCGTCATCGTGATGCCGTGCGGGTATGACGCGTCATTCGCCCACCGCGAAGCGGACATGCACCGCGACGAGCTCGCGACGCTCGGCGCCGGAGAGGTGATCGCCGTCGACGCCGCGTCGTACTTCTCGCGCCCGGGGCCGAGAATCGTCGACGGCCTCGAGCTGCTCGCGCACATCATCCATCCCGAGCTCGTGCCCGACGCACCCGCCGAGGTGCTGACGGTCGAGCTGTAGGAGGGCTCTGCCCCGAGGGCCGCGAGCAGGCGGCGCTGTGTATCGCCGTGCGCGCGACCGTGCGGCGCTGTGTGTCGCCGGGGGCGCGGCCGGGCCCGCGCACGGCGAGTCGGCCCTCGGCGACTCAGGGTTAGCCCGTGAACCCGATCCCGTTCGGCGCGATTCCATGGGCGCCGGCGACCGCCAGCGCGCCCACGACGCTGACCGCGGCCAGCAGCCCGCAGCCCGCGAGCGCTGCCGCGGGCAACCGCCTGCGCTCGTCCACCTCGACCACCAGCCAGCCCGTGATCAGGCCGGCGACGAAGCCGCCCAGGTGCGCGCCGATCGAGATGTCGCGGAAGCTGACCGACAGCAGCAGGTTGATCAGCAGCACGAAGCCGAGACCGCTCTGCCAGATCGGGATCCCACGCGCCCGCGCGACCACGAGCAGCGCGCCGAAGATCCCGAAGATCGCCCCCGAGGCGCCCACGGTCGGAACCCCCGGCTGGAACAGCAACGCTCCGAACGAGCCGGCCAGCAGCGACACGAAGTAGATCGCGGCGAAATTGCGGCTGCCGACCGCCGGCTCGAGCACCCGTCCGACGAAGTACAGCGACAGCATGTTGACGAAGATATGGGCCAGGCCGTCGTGCAGGAACCCGGACGATACGAGCCGCCAGTACTCGTGCTGCTGGCTGATCGCGGAACCCAGCAGCACGCCCTTGTCCCACACCTGGCCGCCGCCACCTCCACCGAGCGGCGCGCCCGCCGCCGTCTCGGCGAAGAACACCGCGACGTTGATCGCGATCAGCGCCTCGGTGACGATCGGCCGCGCCGGCATCGTGCGCAACGTCTTGACCTTCGTCCGCTCCCGCGAGCATTCCGGGCAGCGCATTCCAACCGGCGTCGGGGTCATGCAGTCCGGACAGATCGGCCGCCCGCATGACGAGCATGAGACGCCGGTCTCACGCGAGGGATGCCGGTAGCAGACGGTCATTGAGAAGGACGCTATCAGCGGCCCGCCGCGCCTCGGGTGCGTGGGTGGCTACGTGCCCGGGAGGACCCGCCGGGCCTCGTCAGCAATGTCGTGGAGTGTGCGTTCGGCGAGCTGAAGCAGGTTGCCCGATTGCTGTCTGCGCGCCCGATGCCGTGCCCGCACGCGCAGTGCCACGAGCGCGGTGCCGGCCGTCGCTCCGACGAACACCGCCGCAGCCGGCCGAACCCAGTTGCGCGGGTCGCGCATCGCCGACAGCTCCCACGACTCGAGTTCCTCCTGCGCCAGCTCGGTCAAATTCACGAGTGTGAGCTCCAGGCGGTGCGCGAGGTCGGCGGGCGGATCGACCGGCGCCAGCGCCTCCTGCAGCAGCGCCTCGAACTCGGTCGCCCCGGCGCTCACTTCGAGTCTCCGTCCGGCTCAGGTCCGTCACCCGCGCTCGTCTCTGCCACGATCCCCTCGAGCTGCCGAATCGCCCGATGCAGCAGTACCTTCGTCGCCCCGTCGGTGCGACCGAGTGCTCGCGCGATCTCCCGATTGTCCATGCCCAGCGCAAAGCGCATGATCAGAGCCTCGCGACGGTCGTCGGGAAGCTCGGCCACGCCGGCGAGGATCGACTGCAACTGCTCGCGGCCCTCCACCAGCGACTCGGTCGTGTGTGGCGCGGAGATCATGCCGGCGTCCTCGATCGCCGCCTCAGGCTTGCGCGATCGGTCGCGATAGAAGTTCGCCGCCAGGTTGTGGGCGATCCGGATGAGCCAGGGCCGGAGCGGGCGACCGTTGGATTCTCTGAGCGCCCGCTCGAAGTGCCGGTAAGCCTGGAGGAACGTCTGCTCGGTGAGGTCCTCCGCGTCGTGGTGATTCCCGACACGGTAATAGCTGTACGAGTACACGTCGCGCAGGTGCGCTCGGTAGAGCTCCGTGAACTTCGCGTCGAGCTCGGCTTTGTTGTTCGGCACCCCGTTGTCCACCGCATCAGAGCGTACCTTCGGCTACGCCGCTCGCACAGGGCGTGGTCGCTTTCTCTGCACGGGCTCGGTGATCGTGGCGGTCCAGCGCTCGGGCGTGCTCCGCCCCTCGACGAGCGCGGCGAGGCCGTCCAGCGCCGGCGTTTGCAGGTGGGCGTTGCGGGCCACGGTCGCCAGCAGCGGCACGGAGTCAACCCCCTCCGCCGGGTGGCCGATCAGCGCGCCGATCTCCCCGGGCGCGATGCCGCGGGCGAGCAGCTCGCCGGCGCGGCGGTCGCGCGAGCTCCCCGCGACGACGGCACCGACCAGCGCGCCCGCCCCGGCGACGCCGGCGAACGTCTCCGGCCGTCCACCCCGCAGGCACGCCAGTGCATCGACCTCGGCGAACACCTTGCCGGCTGCGGCGCCGGCGACGCTCGGGCCGGCGGGCGAGGCTGCGGCCGCCGCCAGCACGGCGGCGCTCTTCGCGCACCCTGCCAGCTCGACGCCGGTGACGTCGCTTGTGATCGAGACCTCGAGGCCGGCGGCCCTGAGCGCATCGGCAAGCTGACGCGCGAACGCCTCGTCGAGCGATCCGAGCGCCACCGACATGCCGCGGTCGAGCACGTCTACGCCGCGCGCCGGGCCGCCCAGCACGGCGACCGCCCGGACGCTCGACCGCTCCGCCGCGAACGCCGCCGGCAGCGTGCCGAGCGGCGGTACGAGGCCCTGCGAGAGCACGAGCAGCCCGGCGCGCCGTGGGATTCGCTCAGCGTGGGCGGCGAGCACATTCGGGAGCGAGCGCGCGGGGACCGCCAGGCAGATCACGTCGGCGCCGCCGAGCGCGAGGTCGGCCGCGCGCGCCACGCGCACCGACGCGGGCAGCTCGACGCCCGGCAGGTAGGA
>Ga0187766_10002804_pt1 | contig 10220 bp, 9 predicted proteins | sample 0216_QUI02_MP05__4_FD_132971 | JGI IMG/M metagenome (GOLD analysis project Ga0187766, IMG submission 132971) | Tropical peat soil microbial communities from peatlands in Department of Meta, Colombia - 0216_QUI02_MP05_20_MG | ecosystem: Environmental > Terrestrial > Soil > Wetlands > Peat ...
AGCACCGAGCAGGTGTTCGAGCGAACCTATCCGCTCCCTTCGGGCGGTCACTTCGCCCTGGAAAACGTGAACGGGTCGGTGCAGGTCGAAGGGTGGGATCGCGACGAAGTGGAGGTCTGCGCTGTCAAGACCGCGCAGAACGATCCGCACGATGTGGATCGCGTTATGATCGAGGTCGAAAGCCATCCCTACGAGGTCGACGTTCATACGCGCTATCCGGGCGGGGAAGGCGCCGGCGTCGCCGTGGAGTACCACATCCGTGTGCCAAACCGCGTTCTGCTCGGCAGCGTTCACACCGTCAACGGCAGCTTGATCGTTCGCAACATCGATGGCTCGGGCGAGCTCCGCTCCGTGAATGGAGACGTGGAAGTACTTGAAAGCTCGGGCCGCTTCAACGCCAAGACGACGAACGGCAACGTGCGCCTGGAACTGCGCGAGCTTTCCGACGGGGCCCCCATGAATCTGGAGACGGTCAACGGCTCAGTCGACCTCGGGCTTCCTTGGGACGCACGTGCTGATCTGAACGTTCGCAACATGAACGGGGATCTCTATTCCGAAGTCCCTGTTACGTCGACGACGGCGTTGCCAGGCTCACGGGCCTTTCATGGTCGGCTGGGCGGTGGTGGTGGAGCCATTTCGATGCGTACCGTCAACGGCCAGATCCACCTGCACCTCGCACATCCCGGCGTCTAGCACCGCGCGCTATGGTCCCGGCCGAAACGTAACGGTTACGTCTTCAATCGACGCGATTGGTTTGTCCACCAGGCGCGAGGGCGTTTGGATCCAGCGGCGCACGATCTTCTCAGCAATCGACACCAGATCCGCCCGACCCTCCAGTTTAATCAAGTCGTTCAATTCTCCATCTTCATCAACCGAGAGCCGCAAACGAACGACGTTGCCTGAAGCATCGATGGCGAGTCCGGAGGGAAGAGGCTCCAAGGGCGGTCCAGCGATCTTTCCGCCCACGAGCCGCTCCGGGCGATGCTCCGATGCCGGCCCCGGGGCAGCCGGGACCAGTACAAACCGCCGCACCGAAATGGCTACAGATTCTGACGCGCTGACCGCCAGTTGCGGCAGCGTTACCAGTTCGGGCTGGGCGTCCTCATCCGGCGGCGTCACCCACACAAAATCATCGGTTGGCTGGGAAGTCCCCGCGGAAACGGGCGCTAGGCTGGCAGTGGCTGCGGGAGTCGCCATCGATTCGGCCGATGGCGAAACGCTCTCGGAAGCCGATTCGGAGACGGCCCCCGCCGTGTTGGCGCTCGGCCGAGGAACGCCCGGGCCCCCCATCGCCTTCGCAACCCAGGTGGCGCCCACAATCACACCGGCCGCAAAACAGACAACCATCAGTCCACAGACAACCACAATGGGGAACCAGCTGAGCCTGGGCTCGCCCGCCGGTTGGGTCGATCGGCCTTGCTGAGGCTCCGCCCCTTCGGCCGATTCGATCCGATCGTCAGACGGCGCAGGCGCCTCGGCGACGATGTCGGCCGGCTCATCCGCTAAAACGGGCTCGGTGATCGCTTGCCCTTCGGTAAGTTCTAACCGCTTAGGGGCCAAGCCGGTCGTGCCTGCCCCTTCTGGCGGATGGGACCGATCGATCGTCGCGTTCCCCTCGCCCGAAATCCAGTTGCGGATCTGGTCGCGAACCTCGTCGGTCAGCGCGACAAATTGGAAACCGCCTATGCGCTTCGAATCGGAAAGCCAGATGACCTGCCCGGTTGCTTCAATGGGGTCGGTCTGATAGGACAACTGCAGAGAAAGCTGGAGAGCCTGGTCCCATCCCAAGGTTTCTCCCGCCGAGAGTTGCAGCCCACTTTCGCTGATGTTGAGAACGATGCCGCCGTTGTCGGTGCCGACGTTGACATAGGCGACCGACGAGGGACGGTAGCGTTGGAGCACACGGCGCTCTGCGGGGCTCCGCAGGTCGACAAGTTGGCCATTCCCGTTTTCGGTCATCACACGCCTCGGGTGGGCGGCCGAAGTTTCCATCGGCCGGAGGCAAAAATCCATTCGAATCACGGGATCGATTTCCTAGCTGTTAACAGTCCCCGCCCGGCTCCTGGCCGAGGCTGGATCGATCGTCCGCTGCGGTGCCTTGGAGCCCGCTATTCCCGGACGATTTCGGCGTTGGTGCTGGGGGCCACGAGACGGACCAGGCGCCCGTTGTCGAGGTAGAGGTCCACTTCGAGGTCTTCGGTCTTGGCGGTGAGCTCTTCCAGTTTCTTGCCGTCGACATCGGCGAGGCCCAGCGAATCGACGGTGATGGTGCCGGGCGTGAGCTCCTGGGGGACGAGAACGGAGAAGGTCTGCGAGCCTTTTTTCTCGCGATCGTACAGGCGCGCCAAAATCGCGTACTGATGATACAGGTTGTTGTCGAGCACGGTAATCGGAGACTTGCTAAACGTGAACTGCTGCGTGTAGGGTTTGGCACCTTCCAGATGAAGTTCGATGGTGGCCGTGAGACTGCTAAAATCGATCGTGGCGGAGGCTTTTTTCTTGCCCTCGATGGCCCACTGGTAATGCATCGGATTGCCATCGGAGCGAAGCGCGAGGGTGCCAGAAACACGGGTTGTGCCCTCGGGGCTTTGAATCTCAGAGCTGCCGTGCGCCACCCAATTGTCGCCTTCCGGGCGGATCTCAAACTCTTCTTTGCCCACCGGGCGGCCGCCGACCAGAATTCGGAAACTTCCTTTGTCTGGTTGGAAGATGGGCGCAGCGGCCGCGTAGGCCGGGGCGGATCGGATCGCTCGTCCCAGGTAGGCCGCGCTCATCAGGACCAGGCAAGCCGCACCCGCCATCACCGTACAGTGCTTCCCTCCCCTCATGCGGGTACCTTTGGGAAGATGCCCAGCGCGAGAATCTGTTCCACCACCCGCCAGGGATCGGCATCGCTTTCCACCCGATGATCGGCCAGCTCGTAGGTCGGCAGTCGTTCCTGGTAGAGGCGCCGGAAGCTGGCTTCGTCGCGAAAAAGCGGCCGGTCGGTGATCTGGGCGCAGCGACGCAGGAGTTCCTCAACCGAGCAGTGCAGCCAGATGAGCACGGCACCGTGTTCGCGGACGAGTGCTAGATTTTGCGGCTGGGCGATGGTGCCGCCTCCGAGTGAAACGACGCGCGGCTTGGGTGCGGTTTCGGCCTCCGCCACGATGCGCGCCAGCTGTTCGCTCTCGATCCGGCGGAATTCAGCCTCGCCGCCGCGCTGAAAAATTTCGGGAATGCTGGAGCCGGCCGCTTCTGTGATGCGCCGATCCAGATCGACGTGTGTCCATCCGAGCTGCCCAGCGAGTAGGCGTCCGGCTGTGGATTTGCCGCTGCCCATGAAGCCGGTAAGGCAAACGAGCCGGCGAGTGCGAATGTCAGCGGTCATTGAGTGGTTTCGGCTGGATCTCCCGCTGCCGAGGGTCGAATCAATCTCGCTTCAGGATGTTGATTGTACCATCGAAGGAGCTGAGCTCGACTTTGGCGCGGCCGGTGTTCATGCTGCCGAACAGCGCGTTGCCGGCCCGCGGCAAGAGGTGGTGATGGGAGGAAGGAGTCAGCTTGGCCTGGTTGTTCACTTTGCCCTTGAGAGAGGTCGCGCTGATGTCAAAGGAGTCGCCGGGCGAGAAGCGGACTTCGATGACCCCGCTGTAGTTTTTCAGCTGATAGATGCCGTTGGGAAAGAATTCTCCGTTGAAGAAAATGTTGCCTTCCGAGGTTTGGGCGCGCACGCGATAGCTGCGCACATCGATAAAGCGGAAGTTTCCGCTGATGGAGGAGGCCTCAATTCGTCCGGCGCAACGCGCGCACAGAAATGCACCCTCCACCGTCTTCACCGTAAGATAGCCAGCGGCATCTTCCAAAGCCACATCGGCACCGATGGTTTCGACATTCATGTCACCCAAAACGTTGGAGACATTGACACCGCCGGAATCGTTGTGGATTTGCAGTTCGGTATCTTCCGGGACGCTGATCTCGAAATCCGCTCGCAGATCGTTCGGGGAAGCATTGTCGAGAACCTGGTGAGTTGAAATCTCGACGCGATTGGCACTCTGCTCGGCGTCTACCTCGACGCGGTCGGTGGCGCGCCGGGCGACGACCAGGACTTCCGATTTGGTCCAGGCGCGGACCGTGACGGTTCCCGTCGGATTGTGGATGGTTACAACCGGATGCGCTTCCACCTTGAAATGACGCTCCACCCGGTCCGCCAGAACCGATGTGGCGCTCAGCAAGACCAGGCCCGGGACGAGCACGCCGGCAGCCTTCCAGTGGCAGATCGAATGAGAGAGCTGGGCGGTCATCGACCGTCTCCGCGTTCGGTCATTTGCGCGAGCAGGTCCGCCTTCTGGTGATAGGCGTCGTAGAGATAGTCTCTCGCGATTTCGCTTTCGGGCTCTTCCTGTACGCTCTTTTCACACAAAGCAATGTAGTTGTCAACAATCGCCAGATTCTTTGCGAGCGAAGCAGTCACGGCCGGATCAGACGTCATCATCGCCATCGTGTCACGCTCGGCCGTGTCGAGCTCGGAACTGAGGGGTTGGGTCGAGGTCTCGCTCCAATTAAATCGCCGATACCCAGGACCCGCCAAGGCCAGACTCACCCCGATGAGCGCGACCAGGTAGGCGCCCGCCAAGGCTGGACGAGGAAAGGCTGAAAAAGCCCCCTCCAACCAGTCCCCTACCGCCTCGGTCCAGTGGCGGCGCTCGCCGCGGATGAGCCCCTCACGAACCAGCTGGACTCTCAACGACGCCCAGAGACGATCGGAAGGAGCTTCGTCGACCTCACCGAGCGATCGAGCTGTCCTGTGAATCAGGCTCAACTCCTCGACCACACCGCGGCAGCCGAGACAGCTGGTCAAGTGCGCCTCGGCATCGGGCGAACGCTCCCCTTCCATCCACCGCTCCAGCTGATCTAGGAAGTCGTTACAGTTCATGATCTTCAGTCCTCGCTATTCGAGGCGCTTCCCGCTGCCCGGCGCTCCTCACGAGCCCGCTCGCGAAGCTCTTCGTGAAGCAGCTCGCGCAGACGCATCCGGGCCTTGTGCAACTGTGATTTCGAATTGCCGATCGAACAGCCCATAATCTCCGCAATCTCGTTGTGCTCGTACCCCTCGACGTCATGCAGAACAAACACAGCCTTGTAGCCGGGCGGCAACTGCCCGACGGCACGCTCCAGGTTGACACGGTCGAGCGAACCGCTCAGCTTGAGATCGGCGGCACCGAAGTCTCGCCGCGGCCCTCCGGACTCCTCGTCCGGCTCGGTGACCTGCTCAAGAGAGGTCTCCTTGCCCGACTTCTTCCGCAACTTCATCAGCACGACGTTGACCGCCAGGCGGTGAAGCCAGGTGGAAAACGCCGACTCGCCGCGAAAAGTGGAAATCTTGCGAAAGAGTTGCAGGAACGCTTCCTGCGTCAGATCCTCTGCCTCGGCCGTATTCCCCACCATTCGCAAACAGAGCGAATAGACCCTGCGGCTATGCAGTTGATAGAGACGCTCAAATGCCGCCGCATCGCCTTGCTGGGCAAGCCGGATGGATTCAGATTCCGGAATCTCCCCAGTCTCGGTTCGTCTCGTTCGGGCCACGCTACCCGTCAAGACGCATCCATGGGTTGCGATGCGTCAGCCTCTCGAGAAGTTGTACAACCCCGTTCTAGCCAGCTAACACCCCTAGGTCCAAATCGATACAGGTCCCCTTGAGCGCTCGACAGGACCTAGCGGAAGGCTCCTATTCTCGTCAGAAGCGGGCCCGACGTCCAGCGCCGGCGAGGCGGCCAGCTAGGCCGGGGCGCGAGACAGGCGGGGCTTTAGACAGGGACGGCGACTCGGCTCGGCCGGGGTGTCCAGTTCGCTGTTCAGCGCCGGCAGCTGCTCGGCAGGCATGATGCGAAGAAAGCACTTCAGGACCACTTCTGTTTCCCGCAAACAGGTATTGAAATCGTAATGCAGGCAGTCGAGCCGCTCCCAGCAGGCATGGGGCTGATCGGCGAGACCTTTTGAAATATCACCGGCCGCTTCGCGGAACTCGCGCCCCAGCTGCTCAATGGTATCGGAGAGAATCCGCAGTTTGTGCAGAAACCGAGAGCGGTTGGCGAAAAGCACGCGGTGCAGGATCTGATTCCAAGAGGCGGCGCTACGGCCGGTGTTGCCGCGGAAAAACGTGGTGTTGAGCGGTTCCACCACCGGGAGCAGGGCCAGACGTCTTCCACGCAATGAAAGGGTACTGCACAAAGAGGTCAAGGCCTCCGCCAGCGGCTCCAGCAATTCGGCGGCGATCGAAACCTGCTGCCGGGCGCAGATCAACTCTCCTCGGGAACGCAGCGAAACGGCATCGTCTAAAGCGATGCTCATCATCGCGTAGGTACACTCCCACTGTCGGACTAAGGCCTCGAAGGTTCGTGCTTTTTCGCGCGGCAAAGCCGCCACCCAATCTTCACAGACTTTTCGCGGGGCGCACTGCGATGCGTTTTGCCTAGGGAGCATACGGACCAGGATCGACAGTATACCATCGCTTGGGACTCGGCACGCTTTCTTGACGCTCCCTGAAGCGGCTCAGTATACTGCCGCCCGGCTCACCGGCTGCGCCCTCCATCTGCTGAAAGGATCGCCCGTTGGACTTCGAACCGCTCGATCAGTACCTCGGACGCCAGAAAAAATTACAGGAGATCACGGCGCTCGGATACCAAGCCTATCCGCACAAATTCAACGCTACCCATACCTTGCAACAGGTTGTGGAGAGCTTTCACGATCAAACAGCCGAACAGCTCCTCGACCGGGCCCCGTCGGTCACCTTGGCGGGGCGAATCGTGGCCCTCCGGCCACACGGAAAAGCAGCCTTCGCACATCTGCAGGCAGAGGGTCGACGCCTGCAGATTTACATCAAGCTTGACGTCGTGGGCGAACAAGCCTTCCGGCTTTTCCAGCTGCTCGATCTTGGCGACATCATCGGGGTCTCGGGCCCGCTTTTCCGCACCAAGACGAACGAGCTGACCGTGCGCGTCGAGCGGCTCGAACTACTGGCCAAGGCGCTGCTACCCCTGCCGGAAAAATGGCACGGGCTCGCCGACGTGGAGATGCGCTATCGCCGCCGCTACCTGGACCTGCTGGTCAATGAGCGAGCCCGCGAGATTTTCGTTCGTCGGGCGAGAATCATTCAAGAACTCCGGCAGTCTCTCGACAGCCGGGGCTACATCGAGGTGGAGACTCCGATGATGCATCCGATTTTGGGAGGAGCCACCGCGCTGCCCTTCATCACACACCACAACCGATTTGACATGGACCTGTACCTTCGCATCGCGCCGGAACTCTATCTGAAACGCCTGGTCGTGGGTGGATTTGACCGCGTGTATGAAATCAACCGCAATTTTCGCAATGAAGGAATCGACGCCATCCATCAGCCGGAGTTCACCATGCTGGAGTTCTATCAGGCCTATAGTGACGCGGCCGACCTGATGGTTTTCACCCAAGAACTGATCGGCGGGTTGGTCAAGACCCTGTGCGGAACGACGAAGGTCAAGTACGGGGAGATGGAGATCGACTTTGGGCGGTTTGAGCGTCTCTCCATGCGCGAGGCGATCTGCCAGTATTGGCCCGAAGCGGCCGGGGAGCGGCCGAGTGTCGTCGAACTCAGCCGCAAGGGCGGAGCGCACGAGGTCGGTCAACGCTACAATCGATGGGCGCGGCAAGCGGCTGGCGAACCGGTGGGCGAAGCGGAGCTCTCCGACGGCGAGCTGACCGGAGAACTGTTTGAGGTCGTGGCCGAACGGCATCTCAACCAGCCCACCTTCATTTACGACTTTCCGATCGAGATCTCCCCCCTGGCGAAATGCCGGGCCGACGATCCGTCGCTCGCCGAGCGATTCGAGCTGTTCGTGGCGGGAATGGAGATTGCAAACGCGTTTTCCGAGTTGAATGATCCCGCCGACCAGGAGCGACGCTTCCGCGAGCAGGTGGCCAAGGGCGGACAGCTTGCCCCCCGCGAAGTGGATGTGGACTACATCCGTGCGCTCGCCCACGGACTTCCGCCAACGGCCGGGGAGGGGATCGGAATCGACCGGCTGGTCATGCTCCTGACCGACTCCCATGCCATCCGCGAAGTGATCCTGTTCCCGCTCTTGCGCGCCGAAACGGCAGAAAACACCCCGCCCCACCGAAGCCCGCCGGAAGGCGAAATTCGAACATGAGATTTGAATCGCTGGTTGCCTGGCGCTACCTGCGCTCACCCAACCGGCCGCCGGTGCTGCGATTGGTGACCCTGCTGGCCGTCCTGGGTGTGGCGGCGGGCGTGACCACACTTGTGATCGCGCTCGCCATGAATACCGGGTTTCGCCAAGCCATTCGAGACCGGCTGCTCAGCGTTACCGCGCACGTCAACTTGAAGCCACTCAGCCCGGAAGGAATTCACAACTATCAGCAGGTGATGCAGTTGATCGAGCCTACGCCCGGCGTGCGTTCGATCGAGCCGGCCGTCTACAACACCGTTTTGCTTTCTTTCGGCGGCCGGGCGCGCGGAATCGTGCTCAAGGGAGTCGATCCGGAACTGGCTCTGAGAGCCGGAGAGGCCCTTCAGCACGTGAGTGAAGGGAGTCCCAGTTTTCTTCCCGCGGCGGACGAAATTCCAGTGCTGTTGGTCGGGCGCATTCTCGCGGAGGAGTTAAAAGTCTCAGCCGGTGACTACGTGACGCTCACCAGCCCGCAAGGGACTTTGACACCGTTTGGGCTTCTGCCGCGGGCCAAGCGATTTCGCGTGGGCGGCATTTTCGACTCGGGCTTCTACGACTACGATGCGAACTGGGGATTCGTAACGCTCGCCTCGGCCCAGAACCTGGCGGGTGTGGGCGACGTGGTGAGCCTGCTGGAGGTGCGCGTGGCCAAACTCGACGACGCGCGGCAGGTGGCCGATGAGCTGCTCCGCCGAGTAGGCCCCGGCTTTTTGGCAACGACCTGGATGGATGAAAACCGCGCCCTGTTCCGCGCCCTCAGCCTCGAAAAATTGGTTACGGCGCTCTTCATCGGGCTGATTACGTTCGTTGCAGGACTGAACATCCTGGTCGTTTTGACCATGACGGTGACCGATCGGGCCAGGGACATCGCTGTGCTGATGGCGATGGGTACGCGCCGCGCCCAGATTCGCAGGATTTTTGTGCTCGAAGGGTTGGCGGTGAGTGTGGCGGGAACAGTGGCTGGGTTGGTGGCCGGTTACGGGCTGGCTTGGATCCTCGACCGCTGGCGGCTGATTCGCCTAAACCCAGAGATCTACGCCATCCCGTACGTGCCGTTTCACGCCAATGGGCTCGATGCCATTTGGATTGCGGTGGCTGCGCTCTCGATCAGCGTCGCGGCCACGATTCTGCCCGCACGCTCGGCCGCGCGGATCTTGCCAGTCGAGATTTTGCGGTTCGAATGATGGCCCAGGGAGATTCAAAATTTGAATCCAGTCGATCGGGAAGCCGAAGCCCACAATTCCTTGTATTTCGTTGGTTTTTTCTACGTCGTTCACTCGTCCGTCGCGTGCTAGAATCTGAAAAAGAGGCATCGGGCGTGAAGGGAAAGAAAGGGAAGTGGGAGGGGACGAGTGGGAAAGTTTTGGGCCCAGCAGACGTCTGGTGGCCGTCGTCGGATTGGAACAAAAGGACATACCCAGAGGTCTCTTCGGCATCTAAAATGAGATAGAGAGAGGGAATGGTCAGGCACACGCATACGGGTGTTGCGTTAGAGGACTCTCCGGCGGGTGAGGCGACAGGCCCTGACACCGTCGTTCGCGTCACCCGGCTTCAGAAATCGTTTCTCTCCGGCAGGCAGGAAATCATACCCCTGGATGGAATGGACTTCTCCGTTCGGCGCGGCGAGATGATTTCGATCGTGGGCGCTTCGGGAGCGGGAAAGAGCACGTTACTGCACCTGCTCGCTGCGCTGGACACTCCGACAAGTGGTGCAGTATACTTCGCCGGAAATTCGCTGGAGAATTTTCGAGAGGCAGAACTGGCGGAATATCGCAACCGGTCGGTTGGTTTTGTGTGGCAGCGCCACCATCTTCTGCCTGACTTCACGGCTGCTGAAAACGTAGCGATGCCGTTACTGGTGCGGGGCCAAAGCCTTGAGCGGGCCCTCGGCGAAGCGCGCGAAGGTCTCCGTGAAGTGGGGTTGGCCGACCGGGCCGAGCAGGCGGCCGGGGCGCTTTCCGGCGGAGAACAGCAACGAGTGGCGATCGCGCGCGCGCTGGTCAATCGACCGGTGCTGCT
>Ga0187766_10002806_pt1 | contig 10218 bp, 12 predicted proteins | sample 0216_QUI02_MP05__4_FD_132971 | JGI IMG/M metagenome (GOLD analysis project Ga0187766, IMG submission 132971) | Tropical peat soil microbial communities from peatlands in Department of Meta, Colombia - 0216_QUI02_MP05_20_MG | ecosystem: Environmental > Terrestrial > Soil > Wetlands > Peat ...
TCGAGGATGTAGAACGGGCACGGCCGGGCGAGGAACACCGAGAACAGGAACGCCAGCGCGGTCATCGACTTCTCGCCTCCGGAAAGGAGCGAGAGTCCCTTCATCTCCTTGCCGGCGGGGGTGATCTCGATCTCGACGCCGAGCAGGTCCTCGTCCGGCGTCGGCTCGAGCTCGTCCTGCTCGTCGCCAGCGTCGGAAGCGTCCGCAGGCCCGGCGGCACGGGCGCCGCCGAGCACCGGCGCCGGACCCTCGCGCTCGGCGACGAGCCGCAGACGGCCCTTCCCGCCGGGGAACAGCTGCACCGCCACCTGTTCGAAGTTCCGCGCCGCGGCCTCGAACGTCTGCTCGAAGGTCTCGCGAATCTGGCGATCGGTGTCGGCAATGAGCCGCCCGAGCTCTCGCAGCGCTGTCTCGAGGTCCGAGCGCTGGCGCCCCAGCTCCTCCACGTGTGCGAGCGCCTCGGCGTACTCCTCCTGCGCGAGCGGGTTGACGGGCCCCAGTTGCTCGCGGCGTCGGATCAGGCGCTCCAGGCGGTTCCTCAGCGCTTCGCTCTCCGCGGCGCTGCGCTCGCTCGTGGCCGGGCGCGCTTCGAGCGCCAAGCGCCGAGACAGCTCTTGCAGTTCTCCGCGCACATCGCCCGTCTTGTCGTGCGCGCGCTGCAGGCGAACCTCGGTCTCGGTCAGGCTTTCGTTGTCCCGGTGCAGCTGCGCCTGCAGGCTCGCCTCGTGCTGTGCGCAGCTGCGCAGCTCGGCGGCGACGTGCTCGCCCGCCGCGCGGTCGGCGGCGAGCGCGGCCTCGAACCCTTGGCGCCGCTGGGCGATCGCGCCGGCGGCCAGCTCCAGCGCCTCGATCACGCCGGCCACCGCGGGAAGCAGCGCCCGATCGGAGGCGATCGCCGCCTCGATGCGCCCGATCCGCGACTCGCGCTCGGCACGAGCCTGTGCGGCGCGCTGCTCCACCACTCGCTCGGCCGACAGCTGAGCCTCGAGCTGTGCCTTCTTGGCTGCGGTCGGGCCATCGTCGGGCGCCGCCCGCCGCCGCTCGAGCAGCGTGCCGATCCGCCGCTGTTCCTCGCAGGCCTCGTCACGCGCCCTGACCGCGGCGCGGTGGGCTACGACTGCCTGCTCCCGATCGGCGTCGAGCTGCGCGAGCTCGGCGGCCGCGCCCGCGAGCGCTGTGCGAGCATCGACCTCGGCTTGCGCGGCGGCTTCGCTTGCACGCACGAGCTCGTCGCGACGGTTGCGCTCCGCGAGCACGCGCTCCTCCCCGAGCGCCGGGGCTTGCCGGATCTCGCGGCCCGTCGAGCACCACACGCGCCCGGCGCGCGTGACCGCGACGCCGTCAAACGAGCCCGGAACGTCGTCGAGCGCGTCCACCACCCAGGTGTCGCGCAGCAGCGCGTGGACGAGCGCGAGCGGCTCAGCGCGACCGCGAACGTGGCCCGCGAGGCGCTCTGAACCCGGTACGGGCGGGTCGGCGACGTTCGGCACCGGCGACTCGCCGCCTGCGCCGAGCAGCAGCGCGCGGCCGCCGTCGGCGCCGGCGCGGTCGAGCAGCGTCGTGGCGGCGTCGCGATCGGCGACAAGGACCGCGCTCAGCCGACCGTCGAGCGCGGCCGCGACCGCCAGCTCGTAGCCGGGGTCGACCTCGAGCTCCTCGGCGAGCGCCGCGGCTCCGCGCTCGGATGCGGCGTGGCTGCGCAGGAACTGGTTCACGGCCGCCAACTCGCCGCCGACGCGCGCGGCCTCCCGCCGCGCAGCCTCGATCCCTCGCTCCGCCTGCCTGAGCGTGGTCCGGGCCCCCTCCAGCCGCTGCTCGGCGTGCTCGCGCGCAGCGCGGGCCGCGTCGGCCTCGGCGGTTCGCTGCCCGACCTCGGTCGCGGCCTCGCCGAGGTCGTGCTGGAGCCCCGCAAGCTCGCGGGCAAGCTCCTGCTCGCGGTCGCGCAGCAACGCCGCCAGCGAGGACTCGAGCTCGGCGATCCGCGCGGCTGCCTGCGGATCGGGCACGTCGGCGGCGCGCTGTGCCCGCAGCGCTACGAGCTGCTCGCGGGCGTGGCTGCACCGCGCCTCGATCGAGCGCTCGTGCGCGCGGATCGACTCGGCCCGGTAGGAGACTCGCTCGGCGGCTGCTTGCGCGACGAAGCAGCGTCGCGAGAGCTCCTCGCGCTGGGCGCTGCGGGCCGCGAGCGCGTCTTCGGCGGTCTTGCGGCGTTGGGCGACCGAATCGAGCTCGCGCTCCACGCGAGCGCGGCGTTCGCGCGCCTGCGTCGAGGCCAGCTGCGCCGCTTCGAGCCCCAGCTGCTCGCTACGGAGCTCGTCGCGGGCGAGCTCCCACCGGATCTCCAAAAGCTGGCGTTCGAGGCGGGCGTGAAGCTCGGCTGCTTCCGCCTGGCGCTTGAGCGGGCGCAGGCGGGAGCGCGCCTCCCGCTCGACATCGAGCGCCCGGTCGAGGTTCTCTTGCGTGCGCTCGAGCTTGAGCTGCGCACGCCGGCGGCGCTTGCGGTGCTTGCCGAGGCCGGCGGCCTCCTCGATCAGCAGCCGTCGGTCGCATGGCTTGGAGGTCACGATCGACTCGACCCGGCCCTGCGAGATGACCGAGTGCATCTCCTTGCCGAGCCCGGTGTCCGACAGCAGCTCGATCACGTCGACGAGCCTGCAGCGCGCGCCCGCCAGGCGGTACTCCCCGTCGCCGGAGCGATCGAGCCGGCGCACGATCGAGACCTCCGGCACGCCGAGACCGAGCGTCCCCTCGCCGTCGTCGAGCACCAGCTCCACCTCTGCGGCGTTCGACGCCTGGTGACCCGGCGCGCCGGCGAAGATCACGTCCTGCATCGATTGGCCGCGAACCGCCAGCGGCGACTGCTCGCCGAGCACCCACAGCACGGCGTCGGTGACGTTCGACTTGCCCGACCCGTTTGGCCCCACGATCACGCTCACACCGGGAGCGAACTCCAGGCGAGTGCGGTCAGGGAAGGACTTGAAGCCCTTGAGCGTGAGGGATTTCAGGAACACGACCTCACTCCAGCGCTTCGAGCGCCGCCTGGGCAGCCTCCTGCTCGGCGTCCTTCTTGCTGCGACCGGTTCCCCGCGCGACCTCGACGCCGGCGATCACCGCGCTGACTGTGAACACTCGATCGTGCGGCGGTCCGTGCTCCTCGACGACGTCGTAGCCGACGATCACCCCGCGCCGAGCGAGGCGCTCCTGGAGGGCGGATTTGAAGTCCACCGGGTGCTCGAGCGCGTCGTCGATCTCGGACAAGAACGCCTCGACCACCGCCGCAGCGGTCTGCTCGTAGCCGAACTCGAGGTAGCACGCTCCGATCACCGCCTCGATCACCGACGCCAGCACCCGTTCGGTGCCGAGCAGCGACGACAGGGCTGAGCCGGCGCCCGGGGGCGCGGCCGAGCGCAACCGCTCCGGCACTCCGAGCCGCTCGGCGACCGCGCGGCACGATCGCCCGGAGACCGCCTGCGCGCGGATCTTCGTCAACCTCCCGGCGCCGAATCGCTCCGCCTCCAAGCGCGGATACAGATGCGCGGTGACGGCCAGCGCAAGCACGCTGTCGCCGAGGAACGCGAGGCGCTCGTATGAGTCCGAGCGGCGTGACGTCCAGGAGGAGTGCGTGAACACCTGCGCCGCCAGCTCGTCGGGGAGCCGCTGCAGGAGCTCGCGCAGTGCCGGCCCGAGATCGCGATCGGGCTCGGTCGACTCCTTGCGTCTCGGGGTCACGCAGAGTCAGGGCCGCGGCTCGCTGTCGCCGAGGGGTGCGCGTTGCCTGCACCGCTCGCGAGCACGAACTCGACCGCCTGGCCGACGGTCAGGATCTTGGCCGCCTGCTCGTCGGACATCTTCACGCCGTAGCTGTCCTCGAGCTCCTGGACCAGCGTGTAGAGGTCGAGCGAGTCGGCTTCGAGATCCTCCCTGAACCGCGTAGATTCCTGGATCAGCTCCGGGTCCAGCTCGAGCTCGTCGGCAAGGTGCGTTCGGATCAGCGACAAGATCTGCTCGCGAGTCATCGGCTGGACACCGTAACCGTCGTGCCGGACGCGGCCTCATCGTCGGCTCCCGTGGGCGCCGGCCGCAGGGCTCCCGCCGTTTCGAGTGCCGCGCGCGTGCGCCCGATCACGTCCTCCTGGACGCCGCGTGCTGCAACCTCGATCGCGCGCGCGAACCCTCGGCGCGTGAAGCGGCCGTGGGGGACGACGGCGAGCTGGCGCAAGCCGAGCAGGTATGCGCCGCCGGGTCCCTCGGGATCGATCTGGTCCCGCAGTCGCCGGACCGCGGGCGCGAGCAGCCAGCCGCCCAGCTTGGCGCGCGGGGTGCTCATCGCCACATCCCGGATCGCGCGCAGCATTCGGCCCGACACGCCCTCGATCAGCTTCAGCGTGATGTTGCCGGTGAAGCCGTCCATCACGACGACGTCGGCGACGCCCTCGGTCACGAGCGTGCCCTCGATGTTGCCGACGAAGTTGAGCCCGTTGCGATCGGCACCCGCCAGTTGCTGGTGCACCGCGACCAGGTCCGGCGTGCCCTTCGCCGCCTCCTCGCCGTTGGACAGCAGCGCGACCCGGGGCGACTCGACCCCCATCACCGCCTGCGCGAACGCCGACCCCATGTACGCAAACTGCACGAGGTGCTCCGGACGGCAGCTCACGTTGGCGCCGACGTCGAGCAGCAGCACGGGCGGCGCCGCCGGCATCGGGATCGGCAGCGCGAGCGCCGGACGGTAGATGCCGCGGTCGCGGCGCAGGTTGAACAGCCCGGCCGCCAGCGCGGAGCCCGTGGAGCCGCCGGACACCAGCGCCTGCGCGCGCCCTGCGGCGACCGCCCTCGACGCCTGCACGATCGATGCCTCCGGAGTCGACCTGACCGCGAACGCGGGATCGGTCGCCTTTGCGATCGACACGGGAGCGTCGATCACCTCGACCCCGTCGGGCACCGGCCCGATCTCCCCCGCGGGGCCGAACAGCAGCACGCGGATCCCCTGTGCGGCGGCACGCTTCGCCCCCGCGGCCACCTCACCCGGGCCGAGATCCGCCCCGCTCGCGTCCACGGCGACCGTGATCATGGCCGCCGTCAGGTGACCTGATCGCCGCCGGTCGCGGCGATGACCTCCCGGCCCTTGTAGCTCCCGCAGACGGAGCAGACGCGATGCGGTAGCCGGGGGCTGTGGCACTGCGGGCACGCGTTGTAGCGCGGCGCGCTGATCTTGTGCTGTGCGCGACGGCGGGAGGTGCGGGCGTGGGACTGCTTCTGCTTGGGGACGGCCATGGGGCGGGAGGCTAGCAGGGAAGCCGGATCCGGCCTGAGGCCGGCGCGCGCCTACTCGAACCGGAGCTCGGACAGCTTCGACCAGCGTGGATCGGGCGCCTGCGCGTGGGCGTGATCGGCGCCGCTCTGGTTCAGGTTCGCGCCGCAGGTCGGACACAGTCCGGCGCAGTCCGCCCGGCACAGCAGCTTCGCGGGCAGCGCCAGCGCCAGCGCATCGCGCGCCCACGCGTGCAGATCGAGCACCCCGCGGTGCACGTACGGCGAGCTGAGCTCATCGCTCTCCCCGGGCTGCGACACCTCGCGAGCGTCGACCATGAACGCCGGCGTCGCCTGCTCGAGGCAGCGCATGCACGGACCGGCGAGCGTCGCCTCGAACCGGAGTCGCAGCGCATACCCGTCGCCGGTCATGCGCGAGATGTCGAGCCGGCAGCGGACGAGCGGGGGGTCGACCGCATAGCGCTCGCCGCCGAGCAGAAATGGATCGATCGCCACTTCAAGCTCCAGCCTGCGCCCCTCGCCGGCGCTGAGCCGCAGCCCGGCGAGATCGAACGTGTCAGTGCGCAAGCCCATGTGCGCGAGCTTAGCGCCGCGTTCAGAGCCACCCGCGATCATTGGCCACGTGTCGGGTTGGTTTTGCACGTACGGCTTCGCGGACGTCGCCGACGGGCTGTTGATCGGGGCGTATCCGGTGGACCGCAGCGACTTCGCGGTGCTCGCCGCGATCGGGATCCAGCGGGTTCTCAACCTGGTCGAGGACGAGGAGTATCGGCCCGGCGACCGCCGGGCGGTGGTGCAGGCGCTGCACGACGTGGAGATCGAGGAGCGTCGCGTGGGCATGACCGACTACGGCCGGCTGCCCGCCGAACAGCTCGAGGCGGCCGTCCAGCAGGTGAGCACCTGGCTCGGGGAGGGGCGCCGCACGTACGTCCATTGCCGTGCCGGGTGGCAGCGATCGGCGGCGGTCGCTGCAGGGGTCGTCGCGGTCCGCGACGGCGTCGACATCGACGAGGCGCTGGCGTCGGTGCAGGCGCGCAAGCCTACGGCCGACCCGCTGCCTCACCAGCGGGAGGATCTCCGGACGTGGTTTGAGACGCGCCAGCCGGCGCCGCGAAGCCGCTAGTCGGCGGCGCGAAGCCGCCGAGGGCCGGCGTCCCCCTCCCGACCCTCGTCCAGCTCGAGCTGCGCCGCGTGCACGGTACGCGCGCTGACGGTCACGGGCTCGAGCTGCGGAAGCTCGCGGCCCGCGGCAGCGCCGTGGTCCGCGAACCGGCGCGCCCCCGGGAGGACCCGGGATTCGTACGAGCCGACGGTCTCGTTGTACGCCCGCACGGCGCTGTTGAGCCGCGCTCCGAGCGTGGCCATCAGGCCCGAGAGCTTGACGAGCCGGCCATGGAGCTCCCGGCCCAGCTCGGAGATCGCCTGCGCCGACTCCGCGACGCGCTCCTGCTGCCAGCCGTACGCAACCGCGCGCAGCATCGCGAGCAGCGTCGTCGGCGTGGTGATCAGCACGCGACGCGCCATCGCGTCCTCGATCAGGGCCGGATCGGCCTCGAGCGCGGCGCCGTACAGGTGCTCGCCGGGGAGGAACATCACGACGAAGTCGGGCGCGGACTCGAGCTCCGCCCAGTAGGCCTTGTCGGCGAGCAGCTTCACGTGCTTGCGCAGCAGTCGCGCGTGGTCGCGCAGATGGCGCTGGCGCTCTTCCTCGTCGCGAGCCTCGTACGCGTCCAGAACGCCCTGGAGCGGCGCCTTCGCGTCGATCACGACGTGCTTGGCGCCCGGCATCCGCACGATCACGTCCGGGCGCAGGGAGGTCTCGTCGCTTCCCAGCGATGACTGCTCGACGAAATCGCAGTGCAGCACCATCCCGGCGAGCTCGACCACGTTGCGCAGCTGCATCTGTCCCCACCGGCCGCGCGCGTTCGGCTTGCGCAGAGCGGTCACGAGCGCGCCGGTCTCGGTGCGCAGCCGTTCGCCGGTGTCGGTCAGCGTCCGCAGCTGCGCCTCCAACCGGCCGCGCGATTCACGGCGCTCCTGGTCGAGGCGCAGCAGCTGCGAGTCGACGCGGCCGAGCTGCTCCTTGAGCGGGGCGACGAGCTGCTCGACCGCTTGCCGGCGCTTGTCGAGCTCGCCGCGTGCGTCCGCCTGCACGGCCTCGAGCTGCGCACGCGTCATCTGCGAGAGCTGGCTCATGCTCGCCTGGAGCGCCTCGGCGCTGAGCGCCTTGAACGACGACGACAAGCGCTCCTGCGCGTCGCGCAACGCCTCGAGCCGCTCCTCGCCGCGGGCGCGCTCGTGTTCGAGGTCGGCGCGGGCGCGGACGAGCTCGCGCTCGAGCTCGGTGGCGCGCGCCGCGCCCGCGGCGAGCGCCCGCAGCCGCGGTGCGAGCGCGACGGCGACGACGGCGGCGCCGACGATAACCCCGATCAACAACCACAGTGCATCCATCGTTCGTCCAGCATGCCGGACGTGGCGGACGGACTGAAACAATCGCTGCGTGCAACCCGATCTGATCCGGCGGCGGGTCGTGATCCACGGTCGCGTCCAGGGCGTGTTCTTTCGCCACAGCACGCGCGAGCGGGCGCTCGCCCACGGCGTCAGCGGCTGGGTCGCCAACTTCCCCGACGGGGCCGTCGAAACGGTGCTCGAGGGTACGCCGGAGGCCGTCGAGCGCCTCGTGCGCTTCTGCGAGACCGGCCCGCCGCGGGCACGCGTGGATCGCGTCGACGTCTACCCCGAGTCGCCCCAGGGCCTGACGGGGTTCGCGATCCGCTAGGCGCCGGCCAGAGCCTGTCGAAACGCGTCGCCGGCCGCTTGCCCGCGGACGGCGAACACGATCCGCGTCAGGCTGCTGCCGGCGTCGAGGTGCTTGCGAACCTCCTCGACCTCGATCCGCGCCGCCTGCTCGAGCGGGAAGCCACCGACGCCGGTGCCGAACGCGACCAGCGCCAGCGACGACGCCCCCAGCTCGTCGGCCTTGCGCAGCGTGCTCGCCGTCGCGCGGCGGATGACGTCCGCCGACGTCGGGCCACCCAGCTGCATCGTGGCCGCGTGGATCACCCACCGGCACGGCATCGCGCCCCCGGTGGTCTCGACTGCCTGGCCGAGGCCGATCGGCGCGCGCTCACGGCTCTCGCGCTCCACCTCCGGCCCGCCCGCGCGGGCGATCGCTCCCGCGACGCCGCCGCCGTGCATCAGGTCCGTGTTCGCCGCGTTCGCGATCGCGTCGACGTCGAGCTTGGTGATGTCGGCCTCGAGAACTTCGATCATGATCCGCCCCGCAGCAACGACGGCCGCGCCCCCGCGCGGCGCTACGAAACCTCGGCCGGCTCCTCTTTGCCCGCGAGCCGATCGCGTCCCCGCTGCACGGCCGCGATGAATTTCGACAGGTTGATCTCGAGCGTGTTCAGGACCTCGTCGGCGTAGTCCTCGGCGCCGAGCCTGATCTCCCGCTCGCGCGCGCGCGCATCCTCGATGATGTCCTCCGCGGCGCGCTCCGCCTGCTTGGTGATCTCCTCCTCGGAGGTCAGCCGGTCCTGGCGATCACGCGCCTCCTTGACGATCCGCTCGGCCTCGCGCTTGGCCTCGGCGAGCATCTCCTGGCGCTCCTTGACGATCCACCGCGCCTGCTTGATCTCCTCCGGAATCGTCGCGCGCATCTGGTCGAGGATGTCGTAGATCTCCTCCTTGTCGACGCGCACCTGGTCGGTGAGCGGCACCGGTTTGGCGTTGTGGACGAGATCGTCCAGCTTGTCGATCAGCACTAAGACATCCATCGCGAAGTTCTCTTTTCTTCGTCAGCGGCCAAGTCGTTCCTTCAACGCCTTGGCGACCTCTTCCGGAACCAGCTCGGCGATGTCGCCGCCGAACGTAGCCAGCTCCTTGACGCCGCTGGAGCGCAGGAAACTGTACTTGGCCGAGGCCATCAGGTAAACCGACTCGATCTCCGGCGCCTGCCGGCGGTTGAGCTGGTTCATCTCGAGCTCGTACTCGAAGTCCGAAATCGCGCGCAGGCCCTTGACGATCGCCATCGCGCCCCGCGCGCGGGCGAACTCCACCAGCAGCGTGCTGAACGGCTCGACGACCACGTTCCCGAACCGCCCGGTCGCGTTCCTCGCGAACTGGACGCGCTCCTGGGCGGTGAACAGCGTCCCTCCTTTGCGCCACGGCAGGTCGACGACGCCGACGATCACGGTGTCGTACATCACCGAGGCGCGCCCGATGATATCCAGGTGGCCGTTGGTGACCGGGTCGAACGTACCGGGGCAGACTGCCGTGCGATTGTCAGGGGCCATGGTAGATGCGAATCAGGGTGTCGCCGTAGCGGCGCTCGTCGCCGAGCGGGAGCTCGAGCTCGAGCGGCGCTCGCCGGTCGCTCTCCGCGATCGCTCGCGCCCCCGGCGCGAGCACGGGCGCAAGCGCGTCCGAGAGGGTCCGTTCAAGGGCGCTCGGGCGTCGATATGGGGGATCCACGAACACAAGATCGTATTGACGTGCGTCCGCGCGTGCGCGCTCGAGGAATGCCGACGCCCGCTGGTGTCGTACTTCCGCATCCAGTCCGAGGGCCGCGAGGTTGCGCCGGATCGCGGCGATCGCGGCCGCCGAGGAGTCCACCAGCGTCGCTTCCGCGGCGCCCCGGGAGAGCGCCTCGATCGCCAGCGCGCCCGACCCCGCGAACAGGTCGAGCACGCGCGCGCGATCGACCGGCCCGAGGATCGAGAACAGGGCCTCGCGGACGCGGTCGCCGGTCGGTCTGGTCGCGCTCCCGCGCGGGGCGATCAGCTTCGCGCCGCGGTGCGAGCCCGCGATCACGCGCATCTGCCGGTGTGCGCGGCCGGGAGCTTCATGCGGGAATCGGCGCCAGCGCCGCCTCGCCGTACGCGTGCGCGAGCGCGTCCGCGAGCAGCGCGTGCTCCGGCAGCTCGAGCCCGGGGTCGTCGGCGTGAA
>Ga0187766_10002809_pt1 | contig 10216 bp, 8 predicted proteins | sample 0216_QUI02_MP05__4_FD_132971 | JGI IMG/M metagenome (GOLD analysis project Ga0187766, IMG submission 132971) | Tropical peat soil microbial communities from peatlands in Department of Meta, Colombia - 0216_QUI02_MP05_20_MG | ecosystem: Environmental > Terrestrial > Soil > Wetlands > Peat ...
CACATGGTCAACGTGTTCGCGGATCTCGACCAGGTCGGGTCGTGGTCCGACGCGCGCGCGGGACGCCCGGCTTGGGACCTGATCCCGGACGGGTACGAGTCGACGGTCGACTGGCCGGGCAGCTTCCTCTACCGCGAGCTGATGGACGTCTATCCCGACGCGAAAGTGCTGCTCAGCATCCGCGACCCGTCACGCTGGGAGCGGAGCATGCGCGAGACGATCTGGGACACGCTGTTCGGCGACTCGTTCATCCATCATCTGTCGAGCGCCGCGGCCGGGGTCAGTTCAGGGTGGCGACGCTATCTCGATCTGATGACCGTCATGTGGCAACGGCAGGGGGCTTGTGCCGCGGACCAAAATGGGCGCCTGAGCGACACGCTCGAGCAGCACACGAAGGCGGTCAGGCGTTCGGTCCCGCCCGAGCGGCTGCTCGTATGGGACGTGAGCGAGGGCTGGGAGCCGCTCTGCGGCTTCCTGGGCGTGGACGTTCCGCCTGCGCCGCTGCCGCATCTCAACGACAGCCGCATGTATCGTGATCGCCTGGTCGAGATGTCGCTCGGGATGCTGGGCGACTGGTGGCAGGGGCAGCAACGGTAGGAATCGCCGCCTCGAGCGCCCCGAATCAGCGGCCAAGAAAGCAGCCACCCGGCCGCCGTGAATAGAATCGGATGTTGTGCCCTCTCACGACGTGCTGATCATTGGGGCCGGGCTGGCCGGCCAGCGGGCCGCTCTGGCGGCGGCGCAGGCGGGAGCGTCGGTCGCGATCGTCTCGAAGGTTCATCCCGTGCGCTCGCACTCGGTTGCGGCCGCCGGCGGGATCAACGCCGCGCTCAATCCGGAGGACACGTGGGAGTCGCACGCGTTCGACACCGTCAAGGGCTCGGACTATCTCGGCGATCAGGACGCGATCGAGATCATGTGCCGGGAGGCTCCGGACGAGGTCCTCTACCTCGAGCACCTCGGCGTCACCTTCCACCGCAACGAGAGCGGCCATCTCGGCACGCGTGCATTCGGTGGCGCGTCCGCGGCCCGTACGTACTACGTCGCGGACATCACGGGCCATGCGATCCTGCACGTCCTCTACGAGCAGCTGATGAAGCACCACGAACGGGTCGACCGTTACGAGGAATGGTTCACGACCGACCTGCTCCAGGATGACGCCGGCCGCTGCGTCGGTGCGATCTGCCGCAACCTGCGCGACGGCCATCTCGAGATCTTCAACGCGAAGACGACGATCCACGCGTCGGGCGGCTGCGGCCAGGTGTACGAGCCCACGACCAACGGGCTGATCGTCACCGGCGACGGGATCGCGCAGGCGTATCGGATCGGTGCGCGGCTGATGGACATGGAGATGGTCCAGTACCACCCGACGACGCTTGCGGGCAACGGGTTGCTGATCACCGAGGGGGCTCGCGGCGAGGGCGCATGGCTGCTGAACGCCAAGGGCGAGCGGTTCATGGAGAAGTACGCCCCCAACAAGCTGGAGCTCGCCTCGCGCGACGTGGTCTCACGCGCCGAGCAGACCGAGATCGACGAGGGTCGCGGATACCCCGACGGCACCGTCGCGCTCGACGTCACCAAGGTCCCGCGCCGGCGCACGCTCGAGGCGCTGAGGGAGATCGTCAACATCGGCCGCGACTTCGCGGGGGTGGACATCACTCGCGAGCCGATCCACATCCGCCCCGGCCAGCACTACATCATGGGTGGGATCAAGACGGATGTCGACGGTCAGACGACGATTCCGGGGCTCTACGCGGCCGGCGAGGTCGCGTGCGTGTCGGTCCACGGAGGCAATCGGCTGGGGGCGAACTCGCTGCTCGACACCTTGGTCTTCGGACGCCGCTCGGGCGATCATGCCGCGGGCCGGGCACGCGAAATGACGATGCCATCCACGCCCGCCGCCCGGGTAGCCGACGCCGAGCGCGAGATCGCCGGGATCATGCGGCGTGACGGCAGGGGCCGGCGAATCGGGGCGATCAAGCACGAGCTCGGGGCGGTAATGAACGAGTACGTCGCCGTGTTCCGCGACGCCGATGGTCTGGCCAAGGCGCACGAAGCCGTCCGTCGGCTGAAGGAGGAGGCGAGCCGGGCCGGAATCGATGACCAGGGCTCGGTCTTCAACCAGGACGTGATCGCGGCGATCGAGCTCGGGTACATGCTCGACGTGGCGGAGACGATCGTGGTCGCCGCGCAGGAGCGCACCGAGTCCCGCGGCGCCCAGTTCCGGACCGACTTTCCCAAGCGCGACGACGGTCAGTGGCTCAAGCACATCGATATCTCGGTCAACGGCGCGGATGTTCCACTCGTGAGCTATTCGCCGGTGACGATCACGCGCTGGCAGCCCGAGGAAAGGACGTATTAGCGCATGTCGCAGTTCACGCTGAGGATCCGCCGCTACGACCCGCGATCGGGTGATGGCGCCTACTGGGACGAGCACAGGGTCGATATGCCCGAGACCCAATCGGTACTCGACGCGATCCTCAAGATCAAGGACGACGCCGACGGCTCGATCGGGATCCGCTGCTCCTGCCAGCAGGCGATCTGCGGCTCCTGCGGAGTGCGGATCAACGGCAAGCCCGGGCTCGCGTGCAACACGCACTTGGATGAGGCCGCCCAGCGCCGCCACGTGACGAGCCCGAGCGATCCTGAGGAAGGCCGCGGAGAGTCGGTGATCGACGTCGAGCCGATGGGCAACATGCCCGTGATTCGCGACCTGATCGTCGACATGGACGGCGTGCACTGGAAGAAGATCCAACGCGTCACCCCGTGGCTGATCAACAAGGAGCCCGTGCCCGAGCGCGAGTACATCGTGCCGCACGAGAACATGGTCGACGTCACGCAGTCGATGGCCTGCATCCAGTGCGGCGCATGCGTGTCGGACTGCCTGTCGATGGAGATCGATCCGCTGTTCATCGGCCCGGCCGCGCTCGCCAAGGCGTACAGGTTCGTCGGCGATCCGCGCGATGCCCAGCCCCGCGAGCGGCTGACGGACTTGTCCGAGGACCAGCACGGCATCTACGACTGCACCCACTGCTTCAACTGCATCGAGGCGTGCCCCAAGGGCGTGGACCCGATGAGCCAGATCATGCGCCTGCGGCGGATTGCCGGCTCCGATTACGACATCGAGGACCGAAACAACGGCTACCGCCACGAGCACGCGTTCGTGAAGAACATCCGCAAGAACGGCCTCCTGCACGAGTCCGACCTGCTGGCCGACTCGTACGGAGGCAAATTCCACCCCCGCGCCGTACCCGAGCTGATCGGCTCGCTGCCGGTCGGCGTCACCGCGTTCACGCGCGGGAAGATGACCCCCAAGACCGCGCTGCTGCATCCGCACAAGGCGCCCAAGGAGGTCAAGCAGATGTTCGACAAGATCGAGGGACGCCAGCGGCGCAACGAGCTGAATCTGTACGTCAGCGGGTTTGAGGACGCCCCCGATGAAGGGGCGGGCAAGGAGCCGGCGGGTCGGGAGCCCGGCAGGCCCGGCACGGCGCAGGACGGCTCCTCGACTGCGGACGCCGCGGCCGGAAGCGAGCGCGCATGAAGGTCGCCTACTGGCCCGGGTGCGTGAGCCGGGGGTTCACGCCGGAGTTGCACGGATCGATGGCGAAGGTCGCGCCGCTGCTGGAGATCGAGCTGATCGAGCTCGACCGTGCCGCCTGTTGCGGCGCCGGCGTGATCGCGGAGCACAACCAGGAGCTCGCCGACACGCTCAACGCCCGTACGTTCGCGCTCGCGCAGCAGACCGACGGCGAGTTGATGATGAACATCTGCTCCACCTGCCAGGGCGCGCAGTCCGAGTGCCAGCAGCGGCTGGACGCGAACACCGAGTACCGCGACGAAATCAACGCGAACCTCTCAGACGAGGGCCTGCGCTACGAGAAGGGCCTCACGAACAAGAACTTCCTGTGGCTGCTGGTCGAGGAGATCGGGCTTGACGCGTTGAAGCAGAAGGTCAAGCGGCCGCTCAGCAACCTCCGCGTCGGGCCTTTCTACGGGTGCTACATCGTGCGCCCTACGACCCGGTTGGGGATCGATGAGGCGCATCCACGCGACCAGTATCTGCACTGGGTGATCGAAGCCCTGGGCGGCACCGTGATCGATTACGCCGGTGTCTACAAGTGCTGCGGGTTTCCGATCATCACGATGAACAAGGAGGCGTCGCTCGCGCAGACGGGGCGCCATTTGGGTGACGCGCTCGACGCGCAAGCAGATTGCCTCGTGGTTCCGTGCCCCCTGTGTCACCTCAACCTGGACCTGCAGCAGCCGGGGGCCGCGAAGGTCGTCGGGCGAGAGCTCGGAATGCCGGTGCTCCACCTGCCACAGCTGGTGGGCCTCGCGCTCGGGCTGTCGCCGAAGGACCTCGGCATGTCCAAGCACATCGTCCGTCCGACCTCCGTAATCGATTGGTCGAGCTCCGTCGTCGCCGGCGCGGCGGCCTGATCGGGCGCCTGCGCACCGCGCTGGGTTCGGTTGCGGCGACGCGGCGCGAGGCGACGCAGCATGGCGCGAGGCCGCCCGAGGAGATGCAAGATGGCGCGACGTCGCCCGAAGAGACGCAGCGTGGCGCGACGCAGCGCGAGGAGACGCAGCGTGGCGCGACGCAGCGTGGCGCGCCTGGGTCGTCCGCCGGGGTCGACGAGCTCGCATCAGACTCTGCTCACCCGGACGCGGCCTCGGACGACCCCGCCGGCCGTCAGGCGATCGGCGCTGACCCCGCCGGCCGGCACGCGGCGTCCGATGACGCCGCCGGCCGGATCGAGACGGCCCGCGAGCGGCTCAAATCGACGATCGCCCCGCCTGACGATCAGCTTTGAGGCGCGGGCTTCCCGGCAGCCCGGGCGTTGGGTGGATGAGATTTCGGGCGAATACCGCCCATAAACTCATTCACCCCTCCGGCATGGCCGCGACCGCCGCGGCCGAAGGGTCCCTGCGCAGGCCGTGCCGGGCCAGCAGGAGCTCAGCGATCTGGATCGCGTTGGTCGCCGCGCCCTTGCGCAGGTTGTCGCCGACGATCCACATGTTCAGCGTTCGCGGGTTCGACTCGTCGCGGCGGATCCGCCCGACGAACACCTCGTCGTGCCCGGAGACCTCGGAGGCGAGCGGATAGCGGCCGGCCGCCGGATCGTCGACGACGATCACGCCTGGAGCATGGCCGAGCAGCGCGCGGCAGTCGTCGGGGCTGAGATCGGCTCGGGTCTCGATGTTCAGAGCCTCCGAGTGGCAGTTGATCACCGGCACGCGAGCGCAGGTGACGGTGACGCGCAGATCCGGGATTTCGAGGATCTTGCGGCTTTCGGCGATCACCTTGCGCTCCTCGGTGGTGTACTCGTCGCCGTCCTTGAAGGTCTCCACCTGCGGCAGCACATTGAACGCGATCCGGTGGGGATATACGCTCGCCGCCGGCGGCTCGAGACCGTGCAGGATCGCGTGCGCCTGATCGGTGAGCTCGGTGATCGCGTCGTTGCCCGTTCCCGATGTCGATTGGTACGAGCAGAACACGATCCGCTCCAAGCCGACCGCATCGTGAATCGGCTTCAGGACGACAAGCGCCTGCATCGCGGTGCAGTTCGGGTTGGCGATGATCCCCCGGTGCCCGGCGATCGCGTCCGGGTTGACCTCGGCGACCACGAGCGGCACGTCGGGCTCCATCCGCCAGCATGAGGAGTTGTCGATTACGACCGCGCCGCGGTCAACGAATCGCGGCGCCCATTCGCGTGACACGCCCGAACCGGCCGAGAACAGCGCGATCTCGAAGCCGTCGATGCGATCCTCGCTCAGGGCCACCACTTTGAAGCCCTCCACCTCCCGACCGGCCGACCGTTCCGAGGCGAACGGCACGATCTCGGAGGCGGGAAAGTCTCGTTCGCGCAGGAGCTTCAGCATCGTGCTCCCGACCGCGCCGGTGGCGCCGACGACCGCCACCCTCGACCCCGAGGCGGAGCTCATCGCGCCTGCTGCCCGATCGGGCGCTCGCGCTGAACCTCGGCGGCGCTCAGCTCAAACGCGCTGTGCAGTGCCCGCACCGCCTGCGGCACGGCATTGGCCCGGATCACGCACGAGATCTTGATCGGTGAGGTCGAGATCATCTCGATGTTGATCTCCTCGCCGGCCAGCGTCTCGAATACCCGGGCCGCGACGCCCGGATGCGAGCGCATGCCCGCACCGACGATCGACACCTTGCCGATCTCAGCGTCCGTGTCGATCCGCGTGATCCCGAGCTCGGCCTGAACCGGCGCAAGCGCGCGCTCGGCCGCGCGCAGATCCTCGGTCGAGATCGTGAACGAGACCTCGGCGTCGCGCCCCTCACCCTTGGGCTCGTTCTGGATGATGGTGTCGACGTTGCAGCCCGCGTCGGCGAGCGAGCGAAAGATCGTGGCCGCGACGCCGGGACGGTCCGGCACGCCGAGTAGCGTGATCCTCGCCTCATCGGTCGAGTGGGTGACCGCCGTGATCAGTGGGTGTTCCATCGTCTCGTCTTCTCCTAGCACAACGGTACCCGGACCGTCCTCGAAGCTCGACCGGCAGTGGATCCTGACCCCCTGGGTGCGCGCGTACTCGACCGAGCGCAGCTGGAGCACCTTGGCGCCGGAGGCAGCCATCTCGAGCATCTCCTCGAAGCTCACGTACGGCAGCTTGCGGGCATCCTCAACCAGTCGCGGATCGGCGGTGAACACACCTGAGACATCGGTGTAGATCTCGCACACCTCGGCGCCGATCGCCGCGGCTACCGCCACCGCCGTCGTATCCGAGCCGCCTCGGCCCAGAGTCGTCACGTCGCGGCTCGTGGAGACGCCCTGAAACCCGGCCACGAGCACGACCCGGTCGTCGTGCAACGCCTCGCGGATCCGGTCGGCGCGCACGTCGAGGATCCTCGCCTTCGTGTGCGACGTGTCCGTGACGATGCCCGCTTGCGATCCGGTCAGCGAGATCGCGCGGTGGCCGAGGTCGTTGATAGCCATCGCGCACAGCGCGCATGAGATCCGCTCGCCGGTCGAGAGCAGCATGTCCATCTCGCGCGGGTCGGGATGCGGCGAGACCTCCTCGGCCATCGCGATCAGATCGTCGGTGGTCTTGCCCCGCGCGGAAAGAACCGCGACCACGCGTTTGCCGGCCTCGCGTTGCGCGACGATCCGTCGCGCGGCCCGCTTGATCCGCTCAGCGTCCGCGACGGAGGTGCCGCCGAACTTCATCACAACCGTGCCAGGCACAGCGTGGAAGGCTACGGGGTGAGCCAGTCGGCCGTCGTGAGCACCGTGGATGTTGGTCGAGCTAGGCAGCCCCGACCCGGCCCGCCGGTTCGCTACGGCTAGACCGCACGCGTGCCCGCCGGTTCGCTACGGCTAGACCGCACGCCTGCCCGCCAATGCCCGCCCGAGCGTCAGCTCGTCGGCGTACTCGAGGTCGGCGCCGACGGGCAGTCCGCTCGCGAGTCGCGTGATCGCGACCCCTGGGAGCCGTTCGCGGAGACCTGCCGCGATTTGCAGCGCCGTCGCCTCGCCGGTCGTGGTCGGGTTGGTCGCGATCACCACCTCGCGCACTCCGCCGGCCTGCACTCGCGCGTACAGCTCCGCGATCTTGAGATCCTCGGGATCGATCCCGTCGATGGGCGATAGCGCGCCCCCGAGCACGTGGTAGCGACCGCGAAACTCATGCGTGCGCTCGATCGAGATCACGTCCGACGGCTCCTCGACGACACAGATCAGCTCGGGATCGCGCCGCTCGTCGGCGCAGATCCGGCAGGTTGGACCATCGGCGAGGTTGTAACAGACTTCACACAGCCCGATCCTCTCCTTGACCTCACGGATCGCGTCGGCGAGCGCCCGCGCATCCTCGTCGCTGCCTCGCAGCAGGTGGAAGGCGAGACGCTGCGCGGTCCGGCCGCCGACCCCCGGCAGCTTCGAGAGCTCGGTGATCAGGCGTTGGACCGGAGGGGCGTACACGATCTACTAGACGGCCGAAACTTACAGGTGGATGTCCGAGGCTTCAGCGGCACGCCGGCAGGCGGCGCAACTCACAACCCTGGCAGGCCGAGCCCTCCGAGACCGCCCGCAATCCCGCCCAGCTTCGAGGTCGCGAGCTCCTGCGCGGCGCGAACCGCCTCGTTGACCGCGGCAAGCACCATATCCTGCAGCAGCTCGACATCGTCGGGATCGACCGCCTCGGGCTGGATCTTTATCGCCCTGACGTTGAGGTCGCCCGTCACCTGGACGGTGACCATGCCGCCGCCGGCCGAGGCCTCAACGACCTCGTCCTTCAGCGATTCCTGAGCTTCCATCATTTCCTGCTGCATCTTTTGGACCTGCTTGAGCATCTGCTGCATGTTCGGCTGGGGCTGGGGCATCGTTAGCTCGCCTCGTGTTGGTTGGGGTCGTCGAGGATCTCTTCGGCGTCGAACTCTTCCAGGAACCGCCGCACCAGCTCCTCTCCGGAGAGGACAGATTCGCTGGGCCCGCTGTCCTGTGCCACGTCGTCGCGGAGCTCGAACCGGAGCGCCAGCGCGTGCCCGGTCACCGTCCGAAACGCCTCCGCGGCCACCCGCCGATGATCCTCCTGCTCGGCTTTGCGCTTGAGGAACGCGGCCCCTGACGGAAACGCCAGCGTCAACTCGCGTTCTCCGACGGCGACGGCTCGCGCGTCAGCGAGCAGGGCCGCGAGCATCGCGTTGTCATTCCGCACCAGCTCGACAGCAGCCGGCCACGAAGCGATCGCGGTCTCCAGGGGGAGCGGCGTGGCGGGCGCGGAGGCGTCCTCGGCCTCGGGACGCGCGGCCGCTGCGGCGGCGAGGTCGGCGTCGGGGCGCCTCGCCACGGCAGTGGCGGCCTCGGCGTGCTTCGCAACCGCGGTGGCGGTCTCTGCGTGCTTGGCCACAGTGGTGGCAGTCTCTGCGTGCTTGGCCACGGCGGTGGAGGTCTCGGGGCGCGTGGCCACGGCAGTGGCGGTCTCGGGGCGCGTGGCCACAGCGGTGGCGGTGTCGGGGCGCGTGGTCACGCCGCTGGCGGAGTCCGGGGGTGCGGCCACCGCCGTCACTCCCCCGGCCGGATGGCCATCAGCGCCTGCCTCCGACGTCGGTGCGCTCGAGCTCTCAGGGGGCTCCGAGGCGCCAGACGGCTCGGTGCTCGCGACCGCGCGCAAGCCACCACGCGACCGAGCGCCGGTCTCGAGACGCTCGATCCGGGCGAGCAGCGCGGCCGTCGACGGATCGAGCTCAGGCGCCGCGCCCTTGATCAACACCAACTCGAGCTGGATCCGGGCCTGGGCGCCGTTCGTCGTCGCATCGAGTGCACCCGATACGAGGTCGAGCAAGCGGACGGCATCGACGCTCGAGAGCTCCTGCGCCTGCTCGGCAAGCCTGCGATCGCGTTCCGGGGTGACGCGGAGCTCGGGCGTCACCTCCTTGAGGATCTGTACCGCGAGCAACTCCCGGGCATGCACCTCGAGGTCCCGCAGTACCTGGCCGGGATCCCGTCCCGACTCGGCCAGCGTTGCCGCCGCCCTCAGCGCCCGCGCGGGATCGCGCGCCACGACCGCGTCGATCGCCTCGAACAGCTGCTCGGCGTCGGCGACGCCCAGGACGGCGATCACATCCTGCGGCTCGATCCGATGATCGCCGGCGTAGGTGACCAGCTGCTCGAGCGTTCCGAGCGCGTCGCGGAAGCTGCCGGTGGCGTGGCGAGCAATCAGCGCCAGCGCCGCGTCGTCGATCTCGATTTGCTCCTGCGCGGCAACTCTCGCCAGCACCGCCGCCACCTGCTCCACCGAGGGGCGACCGAAGTCGAACCGGTGGCAGCGGTCGACGACGGTCGGAAGAACCTTCTGAGCCTCGGTCGTGGCGAGCACGAAGATGGTCCGCGGCGGGGGCTCTTCAAGCGTCTTCAGGAACGCGTTCCACGCCTGCGGCGAGAGCATGTGCGCCTCGTCGAGGATGTAGACCTTGTGCCGTCCGGAGACCGGCGCATACGCGACCTTCTCGCGCAGGTCGCGGATGTCGTCGACCGAGTTGTTCGACGCCGCATCCATCTCGATCACGTCGAGCGAGGTCGCGTTTGCGATCGAAATGCAGGATTCGCACTTGCCGCAGGGTTCGGTGGTCGGGCCGTTTGCGCAGTTCATGCACGCCGCCAGGATCTTGGCCATGCTCGTCTTACCGGTCCCGCGCGAGCCGACGAACAGATACCCGTGATGGACCTTGCCGCGCTCCACCGCGTTGCGGAGC
>Ga0187766_10002810_pt1 | contig 10214 bp, 7 predicted proteins | sample 0216_QUI02_MP05__4_FD_132971 | JGI IMG/M metagenome (GOLD analysis project Ga0187766, IMG submission 132971) | Tropical peat soil microbial communities from peatlands in Department of Meta, Colombia - 0216_QUI02_MP05_20_MG | ecosystem: Environmental > Terrestrial > Soil > Wetlands > Peat ...
CGTCGACGCGCCCAGGCGGAAAGCCCCCCGCATCGAGATCACGCTGCAGGCCTCGCACGATCGGGGAACCGCCGGAGCTGCCGTAGCCGCTGCCCAACGCGAGCACGGGGTGGCCGAGGCGGGCGCGGGCGGCGCGCGTAGGGGTCGCACTGGCCCGGCCGGATGCGGACGACGTCGGCTGCGCGGGACCAGTCCCCGCCGCGACCGCCACGGCCGGAAAGGCCAGAGCGAGCGCGCTGATTGCGAGCATGCGCCGCGCCACTGTTTTCGGTTTTTGCGGGAGGCGAAGACCGCCCAGTACGACTTGCATCGTTCCTGAGTCCTCGTTCGTTGATGTCGCAGCTCCGGACGCGACCGTGACCAGAGCATCGCTCGGACGGCGTCACGCGAGGCAACTGCTCCTGGGTGACGCGACGGGCGCTTCGGCTAGGCGGCCCGTCCCTAGTGGGATGGTCGGCGGCGCCTGACGGCGGCGCCTCAGTGGGATGGTCGGCGGCGCCTGACGGCGGCGCCTTAGGTGATCAGCCCGAGATCGTCAGCCTGGGTGTTCGAGTCGCGACGCGAGCAACGTCGACCTCCAGGTCGCACGCTCAAGGAACCAGCGCGCGAGCAGGATCGTTGCGAGCGCAAGCGCGAGCGCCTCGAACTCAGCCACGACGGACGTCTCGGCCGAGAGCCACTGCGTCGCCCAGGTCTGCAGTTGGGGCGCTCTCCGCGCTCGGTTGCCCGCGGCCGGCGGTGCTGATCGAGCCTGGAGCGACTGCGTCGCGACGGGGTTTGTCGGAGCCGGCTGCGGCGCGGGAGCCCGCTTCGCAGGGAGCCGAGTTGCCACCGGCTTCCGCGAACCGGCGCCGGCGGGTGTGGGATCCGACGGTACGGTCGTCATGCCCGCGCCCGATGGAGCGGTGGCGCTGGCCGTAGCACCTCCTGAGTCCCCGCCCGCGACGAGCGGGGTGACCCGGGCAGGCTGCGTGGCGGGCGTAGACACCGCGGCCTTGGCCGGCGCCGCGGACGTGATGATCTGCACGAGCTGCCGGTCAGAAGTCCCCGGGCCGCTCACCGCCGCCGGGTCGGTCGTGGCGGCGGCGATGCTGCTACGCGGTGCTCGGGGAGTGCGGTTGGAATCAACGACCGCCCGCATTCCGTCCACGGGGCTCCGTGTTGCCGTCTCGGACGCGGAGCCGGTACCGACCACCACCGAGGCAGCCAAAGCCCCATCTGACTCGGTCGTCGAGGCCATCGTCCCGGCCAGCGCCGGACTCGCGTGGACGCCCGAGGCCAACGCACTTGCGGTTGCCATCAGACCGAAAAGATGAAGCGGTGAGTGTTTCGCACGCAACTTGAGTTACTCCCGATCCCGCCCCGGTTTCGAGGTGAATCAAAAAACTGATTGGCCCCAAAGACATCGTCGAACGTAATGAGTAACCTCTCTCTCAGCAAGCCTCTCGCGAAATTTAATGTCGGAATTTGCGGATTTTTCTGTGCTCCCATGCATTGAAAACCTGTGTGAAAACTGGTATTGCGACATGTCGCGACAGTCTCCGGAGGCGGGTGACCGGGTGCCCAGGTCAACCCGATCTAGTGAGACAGCTGAGTCGGAATCGGGAGCGTGTGAACCCATCGCCAAGAGAGCCGGAGAGCGTTTGCGCGTGACGGTCGACGATCGGCGTGGGGCGGGTGCTCAACCCATCGGTGCTCGTCGCCGACGGACGAGACGCCTTCGCTGACCGCGCGCGTACGACGTCGCCGCGTACCGCCAGGCGGGCGACTCGAGGACCTGCCGGTTCGCGTCGCCAGCGTCTGAGACAGGACGAGCGACGTGGCTGCCATCGGGGCGCGCGAGCTGGTGACGGAGTTGCCGTCGCCGACCGTCGACCGTCCTTGGTCCGACCATCGGTCAGCTCGTGGCCGATCCGGCGGTGACGACGCCGTTCCCGGATCCGATTCCACGCCGACGACCTGTGCGCAGGCGTCGGCGTTGATCGGCCCGGGACACCAGCGCGGGCTGGCGCAGCCGCGGGTCGGCACCGCGCCCCGTGCGCATGTCATCTACGCGTGAGACGCCCGGCCCCACCCCGGCATCCGACGCCCCGCTCCGTCGGCGTCCGCGGTGAGGTTGTCACCAAGAAGTCTCGACCGAATACTGGGCCAGACGACCGTCGGCGGTAACGAGCGCGCAGCGCTCGACCGAGGCCTGGGCGACGAGTAACCGGTCGAACGGATCGCGATGGTGCCACGGCAGACGTTCGACGGCGGGCGGCGTGGATCGCGGTGACGGGCATCGGATCGAACCCGAGGCCTCGCAGCGCGGTCGTCCATCGGTCCGGAAGCGTCACTTTGCCCAACGAGCGCTTGATCGCGATCTCCCACACATTGGCCGAACTGAGCGCGATGTCGTTACCGGTGAGGCCCGCGAGGGTTTCATTTTGCTCAGATAGTTCCGTAAGGATGCTCGTCTATCCTTACAAAACTCCGGGAGCTCTGAAAGGTACCTCTGTCGACCTCCACCAACCATCAGCGTATCCAGGCCTCCCCGCTCGGCCACCTGGAGAAACGGGTCTGGCCGGCCGATCCCGGAGCCTACGGCGGCCGCAGGGCACGGCGGCCGGGCGCGTACGAAGTCTTCATCCCGGACGAGATCTGTGCGCGCGACTTCGGGCTTGCCAGCGCCGCTGTCGCGGCCGTGACTGAAGCGAGTCTGGCGCTTCAGCATCTCGAGGCATCGCCGCCGCGCATCGCCACACTCGGGGCGCTTGCGCAGAATCTGCTGCGCTCCGAAAGCGTGGCGTCCTCTCGGATCGAAGGCGTCCATCTGTCGCACAAGCGACTCGCACGAGCCGCCTACCAGGCCGACCGGCGACAACAAGACCGACGCGCCGCCGAGGTACTCGGAAACGTCGAAGCGATGAAGCAGGCGATCGAGCTCGGCACGACCGGCAATCCGCTCGACGTTTCGGACATCGAGGACATCCACCGGACATTGCTGCGTTTCACCGAGGACGCGGCCATTGCCGGCGTCGTGCGTGAGGCACAAAACTGGATCGGGGGGAACGACTACAACCCGATTGGAGCGGCCTATGTCCCTCCGCCGCCTGAGCGTGTTCGACCGCTTCTGGCGGACCTCTGTGCGTTCGTCAACCGAACCGATCTCGCGCCAATCGTCCAAGCCGGGGTCGCCCACGCCCAGTTCGAGACGATCCACCCCTTCGCGGACAGAAACGGCCGCGTCGGTCGAGCTCTGATCTACACGGTCCTACGCCGGCGCGGCGAGATCCCCAACTACATCCCTCCGATCAGCCTCATCCTTGCAGCGGAGCCAAAGGAGTACATCGGCGGACTCATCGCGTATCGAGGAGGCGACGTCAGCTCATGGCTCGGGCAGTTCGCCGACGCGACCGCACGCGCGGCGAGCGAAGCCGAGCGACTCGCCAACTCGATCGAGGAACTCGAGTCCAGCTGGCTCGATGAGCTCGGCCAGCCGCGAAGGGATGCTGCGGTTCGGCAGCTCATGAGTTCGTTGCCTCAGCAGCCGGTGATCGACGTCGCCGTCGGGCGGCAACTGACGGGCAAGTCCCACGTGTCCGTTGGCAAGGCCCTGCAAGAACTCGAGCGCGCTGGAATCCTGAACCGCCTCAGCGAGCGCAAGTGGGGGCGGGCCTGGGAATGCGACCAGCTACTCGGCCTCGTCGAGGGGTTCGAGAAGAGCATCCGCACTCCCGCGCACGCAGTCCGCAACGGTATGTAGACGTGTTGCTGTTGCCTATTTCCAGCTGTTTGCGGTGTCGGCAAACAGAGGGATACCGGAAACTGCCAGGCCTGCGGGGCGGCCAATGACCTACGGCGCCTCGCCGCGACCCGTTCCACCCGGCCATGAACGTCTTCAGCGCCTCGGCGTTCTCGAGATCGACCCCAGCTGCCGCGGCGGTCAGGAACTGCTTGGCCGGCCCGCCTCCTGCCGGATCGCTGCCGCCCTCGACCTATCTGCTCCCGCGAGCGCGGGATCGACCTGGCCAAAAGAAAACCCCGCCTTAGCGGGGCTTTCTCTATTCGTGAGTTGAGTAGCGGGGGCGGGATTCGAACCCGCGACCTTCGGGTTATGAGCCCGACGAGCTACCAGACTGCTCCACCCCGCGGCGGACCAACGATGGTAGCAGCGGGAGGAAGCACAGTCAGCGGCCGGCACGCCGTTCGCTGGGCTTGGCGAGTTCCCGGTTCGAGGCCATCGCGACCGATCAGCGGGGCGCGGTGCCCGCCTCCAGAACCGCGGCGATCCTCGGGACGTCGTCGAGACTGCCGCTCGCGACGTCGATGACGAGTTCGTAGGCCTGGTCGTTGGTAAGCGTGAGCCGCGTCCCGTTCATGCCGTACAACGCGATCGTCGCGGCCAGCGCGAGTCGCTTGTTGCCGTCGACGAGGGCATGATTTCGCGCGAGTGAATGAAGCAGTGCCGCTGCCTTCTGATGGATCGACGGATACGCGGGCTCGCCGAACGCAGATGCCCGCGGCCGCGCGAGCGCCGACTCGAGAAGTCCGACGTCACGGATCTCAGGCTCCGAGCCGAGGGTCCGCTCCGCGACGTGGAGTAGCTCCTCGAGGTTGAGGAAGATCACTCGCCCAGCCGGCGCAACGCTTCGGCGTAGCGGGGGAGCTCCTTCTCCAGCACCTCGTCCAAAACCTCCCGGCGGCTCGTGCGATCGATGTACTCGCGCACGGCCGCTCGCGCCACCTCCTGCATGGAGCGCCCTTCGCGTTGAGCGCGCCGGCGAAGGGCATCCGTCTCCTCGTCGGTCAGCCGCAGCGTCATGGCCACACCCCTATGGTATCACTCGTGATACCATCCAGGTTTCCGGGGCGTTCGGTATCCGGCGCCGCGTCCTCGCGGTGGCGGGCTACCCGGACGACCGGCTACCGGAGACCGGACTACCGGGGCGCGCTTGCCGCGAGATCACGCAGCGCCTTGATGAACCGGGACCGCGTGCGTGCGTGCAGGCGCGTGAGGCCGCGGCGCGGGTTGTCGATGCCGGCCGACCGGAGCAACACCTGTCGGTCGCGCTCGTCGAGCTGCTCGATCGCGCCGAGGACATCGAGCACCGACACTCGCGCGGACGCCGTCGCCGGTCCAACCAGTCGAGCCTCGATGACATCGGCCACGCCGTTGAGCGCGGCCTTGCGGCTTGGAGCGCTGCGCACCGCGTACAGCAGGCCGACGCGCTGGGCTTCGGCAACGACGGCGCCGGCTGGGCCACCGCGGCCGCGCCCGCCAGCCCGTCGGCGCCGTCCGGTCGGCGCTCGCCGAGGCGCTGGCGCAGGCTCGACGGCTACGGGCTCGACGGCTACCGGCGCCACCAGCCCGGCTTCGGTCAGGAAACGGCTTGCCGCTCCGGCGGTCCAGTGCACCGAGAGCTCCCGCTGGGCTCGGGTGAACGCCACATACGCGAGCCGGCGCTCAGCCTCGATTCCTTCGCCGGCGGCGCGCTCATCGTCGCTGACCTCGAGCGACCGGGCATGCGGCAACTGGCCGTCCTCGCAGCCGAATACGTGCACCTCCGGCCACTGGCAACCCTTCGCTCGGTGAATCGTGGTGAGCTCAACGCCGTTCTTGTCATCGCGGACCGCCGCGAGCGCATCGGTCCGTTCCTGCAATAGCGCCGCGTACTCCGCGACGGTCTTGCCGGACGCTTCCCGGCTGGCCAGCTCGAGCACCTCGAGCTCGATCCGCTCGGTGCCGCCGAACGCTCGCTCATGCTCGCCGAAGTACTCGTCGAGGCCGCCAGGGCCGCGCAGGTATCGAACGAACCGACCGGCGTCGGGGATGGCCGCGAGGGCATCGAGGATCTGCCCGGCCTCGTTCAGTCTCGTCCGCTGGCGGGCGCCGGTCGCCACCGCCGCGAGGCTCTTGGTGAAGGAGTGCCCGCCACGAAGCGACGACGCGACCTGCTCCCCGGCGTCAAGCGGCAGACCGCGAGCGGGGGCGCGGCACACCCGCGCGACGTCCTCGGGATCGGCCTGCCGGGGGTCGGCGCACAGGCGCACGTATGACTCGAGCGCACCGCGAGCGCCGGCGGGCTCGAACACCTGCTCGGGCGCGGCAATCCTCACCCCGAGCGCCGAGCAAGCAAGCGCGACCGTTCGTAGGAGGTTCGAGGTCCGCGCGAGCACCACGATGTCGCCACGCGCGCGGCCCGCCAGCACCGACGCGATCTCGGCGGCGCCCTGCGGTTGGGTCTCGTGCTCACGCAGCCGCAGCCCTGGCTCGCTCGTTGATGCGGACGCGGCATCGATCCGCTTGGGGAAACGAATTTCGTTGTGCTCGATCAGCCGGCGGGAGGCTTCGACCACGTCGCGCGGGCAGCGGTAGTTGTGCGCGAGCGAGATTCGCTGGAGCCCCGGGTAGGCGAGGTCGAGTTCGATGATCCGGCGCACGCTGGCCCGCCGCCAGCCATACAGGGTCTGGTCCTCGTCGCCGACACAGAAGAATCCGTCCTCTGGCGCCGCGAGCATCCGGACGAGCAGCTCCTGCGCCGGCTCGATGTCCTGATACTCGTCGACGAGCACCTGCGTGAAGCGGCGCTGCCAACGCCGGCGCAGCTCGGCGTCTTCACGGAGCGCCCACACGGGACGGAGAACGAGGTCATCGAAGTCGTGGACCTGGTCCTCGGCGAGCTGGCGCTCGTACAGCTCGTAGATGACCGCCAGCGTCTCGCCGTCAGGACGCCCGCCGGCCTGCGCGGCGAAGTCCGGTGGCGCCGCCAGAAGCCCAAGCTTGATCCCACCGATCGCCGCGCGCGCGTCCGCCGGGTCGAGCCAGGTGCCGGTTTCGCGCAGCGCGAGCGCGCACAGTCGCCGCCATTGGTTCAACGAAGGTTCGCGCACGCCGTTTCGCCGCGCCAAACCCTCGTCGCGCATCAGCCACCAGCCGATGCTGTGGAAGGTGCGCGCGGCAACCGACGGCACCGCGGCCGCTCGGAGACGCTGCTCGAGCTCCAGCCGTGCGTCGCGATTGAACGTCGTGCACAGGATCTGCTCGGCGGGCACGCCACGCCGGACCAGCTCGCGGGCGCGCTCGATCAGGACCGCGGTCTTGCCGCTCCCGGCGGGCGCGATCACCTGGACGATGCCGCTGCGGGCGTTAACCGCCCGCCGCTGCTCAGGGTCGGGTTCGAACTGCCCACTCCCGGGCGCGGGGGCGGGGGACGGGGCGGGCGCGGGGGCGGGCTCGGCCGCACGCAAGCCGCGGTACAGGCGGGTGGCGGCGTCGATCGCACGTTCGAGCGTGTAGGGATAGGCGAAGTCCGGATCGACGAACCGCTCGGGCGGGAGCCGAGTGAGACGCTGCTCACTCTCGATCGCGACGTCGACACGTGAGCGGAGCGCCGGCTCGAGGACATAGCCGTGGAGCGCCGTGAGGTCATCGAGGTCGCGCAGGCGGACGCTGAGGACCGCCAGCCGCCGTGCGTCCGCAACCCGGTTAAGCCACGCCTGCGCCGGGTTGTCGATGCTGGTGCGCCTCGTGCCGGTCTTGCGTGCCGGAGCGATGACCTCGCGTCGGAGAGCCGCGAATTCGATCAGTTCGTACTGCGCGGCCAGCAGGGCGTCACGGTCGATCGACGCGGTCCAGGTGAGACTCGGGGTCACGGCGAGACTGTACTTTCGGCCGACGACGCGGTCGGGCTAGCCTGTGGCTACTCCATGGAGCGCGTCAAGGTCACGATCTTCACCGACCCGGGATGCCCGTTCGGATTCAATGCCCAGCGCCAGGAGACGCAGCTCGAGTGGCACTACGGCGACGGCCTGGACATCACGCGCCGGATGATTCGTGCTCGTCGAGAAGAGCGCTTCATTCGAGGAGATCGGGCTGAGCCGCGAGATGGTCGCCGGCAACGCCAACTCTGACCCCGGCCGCTGACCCCCGCCGCTGACCCCGCCGCCGACCCTGACCGCTGATCCGCAGACCGAGATGACCGCCGAACTGCCGCCTCCGGCGGGCTTCAAGATCGGACACTGGACCGACCTGGAAAAGCGCACCGGATGCACGGTCGTGATCCCGCCACCGGGAGCGCGCGGCGGCGTGGACGTCCGCGGCGGCGGCACGGGCACGCGCGAGATCGAGACGCTGTCCCCGCTCGCGAACGCCGAGGGGCCGACGGCGGTGCTGCTCACCGGCGGCAGCGCGTTCGGCCTGGCGGCGGCCGACGGCGTCGCCCGCTGGCTCGAGGAACGCGGGCTCGGCCATCGCACCCCGGCGGGCGTCGTCCCGCTCGTGCCCGCCGCGGTCATCTTCGACCTCGCGGAGGGCGACGCCGGCCGCCGCCCCGGACCGGCGGAGGGCTACACCGCCTGCGAGAATGCGACCGCCGATGTCCCGCAAAACGGGCCGGTCGGAGCTGGCACGGGTGCCGCGGTCGGGAAGGTGTTCGGCCGCGAACGGTCCACTCGCGCCGGGGTGGGCTACGCCGCGACGGCGCTCGCCGACGGAACCGTGGTCGCCGCGATCGTCGTGGCGAACGCGTTCGGCGACGTGATCGCACGGGACGGGACGCTGCTCGGCGGTCCGCACGACGAGAGCGGCCGGATGATCGCGACCGCCGGCGCACTGCGCGAGCTGCCCGGCCTACCACCGGTTACCCACACCCCGAACACCACGCTCGCGTGCGTATTCACCGACGCCTCGCTCGACAAGCGCGGTTGCGCGATCGTCGCACGCATGGCGAGCGCCGGAATCGCGCGCGCGGTCGACCCCGTGTTCACCCCGCAGGACGGAGACGTCGTGTTCTGCCTGGCATCGGGGTCCAAGCCCCCGCCCCCCGCCGGCGTCGCCGCCACCTGGGCGCTCACCGTCCTCGGAACCGAGGCGGCGGCCGTCACCGCCCACGCCATCCGCGACGCCGTCAACTATGGGACGGTCGGCGGCGCCTGACGGCGGCGCCTCAGATGGGACGGTCGGCGGCGCCTGACGGCGGCGCCTCAGATGGGACGGTCGGCAGCGCCTGACGGCGGCGCCTCAAAGCCGGCCGCGCAACGCGGCCCTGAGGCTCTCCTCGCAGAATGCGGCGTCGATCGCCGTGCGGGTGATCTCGAGCAGATCGGCCTCGCTGAAACCCATCCGCTGAACACACACGTCGTACTCGCCCTCGATCGTGGCGCCGAAGTACGGCGGGTCGTCGGAGCCGAGCGTCACCCTGACCCCGGCGTCCCGCAACTGCGGCAGCGGATGCTCCTCGTACGACCCGTACACGCCCAGCACGACGTTCGAAGTCGGGCAACACTCGAGCACCGTCCCGCGCGCCGCAAGCTCGGACACAACCGCGGGATCCTCGATCGCCCGCACCCCATGGGAGATCCGCGCCACCGGCAGCTCGAGCGCGGCCCGCACGCTGCCTGCTCCCGCCCACTCGCCGGCGTGGATCGTGCAGCCGAGCCCGGCGCCCGCCGCGACCTGAAACACCTCGACGAAATCGTGCGCGGGAAAGCCGGCCTCGTCGCCTGCCATCGAGAAGCCGACGACATAGGGGTGCGGGCGCTCGGCAGCGTGGCGCGCAACCCGCAGCGCCTGCTCGACGCCGAAGTTGCGAACCGCCGAGATCAGGATCCGGCCCTCGATCCCGGTGTCGCGCCGGGCCTCGTCGATCCCCCGCGCGATCCCGCCGAGATGATCCTCGTCGCTCAATCCGACGAGCGCGGCGTGATCGGGCGACACCGTCAGCTCGACGTAGATCGCGCACTCGGACGCGCACGAGCACAGGTACTCGTAGGTGATGTCCCGGTAGTCCTCGGCCGTCCGCATCACGCTTGCAGCCAGGTCGTAGGCGCGCAGGAAGTCGATGAAGTCCGTGTAGCGGAAGCGGCCGTCGGCGCTGAGGAGCCGATCGGGCAAGACCAGGTCGTTGCGCGCCGCGATGTGCCGCACGAGCTCGGGCGGGGCGGTCCCCTCGAGGTGGACGTGCAGCTCGGCCTTGGGGACACCCCGCACGGCTCAGATGCTCAAGCGCTCGAGCACCGGGGCGGTGATCGGGGCGGCGCCGTCACCGACCACGTAGGCCGAGCGCACGGCGTCCGCCGCCCACCGGGCGATTTCCTCGTCGCGCGCGTGCACGAGCGCGAGCGGCCGGCCGCCGGGCTCGACCCGCTCGCCGAGTGCGGCCACCTCGGTCAGCCCGACGCTGTGGTCGACGAGATCGTCCTCGCGGGCCCGCCCGCCGCCGAGGTTCACGATC
>Ga0187766_10002812_pt1 | contig 10210 bp, 16 predicted proteins | sample 0216_QUI02_MP05__4_FD_132971 | JGI IMG/M metagenome (GOLD analysis project Ga0187766, IMG submission 132971) | Tropical peat soil microbial communities from peatlands in Department of Meta, Colombia - 0216_QUI02_MP05_20_MG | ecosystem: Environmental > Terrestrial > Soil > Wetlands > Peat ...
CAGCTTGAAGTCGGTCAAGCCGAGCCTCCGAACACAGCGAGAATCACTGTCCTCGTCCCGTAGGCCACAGTGATCATGATTGCCACGACCGTCCCCGCGTCCACCCACGTGGTCCAGGGCTTCGACTGCCTGATTTCCTGCAGGATTATCCTGACGCCGTTGAACCCATGGACGAGGACGACTACCAGGAGCGCCTCCAGGAAGATAGCATAGAAGCCGTTCTTGTAGACCGACAGGATGTTGTTGAAAGAAATCGCGGTCGTGTAAGGGTAGATGACTCCCTGCATTATGAGGTGCAAGGACACGAGCGCCACAGCAGCCACGGCGGTCACGTACTGTACCAGCATCAGCCTGGACTCTTTCATCCCATCCCCTCGAACAGCACCAGGAAAGCCCACACTGCAGCTGCGACTGCCACCGCTATCCCGACGTAGATTATCGCCTTTTGACCGATGCCGAGTCCCCTCGGTCTGTACGGGTACTCGATGGCTGCAGGCTTCTGGAGTATCAGCCCGAACTCTGCGAGGATAAGCCTGACGCCGTTCACGCCATGGAAGAAGAGCACCAGGACCACCAGAATCAGTATCAGATGGCCGAAGGAGTTCTCGAATATGCTACCGATGAACTTCCAGGCGGACGGGCTTGGACCTGTCCCGGTAGGACCACCGACGAAGAAGCTCGTGTCCCCCAGGTGGCCGATGACGTAGGCAAGTATGGCCACACCCGTTACCCGCTGGAAGAAGTACGCCCACCTTTCGGCGTTGTAGTGATAGGGGTTGAGCCACGCGCGAATCCCACGCCTGTTCTTCGCATTCCGCTCTCCGACCGCCATGTTGCCCGCCTTCCACACTCCCGTAGATTTCTCTCAGTAGTGCCTCTCCGCAGGCTGGTACTTCGTTATCGTGACGGCCGAGTAATCGAGGCGCGGCCCGTGCGGACCCCTGTGGGCCAGTGTGTGCTTCAGCCAGTTCTTATCGTCCCTGTCGGGGAAGTCTCTCCTCGCATGCGCCCCCCTAGATTCAGTCCTTGCCAGGGCGCCAGCTACCACCACCTCGGCAACGTCCAGCATGCTTTCCACCTCCAGGACATCGCTAAGGTTCGTGTTGTACACCCTGCTCTTGTCCTCGCAGTGGAGGAAGTCATTCCTTTTCAGTTCCCCGATGGTTTTGAGGGCTTCCGACAGCGTGTCTCCTGTCCTGTATACGAACGCGTCCTTGGCCATGAGCTTCTGTAGCGTGTCCCTGATTTCGTATGGGTTCGTCTCACCCTTGCCGTGGAAGATCCCGTCGAAGATCCTCTTTTCCTCAATCTCAGCAAGCTCTGGAGGGGGGACAGGTGCTTGTCTCCCCACGATGTACTTTGCCGCTTCTTCGCCAGTGATCTTCCCCCAGACCAGGCACTCGGCGGTCGAGTTGGCGCCCAGCCTGTTGGCGCCGTTGATGCTAACGCAGGCCGCCTCGCCGGCCGCCCACAGTCCCTTCATCCTGGTGGCACCTTCGATGTTGGTGTCGATCCCTCCCATGACATAATGGCACACCGGCCTCACCGGGAGGGGCTTCTCGACCGGGTCGATTCCCCTGAACTTGATTGCTATCTCCCTGATCTGGGAAAGCCTGGACTTGATTTTTTCCGCCCCGATTGGGGACAGGTCGAGGTGAAGGTAGTCCAGTCCCGACGCCCCGTCCTTGAACCCTCTCCCCTGCTCGATCTCAGTCATCATCGCCCTGGAAACAACATCCCTTGAGGCGAGTTCCAGCTTATTGGGGGCATACTCCTTCATGAACCTCTGGCCATCCTTGTTGAGTAGGACTCCCCCCTCTCCGCGGGCCGCCTCCGTTATGAGTATCCCCGACGGAATGAGACCGGAGGGGTGGAATTGTATGAACTCCATGTCCTTCAGGGGTATCCCGGCCCTGTATGCGGCAGCGAGGCCGTCCGGCGTCGAGCTATAGGCGTAGGTCGCGAAGCTGTAGAGGCGCCCCGCACCCCCGGTCGCGATTATGCCCGCCTTCCCGAGGACTTGGGCGAAGTCACCCGTCTTCATTTCTATGGCCGTGACTCCCCTGAACTCCCCTCCTTCGCCCAGTATCGACGTAACGAACCACTCCTGATAGAACCTGATGTTGGGGTACTTGGTTGCGGTGTCGTAGAGGGTCTGCATTTCGAAGAACCCCACTTTGTCTTCGGCGTACGTCGCGCGGGGATAGCTGTATCCGCCGAACCATCTCTGTGCTATCCTCCCATCCTCCCTGCGCGACCAGGGTAGTCCCCAGTGCTCCAGCTGGTAGATTTCTCCGGGCATCATGTTTACGAACCTCTCCACGGCGTCCTGATCAGCGAGGTAGTCGGAGCCCTTCACGGTGTCGAACAGGTGTGACTCGAGAGAATCGCCCAGCTCCGGATAGAGCACGGCAGCCGTCCCCCCTTCGGCGCTGACGGAGTGCGCCCTCATTGCCTGGACCTTTGTGATGACCGCGATGTCTGCCTTCCCCGCGCTGACTCGAGCCGCCTCTATCGCAGCCCTCAACCCCGCGATTCCCGAGCCGATTATTACAAGGTCATGTCTCAGGGTCTCAACCAAACGGATGTTCGTTCTCTAGGCCGTCCCGGACGATTCTTAGGTTTTCCTTCGGGATTGTTGCCTAAACCGAACCTGGGAAGGCATGCCTGACGGGGTTGATCCACCTCCAATCCTTACGAGTTAGGCTCTCGGCGTATAACCCCCGGTCGGGCGTCGAGGGCCATGGTTGAGACCATTGACCACGACGTAATCATCGTGGGGAGTGGTCTCGCGGGGATGCGGGCCGCGGTCGAGGTCCTCTCCCGCTGGGGATATTCGGGAAAGACCCTTGCCTTGGTCTCGAAGCTGGCGCTGATGCGCAGCCATTCTGTCGCCGCAGAGGGCGGGACCGCAGCTGTCCTGTATCCCGAGGACGGTGACAGCCTCGAGCTGCACGCATGGGACACAATCAAGGGGAGCGACTTCCTGGCCGACCAGGACTCGGTCTGGAAATTCGTCTCTCTCTGCCCAGTCGAGATTCGGCAGATGGAGCGTTGGGGGACCCCCTGGAGCAGGAGGGAGGACGGGAGGATCGCACAGAGGCCCTTCGGCGGCCACAGCTTCAACAGGGCTACCTTCGCCCAGGACAAGGTCGGCTTCTTCGAAATGCGCTCCCTCTATGACAAGCTGCAGGAGCACGAGAGCTGGACGAGGTACGACGAGACCTTCGTCACCTCCATCGTGATTCAGGACGGTGTCTTCAGAGGCCTCACCGGCATCCAGCTGAAGACTGGTGCCCTCGTCTACTTTAGGGCAAGGGCTGGCATAATCGCCACTGGCGGAGCGGGGCAAATCTGGAAGTTCACGGCGACCTCGGTGAGCACCACCGGCGACGGCATAGGCCTCGCTTACAGGGCAGGCCTCCCCATCGAAGACATGGAGTTCATGCAGTTCCACCCGACGGGGCTCATCCCCACCGGGATTCTGATCACCGAAGGCGCAAGAGGCGAAGGTGGCTACCTCGTCAACTCGAAGGGGGAGAGGTTCATGGAGAAGTACGCTCCGTCGAAGATGGAGCTCGCCCCCAGGGATGTGGTCTCCCGGTCGATGATGAAGGAGATCAACGAAGGGCGGGGCTTCAAGGACGAAGACTCCGGGCTCTCCTATCTGCACCTCGACCTCAGGCACTTGGGGAGGGAGAAAATCGACACAAAGCTGCCGTTCATCAAGGAACTGTCAATGAAGTTCATCGGGGTCGACCCCGCGGTCGATCCGATCAGAATCAAACCCACCGCCCACTACACCATGGGAGGGATCAGGGTCGACGGGAACGGCAGGGTGCTTGACTCTGGTGGCCGATTCGTGAAGGGCCTCTGGTCCGCAGGGGAGTCCGCCTGCGTCAGCATACACGGCGCCAACAGGCTGGGTGCCAACTCGACCGCCGAGTGCCTGGTCTATGGGAGGATAGTCGGCGAGGACGTTTCGGCATACCTAGACTCCGAGCCCGCTGCCAACTCGCCGTCCGGCATGCCCGCCATCTCGGTCGAGGAGGACAGAATCTTCAAGGACTTGTTCAAGCGCGAGGAATCGTCCGCCGACGTCTACTCTGTCAAGGCGAGACTGAGGGAGGTGATGGACAGGTCAGTTTACGTGTTCAGAGACGAAGCCGGGCTCAGCGACGCCGTCAAGCAGGTCAGGGCGCTGAAGAACGAGTTCAGAGGGGTTAAGGTCACGGACGGTGGCCGGGTATTCAACTACAATCTACAGGACGTACTTGAGGTCGGAATAATGCTCGAGCTCGCCGAGGTTGTGGCCCAGGGCGCCCTAAACAGGAGAGAGTCCAGGGGCGGCCACGCCCGCACTGACTATCCAAATCGGGATGATAACAACTGGCTGAAGCACACACTGGCGCTCAGGACAGAAGACGGCCCATCGTTCAGCTACTCTCCCGTGACGATTAGCATGTGGAAGCCGGTGGAGAGGAAGTACTGAGGCGTGACCATGGACAAAATCACCCTCAAGGTCACCAGGTCGGGCGGCAAGGGCACCAGCTACGCGGTGAAGTACAGGAAGGGGATGACCGTTCTTGATGCCCTTACGGAGGTGAGGGAGAAGCAGGACAGCACCCTTGGCTACAGGCACAGCTGCAGGATGGGGATATGCGGCTCCTGTGGCATGACCATAGGGGGACTCCCGAAGCTCGCGTGCCAGACCCAAATCTCGTCGCTGAACACGGACACGATAAGCATCGAGCCCCTGCACAACATGGAGGTTGTCAAAGACCTGGTGGTCGACATCCTCCCGTTCTTCGACCTTCACAGATCGGTCAAGCCGTACCTCATCAGAACCGACGTAAAGGAGCGTGACCATTCCGACAGGGAGTACAGGGTTCTCAACAAAGAGGCCGACAAATTCCTGCAGTTCGACTACTGCATAATGTGCGGCCTGTGCTACGCCGCCTGCCCGACCGTCGCGCTCGACCCGTTCTACACTGGCCCTCAGGCAATAGCGCAGGCCTACAGGTACATGGCCGACCCGAGAGACGAAGGGTGGGAGAAACGCATCGACCTCCTCGACACATCCCACGGGGTCTGGAGATGCCACGTTGCCGGGGCCTGCAGTTTCGTCTGCCCCAAGGACGTCGACCCGGCCAAGGCGATTCAGCTTGCAAGGATGGAGGTCCTCAAGAAGCGCGTCCTTAGGAAGCACGCCCGGGAAGGGTCGAGACCAGTACCTCCGCCTGTCGCTGGCGTAGCCAAAGAGGGGGTGAAGCCGCCGCACTTCGACTTCGGAGGCGCAAGCAAATGAAACGGGATCGGAGGTTCAAGGCCGGAGTCATCTCAAGCCTTAACCCCGTCGGGTTCAGCACTGAGCGATGGAGCTACACTGTCCACCGCATAACCGGCATTATCATGGTGGGTTACCTGATGGCGCACATCTTCGAAACCTTCCAACTGGGCGGCGGCTCGTCGGCCTGGGCCAACACAATGGCCGCCCTCCACTCTCTTGGCCCATTGGAGATGGTCGGTCTCTGGATAGTGGCGGGATCGGCCCTCTACCACGGCGGTAACGGGATCCGCCTCATACTCAACGAAGCATTCGGGAAGTTCATGGGCAAACCCATCCTCCCCGTTTACCCCTACTCGCCGACATCCTTAGGGAAGAACCAGAAGATAGCGGTATGGACAATAACGGCGGTGGTCCTCGCGCTCTGGGTCTGGGCAGGGGCATATCTTCTCGCAGGGCTGGGAGTGATCTGAAAAATGGCACAGCCACCCACCAGAAGTGGCGGGAGCCTCATGAAAGAGTCGTGGAACATGCTCCTGACGTACGCCACAGCTGCGCTTCTTGTCTTCGTTCTCACCTTCCACCTCCTGCTGCACAGCCCTCTGGCCGGCAAGGCCTTCGAGGACACATTGTCGTTCGGTTACGCGACGGGCAACCTCGCATACTACCAGGTGGTTTTCGGCGTCCTGCTCTTCACGGCCGTGATACACGGCTTCAACGGGCTCAGGGTCATGGCGGTCGAATGGCTGCACCCCACGCGGCTGGCCTGGCTCCTGAACGCGATCGTCTTCGTTCTGATGGCTTTCTTCCTCGCCGTCGGGACAATTACTCTCATCGTCGTAGGATAGGCACGCCGGTCAAGCACCTGCCGCTGGTGCGGGTGCGGGGCTGGAAACCGAGGTGAGTATGTAGCAAACGGCCATTTTCAGGCGGCTTTCTCCCCGTTTCATGAAAGACACGTTTATAACCGCATTCACAATCGGCCGGGTTCACGAGAGGGGTAAAGTGCCTCGCTACGGTTACAGTTTCGAGGGTTTCGACCCGGCGGTACATGTTAGGGCCAGCGGGAGGGAGGTCAACGTCTCTCCGAAGGCCGCTCGAGAGATAGCGGTTACGATTAGAGGTATGACGCTTTCGAAGGCAATCGACCTCCTCGAGCTCGTCGAGAGCAAGAAGATGGCCGTGGCTTTCAGGCGGCACAAGCTTAAGGTGGGTCACAGAAGCGAGCTTCAGGGGTTCCCGACAGGATCCTACCCCGTCAAGACCGCAAAGGCATACCTGGACGTTCTTCACAACCTGGAAGGCAACTCTGAGTTCAAGGGGCTCGACCCGGACCGAGTCAGAATCATTCACGCCGCCGGGTACGCGGGGAGGACGACGAAGGACTACACGCCGAGGGCCTTCGGGAGGAGCTCGCCGAACTTCCACCAGTTGGTCCACATCGAAGTCGTAGGCAAGGAAATGTAGGCATGTCCGTCCAGCAGCGAACCACGGTCAAGTCCATTCTGACGACAAGCAGATCCTACGCCGAGCTGGACGAGTTCTTCGAGAAGGAACTCAAAGATGCCGGTTACGGTGGCCTCGAAGTCCAAAAGTCGCCCGTGGGAACGACTCTGAAGGTCTATGTCGCCAGGCCCGGCCTCGCGATAGGAAGGCGCGGAACAGGCATCAAGGACCTGACGGACAAGGTCACGGCCAAATTTGGATTTCCGAATGCCCAGATTGCGGTGACAGAGGTGGAGAACCCGGAGCTGAACGCGAGAATAATGGCGGCCAGAATCGCTCAGATTGTTTCGCGCGGCACGGCTTTCAGGAGGGCTGCCCAGTGGTCTGTGAACAACATCATGAACGCGGGCGCAGCCGGGGTCGAGATCTCGGTCGCAGGAAAGCTCAGGAGCGACAGGTCGCACGGCGAGAAGTACCGTGCCGGCATAGTGCCGAAGAGCGGGGACACTGCCGCGAGGTCGGTTAACGAGGCAACCACAGACGTGTTGATGAAACTGGGTCTCTACGGGATCAAGGTCAAGATAGCGCTGAAGGACGCCCTTCCTCCAGACTTTCAGATGAAGGAGGACGTCAAGCAAGAGGAGAAGAAAGAGGATGGCACAGCTCAAGCCGAAGGAACTGAGGAAGCAGGACGCTGACAAGCTCAGGCAGACGCTCTTCGACCTCAGGTCGGAGCTCTCCAAGCTTGCTGGCGGCGCCCAGAGAGGGGTCGTCAAGAAGGATGTGGGCAACATAAAGCGGCTCCGCAGGGACATTGCTCGAGTTGTTACGGTGATGCACGAGAAGGGGGTCTCGGAGTGAACGTCGTGGGCGAAATAGTGACCATCCTGACTTCGAAGGACCCTTCGAAAACTGGCAGGTCGGGGACTGTCCTCCTCGACACCGCCAACACCCTCCTCCTCGACGAAGGGGGACGAGCAGTCCGGGTCGAGAAGGCGGGTGCCGCGTTCATGATTAAGGGTTCGGGGAGAGTACTTGCAGGCTCCGACATATCAGGCAGGCTGCAGGACCGGATCGGGAGGAGAGGCGCATGACGGCTGCCGGCCTAGAAGTGGCGGCTCCGCGGAAGAAGTGCCAGGACGAGAGGTGCCCGTTCCACGGAAATGTCAAGGTCAGAGGTCGCCTGCTGTCGGGGACAGCCGTATCGACTGCGGGTAAGAGCTTCGCGGTTGTCGAGATGCAGTACCTACACATGGTCCCTAAGTTCAACAGAGGGGAAAGGCGGAGGAGCAGGGTGAGCGCCCACATACCGCCCTGCATCGAGGTACGCGACGGGGACCGGGTCACCCTCGGAGAGTGCAGGCCGCTCTCGAAGACAATCTCCTTCGTCGTCGTTGAATCGAGGAGGGGCGTCTAGTGTCTACGAAGTCCCGCGCGGTCTCGGCGAAGGGCGTCGAGGAGTTCAAGAACTACATCACCCGCGCGATACCTCTCTACGCGGTCATCACGTGTGCAGACAACACGGGGGCCAAGACACTGAGGGTGGTGCAGGTGACGAAGGCGAAGGGCAGGCACAGCCGCATCCCCGCAGCTTCCGTGGGGGACTCGATCGTGTGCGTCGTGAAGAAGGGGCCTCCTGAGCTGAAGAAGTCTGTTTTCGGTGCAGTGATAGTGAGGCAGAAGTACCCAGTCCGGAGGGTGAGCGGGCAGCGCATCGTGTTCGAGGACAACGCGGCTGTCATCATAACCCCCGAAGGAGACCTAAAGGGGACGGACATCAAAGGGCCGGTAGCAAGCGAGGCCGCAGAGAAGTGGCCCAGGATCGCCAACTTGGCATCCATCATTATCTAGGTGAGTTCGATGAGGTTCGGATCTCAGCTCTCGTCTGAACTCAAGGAAAGGCATGGGAAGCGGAGCGTCAGGCCCCGAGTGGGGGACACCGTAAGGATAGTCAAGGGGGAGTACAAGGACATCGAGGGAAAGATCACCAGCGTCGACTCACACGCCGGCAGGGTGATGGTGGAAGGAGTCACCCACGAGAAGACCAAGGGAGGGACGTCCCCTGTGCCGATCAGCTCTTCCAACGTCATCATCACGAACCTTGCGCTGGAAGACAAGCTTCGAAAGAAGAAGCTGGAGGTGACGGGGTAGATGGGCAAGAAGGGTGGAAGGAACAAGATGAAACGCCTGGCTGCTCCGCGCAGCTGGGACATATCAAGGAAGTCTGACAGGTTCGTGTTCAAGCCAGTCCCCGGCCCGCACCCAATCGCAGCTTCCTATCCTCTTGGGGTCGTCGTTCGGGACATGGCATCCATGGCAAAACTCTCCAAGGAGCTCAAGCTGATGATGAAGTCCGGCAGGGTGAAGGTCGATGGTAAGGAAAGGCATACCCCGAGGTTCCCTGTCGGGCTGTTCAACGTCATAAGTGTCCCCCTTGAGGGCGCAGACTTCAGGCTAGTCCCTACTCCAAAGGGCCTTTCCCTGACCAGGGTGGGCGCAGACGAAGCGGCAAAGAAACTCTGCAGCGTGAACACAAAGACCAAGGTGAAGGGGGGACACATCCAGTACGGCCTTCACGACGGCAGGTCTGTGCTCGACGACAAGGTCAACCTCTCGCCTGGTGACGCGGTCCTCATCGAGGTCCCTTCGCAGAAGATCCTAGGTCAAGCGAAGCTCGCCAAGGGCTCCCTTGGTCTCGTGCTGACAGGAGACAGGGCGGGTCAGCTCGGAAAGATAGCGGAGGTCAAGAAGGGGACAATCTCGCGCGAGAAGATGGTCAGGATATCCCTACCAAGTGGCGACGCAGAGATCCCGTCCAGGCTCGTCTTCCCCGTCGGCACCGAGGCCCCAATGATAACGGTGGGAGTGGCAGCGCCATGAGCCAGGCCGCGGTCCAGGAGAACCCCATGAGAAGGATACGCGTAGGGAAGGTAGTCGTGAACATAGGTCTGGGCAAGTCTGGGGAAGCCATCGAGAGAGGCAAGAAGGTACTCGAGCAGGTGACCGGTCAGACACCGACGCAGACAAGGGCGAAGCGCTCAGTAAGGGACTTCGGGATCCACAAGGGGGAGCCCATTGGGGTGTTGGTTACGGCCAGGGGCGAGGACGCCGAAGCGCTGATCGAGAAGCTACTGACCGCGAAGGAGAAGAAGCTGAACGAGTCCTGCTTCGACTCGCGTGGGTCCGTCTCCTTCGGAATCAAAGAGCACATCGAGATTCCAGGGATACGCTACGACCCTGCCATAGGCATACTCGGCATGAATGTCTCCATTCTGCTGGAGAGACCAGGTTTCGCTGTGGCCAGGAGAGGACGGAGGACTTCCCGGGTGGGGAAGGGCCATCTGGTTTCGAGGGAAGAGGCAATACAATATCTCAGGAACAAGTTTGGGGTGACGATTCAATGAAGGAGAGGCATCCGAAGGAGAGAAAGTACGGCAAGTCGACGCACTACTGCAAGCGGTGCGGCCAGTATGGAGC
>Ga0187766_10002813_pt1 | contig 10209 bp, 6 predicted proteins | sample 0216_QUI02_MP05__4_FD_132971 | JGI IMG/M metagenome (GOLD analysis project Ga0187766, IMG submission 132971) | Tropical peat soil microbial communities from peatlands in Department of Meta, Colombia - 0216_QUI02_MP05_20_MG | ecosystem: Environmental > Terrestrial > Soil > Wetlands > Peat ...
AGGAAAGTAGCGAATGCCTCGCCGCCGGTTTGGGGCGCAGAAGGATTATCCGTAAAGTCGCTGGCAAAATTTAGAGTTCCCCGGGGAGCCGACGGTTCGAAAAGCGTGAATTGCTCGTTCCGGATTTCAGTTCCGACCTTTAACGCGTGCCGCCCGCGAATCCACGTCAGATTGTCCGTCAGCACATAACTATTCTGCTTTTCGATGGCCGGAAGGAACCCGCTGCTGCCGATGCCGACGGTGCCGTCATTGATACTGATTTGCGGTAAGCCGCCAAGATCAGGGCCGAAGGGAACGCCCGGAAAGTTGAGCTCCTGCGCGACGTTCTCACTGGCGTTGAGCTGAAACCGGTGCGAATTGATGCGGTTGTATCCCAGGCGGAATTCATTGATCAGATTGGACGTAAAAATATGCGTCTCGCTGAGCGCCACGCTGCGAAACGAGTCATCCTCTAATCCATCCGAAAAGGCTCCCCCATCCAACGCGTTCTGAAACGGCGACGGCGTGAAGCTGGGCTGGTCTTCGTAACTGAACCTGCCGAAGATGCTGTCGTGGTCCGAGAATTTATGATCGATGCGCACATCGAAGTTGTTGCGGCTCGCCGTGCGTCTCGGATCGGAAATGAAATTAGCGCCGTTCACATTGGTATTGGGCTGCGGGAAAAGAGCCGAAAGTCGCGCCGCGAGCGGATCGATCAATGTTGACGGAAACTTGTTGGTCGGATTGCCGCCGCTGTCCACGCCGATGGGCACTCCGCAGAAACCGCTCGGGTTCAGCGCTGAACTTTGTGTCAGCCGTGAATTGAAGATTTCGCCCGCGAAAGTGGGATGGTTGTTGCAATCTACGGCGGGTGTGTTGGTAATCATTCCAGTCTTATCCACCGACATCACCGGCGTGTTCGTCAGAAAACTCGAGAAGTCGCCTCCGATTTCATCCTGCGTGGGAATAAACGAAAGCTGCGGCAGAGCCTGTGTGATGCGCAGGCCTTCATAATCCACAAAGAAGAAGGTCCGGTCCTTTATGATCGGCCCTCCAAACGTCGCTCCGAACTGATTCTGGTGGTACGGCTGGTTGCTGGTATCGAACGCGTTCCGACCATCGAGCGCGTTATTTCTAAAAAACTCGTAGACGTCGCCATGGAAGCTGTTCGTCCCGGACTTGATGACAGCATTCAGAATCGCGCCGTTTCCACGTCCAAATTCCGCGCTATACGCGTTCGTCTGGACTTTGAATTCCTCAATCGCATCTACGGACGGCTGAATCACGTACGCCTGGCCGGTCAGCACGTCCCCGAGGTTTGAGTTATTGTCCACGCCATCGAGCAAATAATTGTTCTGTAGAGCCCGTGCGCCATTCGAACTGAATCCATAACTGGTCTCTACGCGCGAACCCGGCTCGCTGGGCACAACTCCCGCTCCCAGCAAGGCAAGCTGCGCGTAATTACGGCCATTCAGAGGCAGCGTGACGGCTCGATCTCCACTGACGACCTGGCCGAGATCCGAAGTTTCCGTCTCAAGCAGTGGTGTCTGCGCAATCACTGAAACAGTCTCAGCCACGTCTCCCAGCTGCAGCGTGACGTCCACCGTGGGGTGCTCCTGGACTTCCACCACTACCGGCCCGGCGAGAGCCGTCTTGAATCCCGTCTTTTCCACCGAAACCTTGTAACGGCCGACTCTTAGCGGGCTGGCCGTATATTCTCCCTCTCCGTTCGTGACGGTATTGACTTCGCTTCCGCGGTCCACATCCGTGATCCGGACTTTCGCGCCGACGACAACCCGGCCCGACGGGTCCTTCACCGTCCCGGTGATCGCGCCGGTGTCCTTCTGCGCCCACGCGCTTGCGCAGGAAAACAGTAGCGCCAGAAGAATAGAGACAAAAAGCCGGAGGGGCCGTGCGTCACGCGCATGCCGCGCTAGAGTTTTTTTCAGATCTTCTCGATGGACCGGCAGAGTGCGGATAAAGTCGCTCACGGATAACCCCCATCCGAGTATTAGCCCGGATCGTGAATTCGGCCTGGCTGGCCCGCGCTGCCCGGAGAGGCCGGAAGGAAATATAGCCAATCGTTCAGCTAGTTAGTCCTGTTGTGCACGTTTGTCAACGATTTTTATCGAAAATGATGTTTTTTGTAGTTTTTCGATCAGTTTGATCCGTTTTGTGGCACAATTCGCCTCCTCTGGGATGTTGCAGCTCAAGGGAATCGTTCGATGAGCCTGCTGGCCGAAGAGCGGCGCTTCCGCATCAGCGAGATCTTATCTCGCGAGCGAACGGTCACAGCCTCCGAACTCATTCGCACTCTGGGCGTCACCGCGGCCACAATCCGGCGGGATCTCGCCGTCCTCGAAAAAGAAGGAGTGCTGGTTCGTTCGCACGGCGGCGCCGTTTCCCGCACTTCAAGCACGAATTTCCAGCCTTCCTACGAAGCGCTCGGCCGCAGCCACCGCGCCGAAAAGCAGGCGATTGCGCGCGAAGCCGAGCGCTTGATCCTGGACGGCGAAACCGTTTTTCTCGAAGGCAGCACCACCGTTTATGAATTGGCGCGGCGTCTGCTGCATCGCAACCGGCTCACGGTGATCACAAATTCTCCTCCCATCGTTGATCAATTTCAGCGCAGCCAACATGTCTCGGTGATTTCAACCGGCGGTGAGCTTCAGAAGGATGTTTTTTATCTTTCCGGAGTTTGGGCGCAGCGCGCACTATCCGAGATCCGCGTAGATAAGGCCGTGTTGGGCGTAAGCGCCATCGATCCCAGCTATGGAATTTCCACCGCAAGCCAGGCCGAAGCCCAGATCAAAAAGATGATCCTCAAGGCAGCGCGGGTCAGCATCGCTCTCGCCGATCACAGCAAATTTGGCAATCAAGGCTTCGCCTATGTGGGCCCCACGACGGATATCGACATCCTGGTCACGGATTCGGCGACCGATCCTCAATATCTGACGCCACTGCGCGAAGCCGGCGTGGAGCTGATTCTCGCCGACGTGCGGGAACAAACCGGCGAGACGAATGGAAGTGAACCGGCAAAGACTCGCGCGCGTTCCAGCGGCAAACACTGAGCGGCCATATGCATTTAGACCTCAAGAAAATCATCATCATCGTCGTAGTCGCCGCCGGCGTCACCGCTGCAGCCTTCCGGGTGCTCCCGCCGCCAATCCCGTCAATCGTCACGGCGGCGCTCGTGGATAAATCGCCCGACGCTGGCGATGAGCTGCGAGCATTTGCCGCGATGGAACCGGTCGACACTCACGTGCACGCGTTCAGAAGCGATCCCGATTTCACGAATCTGCTCGCCCGCCTTCACTTGCACCTGCTCGACATCTGCGTCTCCGATCGCCACGGTATTTACAGCGACCTCGCGACGGAACTCGCGCGCGCCAATGGCTTCGTCCACGGCAGTCAGGGCCGCGCGCAGCTGTGCGTTACTTTCGACCCCTTCGATTTTCAGCAAAAAGACTTCGCGCCGCGGATCATCAAACAGCTTCGCCGGCAATTTGCGGACGGCGCCGTAGCGGTAAAAATCTGGAAGAACATCGGAATGGAATTAACCAAGCCGGACGGCAGCTACGTTATGCCCGACGATCCGGTCTTCGAACCAATTTACAAGGCCATCGCGGCGGAGAATAAGACGCTGGTGGCTCACGTCGCCGAGCCTTCCTCGTGCTGGCAAGCGCCGAATCCCGATAGCCCCGATTACGACTACTACAAGGAAAATCCTCAGTGGTACATGTATCTCCATCCCGATCATCCTCGCAAGGAAGTGATTTTGGCGGCGCGCGATCATCTCCTCGCTGAAAATCCCAAACTTCGCGTGGTCGGCGCGCACCTCGGAAGCATGGAAACCGACGTGGATGAAATTGCCAGGCGGTTCGATCAATATCCGAATTTCGCCGTGGATACCGCGGCGCGTATGGAATATCTGATGATTGCGCCGCGGGAAAAAGTGCGCAACTTCCTGATCAAATATCAAGACCGGGTGCTCTACGGCACCGACCTGGAATTCCTCAGCGATGAATCCACCGCGGAAGCTCTAAAAGACTGGCAGGAGACCTACGCAAGAGATTGGAAATTTCTGGCGACAGACCAGGCCCTTGACTACAAAGGCCGCAAAATCGAAGGCTTGAACCTGCCCGCGCCGGTTTTGCGCCGCATTTTTCACGATAATGCCGTCCGCTGGATTCCTGGAATCGCGCCCCCTGCAAAGTAGGATCGTCGAAATCCGCCGTCGCTCGCTGCTTTCCGGCGCCAACCTAGCGACCCGGTCTCTGCACTTCGATTTGCGGAAGCAGAGACTCCACCGTCGCAAGAGCGATCCGGCCCGGCGCAGCTGCAAGACAATTCGCGGCGCCGCAAGCGGCAGCAAGCCGAAGGGCTTCTTCCCCAACGATTCCTCGCACCGCCGCGCATGCAAATCCTCCCAACGTCGCGTCGCCGCAGCCCACCGTCGAGATCACGTCCAACCGCGGCGGCCGCGCCGTCCACACCGGTCCGCTCTTGCTCTCGACCCAAACGAATCCTTCCGCTCCCAAGGTAATCGCAGCGCTTCCCGCTCCGTTTTCAATAATCGCCATGGCGGCATGGACTGCTTCGTGCCGGGTTTTTAGCGGCCGTCCCAGCAGCGCTTCCGCCTCGGCGCGATTTGTTTTCACAAAGTCCGGACTGGCCTTCGAGCTTTCGCGCAATGCGTCGCCACTGGTATCGATAAAAACTCGAGCGCCGGCCGCTCGCGCAGTTTCGATGAGCGAAACGTAAAACGCAGGCTCGACGCCCGCGGGCAGGCTTCCGGAGATGACCAGCAATGCGCCCTTCGGCTCGTTTCGAATTCGCTCAACACACGCGCGTGAAAACTCGTCTCTCTCATCCGCGGTTGGGTTGCCGCCCGGTTCCAGAATCTCGGTGACATTCCCCGATTCTTCGATGATTTCCAAATTCACGCGCGTCTCTGCCGCGGTCGGTATCGCAACCACTTGTATTCCCAGTTCCTTCATCTGCCGCGCGCATTCTTGTCCAGTCGCCCCGCCGAGAAATCCAATCCACACCGTCTTGGCCGCCATCGCGTGCGCCGCCATGGCGACGTGCGCCGCTTTGCCTCCTGCAAAGCCCTGTGCACTCGCCGCACGATTGATTTCGCCCACCGACAAGCGCGCCACGCGCAGCCGTCGATCCATGGCCGCGTTAGCGCTCACGCAAGTGATCGTCGCATCAGGCATAAATCCTTGCTCCTGCCTCCCATTTATGCCAAGCTACCATCCCCGAGTTCAAAATAGTAACAAAAAGTAAGAATTCGGAACTAGGCCCTTAACTTATGCTGGCGGAAGAGCGGCGGCGCAAAATCCTTGAATTGACACAGCGCGATGGCCGGGTCGTCGTCAAAGATCTGGCGCGCCGTTTCTCCACATCCCTGATCACCATTCGCAAAGATTTGGAGTTCCTGCACCAAATGGGCCGGCTCCAGCGCGCTCATGGTGGCGCGCTCCCGCTCGACGCATCGGCGCTTCGCGACCCCACGCTGCGCGAAAAAGAGCAGTTGCACCGCAGCGAAAAGCTCAGAATCGCCGCCGCCGCCGCGCGCTTAGTCCGCCCGGGCCATGTCGTTATTCTCGATTCGGGCACCACCACCACCGCCGTCGCCCGCGCCATCCAACACGTTCGAGACCTCACCGTCATCACCAACGCCGTGAATATCGCCGCCGAGCTGGCCGGAACCGGCGTCGAAGTCATCTTAACGGGCGGCGTGCTGCGCAGGAATTCGTTTTCGCTGGTAGGTCCTCTCGCCGAAGATTCTTTGCGGCACGTCACCGCCGATCTTCTGTTTCTCGCCGTTGACGGCTTCGACGTTGCCTACGGCCTCACCACGCCCAATCTCCTGGAAGCGCGGGCCAACCGCGTCATGATGGAGAATGCCAAGACCACCATCATTGTCTGCGATTCCAGCAAATTCGGCCGCCGCAGCCTCTCTTTTATCGCACCCACGTCGGCCGTGCATCACACGATTACAGACAAAAAGATCGCGGCCAAGTATTTACGCGGGCTTCGCGCAGCGCACATCAAAGTCATAACCGTTTGAACGCAACGAATCCGATGCTTAGGGAGGCACAGTTGGCGGAACCGAAATCAGGACCGGGCGCAAACACCATCGCAGAAATTCTTTCTGAGCCGGCCACGTGGAAATCGTGCCTTCATACCATGGAGAGAACCGGCGAGCTGAAATCGCTGAACGAAACGCTGCCTCGAAACGTCGAATGGGTGTTCATCGGCTGCGGATCGAGTTTCTATCTGGCCCAAGCCGCGTCCGCGGCGTGGTCCATTCTGACCGGCGAAAAATCCCGCGCCATCCCCGCATCCGAGATCCTGATTTTCCCGCAATTGCTTCCCGTTCCCTGCCAACCCGTGGTGATTACTCGCTCGGGCCACACTTCGGAAGCATTGCAGGCCGCGGCTTATCTCGAAGATCGGCTCAAGCTTCGCACTCTCGCAATTACCTGCGGCGCAGACACGCCCATCGATAAAATCTCGTCGCACGTCATCAAGCTGTTCGCCGCGGATGAAAAAAGCACGGTGATGACGCGCTCGTTCACCTCCATGCTCATCACGTTGCAGTCGCTGGCAGCCCTTCGAGGCGATCGCCCCGATTTTCTCGATGGGCTTCGCAGGCTTCCGGATCAGGTCGCTGCACGATTGAGCGGAATTCACGCCACGATAAAGACGCTGGTGGACTCTCGCACATTTGCGGACTATGTTTTTCTCGGGCAGGGCCCTTTCTTCGGAATCGCCCAGGAATCGATGCTGAAGGTGAAAGAGATGTCCTGTTCGTACGCGCAATGTTTCCACACTCTCGAGTTCCGCCACGGCCCGAAAGCGATTGTCAGTCCGGAGACGCTGATCACCTTCATCATCAGCGAATCTGGTTTTGATTCTGAGGTGGCGGTACTCGAGGAAATCAAGAAACTGGGCGGGACCACACTCGTTGTCTCTAATGTTTGCAATCCCGCGATACGTCGCGCCGGCGACTTCGTGGTCGAGCTGTCGCTCGATGTCCCGGAAGCAGCCCGCGCGTCCGCGAGCGTAATTCCCGGCCAGTTGCTCGGCTTCTACACCGGTATCAAGAAGGGTTTGAATCCCGATGAGCCCCGGAATTTGTCCCGCGTCGTGATGCTGGAAAACACGAACTAGTCGAGGCCGCAAGAATGCCGCTTGATGTCTGCGTTGTCGGCGAAATCAATCCGGATTTGATCCTTTATGGCTTGCCGGAAATCTTGAAGCCGGAACAAGAAACTCTGATTGATGGATTCCGCCTGACGCTGGGCAGTTCGTCCGCGATTTTTGCCCACAATCTCTCGGTGCTCGGCACTCGCGTGGGAATGATTTCAAAAATCGGCGCCGATTCTTTGGGGAAGATGGCATTCGACTGGCTGGCCAAGGCAGGCGTCGATTTGACCCAAGTTGTTTCTGCGTCCAGCGGCACCTCGACAGGCCTGACCGTGATTCTCGCCCAGCCCGATCATCGCTTCATTCTGACGTATCCCGGCACCATGTTCGAATTGAGCTACGCCGATCTGGATCTTGATTACCTTTTCTCCGCCCGGCATCTGCACCTCTCTTCGTACTTCTTGCACAAAGCTCTCCGTCCCCGAATTGCCGATTTATTTCGCGACGCGAAAGCCAAAGGCCTCTCGACCTCGCTCGATACCAACGATGATCCGAGCGGCGAATGGGGGAAAGACTTGCTGAGCGTCCTGCCGTTCGTGGACATTTTTCTCCCGAACGAGCGCGAAGCAAAAAAGATTGCCGGCACGGATAATTCCGCACACGCGATCGAAAAACTCTCACAACTTTGCCGCATCGTAGTCGTGAAGCTCGGCTCAAAAGGAGCAATTGCGCGGCGGGGATCAGACGAATGGCGGCGCAGCGGCATGCGCGTGGCGTCGGTGGACCCGGTTGGCGCCGGCGACAGCTTCGACGCGGGCTTCATTCACCGCTTTTTGCAGGGTGCAACTCCGCAGGAATGTCTCGAATATGCCGATGTCGCAGGAGCCTTCTCCACGACGCGCGAGGGCGGCACGGAAGCCTTCAAAGACCGCAATAACCTCGAGCAATTTTTCCGCGCTCATCTGAAGTCAACCTGAAGAATCTGCAGCGCAACCGGTAAGTGTAATCACCCCACGACTTCATACGTTGCGGAAGAAGTCAGATCGTCGTCATCCTGAGTCCGCCGAGGCGGACGAAGGATCTCAGCATCCAATGCTTGCAACCACTCACGCCAACTCATCGCGTCAATATACTTCGGCGGGTCAATGAACCAGCAGCGTCCTACTCTTTCGTAACTTCCAAAAGCAGATGGTTGGCAAAGCTCGCCCTCAGTTTTGCAGCCGGCGCAGTCACAACGCCTAAATCCTTTCCGTCCACGTAATCCACAACGCGGTATTTCCCCGGCGCAAGCCCTCGCAATTCGATTTCTCCAGACCATGTTGCTGCACCAGCGTGCTTGCCGCCCGATGCCGTTTGCGGCGCAAAAAAAGCATAGTACATCGCTCCATCTTTCTCGATCGCGTATCCTTCCGGCACGTCGTACCCGTACACGTAAAGATTTCGAAACGTCCCGCGGGAAAGCATTTTTTCGTTATAGAGGCCGATCCACTTCTTCCAGTACTGCTCTTTCTGAGGTGTCAGATAAACATCGCTCAATTTCGGCCCATAATCCGGCCACGCGAATTTCGTCCCCACAACTCCGCCCGTTCCGACGGTCGAAGCAAAATCCGACCCAAGATCCCGCTCATTCCCGTTCGGATTCGCGATGCGGGTCAACTCAACGTGATCCCCATACACCGCGGAATTCGGTCCAAGCAGCGCCTTGTACATTTTCACGCGTTGCCGCACCTGCACGGACCCAACTGGATCAGCGGTCACCGCCTGATCGATATAGCGCAGCCACGCAATGCTCGGCGGAGTCCCGCACGGACAACTTTGCGTCACGCTCTCCGCCTTAAGCGAGCGCGTAGTTGCGAAAATCGTCTTGTAAATCTCGCCCATGGCATAAACAGAATCGTACGGCGATTTGTGATGATGTTTTGGGTTGTAGCAAGCCGGCACGCTGTAAATGTTGTCGAGCTTGTGCCCATCGAAATCCCAATCGCGAATAAATTTCTCGGTCAGTTGTTTGTAATACGCCTGAACCTCCGGCACGGCAGGGCACAAGGTCGCAAGATTCCGCGTCATCCGCGCCGGCTTGCCGTTCTTATCAAGAATCGGCCAATCCGGATGCTGCTTCACCACCTCCGAAACGCCGTAAGCATGTGATTCGTATCCCGGCCCGCCATCCTCGACAGCGAGCGGCAGCCACCAAAGCTGCACTTTTATTCCTTGTTCGTGGAATTGCCGGACCATCTTGCGAATTTCATCGCCGGGAAAAGTATCGCTCCGCGGCTGCCAATCTCCATAGTTGTTGAACCAACGGTCATCGAGAGTAGCCCAATGAATTCCCATTTCTTTTAATTTGGGGATCGTTCCCAGCATTTGAGCCGGCGTCACGTCGGCCAGATAAGCCCAGCCGCACCAACTCACCGCGTAATCCTCGTTATTGTTCGTCGGCTTCTTCAGACCTTCGCCATCGATCACCTCGGAATACATTCGCAGCGGCTCGTAATAATCGCCCGAATAAACCGCAATGAACGTCTGCGGAGTGGAATAAATCTCGCCAGGCTGCAAGGCCGCGTCCGGCGTGAGATGAACGCTCGCGTCCACGTGCCCGTCGGCTTCCGTCTCCACCGGAATCGAAAGCACCAGCGGCAGCGTTTCCACGTGCCCGATCGCTTCGCCCACCGTTCTCGTCCAGAACGCGACCACCGGTATTCCGCCGCCTACCCGCCCCAGATCCCCTTTCACTTCCACAAGCGAACCCATCTGGTTTTCCTGAGAGAATTTCTTCGGGATCTCGAAGACGTTATCTTTTCCCCAGGCGATGCTCGCTCCATGAAACGACCACATCTCATTCGGCGCCGCCGCCGCATCGGCCAAAGTAGCGTTCAAGCGATGCCGGTCCAGATCAATCGCATCAAGCTTCATTTCATTCTTGCCCGCATTTCGAATCGTAGCCGACACCAGCGCCACACTCGGATAGTCGTCATAAACTTCAACCGCCAGCGACTCTTCCAGATCTCCCGCCGGATTTTTGCAGGTCACCTGAATACGCTGCCCTCGCGGCCCGAGCCTTCCCCAAGG
>Ga0187766_10002815_pt1 | contig 10205 bp, 12 predicted proteins | sample 0216_QUI02_MP05__4_FD_132971 | JGI IMG/M metagenome (GOLD analysis project Ga0187766, IMG submission 132971) | Tropical peat soil microbial communities from peatlands in Department of Meta, Colombia - 0216_QUI02_MP05_20_MG | ecosystem: Environmental > Terrestrial > Soil > Wetlands > Peat ...
TCGCCTGTGCGCCCTATTCGACTACTGGATCCGCCAACTTCGGTCGCGGCCGGCACCGAGCTTGCGACATACCTTGCGCTCCCACACCGGCCCCGAAAGAGCCTTCTGGCGGGGGCTAGTGCTGATGCAGAATTATGCAATGAAGTGGTTCGCCTTGCTCCTTGTTTGCAGTGGGCTGGCCGTGACGAGTGCCTCGGCGCAGGAGCCGCCCCGTGTCGCGGTCAAGGGGACAATCGTGGCACGCGAGCCCACGGACAATGCGTGGGTGCTGGAGCTCGATCGCGCTATCGAGTTCGCCCCCGGCCGCATGGTCACCGTTCGGCTGCTGTGGGACGATCGGCGTGACCCGGCGCACCCCCTACACATTGGGGACCGGCTTGCGGTGGAGGGCCGCTTACTCGCGCCGGCGCTGACCGCGATCCCCAGCGTGGGTGACACTCTCGCGAGTCTCGACCCCGAGCGGATTGAGCATCTCTCCGATCCGGGACTTCGGCATGCGTACTTCCTCTTTGGCATGGGCAGGAGCGAAGGATGTGCCGAATGCTACATCCCACTCCTCCTGACGACGGACCCGATTGGGCCATTGGCGACGGTACCGGATGCCGAGGTCATCGTGACATTCGAGCGCGACTCGATCTGGGAGATTCGCACGGACCAGACCAACATCACGGAGGTCGAGCCGCACGCGCGGACGTTGAGGCTCGACGGGCGGCCGTATCGCTACCAAGAAGTCCCCTTGCAGGAGCCGATTCGGCTGCTCACGAATCCGCTCGGGACGATTCCAATATCACGCCCGGGGCCGTCCGGAGGTCTGGCCGTGCCCGCCGAAACCCATCGCAAAGCGTTACTGCTCCGGCTCGGCGTCCGCCCGCCTTAGCGAGCGCGACGAGCAAGCGGAATGCTTTGTCATGCCGCTTGCCATTGAAAGCACAAGAGGTACCCATCGGGATCTCCGACGTATAACTGCTTCATGCCGTAGGGCGCGACGCTCGGCGGCTTCACATCCAGTCCATGAGATCTCAGATGACGATACGCCGCGTCGACGTCCGGACAGCCGAAGTAGAGCGTCGTGTCGGCGTGTGCCGCCGCCCGCCTTGCATCTGGCCCGGCAGGCCGGTCGGATTGTTCATACGCCGTATTGAGCATGACCTCCGCGTTTCCTAGTCGCAGCAGCCCCCAATCGAATTGATCCCCGTCACGCGGCGACGTAGAGATGACCTCAAATCCGAGAACGTCGCGATAGAACCGCACCGACGTCGGCATGTCGAACACCTGCAGCAATGCGCAAACCCCGCTTACCTCGATGCTCATCCATCGCTCTCCTTCAACATAACGCTCCATCCAGCCGGGACGCCCTCATCACGTGGGATGCGCCGCCTGAGCCGGCGTCCGGCCTGCGGGAGACCTTGACACGGCCATTACTCTTACCGCATCAGGATGGCGTCGGTGAACACCAAGGAAACCCGCAAGGGGTTCCGGCACACGGTTGCGGAGGCCCTAGAAGCCCCCGCACCGTGGGCGATCCTGCCCAACCGTCCCCGGCGGGACTACTCTCCAGAGGATGTCGCGCTAGTCAGGACAGCTCGGTCAATTTTTCCGCACGCGCTGCGTCAAAGAGGCGCTTCCTACCGGCTCGGCGAAAGACAAACCAACTTCCTCGTCACGAGAGAGGAGGAGATGCATGCCTGACCATTCACAGTTCCACATCGACCGAACCCATCCGGGCCTGTGGACAGTCACCTTCAGCAACCCGCCCATCAACATGTTCGTTCCCACAACGATCGTCTAATTGGGAACGCTAATGACCGACCTCGAGGCGGACCCGTCCGTGAAGGTGATAGCTTTCCAGTCGGCGAATCGCGATTTTTTCATCGCCCACCTCGACGTCGCCAAGGCAGCTGAACGGCCAGAGGTGCTGGGCCTTTGGCGCGATTTTGTGCTGCGTCTGTCGTCCGCCCCAGTCGTGAGCGTCGCCAAGATTCGCGGCCGCACGCGTGGCATCGGTAACGAGTTCGTGTTGGCCTGCGACATGCGCTTCGCCAGCCGGCCAAGCGCCCTATTCGGCAATCCCGAGGTCGGCGTCGGACTGGTGCCGGGCGGCGGAGCGCTCGAATGGCTCCCGCGGTTGGTCGGCCGCTCCCGGGCGCTCGAGATCGTGCTCAGCGGCGACGATTTCGATGCGGATATCGCCGAGCGCTATGGCTGGGTGAACCGCACGCTCGACGATGACGACCTCGACCCGTTCGTCGATACGCTCGTCCGGCGTCTGGCCTCGTTCGACCGTGAAACGCTAGCCGCGGCGAAGGCCCAGATCAATCGGTTCGGGACGCCGACCGCTGCCGAGCTTCAGTCGAGCATCGACCTGTTCTTCCCGCTGCTGGCTTTGCCCGGCGCGCAGGCGCGCCGTGCCAAGGTCCGTGATATCGGTTACGGCATCCCGAGCGACTTCGAATTCAACTTCGGTCGCTATCTCCCTGGGTTCGGGCGGGCGGACGGCCAGACATGACCACCTGGAAAGCAGTTTCGCTCATTCTCTTGGCTCTTGCGCTCGCCGCCGCAGGATACGGGATGATTCTCGTTCGTCGAGGCTTCAGTGCACTCGCGACACCATCAGCGATCGAGGTGTTCGCGGCCACAACGGCACGCAAAATGGCCCTACCATCCGCGTATCGCCACCTTCGCAATCCGATCATGCCTTCAACGGAGAACATTCGCGCCGGCATGGAGCATTTCTCCGATCACTGCGCCACGTGCCATGCGAATGACGGAGGGGGCCAGACGTTTTTCGGCAAGGGCCTCTACCCGACACCGCCCGACTTGCGTGCGGCCGGGACGCAGGACAAGAGCGACGGCGCGCTCTACTACACCCTTCACAATGGAGTTCGTTTGAGCGGCATGCCCGCCTTCAGCGAAGCGCACACTGCCGAGCAAACATGGCGCCTGGTCTTGTTCATCCGGCACTTGCCTCAGATCACGGCCGAGGAACTCAATGAGATGAAGGCGCTGAATCCGAAGAGGCAGGCGAATCCAGCGCATTGGTGAAGGGCGGACTCGTCGGTTCCTTCGCAAAAGGAGGAGAGAACATGGCACATCCGGCGAATGGAGCCCAGGCCAAGGACGCCGCACCCGACGCGAGCGTCGCAAAAGTCGACATGAAACTCGAAGTCGTCGTTATCCCAGTCTCGGACGTTGATCGCGCGAGAGAGTTCTACGCGAGGCTCGGCTGGCGACTCGACGCCGACCACGGCAACGGAAAAGACTTTCACGTGATTCAGTTCACGCCGCCTGGCTCCGGCTGCTCGGTCATCTTCGGCAAGAACGTCACGGGAGCGGCTCCCGGCTCGGCCCAAGGTCTTTATCTCATCGTGGATGACATCGGGGCCGCACGCGACAATCTCCTTCGTCACGGTGTTGAGGTCAGCGAGGTCTTCCACGGCGCCGGCGACGTCTACGCCGGCTCGGACGAACCCTACTTGTTTGGCCGAATCCGGCTCAACGGTCCTGATCCCGAGCATCGTAGCTACCGCTCGCTCGCTGCGTTCCGTGATCCGGACGGCAACGGGTGGCTGCTGCAGGAGGTCACCGCACGGGCGCCTGGTCGCATCGACGCGACGGCGACAACCTTCGCATCGGCGACCGATCTGGCGAGCGCGCTTCGGCGTGCAGAGGCCGCCCACGGCGAGCACGAGAAGCGCGCTGGGCAGCGCGATGCGAACTGGGCAGACTGGTATGCCGTTTACCTGGTAGCGGAGCAGTCCGGTCAGGAGCTGCCGCAATGAACGCACGGCGCGGTTTCATGGAGGCCACATGAGCACCGCGACGACCCCCGGCTGGGGCATTGCGCAGAGGACTTTAGCGGGAGGACCCCATGTCACATCATTTCGATACCATCCTGGCGAAGGAAGATCCGAGCCTCAACCTCTGCGATTTTTATTTATTTGACGGCCCCTCAGCCAAGACGGTGATGGCGATGACCGTGAATCCGGATGTGGGGTTATCGGTTCCGGATACGCTTCATCCAGAAGGGCTCTATGCGTTTCGGTTCGACCTGAACAGCGATGCGAGGGAAGAGGTTGCCTTCAAGTTCAGGTTTGGTGAACCACGACACGGAGATGGCACTGAGCATACTCATATTCAGCCGTTTGTAGTCCGAAAGGCGGTGGGTGACGGTGCTCTCCGTGGCGACGCCGGTGAGACTCTGGTCGAGGGTGAAACCGGTTCGGTCGCGACTGATTCAGATGTTCGTGCGTATGTTGGGATTGCTCCGGATCTATTTGCGGCAAATGCTGGATTCCGCACGTTCATGACCGCTTTCTACAAGGACCAGCGCTACGATCGAGACGCCCTTCTGCATCAGCAGAATCCCTTTGCGAGGCGGAATGTTGTGGCGATTGTGCTGGAGGTGCCGAGCGAACTGATTGGGAAGGGACACATCAACGCATGGGCGACGATCTCCCTCTTTGGCCATGCGCCGGAGGTACAAGTGTCGCGTTGGGGCCTGCCCATGGTCACGCATCTCTTCCTGAACCCCCCGAGCGATCAAAAGATGAAAGAACAATTCAATGCGTCGGTTCCGTCTGAAGATCTAGAGCGCTTCGCGAAGTCGATCGCGGATGTTGCGGAGAAGATGACGACCTATGCTGGCTCAGCGCCGAATCCGGCTGAGTACGGGAAGCAGATTGCGGGGCGGCTTTGCCCGAATACGTTGCCCTACGAGCTTGGAACGCCTGCGGCGTTTGAGGTGGGCCGCTTCAATGGGCGCGCGCTGGGTGACGATGCGATGGATGTGATGTTGACGCTGGCGGCCAACACGCCACTGGTCGATGGACTTGCTCCCGACCGCAGGCGCATTCGCAAGGATTTCCCGTACTATGGCGCGCCGTATACGGCGGAGGAGCAGGTAGGGGTGACGGCGATGTCGCGCCCGGTTAAGAAATAGGCGGGTGGCCCCCGGCTAGGGCTTCAACGCGGGGCGCGTGTGCTTACTGGGTCGCGGTCACTCCCCTTCGCTCGCCTCAGGTCAACCTTCGGGCGGGCGTCGACGTCAATGCCTAGAGCACGCCATGATTCCGAATCCGCCAGGAGGGCCACCGGTCCGGGGCGTCGTGATTGCGCGCCTCGCAGAACGTCACGCCGACCGGATCGTCGTCGGGAACGCCACCACCGTCTATCTCCTGGGCGTCGAATGCCCCAATGTGCCGGTCGGGACCGCACTCGAGGTCGAGTACACGATCCGCAACGGGCGGTACGAAGCTGACCAGATCCGACCGGCGTCGAGGGAGCAGGTGCAGTGAACCGAGACGACGAGGCCGAGCGGCCGGGCCGAGTCTGTCAGGGATGCGGCCAGCCGATCCGCGACGAGCCCGCTTCGATAGACATCACGGATCATCTGCTTCCGGTCGCCCACGCGGCCTGTCGCTTGGCGGTAGGGGTGCTCCTGAGCGGTTTGCTCGATCTCTAGGGCAGTTGGAGCTAGTGGCCCCCACTGGGGGCGCAGGCTTGGCGTCCTGCTCGTCCAGCCGCCGCAACCATGATTGCGCGTCAACGCGCGAAGTCGTCGAGCGCCGCAACGATTCGCGCGCGCACGGCCGGGCTCCCCTTGTGCCCGGCGTCCGGGACGAAGCTCAGCCGAGCGTCCGGCCACGCTCGCGCTAGGTGCCAGGCTGTGTCTGGCGGGCTGCTCATGTCGTGCCTACCATGCAGCAGCACGCCGCGAATGCCAGTAAGCCGGTGCGCGTCGCGCAGGAGCACACTTTCTTCGAGCCAAGCGGCATGCGCGAAGTAGTGCGAGGCAATCCGGACGAAGGCGATGCGCGCCGCCAGGGGTCTGTCGCCGTACGGAGTGGCGGAGCCGTGCGGCTCGGCAGAGAGCACAGCGTCCTCCCAGGCGCACCAGTCAGCCGCGGCCCGCGTGGTCACCTGTGGATCGCGACTATTCATCAAGCGCGCATAGGCGGCGACGAGGTCGCCGTCTCGGTCAACCTCGGGGACACCCGCGCGGAAGCGTTCCCAGGCCTCCGGAAAGAAGCGGGCGACCCCGCGGTAAAGCCAGTCGATCTCGGCCCGGCGCGTGGTGCCGACCCCGTTGAGGACGATCTCCGAGGCGCGGTTCGGGTGCCGCTCGGCATAGGCGAGGGTCAACGTGGAGCCCCAGGAGCTACCGAGCAACAGCCAGCGCTCGATGTCGAGGTGTTCGCGCAACCGCTCCATGTCCGCGATGAGATGCGCGGTGGTGTTGTGGCGCATCTCCGTCGCCGGGTCGCTCGCGTGAGGTCTACTGCCGCCGCAGCCCCGCTGGTCGAAGAGCACGACGCGGTAGCGGCTCGGGTCGAAGAGCCGCACCAGCACCGGATTGGATCCCGATCCTGGGCCGCCGTGCACGACCGCTGCCGGCTTGCCGGACGGGTTGCCGTATTCCGCCCAGTGCATGCGGTTACCATCACCGACGTCGAGCATGCCCTCGGCGTGCGGCAGCATGTCTGAATGAAGACTCTCGGTCACGGGTTCGCTTCTCGGCCAAACATACTACGGTGGCGCGAGTCTAAAAGTCGATTCCTGGGTGGAGTCTGGGTAGACGAAACGGATTAGCGGCTATCGGCTGATCGAGTGAGAAGATAGGCAAGATGAACGCCCTCCGGAGGCGGTGACCGCGCGCAATGTCGGCATACCTCTTCATCAAGACCAAGATTCGCGATGCCAAGCAGTATGCCAAGTATGTGCAAGCCGTCCGAGAGCTGGCCGCGCAATGGGGCAGCCGCTACGTCGTCCGGAGCCGACCGGTAGAAGTGCTCGAAGGCGATCCGGATCAGTGGGGGGACTATCTGCTCCTCGTGTCTGAATGGCCGTCGGCGGAAACCGCTCGCAGCTTCTGGCGGTCGGAGGAATATCGAAGGGTGCGCCAGCTCAGAGCAGGCGCGGGTGAGGTACACGTGGTCCTCGCCGAGGAACTCCCGCCAGCCTGAAGTCCACCACCCCGGAAGTCGTTGCTACACCAATCGACCAAGCGAACGTTGTAGACTGCCCGCGTGAACCAGCCGGCGAACGCGACCACCGTGACGATCATCGGCGCAGGCCTGGGCGGCATCGCGCTCGTGGCCAACCTGGGGATGTTAGGCTATCGCCTGCGCCTGCACGATCGCGATGAGGCGCGCATCGCAAGGGTACGCGAGCGCGGCGGGCTCGACGTCGAAGGCCTGGCCAATGGGTTCGCGCCGCTCGAACTCGTGACGCCCCAGCTCGCGCCGGCGGTGGACGGCGCCGACGTCATCATTGTCGTCACCGGCAGTCATTTCCACGCCGACGTCGCGCGCGGCCTGGCCGGTGTGCTCCGCGAAGGCCAGTCGATCCTACTCATCCAGGGAGGCACCGGTGGCTCCCTCGTGGTGCGCCACACACTGCGGGCGGCCGGCTGTCGCGTCGCGGTCGACGTGAGCGAGATGGACAACTACCCCTATTCCCTCGGCTGGCCCGAGCCTACGCGCGTGAAGCTGACGATCGTGAAGCGCTTCCTGCAGGTCGCGTCGCTGCCAGCCTCTCGTGTCGCAAGCGTCCTGGGCCCGCTGCGCGCGGCGTTCCCGCAGGTAGTAGCCGCGCCGAGCATCCTCACCACCGGACTCACCAACATGAACGCGACCCTACACGTGGCGAACATGGTCGGAAACATCGGCCGCCTCGAAGGTAGCGGCAACGCGTACCGCTTCTACGCCGAGGGGTACACGCCGAGCCTCATCACGCTGCTGGAAGCGCTCGATGCCGAGCGGCTAGCCGTGGCCAGGGCTTACGGCGCGCAGGTGCCCGGCATCCACCAGTGGCTGCTGGACACGTACGGTCTAGGCGGCGACTCGCTCCGCGAGACCTTCCATCGTCTGACTCACGCGCCCACGGGACCCTATCAGTGGACGCCGACGCCGCCGTCGCTCCAGCACAAGTATGTGATCGAGGACGTGCCGTGCGGGCTCGTCGCCATGTCGGAGCTTGGGCGGGCCGCCGGCGTGGCGACGGCGGTCATCGACGGTCTCATCACTCTGACCTCGACGATGCTCCGGCGAGACTTCCGTTCGGAGGGACGGAACCTTGCGCGGCTGGGCCTGACCGGCAAGACGGTGGGTGAGATCCGCTCGATCGCGGAGACCGGGCCGCCTGGCTGATCCGCCAGCGCCCGGCGCGCACCTCTAGGCGCTACGCCTCAACAAGGCCGCGGCTTCCTTGGCCACCGCCGTGCCCTCGAAGACGCGCGAGTTCTGTGTGCCCCACAGCCTCACGGCATTGCCGAAGACGAAGTCGTGGAAATCGCTTTCGGTGATGAGGCCGTCCTCGACCAACTCGAACGCTTCGGGCAGCGGGTCGCGCATGTCGACGACGTCGAAGTGCCCGATGTCGGAGCTGTAGATCGCGTTGATCCGCGCGCCCAGCGGCATCGCCTTGCCGAAGGCCACCGCGTTCATCCGGTCGTCGGCCTCGCAGCCAAAGTAGTACGGCGTGGCGTAGAGGTCGAGCCAGTCCTGCTTCTGGGTGATGTTGCAGCGGATGTAGTCGTCGGGCGGCATCCCGCCGGTGAGGAAATCTTCTTCGAGCGGCCAGCCGTCTCGCTTGTCGAGCTCGGCCGCGATATCCGCGTAACCGTACCTGTCGACCAGCTCGCGCAGCAGCGGACGATTGAGCTTGGTCGGGTCCATGTTCGCCATGCCCTTGGCGCCGCGTCGCTCCCAGTGCTCGATCAGGTCACAGAAGAGCTGGCAGCCCCAGCCCACGCCACCCTCGAGGAACGCGAAGCGCAGGTCGGGGAAGCGCCGGGTCACACCGCCGAGGAACAACGCCTTGGCGACGTTGTGGCCAGCCGCGGCGAAGTGACCGATGTGGTTGAAGGTGAAATTGGTGGGGCTGTTGCGCTCGCCATAGGAGCGGCCGCCAGTGTGGAAAGTCGGCGCGATGCCGAGCTCGCGGCACTTCTGCCACAGCGGGTCGTAGTCGTGCTCACTGTCAAGGCCGAGCTGATCAAAGCTCTGCGCGTAGCGGGCGAGGTCGGCGGGGGCGCCCTTGGCGTGGGGAATCGGCCGGCGCACGCCGCTGCCGAACATGCAAACCTTTGCGCCCAGCTGCTTGGTGACGAACGTCAATTCCTCAATCGCCTCGTCCGGCGTGTGAACCGGGATCACCGCGGCCGGGGTCAGCTTGTCGCCGAGGTTCTTGAAGTACTCGTAGGTGACGACGTTGAAGCCGCGGATCACCGCGCGCCGGGTCGCGTCGTCGGCGATGCGAGGGAGACCAAGCCCGGCGGTCGGGTAGACGATCCCGAAATCGATCCCGAGCTCCTCCGTGCGGTCGTACAGCATCCTCGGCATCATGGCCGTCGCGCGGTCGCGGGTGTTGGTCGATTGCCGGCCCCAGAACCCCTCCATCGCGACGCCGCGTTGGGCGCGCTGCTCCGGGGTCATGCCAAGCGAATCCGGCCCGCGCCGCTGCGACTGCAAGAAGCCGTTCGCTCCGAGATCACCCGTGACTCTCCGGATCTTCTCGGCAAACACCGGGGCGTACTCGACCCAATGCCCGTCGCCGTCTATGACGGGATGCGTGAGCCCCTTGCGGATTTCTTCGGGCGTACGGTGCGCGCTCATCGAGCTCCTCCCCGACCGCTAGAGTACGATTTCGGGTGAGCGTATGCTCCCAGGACAACCCAAGTCAACCCGGCTTACGAGACGGACCCCCGGCCCGCCGCCCCAGCACATAGAGACCCGGAGCGCGTTTTTCAGCGCTTCGACTCATGGTGTGGCAGGATGGCGACATTGGTCGACCCCAATCTGTCCTCGCAGACCATGAACGATTCACCGTTGCTTGAGATCTACGTCAGCACGGATATAGAAACCGACGGACCGCTCGCGGGAAAACACTCCATCCTGAGCATCGGATCGGCAGCCTATCTGGCCAACAAAGAGCTGCTGGGGACGTTCTCCGCCAACTTGGAAACGCTGCCCGCATCGGCCCCGGATCCCAAGACCGCCGCATGGTGGGCCACACAGCCGGACGCATGGGCGGCCTGCCGGCAAAATCTCGAAGCGCCGGCCGTTGCCCTGAGACGCTACGTCGCCTGGCTCAAGGCGTTTGGCGGACGGCCAGTGTTTGTCGGGTACCCGGCCGCTTTCGATTTTTCCTTCGTCTATTGGTATCTCACCGAGTTCGCGGGCGAGAACCCATTCGGCTATTCGGCA
>Ga0187766_10002816_pt1 | contig 10203 bp, 7 predicted proteins | sample 0216_QUI02_MP05__4_FD_132971 | JGI IMG/M metagenome (GOLD analysis project Ga0187766, IMG submission 132971) | Tropical peat soil microbial communities from peatlands in Department of Meta, Colombia - 0216_QUI02_MP05_20_MG | ecosystem: Environmental > Terrestrial > Soil > Wetlands > Peat ...
GCCCTGGACGACCGCAACGGTAATGTCGCGGGCGTCCACCATGAGCACCGGCGCTCCCCTTGACCACCCGGCGCGCCGGGCCGGCAGGCCGGCCAGGCACGGGCCCGTGGCCACGGTCAGCGCGCCCCTGGCCGTAGCCGGCGCTCCAGTGTCAGACGGCCTGCCGGGTGATTTCGGGTCGCCGAGCAGAGTGCCGGCGATGCCGAGCCGCTGGCTCATGCCCAGGGAGAACCCCTTGGTACGCCTGCGCGCCACCTCGGTCAGGCCGACCAGCTCGAGCACCTCGCCGACCCGCCGCCGGGGCAGGTTGTTGGTCTGGGCCAGGCAGAGCAGGTGGTTGTAGGCCGACCGGCCGCCGTGCACCGCCCCGGCGCCGAGCAGCGCGCCCACCTGGCGCATGGGATAGGCCAGGCTCGCGTAGGGCTTGCCGTCGATCCTGGCCGTGCCGGCGTTGGGGTAGCCCAGGCCCAGGATCAGCCGCATGGTGGTGGTCTTGCCCGCGCCGTTCGGGCCGAGGAAGCCGGTCACCCTGCCCGGCAACACGTCGAACGACAGGTCCCTGACGGCGGTCACCTCGCCGTACCGTTTGGTGAGCCCTCGTACCTCGATCATCGGAGTGTTGCTTACCGGCCTGGCCGCGGTGGGGGAAACAGTCAGGGCGATGCGGTCTTCCGGCCCTCTGACGCCCCTTCCTTCTTGCGCAACGCCACGCATAGCGTCATCTGGACTGTCTCGGACGGCTCGGTCGTCGAATACAGCACCGGGTGCCAGGTAGTCACACTCGACTAATACGCGATGCCGTTGGTCTGCGGCCGCTGCCGCGTCCGGCGAGAAGGAGCGAGCCCATCTGCGGACCGGGGGCGACGGATCCTGAGCGGGAGCCCGCGCTCGCCGCTGATCTCGATGACCGGTTCGCCGATGACCCGGGGGAGGCGGACCGGCTCCGGGAGTTCCTTCGCGGGTAAGTGGAGGGTCCGTGGGGGCCTGGGTGGCGCAGGCGCGGACGGCGCTCCCGGCGCGGAAGCTTCCCAGTGTCTCCTCACGCTGTGTGAGTGCGGGCGGGCCGGTGGCACGCGTCCTGGCCGCCTGCACCGGGGACGGGTCAGCAGGGCTGTACTACGTTGATGCTGGAGGGCTGACATGGATGTGCTGCGGAGCGTGCGCACACGTCTGCCGCGCCCGCGTGGGGTGCCTGGGCCAGGTGCCGCCGGACTGTTGCTGAGCTGGATCGGGGACGAGCGCATCGCGATCAGCGGCGTGCCACCGGCCGGGACGGTGGCAGGCCTGGCCGAGCAGGGCGTGACGCACGTCGTCAACTGCCGACCGCGGGTGCAGGTGCGGTGGTCCGGGGATCTGGCGGCCGAGCGGGCGGCCTTCGGCCCCGGGCGGGTCGCGCACGCGCCGATGCAGGATCACGGCCTGCGGCAACGGCCGGAGGTGTGGGCGGCGGCAGCGCGCTTCGCCGCCCGGGTGCTGGATGATCAGCCGCAGGCGGGAGTGCTCATCCACTGCACAGCGGGCAGGCGCCGCTCGGCCATGCTCGCCTACGCGGTGCTGCGGCTGCGCGGGCACGACCGCACCCGGGCGGCGGCGCTGGTGCTGACCTACCGCACCGAGGCAGTGCTAGTCGCTGCCTATGTGCGCAGCGTCGAGCGGTGGCTCGCCACGGCGGCCCGGTGACGTCAGCGACTGCGATGTCTTAGCGCAGGCCTCCAACCTGGTAATGGCCGGCAACCGAATCGGCGCGTACCCGTTCGGCGCGGATGCGCAGTGAATGCCAATCACGAGGATGGCTGTCCAGATCAGATATCCGGCGTGCTCCTGCCCGGGCACGTGTCGCGGCGGCCCGCTCTCCCGCAAACCTTGGGGCCCGCGGTCGTTCAGGATGCCGGGGTGTGGTTGACCATCCAGTGGATGCCGAAGCGGTCCAGGATGAAGCCCAGTAGGAGCCTCACGGCATGTCGGCCATCGGGGATCCTTCCGAGCCGCCTTCGGACAGGGCGCCGTACAGGCGGTCGGCCTGTTCCCTGCTGTCTACGTCCAGGCACAAGGTGGTGTTATTGCCGATGCGGTTCTGCTGGCCTGCCCCCATCGACCGGAGCATGTCCGTGGCCATCAGCACGTGGCCGGTGATCGGGAGCTCGGTGCGCATCACCAGGTTCTGCTCCTGGGTGGGCAGCTCGCCGGGCCCGGCGGCGGGCATGTCGGAGTAGCGGCGGAGTCCCGTCACGAGTGAGTGATAACGGTCGTTTCCCGTGCACGGGACGACCGGCGGCCTGGTCAAGGCCATCGCTGGTGCCAACGGCTGTATGGATTTTCCCCGAATCCGTATCCCGGATCCGTATGAGGCCTACAACCCGTTCCGTCACCGCCAGCAGGGACCCTACGCATGATCCCTGCCCTTGACAGCGGGCGTTAGCAAACCGGATGGCCTGACGCGGTTCCCGGCGCCATTGTTACCGCCACCCCGAGATGGCGGCCATACAGGACCACACCAGCGAGGACCGCGCGGTCACCGGGGTGGCCGCGGAGGTGCTCCAGGTCACCGGCTGGCTGACGAGGTGAACCAACCGCTCACCGATTGCATCGATTGCACCCACCGGCCACTATGAACGAAAATTCCGGCGCGGGCCGGGGAACCAATTCCACTCTGCCCCCGGCGAAATGCTTGGCGCCGCCAATGCGTCACCGGGTCGGCGCTCTGCGCGCGCGCCTGGTGGGCGACGGCATCAGGCGGGGGGACATTTCCGGATATGCGTTCAAGATCGGTGGCCGGAGCGCGATGGGACGACTACGGACCGTCCCGGGCCGGTAGCGAGGCGATGTCCCGGGTCATGGCCGCGGACCTGCGCGACACCGGCGTCACCGTCAACCTCCTCCTGCCCGGCGGCGCCACCGCCACCGGTATGCCGCCGCCCGGCCTTGTGCCCGAGGGTCCGGGTTCCTCGAGCCCGCCGCGATGGGCCCGCCGATCGTGTGGCTGGCTTCGGACAGGGCGGTCGGCGTGCACGACGAGCGGATCGTTGCCGCCGAATTCGACCGCTGGCTGCGCGGCAGGAAGGCGGGCGGTGAGACGGCTGGCGCCCCGGCTAGGAAGCCAGGTTTGTGATTTCCTGCCTGGTCATGCTGAGCGGGATGTTGTCACGGTTCTTCTGGTAGAAGTGCCACATGGCAGCCGGATCACCCCAGCGGAGAGGGGCAGAGGCATTCGGCCGGGGGCCGTCAAAAGCTTCCTTGACCTGCTCGAAGTGCTTCAATGCCCGATCGAGCGTCGCCTCGTCGTGCGTTGCCATCACGCTGGCGCGTAGCAATGCATGACCGCGAGGCACTGCGGGGGGGAGCGCCACGTTTACGTACACGCCGGCGTCATAGAGCGCCTTCCACAGCAGCCCCGTCTTTGCGTCGTCGCCGATCAGCACGGAGACGATCGGCGTGAAGATGCGCGTACCGCCGGCCAGCGTCATGGGCGGAACGACTTCGAACCCCAGAGCGCTCAACCCCTCCGACAGATGACGCGCGGCATCGGCCACGCGGGCGGATAGCGCGGGACCGTCGGCGGATCGGCAGATTCGCACTGCCGCAAGCGCAGCCCCGGCGGCGGCGGGCACGCCGGAAGCCGTGAACAGGAACGTGCGTGCGCTGACGCGCAAGAAGTCCGTCACTTCGCGCGTTGCGGCGATGAACCCGCCGCATGAGGCGAGCGCCTTCGAGAAGGTACCCATCCTGACGTCGATCTTGTCCTCGACCCCGAAGAGTTCACACGTGCCTGCGCCGCGGGATCCCAGCACGCCAAGCGCGTGCGCGTCGTCGACCATGACCCGCGCGCCGTGCCTCTCGGCGGCCTCCACGATCTCCGGCAGAGGAGCGACGTCCCCTTCCATGGAGAACAGTCCGTCGACGACAAGGAGAATCCCTCCGCCGTCTGATGCGGCACCGGCGAGCGCAGCGCGCATCCGATCGGTGTTGTTGTGGCGGAACCGGCGCAACTTCGCCCGCGAGAGAAGCGCACCGTCGACGATCGAGGCGTGATCGGCGCTGTCTGCGACGATCGTATCCCCTGCGGAGACGAGCGCGCTCAGCGCTCCAAGGTTCGCGTGGTGCCCCGTGGTAAATGCGATCGCGTCCTCGGTGCCGAGCCAGGCGGCGAGCTCCTCTTCGAGCTCGCGATGCAGTCGAATCGTGCCGTTGAGAAGGCGGGAGCCAGTTAGTCCGCTCCCATAGCGGTCGAGCGCGTCGCGCGCGCCTGCCACGACGCGCCGGTCCTCGGTGAGACCCAGGTAGTTGTTTGAGCCGAGCATGATGCGTTCGGCGCCTTCCATCCTCACCACCGGGCCGGCGGGGCCGTCAAGCTCCCGGAAGTACGGCAGAATCTCGGCCTGGCGCGCGAGGTGAAGCGTCTGCATCTGTGTGCTGTTGCGAATCTTCGCGAACACGTCGCGGTTGTTGCTCGTAATGGCGGTCATCGTCTCAGAGGTCCTTTCGCGTCTTGACCAGTACACGGGACAGAGCGCGCCGCCGCTCGTCTTGATATAGGGTCACGGCTGGCTTGCTGGTCGTAACCAGCTTGGAGCCGGGCTCTTCCGAGCGCGAAAAGAATGCTCGCTTGCTCTCTTTGTGAGCTGGAGCGGCGCATATGTTCGACCGCTTCCTCGTACGCCGTGACAGCTTTCCTCGGCTGGCCTTGGGCCACGTGCACGTCGCCTGTGTAGCGGAGCAGTGTTGCGTACGATTCGGGATCAGTATCGGCATCGACTAGCTTGAGGGCGGATTCGTAGGCCCCGAGGGCCTCGGTGTAGCCGTCTTCTTGACCTTCATCCCCTAGGCGTTCATAGAGTGCTCCCATTCTACCGACAGCAACGGCACGCTGGCGGGGTTCAACATCGCCTGCGTTTTCCTCTAGCAGTAGTTTCTTAAGCTGGTCGAGGGTGGTCCGTGCCTCTGTGAGCTCGTCATAGTCGATGAGCAGGCCGGTGAAAGCGATCAGCGTAGTTGCCAAGTCGGCGGGGTCGCCAGCACGCTGTTTGCAATTGACCGACCCTCGGAAGGTTTCGATTGCTTTGTCGTGGTTGCCCTTGGCCTTGTGCACGTAGGCCATGTCGTGCAGTACGACCCCGTAGAAGCCCGGGTCCTTTTCAGGGTCAAGCAACCCGAGGGCCTCTTGGAATGCGGTCATGGCCCGGTCCAGCCACAGAGTATCTGGCGATTGAGTGCTATGGGTTCGCGTTGTACCATTAACCCTTCCCTCGTGCACCTGCCAGGACCGGGTATCGGGGTTGCCAGCGGCCAGCGGCCGGTGACGGTGGGATGCCATGATGTCGTTGTCGTGCGCCCGCGCGGCGTTCGCCAAGATAGGGATCTTGTGGGTACCGGCATCCACGGAGAGCGGCTCGAGCGTGTGGTTCGCGGAAGCCACGCCCGCCGGAGGCCTGGTGTCGACTTGGCGGGGCGCCCGCACGTGGTGCCGCAGCCAGCGCGGGGCGGCCCAGTTCAGTGGGCCGAGTATCGCCATGAGTGATGGCACCAGCATCGCCCGGACGATCGTCGCGTCGATCAGCACGCCCAGCGCGGTCCCGAACCCGAGCTCCTTGATGAATACGAGGTGTGACGTCGTCAGCGCAGCGAGCGTGACGCAGAACAGCAGCGCGGCCGCCGTCACGACCCGGCCGGTGCGGCCCATGCCGACGATGATGGCCTCGCGGTCGTCGCTGCTCTCTCGCGCCTCCTTGATCGCTGCCAGGAGAAAGACGCCATAGTCGGTCGACAACCCGAACACGAGGGCGAACAGCAGGATCGGCTGGGTCATGTCGAGCGCACTCTGGCGGGTAGTGCCGAGCAGGTGGGCCAGGTAACCGTGTTGGAAGACGAGTACAAGGCAGCCGAACGTGGCGGCGATCGTGAGCGCGCTCATGATCAGCGACTTGAACGGAAGTACGAGTGAGCGGGTCAGCATCATCAGGACGAGCAGGTTGGCCAGGCAGATCAGCCCGATCGCGATCGGCAACCGCTGCACGAGGCTATGTCGCATGTCGACGAAGGCCGAGGTCTGGCCGGACGTCCACACGCGGACCTGCGGGGTGTCGAGGGCCCGTATGTCCGCGACAAGCCTGAGAGCCGGGCCGGCCAGCGGATTACCGGCAGGTTCCACCTCGACGAGCCAGGTGCCGGGTCCCAATGCGGTCGCCGGGAGAACAGCCGACTGCCCGGGCAGCGCGGTCAGCCGCGCCTGCAGCCGGTCGACTGCTGACCGATCACGGGTGGACACGACGACGTTGACGGCGTCCTGCGGGCGGTACACGAAGTCAGCCCGCAGGTCGTCGTCGACCTGGCGCGCGGTCGCCGAGTGCGGCAGCTGGCTGGCTGACATGAAGGTGAATCGGGCCTCGAAGGCGAATGAGCCCAGTCCGAGGAGGATCACCGCGGCGGTGAGCGCAAAGATGATCGGCCGGCGCACCACGCGGCGTGCCAGCCGGAACCACCAGCCGTCCTGATTGTCTGGCTGTTCGAGTGCACGCTGCCAGCGCCTGGGCGCGAGGATGTCCAGGCGACGCCCGATTATCTGGAGCAGTGCGGGTAGCACGACCACTGCGAAGAGGGCGGCGAGCAGCGCGACCACAGCGCCGCCGATCGCCATCGAGTAGAGAAATCGCTGCCGGAACACCAGCAGCGCGGCCAGTGATGCGGAGACCGTCACGGCGCTGAAGACGATGGTGCGCCCGGCTGTGCCCACGGTGCGCTGCAGCGCCCCGTGCACGGTCGCGCCTGCAGCCAACTCCGCCCGGTACCGCGACACGAACAGCAGGCTGTAGTCGATCGCTAGTCCGAGCCCCAACCCGGTGACCAGGTTCAACGCGAAGATCGAGAGGTGTACAACCTCGTTCACCCCGCGCAGCACGAGGAGGGTCACCGTGATGTTCAGCGCGCCCATCAGAACCGGCAGCGCGGACGCGATGAGGCTCCGGAAGATCCACAGTGAGAGTAGGAAGAGCACCGGGAACACCAACAGCTCGGCCCGGGCGAGATCCTTCTCGACGATCTGCACCACCTCGGCGTCCGCCGCGGGGCTGCCGCCGACGGCGACTCCGGTGATGCCCCGGAGCCGGTGCTCGACGTCGTTCAACGCGCGCTCGGGCTGGCTGTCCGTGTGCAGCTGAGCGACCACGTACGTGGCCCGCCCGTCACGCGACAGCATCAACGTGTCGCCCGTGGAGTAAACGGTCTGGGTCGCGAGCACGTCCGGGCTCTGGCCGACGAGCGCGGCCACCTGGCCTACGAGAGCGGCGGATGCCGGCGCCGTAAGGCCGTGCGGGATCGGCACCGTCACCAGTAGGCCGCCATCGTCCTGGGTATGGGTCGCGCGCTCGATCGTCGCCGAGGCGTGCGTACTGCTCGAACCCGGCGTCTCGAAGTCCGAGAAACCGCCGGTGAGCTGAGACGGCAGCGGAGCGCCGAAGGCCACCGCCACGCCAGTGAGGGCGATCGCCATGAGCAGCGTGACGCCCGGCCGGTTCGTGGCCCAGCGGGCCAACGCGATGAACATGCCCCTCCTAGCGGACGCCCGGCGGCGAGGGTTGGTTGCTTGGTCGTGGCGCGCTAGCTGCCTTGGCGAAGCGGCGAACCAGCTCCTTCAGCTCGCGGCGGTAGGTGTAGTGCTCCACCTCGAGGGCATGCCTGACCTGAGCCGCTCCTCCGGCGATGAGCACTTCGCGCACGGTCATCGCGAACTCCACGAGCGAGGTGACCTGTATCCGGTCTCGCCATGGCGTCGGCCCGCACTCGCGGGTCGGTCGGCCGGTAGTGCCTCGCCGGGACCGGTTCTGCCGGGCGATGGCGTCGCCAGGAGTACTGCGATCAGCGCGGCTAGCTCGATGTCATCGGGATTGCCGCGGACGATTCTGATGAGACCGGTCACTGCGGCTGGTTCCCATGCTTGCGTGACGGCAGCGGCCGGTGCTTGGCGTGCAGCATGGCCAGCGACTTGATCAGCATGAAGCGGGTCTCAGCGGGGTCGATCACATCGTCCACAAGCCCGCGCTCGGCGGCGTGGTAAGGGTGCATGAGCTCATCTCGGTACTCCGATATCCGCTGCCTGCGGACAGCCTCAGGGTCGGCCGCTGCGCTGATTTCCCGGCGGAAGATGACGTTAGCGGCACTCTCGGCGCCCATAACCGCGATCTCATTGGTGGGCCAGGCCAGTGACAGGTCCGCGCCGATGGACCGGGAGTCCATGACGATGAACGCGCCCCCGTATGCCTTACGCAAGATCAGTTGTATGCGGGGGACCGTGGCGTTGCAGTAAGCGTATAGCAGTTTGGCGCCGTGCCGGATGATGCCGCCATGTTCCTGGTCCACGCCAGGCAGGAAGCCGGGCACGTCCACCAGGCTGACCAGCGGGATGTTGAAAGCATCGCATGTCTGCACAAAGCGGGCAGCCTTTTCCGAGGCCCGGGCATCCAGCACCCCGGCCAGGTGGGCCGGCTGGTTAGCAACGACTCCGGTGACCTGGCCGCCGAGCCGGATCAGGGCGCAGATGACGTTGGCCGCCCAGCGCTCGTGCACCTCGAAGATCTCGCCGTCGTCAGCGATTTCCCTGATCACGTCCCGCATGTCATAGGCCCTGCTGGTCTCTGCGGGTACCAGGTCAAGCAGGGCCTCGGTACGCCGGTCCACAGGGTCCACCGCTGGCGCGGGCGGGGGAAGCTCCCGGTTATTGGCGGGCAGCATCGAAAGCAGGTACCGGACTTCGGTCAGGCAGCTCTCCTCGTCGTCATAGGCGAAAGCCGCGACCCCGGAGATATCAGAGTGCACATCCGCGCCGCCCAGCTCCTCGTGGGTGATGATCTCGCCCGTGACTGCCTGGACTACGTCCGGCCCTGTGATGAACATCTGCGAGATATCGCGCACCATGAAGACGAAATCGGTGAGCGCAGGCGAGTACGAGGCTCCTCCCGCGCACGGCCCGACGATCACGCTGATCTGCGGGATCACACCCGAACTGCGGACGTTGCGCTGGAAAATGCCGCCGTATCCGGCCAGCGCAGTGACACCCTCCTGGATTCGTGCGCCAGCGCCGTCGCATAGCCCGACGATTGGTGCTCCTGCAGTCTCCGCGAGGTCCATAATCTTGTGGATCTTTTCGGCATGGGCCTCACCGAGTGCTCCTCCGAAGATCCGGAAGTCGTGCGCGTAGGCAAAAACGGTCCGCCCGTGCACCAGACCCCAGCCGGTCACCACGCCGTCGGTGTGCGGCCTGCGGTTCTCCAGCCCGAACCCGGTCGCGCGGTGCCTGCGGAGCGATTCGACCTCCGTGAAGCTGCCTTCGTCAAACAAGAATCCAAGCCGCTCGTGGACGGTTAGCTTCCCCCTGCCCTTTTGCGCCTGGGTGGCCTGACCGTCCGGGCCGCTGCGTATTCTGTTGCGCAGGTGCCGCAGTTCGGCAACTCGCTCCCGCATCTGGGGAGGCGGGGGCGGCGCAGGCGGCGGCAATTGCAGAGTCTCTTCCATCGCGGCACTCATGTGCACCCCTTCTCGTCGGGTTTCACCAGTGCGAGCTTCGCACCCTGCCTGCCTAATGGCTGAGCCTGGTGTTCTGGCCGGTGATGGTGATCTGGACGCCTTGCGGGGTGACGCTGACGCTCTGGATGGTCACTCCGGCCGGCAGTTTCGGGAGGCTGACGCTGAAGTTCAACAGGTTGCCCAGGACGTCCGACGGTATCCAGCCCGCGTCGATGACCTTGACGCTGATCTGGTTTGGTCCGGACTGGGTGACCTGGACGGTGGCCGGGTCCCTGAGCAGGCCGAGGACGTTCACGCTCGCCTTGATCTGGTTAGGGCCGTCGGCGGTCATCGTGATGCTCGACGGGATGCCGCCCACGTTCCCCAGCGACGTGAACGTGACCAGTACCGTGGCGTTGAACTGATCAACCGTCGCGCTGTTGAGCCCGTGAATGTGCATCCCGTGCAGGGTGGCGTTCAAGCTGGCGATCGTCAGCAGGCCAGAGCCGACGCCGTTGACGTTGATCGTCTCATTGCTCGCGGTAACGTTGACGGTCTTGAAATCGCGGGCGATCAGCTGGGTCCAGAACGGGAACCCCTGGATGGTCACGTCCGGCCTGCCGGACAGTCCCAGCGACGACTGGAACTGGCTGGCCATCTGGTTCTCGGTGTACGTCTTGGCCACGAAGTCGCTGACCATCAGGAGCAGCA
>Ga0187766_10002820_pt1 | contig 10199 bp, 9 predicted proteins | sample 0216_QUI02_MP05__4_FD_132971 | JGI IMG/M metagenome (GOLD analysis project Ga0187766, IMG submission 132971) | Tropical peat soil microbial communities from peatlands in Department of Meta, Colombia - 0216_QUI02_MP05_20_MG | ecosystem: Environmental > Terrestrial > Soil > Wetlands > Peat ...
CAGTGAACAGGCGCTGATAGCCCACGAACAAAACAGTCGGTGCGGGCTTCGCCGTTACCAATTCCCCGGAGAGATCGCTGGGTTCTATGGTCTGGCCGGGATGCCATGGATCAGGGGAATTTTGCGCGTGTGTAAGGGGAAGCAGTAGCAGGGCGGACACAAAAAACGAGAATGCGAGCAGTGGAAGGATTAGACTACGCCTTTTCGGAAACATGAAGTTGCCTCCTGGCAGAGGGACGCGAGCATTCTACCGCCAAAGAAACGGCAGCGCTCAACGAAGAGGTTGCACGTGAACCATCATCAAGATGGGAGCGCGTCGGACGAACGCACCCGTGCTACTCCGAATTGCAAGTCAAAAAGTTCAGGGTTGAGCTTGAGTGGCGCGGGTGAAGCGAAGCGGTTTCTCGAAACCGTCGGCATAAATCAGCAGGTAGGGATCCTGATAGGCATAGCGTGTCGCCGCGTTTAGCGCCTTGAAGTAAGTGTCCTCTTGCTGGCTGACGGCATTGTCGACACATGCCATGCGTGTCGAAGCTAGAGGTCCCAGTTTCAGCGCGTCGCCGGTAATAATCACTGCGCCGGTAAACCTGTTGCACGACCCGTTGCCTGCCACTCTACCAGCTTCCAGAAACGAGAGCGTGGCTTTGCCGCTGGGTAGGGCCAGAGTCCCTGCCAGGTCAGCCAGCACCCACTCTGTCCCAGAGAGAGAAATCGTCGCGGCCGCCGTCTTCGGAGGTGTGGCGGCGGGCTTGTTAGCGGAGGCACAGGAAGCAAGATGTTGTGCAATAAAACCGAAACACAGAGTTGCAAGTACGAGTTTCACGGAAGCTCCTCCTCAGTCGCAGGCCGGTCAGCGATATCTGAGCGAACGGCCTCCGAGCGAATTTCGCGCTACGTAGAATCTGGACTTATATTAAGCTGGCTTCTTGGCGACAAACATCCGGTAAAGGAATAACAGGAGAATTGCCCCAAGCACGGACATGATGAAACCAGCCGACTGCCCCTCCTGATACCAGCCCACCATGCGGCCCAGATATCCGGCAAGGAACGAACCTGCGAGGCCAAGCAGAATGGTCACAATCCAACCGCCGGGATCTTTCCCGGGCATAAGCAGCTTGGCAACGGCGCCGATAATGAGGCCGATGAATGCGGTCCACAAAAGAGTGAGCATTTGGAAACTCCTTATCTGGTTGCTTCGCGGCGTAGTGGATTCCCGAGGTAAAGGCCGAATCCCGTTTGCCCTCCAAAGACTTGGGCCGGAACGGCGGTTATGGGAGACGGCGGGGCGGAAGAACAGATGGCAGGGAGGACTATATTCCAGGTGGACGGGGAGTGCAATACGCGGCGGAGCGATAAAAAACAAAGAAGTGTAAGGATGCAATAGTGAAAGACTGCAAAAAGAGACCCTACTTCTTGAGTTCGGCGCGGGTGCGCATCAGCTTCGCGGCGGTGGTGCGCAGGGTTTCCGGCACGTTCTTGTTCATGGAGAGTTTCTTGAGGTCTCCTGGATTCAACAGAGGGAGCATGTGTAGAGTTACGTCCAGGGGGCATTTCGGATTGTTCATCAGGTTGCGGACAACCACATAGTTCTTGCGGAAGGCCCGATTGCCGGCGATAAGGCGCAGAATTTCATCGGTGAGATTGGCCATGGCGGCAAAGGCCTCCACTTCCTGATCGGTCAGGCGGGGAGATTGCAGCACGGCGCGCTGTACTACCTTGTTTCCATCGCGAATCAAGGTGCGGCGTGCGTCGGATCCACCCTTCATCGCAAACTGAACGCGTTGAGACACGGTCATTTTGCCGATCTGTTGCAGAAGTGTTTGGCGCCGCTGTGGATCGGGTTCGGCTTCCGCGGCGGCGTCGGCCAGATGCTTCAGGTCATCGGAGACTTCGTTGCTGCTCAATTCCCGAAGCGTGTTCTTCTGATCGGCGGTCAAATACGGAGAATGCTCCAGCGCGGCCGCAAGCGCGTGCGAGGCGGAGACTCGATCCAGTTCTTCCATGAGCGCACTGACCTGCATAGCCGAAAGCAGCGGCACCAGCGGGGCCAGATGCTCGCCCGCGCAATTGCGGTTCGCCAGCATGGCGTCGATCACTCCGGGTTGTTTCGCGAGATTTTTCCCTGCATATGCATACAAAACTGGTAGAGCGTTTTCCCGTTTTAGCGACTGCACAAAATGTTCGGGCGCGGTGGTGAGCAGCGCTTCGCCGGCGCGATTTGCCACCATTTCATCCTGATCGTGGGATAGCACGGCGAGGATTTCGACGCGTTCTGCGTGGGAAATATGGGCGCCGCCCGCGCCGCACACGGCCAATTTCCGCTCGCGGGGTGCCCGGCCGTGCCGCAGATCTTCCAGAACTTCAGGGCTCAGAGTTTCCACCGGATGCCTGCCTCAAGTTTTCGCGACTCAAGGTAATTGTACCGGAGGAACCTGGCACACCGAGCGGCGGCATGGCTACGCTGTTCAATTCCAGCAACACTGCTCCGGAGTCTGCAGCGGTAACTTCAAACCCTTCCTTCGCCGTGAAGTGGCGATTCTCCCCTCCGTGCACCACGTCGTAAAAGGCGACATGACCATCGGCCAGAACCAGCAGGTGAGTGTCTCGGCTGGCGGAAACCAGCAGGTCTAGAGGACCGGACGTGATGTCGGTCGGTCCATTCGAGGTGGTCGCTGGAATCTTGGCAGCCGTGGGCACAACCGATGCGGCAGGTTGCGGTGTCTGCTCAGGCAGAGCAGGCGTAGTAGTCGCAGACGCTGGCCTGGCATTGCGGCGTGCCGCAAAATGGCGCCAGGCATATACGCCGCCGACTATGAGTCCAGCGAGCAATACGAGGACGCAGAGAACCAGCACGGCGGGCAGCCATCGGGGTGCGGAGGGAGGGATCGGATCCGAATGTTCTTCGGCGGTGGCGGCGTGTGCGCCATAGGCCAGATCGTACTCGCCCAGCAGCGCTTCTTCATCCAGACCAAGATAGCGCGCGATGGAGCGGACAAAACCGCGGTTGAAGACGCCGCCCGGCAACTTCTCCCAGTCTTCATTTTCCAGTGCTTCCAGAAAACGGGGGCCGATGCGAGTCGCGGAAGTGATCTCTTGCAACGTCACTTCCCGCAATTCCCGTTCACGCTTCAGCCGTTCTCCGAAGTTCCCGCTGGCCATGCCTTGACTCGTGTCGCAACAGTGTATCAGCACTTGCCCGAATCGGCTGTGATTGGGTCCAGGCCGATGGATGGAACGAGTGTCAAATGGCTGGAAGTCGCTCAAACCGCAAAAGCGGCGGTGAGCCGCAGTCCCTCCCCATAGACCCCGATGGCGAAAAGGTTACGCCTGTACCACAGGCGGGTTGCGCAGGATTTTACGAGGTGCCTATACTGACCGGGTCTGGCCAAGATGGGTGTGTGCTCCGAGGCTGGTGGTTCAGGTCAATGCCTTTGAGTTTCCAATTTACCGGGGACATGTGCTTTCGTGAGCCTTGACGAAATCAAGCAGTTTCCGACGGTAGACCGCCGGCGCAATGCCGGCGTACCCGGGGAACGACGCGAAGCAGGAGAAGTGGCGGTCTTCCAGGAGTTGGGGAAGGCCCTGACTTCATCGCTGCAGCTCGATCAGGTGCTGCGGACCATCATGGAAAAAATTGATGAGTTTTTGCGGCCGGACAACTGGTCACTCCTTCTTCTGGACGAAGCCAAGCAGGAACTGTACTTCGAGCTGGCGGTCGGCAAAGCTTCCCAGGCTCTGAAGGACGTACGCATCAAGCTGGGGCAGGGAATTGCCGGATGGGTGGCACAGCACGGGGAAGTGGTGATCGTGCCCGATACCACCAAGGACACGCGTTTCTTCGGCAAGGTGGACGAAAAGACCAAGATGGAGACGCGGTCGATTGTGGCCGTGCCCGTGAAGTTCCGGGACACCTGCCTTGGCGTCATCGAGCTGATCAATTGCGTGGGCGTGGAAGGATTCGATCCGCGCGACCTGAAGTTGCTCGAAGCGCTTTCCGACTTTGCGGCCATCGCGCTCGAAAATGCGCGACATGTGAAGCGCATCCATGAGCTGACCATCAAGGACGACTGCACTTCGCTCTACAACGCTCGGCACATGGGCTTCATCCTTGATACGGAAATCTACCGTTCCCAGCGTTACAACTACGAATTTTCGATTGTTTTCATCGATCTGGACCACTTTAAACAGGTGAATGATACGCATGGGCACCTGGTCGGGTCGCGGCTGCTGGCGGAAATGGGCGATGCGCTGAAGACCAATTGCCGGCTGATCGATTTCGCTTTCCGCTATGGCGGAGACGAATTCGTGATTTTGCTACCTCAGACATCGAAGGAAAATGCGATCAACGTGGCGCGGCGCTTGCACAAGCTGATCCGCGAAACGGTCTGGCTCAAGAAGGAAGGTTTGAACATCCGGATTACGCCGAGCGTGGGGTTGGCCGCCTATCCGGTGGATTCCAAAACAAAAGAAGGCTTGCTGCATCTCGCGGATGAAGCCATGTACCTCGTGAAGAATACGAACCGGGACAGCGTGGCCGCTGCCAACGTCGGAATTTTGCCGGTTCAGACCGAAGCCGAAGCGGCCGGATAAAGCAAGTCTAAGTCTTAAGTTATTAGTTCTCTCCCTATCGCAACTTCCGACCTCCGACTTCCGACTTAAAACTTATTACTTAAAACTGACCCGTGTACACGTCCCACAAATTTTGATTAACTAAAAACATGAAGCGTAGCGAAGCCGCCCGATATGCGCGCTGGTCGGCGCTGACCGCACTGTTGTTGGCGTTAGTCACAGGGGGAATCTATCTGCGCCGGCAATGGGTGGCGTACGTCGAGCGGCAAAAGGCCCCGCCACCGCTCGCAGAAAATCAAGAACGACAATCGATTGGATTGACCGTCTCCAAAAACGAGGGAGACCGTACGATCTTTACAGTGCAGGCGTCGAAGTCCACCGACCTGAAGGGCCAGGACATGAGCCTGCTCGAGGAAGTGAAGGTTACAGTATTCGGCAAGCTAGGAGACCGGCACGACGTGATCCGTTCGCGAAGCTGCCGGTACGCCAAAACCGGCGGGGGTGTGGCATGCAGCGGGGATGTTATGTTTGACTTGGAGAGCGCGGCCGACGCGGCCAAGGCGCAGCAGAATAGCGCGGCCAAAACAAACTTGATCCATATCGAGACCAGCGGCGTCACCTTTAATGCGAAATCGGGGAAGGCGGAGACTTCGCAGCCGGTGAAGTTCACCTTACCGAACGGCGATGGTGAGGGCGTCGGCGCGACTTACCTCTCGGAGGATGGCGTCCTGCGGCTGGAAAAAGATGTGCGTCTAACACTGCACCAAACAGGCCCTCTGGCCGCGGGAAAGAAGCCGGACGCCCCGCCCACGGACGTGGTGATGCACGGCACCAGTATGGAAATGGGGAAGAAGTCGCACAAAGTGGTGCTCGCGGGGCCGGCCACAGCGACAACTCCAACACAGCAGTTGAGCGCGGGACAGATGATCATGCTGCTGGACGAACAAAACCGCGCGCAAACGCTGATGGCTGAGCCAGGAGCATTAAACCAGACGCCAGAGCTTGTGTCTCACGGCGGGAAGGGACCGACGGGGACTGGCACGTTGCATGCGGACCTGATGACGGCTCAGTTGGCGCCGGAAGGCTGGGTGCGAACGATTGACGCAACAGGAAATGTGCAAGGCAAGTCCGAAACCGGAGAGATGCAGGCGGAGAGCGGTAACGTCGAGATGTGGCCGCGCGTGAATCAGGCCAAGTTGCTGACCCTGCGCGGAAATGTGCATGTGAATGAGCTCGACCCCAAGACGCGGATGTGGAAGAACCTGACGACAGGTGTTCTGCAGATGAACTTTGCGGGCGGAAAGCCGGGGGAGCTGAACCCGCTGCAACACGCGGAGACGCTCACGCGAGGAACGATGGAGTGGAGTGATACGGCTACGTCGCAATCGAAGCTGAGTGCGGACAAGCTGGCCGTGGATTTTGGAGCGGCGGGGAAAGCCAAGGATCTGGTTGCCACTGGAAATGTGGACACAGAACGCAAGCTGGAAGGCAGGCCGACTCAAACGGCCACCGCCGCAAATGGAGACGCGCAACTGGACGCCGGCGGTTCCTGGACGCAGATGACGCTGCGCGGGAATGTGCATATGAAGGAAGGGGACCGCAGCGGGGAGGCGCAGCAGGCGGTGTTTGCGCGAGTGGCGCAGACAACCGTCTTGACTGGCGAGGCGATGGTGCGGGACGAGAGCAGCGAGACGCGAGCCACTAAGATCACGTTCCATCAGGAGACGGGAGACATCGAGGCAGAGGGTAGGGTGAGGTCGACGGACCTGGGAAATCAAAAAAGCAGCGTTCAGTTCAGCTCCGCGCCTTCAAATGTGACCTCCGAACACTTGGTGGGCAATTCCAAGACGGGACGGGCTCTTTACACCGGGCGCGCCCGATTGTGGCAGGGCCCTTCTGTGCTGGAGGCGGACTCGATCGAACTGCTGCGAGATACGCGCGTGTTGAACGCCAAAGGAAACGTCCGTGCGGTTTTTCCCAAAGAGTCCAGCAACAGCAATAAAGGGAAAAACTCGAAACTCTGGCGTACCTCTTCGGGGGCGCTCACCTATTGGGATACGGAGAACAAAGCGCACTTGGAAAAGAACGTCGTGGTGCAATCGGACAACGAGCAAATGAAGGCTCCTCAGCTGGATGTGTATTTCGCGCGAGAACCGGACCCGAAGACCGGGAGCCCTGGTCCATCCAAAATCAACCGGGCAGTGGGAACCGGGGGAGTGGAAGTCGTGCAGGAGGACAAGCGCGGGACGGCCGAGCGCGGCGTGTACACGGCGGAGGACGATCGATTCGTCCTGAGCGGAGGAACTCCGACGCTTTACGACGAAGACGGAGGAAAAACCACCGGACGTGAATTGACCTTCAATATAGCGGATGATACGATCATCGTGGATTCGGGCAATGGAACGCGCACGCTGACCAGGCACCGGGTCCAAAGACAATAGGGGACCGCGCAGCAGTCCCGCGTGAAGCGGAATGCCCACACTCCAAGGCGTCGATCTAAGTAAGTCCTACCGGGGACGCAAAGTAGTCGATAATGTGGAATTAGAGATTGGTCAGGGCGAAGTTGTAGGACTTCTGGGTCCCAACGGCGCTGGCAAGACGACTACCTTTTATATGATCGTGGGATTGGCGAGACCAGACTCCGGGCGGGTGCTGCTGAATGGAGAAGAGATTACGGATCTTCCCATGTACCTGCGGGCGCGCAGCGGCATCAGTTACCTGCCGCAGGAACCCTCGGTTTTCCGGCAGCTGACCAGCGAAGAAAACCTTCTGGCGGTACTGGAAACATTGCCGTTGACGCCGGAGCAACAGCGGGACAGGCTGGAGGAGTTACTGGCGCAGATGGGGCTGGAGATGGTGCGGCATAGCAAGGCGTATATGCTGTCCGGGGGTGAGCGGCGAAGGCTTGAAATTGCGCGCTCTCTGACGCTGCAGCCGTCGTTCATCCTTCTGGACGAGCCGTTTTCTGGGATTGACCCCTTGACGGTGAAGGATTTGCAAGACCTGATTCGCGAGCTGAGCCGGTCCGGGATTGGTGTTTTGATCACAGATCATAACGTCAGGGAAACACTGAGCGTAACGGATCGCGCGTACATCGTGAATCATGGGAAAATCATGAAGAAAGGGACGCCGCAGGACTTGAGCAGCGACCCCGAAGTGAGGCGAGTCTATCTGGGAGATAACTTCCGGTTGAATTAGAGCTATCCTAAGACCTGGGACAATAAGGAATGGCTTGGCAGGGACTCAAACTTAACCTCCGCGTCGCGCAGAAGCAGATTCTGACGCCGGGGCTCGTGCAGATGGTCAGCGTGCTGGCCCTGAACCGGCTGGAACTGCGCGAGATGATCAACCAGGAGATGATTGCCAATCCTGTCCTGGAAGAACTTAGCGAAGAACCCACCGCAACTGACAACTACAGCGACGAGACATTCCTCAAGGCAGAGACAGAAAAGGTTCCGGAGAAGGAAGCGGCCAATCCATTCGACGAATTCGACGTCGGTACGTTCTTCAACCAATACTTGGACACGGGCGGGGACGGCGGCCAGTCGCAAGAGCGGGAAATTTCCGAGCGGCCATCCTTCGAGAAGTTCCTATCCTCACCGGCGGGGCTGACCGATCATTTGTCTTGGCAACTGAGCGTCACCATCTGCTCGGATACCGTGAAAGAAATCGTCGAAAATATCATCGGAAATCTGGATGAGAACGGATATCTGACGGCCTCTGTCGAAGAGCTCTCGCAGGATGGTAAGTACTCGCAGGACGACCTCGAAGACGCCATTGCCGTAGTGCAAGACTTCGACCCGATCGGCGTTGGCGCGCGGGATTTGCGGGAGTGCCTGCTGTTGCAGCTGAAGGCGTTCGACCCTCAAAACGCTCTGGCGCAGCAGATTGTTTCGGACCACCTGAAGCAAGTGCAGGCGAACCAGCTGAAAGAGATTGCGCGCGCTCTGAACCGCCCGATGGACATCGTCAAGCACGCGATCGACGCGATCAAGAAGCTAGATCCGCGGCCAGGCCTGCGCTACAACAAGACGGAACCGAGGCTGGTCGAGCCCGATGTCTATTTCCGGAAGGTGGACGATCAGTGGCAGGTGTTCCTGAACGAAGATGACATGCCGCAATTGCGGCTCAGCCCCACCTATCGCCGCCTGCTAGTGCGCGACGCGGCCGACAAAGATGTCCGAAACTATGTGAAGGAACGCTTCACGGCCGCGATCCAGTTGATGAAGAACATTGAGCAGAGGAAACACACGATCCTGCGCGTGTGCCAGTCGATTATCGCGAGGCAGAGCGAATTTCTCGATCAGGGTCCGGACGCCTTGAAGCCCATGATGATCAAGGAAGTGGCGGAAGAGGTCGGCGTGCATCCTTCGACAGTTAGCCGTGCGGTGGCGAGCAAATACGCTCACACGCCGCAGGGAGTGATCGAGCTGCGCTCGTTCTTCAGCGAGGCCGTCAACGGTCCCGAGGGCGGCGGGATGTCCCTGCAGACGCTGAAGCGGCTGGTGAAGAAGATGATCGACGAGGAAGATACGAGCAAGCCGCTGACCGACGAACAGATTGCCAAGAAATTGGAAGAGAACGGGATCCATGTGACGCGGCGAACGGTGGCAAAATACCGGGAAGACATGCGAATCCCGAGCACGCACCAGCGCCGGGTGAAGAACTGAGCCCGCAGAAACCGTGAAGCGCACCAAGAGCAATTCACGAACTTCAGAAAATCAAGGCCGGCAACTCGTCATCCTGACCGGACTGTCCGGATCGGGGAAAAGCACCGTCCTCAAGGCGTTTGAGGATATGGGCTACTACTGCGTCGACAATCTGCCGGTGGAGCTGATTCCAATCTTTGCGGAACTTCATGCTGCCGGAGAGGGAGACCTTCAACGGGCCGCCCTGCTGGTGGATGCGCGCGAAGGATTGCAGCTGGCGAAGTTGCCGGGCTTACTGAAACACCTGCGGCGGGATCATCCCGTCATCCTCGTATACATCGAGGCGCATGAGGATGCGTTGCTGCGGCGGTACAGCGAGACGCGGCGGCCGCACCCCCTCGGGAAAGAGCATTCCGTGCGGGAAAGCCTGCGGCACGAGGAAGTACTGATGGAGCCTATCCGTAAGCTGGCGGATGTGGTGATCGATACCACGCAGTTCAACGTGCACGAACTGCGCCAGTTCGTGAATGAACGATTCAAGTCCGAAAGCAAAAGGCCGCTCCTGGTGTCCCTAGTCAGTTTCGGTTACAAATTTGGGGTGCCGACCGATGCGGACCTGATGTTCGACGTGAGGTTTCTCCCAAATCCGCATTTTGTGCCGAAGTTGAGGCGCTTCACAGGCAAGGACAGCCGCGTGAGGCGGTATATCCAGTCGTTTCCGCAGACGGGAGAGTTCCTGCGGCGCATGCAAGGATTGCTCGCCTACCTGATTCCGCATTACATCGATGAGGGGAAGAGCTACCTGACGATTGCGTTCGGGTGCACAGGGGGAAAGCACCGTTCAGTAATGATGGCGGAGTGGATGAAGAACGCGTTGGCAAAAAAGGGCTTTGCCACCCGTGTGGTTCACCGGGATATCGACAAATAGACTTTTCGTCGTACGGGAGCCCCACTCCCGCTTTTTGCGGTGCTGGAGTTTTC
>Ga0187766_10002821_pt1 | contig 10198 bp, 9 predicted proteins | sample 0216_QUI02_MP05__4_FD_132971 | JGI IMG/M metagenome (GOLD analysis project Ga0187766, IMG submission 132971) | Tropical peat soil microbial communities from peatlands in Department of Meta, Colombia - 0216_QUI02_MP05_20_MG | ecosystem: Environmental > Terrestrial > Soil > Wetlands > Peat ...
AATGGGATAGATGTTCACTCTGAAAAGAAGAAGGCATTGGCGACCGTTGCAGCCATGGTCGAGACCCCAGAGATCTATCCCTCTCTTACGCCGAGGGAAGCACTACTGATAATCGCGAAACACCGCGGGGTTCCCCCCGAGATCAGGAATAGGAAAATCGAAGAGGCTCTTCACGAAGTACACATGGAAGACTGGAGCAACAGCAAGGTGGGAAGATTCTCGAGGGGGATGAAGCAACGCGTAAACATCGCCTCTACACTACTGAGCGATCCTGAGATAATTCTCCTGGACGAGCCAACGAGCGGTTTGGATCCGAGAGGCATGAGCGAGGTTCGTGAGATGGTGAAGAATCTCAAGAAACGGAAGAGACTCATTTTCCTCAGCTCGCATCTCCTTTCAGAGGTGATGGATGTCTGCGACGAAGTTGCTGTTATTGATCACGGAAAGCTGCTTGTGCACGACACCATTCAGAATCTCACCAGCAGGCTTCCTGGCGGAGGCTCGGTTTTGGAGGTTGGCTTTGCAAGCCCGCGCGTAGATAACGATGTCATTGAGGCAGTACGGAAGATACACGGAGTCACGAGTGTCGAAATGCTAGATGACCGAAATCTCAGGTTGAAGTTCGTTGGGAATGCCGAAGCCCAGGCGGAAGTTCTCTCAGCATTGGTCGCTATGAGGCTTGGGGTCAATATCTTCAAGACCTCTTCATCCGCCCTAGAAGACGTCTACCTCAACCTGGTCAAAGAAAATGTTTGAAGGGTGCGTGTGGTTTGGCTGAGAATCCTGAAGCTCAACCATTTGAACGAGCAAACAACAAGGTCCCATCTATTCTAGCCCAGTGTGGCGTGCAAGCCGAGTTTGAATTCCGGAACTATCTTCGTTCAACACGGTTTTACATTCTACTCACAATTGTGGCGGCAATCGGAATAGCAATCATGGCGGTGACGTACGTCTACAGACCGTCTGCATACCTTTCGTCACCGATGTCGTTCTATTCGGCATCGTGGGGAACGGTAGCAAGTCTGTGTGTGACTCTCACTGGGATCTTCTTTGGGGCTGACGCAATTTCAACCGAGTTTCAGAACAAGACGGGGTATTACCTTCTACCGAATCCGGTCGGGAGATCCTCTGTCTTTGCGGGCAAGTGGATAGCATCATTCCTAGCGTCCGCCATCGCAGTCGGAGCATACGCGGCTATCACGCTGGCTGACGGCGCAATCTACTTCGGATCTAGTATTCCTTATCAGATGGGTGAATCGTTCGTATTCGCCCTCTGCTACATCTTCCCTATCCTGGGAGTTTCATTCTTCATTAGCTCCCTGTTCAAGAACAATTCCTCCTCAATTCTCGTGACCTTCCTCTTGCTAGTGTTTGGGCTTAGTTTCATCACGCCGCTAATAACCACACTTTCGAACTCCGAACCCTGGTATGTTCTGAGTTATGGCGCTGGGATACTCACAAGCGTGCTCTCCCCTTCAGGCTATCCGCCCCACGAGGTCACTGGAGTTGGGCTATCTTCGTACAATGCAACCATTCCTGAGGGACTTGCGATAATGTTCACCTATTTCTTAGTCACCACAATTCTGGGCATCATATTATTTGAGAAGGAGGACTTCAATTGAGCAACTTGGAGTGCGCACTGGCCAAGGCTCACGCTCGGCTGCCTGAGCGGTCCTGGTCCACGTCCGCGTTTACTTCGCCACTTGCGTTTCGTCCGATGCCATCAAGTGGCCGCCGAAACCAATCGACCAGACGAGCACCGGGTAGACGACAATCCGCTCCATGCCGCCAGGTCCCAACCCAACATAGTTCCCCCCTATGTAGAGAAAGAGTGCTGCGAGGGTCACGAGCCCCAGGATGATGGAGAAGTAGAACATCGGCTTCCTCTGGAACCGCGCTGTGACCAGTGCGGCGAGCCCTGCGAAGAGGAAGACGACGAGTGAGAAGATGCTGTGCCATATCCCCGTTGTTTCAGGGAAAAAGCCGACCCCCAGGGCGCCGATTCCCGCGAGCCCAATTATGATTGATCCAGGCGTCCAGTGATAGGCGCGCTGGAGGTAATAAGCGCCAACGAGAATCAGCAGCCCCAGGAGCGCGATGGAAGTATCGAACAGGTAGGCGGAGGGCACCGACGTGCAGCCGGTGCGGCAGTTAGCACCCAGGTCGCTGATGTAGTTGTTGGCGACGCTGTAGATGTACCCGGTCGTGTTTCCGGATCCCGATGTGTTCAACGGGCCGCTCGTCGAGTAGACGATTTCGGCCACTATCAGGCTGATAGAGAACTGGACGGCACCTACGAAGATGGCAACGCCCGCTTTCGCGGCGTTTGAAAGTGCCAAGGGCTGCGGGAACACCGAGTCATCCTAAAAGCGTGAGCCTGCTTCCCTGCTTCGGACCACCGGGGCATGGCGCTTCGATTCATCGTGGACACGCCCAGACAACAAGTGAGTGTTGACCATGATGAGCTTTTATCGAGGCCGTAGCGCCCGATATTCGTGGACTTCCTCGGCGAGGCGAAGCGAATCGAGCCCGAGATTATTAAAACGAGGAGAGCCCTCCACAGGCACCCGGAGCTGGCATATCACGAAGTGGAGACGTCGAAGCTCGTCGGGGACCGGCTTGAGTCACTGGGCATTGAGGTCAGGCCCGGAGTCGGGGGGACTGGCGTCCTTGGCGTCCTGAAAGGAACGAGGCTGGGGCATGTTGTGGCCCTCAGGGCCGATATGGACGGCCTGCCGGTCCAGGAGACCTCAGACGTCGAATTCAGGTCGGAAGTTGAGGGTGTTATGCACGCGTGCGGCCACGATACCCACACGGCGATGCTCCTCGGGGCCGCGAGGATCCTGTCCGATCACAGAAGTGAGCTGTGCGGGACTGTGAAGTTCCTCTTCCAGCCGGCCGAGGAGCATGGTGGCAGGGGCGGGGCCATGCCAATGATCGAGGATGGAGTGATGGAAGACCCGAAGGTCGACTATGTCTTCGGGCTCCACATCGAAGCTACCAGAAGGTCCGGGGTCTTCGGGGTAAGAGAGGGGGCGATCGCGGCTGCTCCCGACACGTTCAGGGTCAAGATTGTCGGAAAAGGGGGCCACGGGTCAGCTCCTCACGAGACGGTCGACCCGATATACGTGGCCGCCCATGTGATCCTAGCTCTGCAGGGGATCTCCTCGAGGATGATAGACCCGGTGCGCCCCTTCGTAATCACGGTTGGGGCAGTGCACTCGGGGACCAAGGAGAACATCATCCCCGACGTCGCTACCTTGGACGGGACGATAAGGACCCTGGACGAGGCAACGAGGAAGGTTGCGAAGAAGAAGGTGGATGACGTCGTGAAGGGAGTTTGCAGGGGTTTCGGGGCGACGGCCGAAGTGGAGTTCGAGAAGGACGCATACCCGGTTACCATAAACGACCCGAAGACGACTGAAGAGGCTATCAAACTCCTCAGGCGGATGCCGGGAACCAGGGTTAAGCGAGTCGAGGCGATGCTTGGAGGAGAGGACTTCTCCAGGTTCCTCCAGAAGGCTCCGGGGACCTTCTACTTCCTGGGGAGCCGCAACCCGGAGAAAGGGTGTGTATATCCCAACCACAGCTCCAAGTTCAAGGTGGACGAGGACGTGCTCAAGTTCGGCACGGCTTCTCTCGCAATGCTGGCCTTCGAGTTCGGGAGACCGAAGCGCCCGGAGTAGGTGAATCACGATGTATGCAACGAAGGTCACCGAACGCGTCTACGTGCTTGACACCTACGCCCTTGGGCAGCCCGGAACCGTGAGTGCGTATCTCGTAAAGGGCCCGAAGCCAGCCCTGATCGACTGCGGGTACGCCACCTCCTACGAAAACGTGCTCGGAGGGCTGGCCGAGGCTGGAGTGATGCCCACCGACATCCGTTACCTCATCCCGACACACGTACACCTGGACCATGCGGGAGCTGCCGGGCGCCTGCTGAAGGAGATGCCCAACGCGGAAGTCATGGTCCACGAGCGAGGCGCCCCACACCTTATCGATCCAACCAGGCTAATCGAGAGTTCGACCAAGGTCTTTGGCGAGGCAATCATGAGGCTCTATGGTGACCCGGAGCCGATTCCACCCGACAGGGTAACTGCAGTCGGGAAAGAAGCTGCCCTCGACCTTGGTGGAGGCCTGAGCGCAACGCTCATTCACACACCCGGCCACGCTCCCCACCAGATCTCGGTGGTGCTCGACCAGCCCAGGATCATGTTCACCGCCGACGCGGTAGGGATAGTCTATCCAGGAATGAAGGCAATGATACCCACGACCCCTCCGCCAAGCTTCGACCCGGCCCAGCTCGCGGCGACCATAGGAACCATTAGACAGACGAAACCCTCCGAGCTTTTGGTCCCCCACTTCGGGGGAAGAAAGGACGTAGAGTGGGTCTTCGACAGGACGACGGAGCTAGTCATGAGATGGGTCGAGGAGGTGAAGGGGCTATGGAAGAAGGGATTGTCATTGGATGCGGCGACTGAAGTCATGGAGGGCGAAGTCGCCAGGGATGCCGGAACAGCCGACCTCCCAATCTTTGCCCAGGTGTCGGTGAGAACATCGGTAATGGGCATAATCCACTACCTCGAGAAGAATTTTTGAATACCATGCGGAACTCGTTGTGCCTGTGCCTCTAGTCTATGCCTGTATAGCACCCCACGGCGGAGAGCTAGTCCCCGCGCTGGCCGGCAGTAAGCTGAAGCTGTTCTCCCCGACGAGAAGGGGGATGCGGGTTCTGGCCGCAGCGATGAGGGATTGCAGGCCTGACACCATCGTCTTGGCGAGTCCTCACAACCTCAGGCTGAACAAGCACATCGGCGTCGTAACCTCGGAGTATTCCTCAGGTAAGACGGCGGAAGGGCGCAGGGAGATCAGCATGCGCGCCAGATGTGATGTCGAATTCGCGAAAAAGCTTGCGGAAGCTGGAGAAGCGGCAGGGCTCCCCGCAGTCGCTGCCAACTACGGGGTTTTCGAAGGACCTCTCTCCGACGTGCCCATGGACTGGGGGACCATGATACCCCTCTGGTTCTTCATGAAGGGGACGAGACCAAGGAGCAGGATTGTGATTGTGACACCCTCGAGAGAGATACCACTGACACAGAACGTGGAGTTCGGAAAGGTCATTGCCGAGACTGCCGAGGCCGAGAAGAAGAGGGTCGCCTTCGTCGCGAGCGCGGACCAGGCTCACAGGCATCAGAAGAGCGGACCCTACGGGTTCGACAAGCGGGCGGCGGTGTACGATAAGCAGGTGATGGACCTTATCCGCCACAACGAGCTCGAGGAGATTGTGAGGATGTCGCCGAACTTCATTGATGGGGCGATGCCGGACAGCCTCTGGCAGATGGCCATGCTCGTGGGGGCCCTGTCGGTTGTCCCGATGAAGGCTGAGCTGGTGTCCTACCAGGTTCCCACGTACTATGGGATGCTCTGCGCCAGCTATCAGCCCATAAGGGAGTGAGCCTGTCGCTTCAGGGATCAGCGGATGTAGAGGTACACCTCAGAGAGGCTCTTCACCCGGGGGCAGTCCATGTCTGAATGGGAGCCATCCCTGTCGATGAGGACTCCCTCCATCCCGGCACCGCGGGCCCCCACCACGTCAGCCTCATAGAGATCTCCGACGTGCAGAGCCTCTCCTGCCTCGACCCCTGCCTCCCGCAGGGCAATCCTGAAGATTTCCGGGTGTGGCTTCGAATATCCCACCAGCCCAGATATCACGACCGTGCTCAGATACCTCGTGAGCCCCAGCGCCTCCACCGCTCTCCTGGTGTCTGCAGGTGCGTTGGAGATCAAGCCAAGAGAGAAACCGTCCTCCGCGAGCCTTCCGAGGGTCGGTTCCGCGTCTGGGTACAGCTCAAGCGGTATCTCCGTCTCAAGCTCCGGCCAGCGCTTCCTGACGAGCTTCGAAATTCTAAGGGCCTCGGACGTGTTTTCGTCAGGATAGAGCTCGGAGAACACCTTCTGGTCGAGATCGCGGTAGGCTTCCTCAGTTTCGTCCGCGGTCAGAACTCGCGCGCCGTAGACAGAAAGCCACGTCGGTTCGACCTTCAGATACGCTGAGTGAATCCTGCCGAGTTCGACAGGTCGCCCCTCCTCCTGGAGCACCCTCCGGAACACCCTGTCGCGGCGCATGACTAGTAGCGTCCCGCCTAGGTCGAAGAAGACGGCCCTGGTTCTCAACTGTTTGGGCGAGCCCCTCCCCGGCCTAAACATGTTCGACAGCTCCAAAAGCCTTAGGCGTGGAATCCGGGGATGAACGGCGTGACAAGCATGCTGAACAGCAGGAGAATGAGGACGACCGCCGTCACGAGCACGTAAAGCCTGTCCCTTTCAGCTGCGAAAAGGAAGACGGAGATTATCACCCTCGCGACGGGGGTCGCAATGAGCACGATTACACCCAGCTCTATCCACGAGAAGGCTGAGAGTGTGACAAGCCCATGCAAAATGCTGGCTAGGCTCACATCTAAGCCATCGTGAGGCACGTTTTCATTGTAGACTAGCACTCCCGCAGTATCGGAGAGCCCGCTGCTGGCCGCGAGGCTGATGGTCCCGAGCAGGATGATGATACCCGATATGAGGACACCGTACCTCAGAACCCTCCCTATCACCAAGTTCATCGACTCCGGATCTCTCAGGTTCACACCGACACCCCCAGCGCGCTCAGAATCATCTCGACTGCCGCTATCGCGAGTATGACCGCGAATGTCTTTCTGACCGTGGTGTTTCGCGAGCGGAGGAGGATTCGCGCTCCCACCGCAGCACCAATCAGGATGCCGATGGCGACCGGGGCCACGATGACTGGGTCCACGTCTCCCCTCGCGAAGTAGATGCCGGCGCTGGCCGCAGCGGTCACGCCTATCATGAAGTTGGAAGTCGTCGTGGAGACCTTCATGGGGAGCTTCATCGCAAGGTCCATGGAGAGGACCTTGAAGGCTCCCCCTCCGATTCCAAGCAGGCCCGACAGGACGCCGGCGACGGCAGTCCCCGCCAGGCCTTCGACAGGTCGTGTCGCGTTGTACTTGATTGTTCTGCCGTCAGATTCGGTGTATGTGCCCGTGAGTCCGAGATCCCTGGACAACCCCTTGAGTTCGGGGGATTTTGGTATGTCCTCACCTATCTTCATGACCATTGGCACCAAGGAGACTAGAAGGATGCTTCCGAAGATCGCTTCGAGCGCTCCGGAGTTCGTGTAGGCGGCTATCGCGGCACCGGTGATGGCCCCGCTAGTGCTCGCAAGCTCGAGGAACATGCCAACCCTGAGGTTCGTCACCTTGTCCCTGACGTAGGTCGAGGCTGAGCCACTCGACGTCCCTATGATTGCTACGATACTGGCGCCGATGGCGAAGTGGATGTTGACGCCCAACAGGATTGTGAGGACAGGGATCACCACTACTCCGCCGCCAAGGCCCACTATCGACCCGAAAATGCCGGCGAGAATCGAGACGAGGAACATCAGAAGGACGAATTCAACTATAAACAAACGGGGAGACTCGGCTCCCAGTCCATACTTAGATTTTGTCCGTCGAGGGTTGGAGGATGCTCTCGCTCACTGGGGAAGACTCCAGGGCAGAGATTATCCTCTCGTGGCTCTGCTGAATCCCTTCCACGCCCGTATTGAGGATGACGCAGGGGACCTTCCAGTCCTCGAACATTGACCTGAAGAAGGAGGCCTGACGCTCGTCGTCGGGCTCGAGGAGGTAGGGGTTGTACCAAGGCTCGAAGGAGGTCGTCCCCCACTGCTCCTTCGGTCCGGCTCCCGGGAGCACCATGTACTCCCCCTTTTGCAGGATGCCGATGGCCTCGCGAGGGGTCAACGTCACTTCGGCTGGGCTGCGGTCGTCCCTGCGGAGGAGCACGACCAGGTTGACGGGGACCTGGTCGACCACCTTTTCAGGTCCGAGGATGTCCTCCCGCCTCACCAGGACCCTCGAGTTTCCGAAAGAGTAGTAGCAGCACAGATTCCCGTCGTCAAAGACACACTGCCTGCCAGTGAGCGAGCATCCGTGGTCGCCTTTCGTATACTCGCAGTCCTCCTTGCGTGTGGTGACGTTCTCGTTCATGGACCGGTCGAATACCCTCCTCAGCCAGTCCTGCTCCTTCTGCGACTCAGAGCGCATGTATAGGGCCCTTTCGGGCTGGCGGGCGACGAGCGCTGAGCTGGCCTTCGGCTGTACCTGGGATGGAAACTGGACGTATGCCCAATCGTCCCCGCAGATCTTCCCGTGGGGGCTCATGAAGATTCGGAAAGACTGGGTGGTCTTACCGGTGCCTGTCGGGGCGACGATGACCACCCCCCTCCCCTTGTACAGGGCCGTAGCACCGTGGATCGACAGGGTATTCGACTCCTTCTCGAGAATGGCCGCGGCCATGCCGAGCGCCCATGACTTGCACTGACCGTAGTACTCGGTGTTAACGAAGACGGCGGTGCGGAGCTCGGGGCAGTAGTAGGCGGATGGCTCCAGTCCGTCGACCCCGTTGGCCGAGTAGATTTGCGCCTGAGGGGTGTCCCCGTCCTTGGCGTGCCACCAATTGTGCGCCCAGAAGTCCCCCTGATGACGGCTGTTGGTGGTGAGCCCGACGACCACGCCGTTCAGGTTCGCCTTCAGAGAGGTAGATCCTGACCTCTCTAGGGCAGATTTCGCCCGCTCCAGTATCGGGCGGAACTCCGAGGCGGGAGTGTTCTTCCTCCCCTTGACGCGTGCCCTAGACTGAGTAGCATAGTTATTGAAAGGAGGAAGCCCCAAACGACGACTTCGGGAGGGCGCGCTCGCCCACCCTTAAAACCGTTGGCCGAGGTGAAGCAAGGTTATTCGATTGCCGAGGTCCGGAGGCTCCTAGGCGTGAACCATCGGTGCCTGTAGCTGCCCTCTCTCAATGCCGTAGCGATCTGCCTTGTCTAGGTCGAGTCCTCCCCTCCTGCACCGGTTCTTCACCACCCTGAACATCCCCCAGGCGCCGAGCGCCATCATCCCCCCGGTGACGTACTTCGTGAACGGATTGTGCTCCGACGACGCGGTGGTGGCGTCCCTCGTGGCCACCCTCAACAGGTGCTTGTAAGAGGCGTAGTAGACGGCCAGCTGAGACTCGTCCAGCTTGACCGACGAGAAGTCCCTGCTCTTCAGTAGCCCGAGGGGAACGTTCTGCATTGGAATTATCGTGAACTCGAAGGGCCTGCCGTTCTCCGTGCTGGAGTTGCTCAGGCGGTTGATGAGGGCTACGGTCTCCCAGTTGTCCTCGGGAGTCTCTCCCGCCTGGCCCACCTGGACCGTGAACGCAGGGCGCCAGTAGTAGGTGTTCAGCACGTAGGTCCCTCTCCAGACTATGTCAGCCCAAGTCCCGTCTGGGCCCACCCTCATCGGGAGCGTCTTGTTGGGCATGTGTTCAGAAGCGAGTCTGTCGCTCCCCGTCTCCACCCCTATCTGCAGGCCTATCCAGTTGTTCGGGCCGGCTCGCATGATTCGGGACAACCTGCGGATGAAATCCGGGTACGCCGCAGGGATCGAAATCCTGCCGTGGGTTGGGTTCGTGCGATGGATGCCAGGAGTCGACATCACTGCTGAGAAAAGGTCTTCCAGTGCCTCTTCGTTGGGCACGAAGTTCCTACCGTGCTCGTAGGCGAAGATTTCGTCGCTGTGGAGCCATGCAGTATCCATCCCCGCTCTGACGTTGACCTCGAGCTCCCTCCTGACCTTCTCTGGAGGGTAGTAGCGGAGGGGCCTAAGTGTGACCTCGCAGAAGTCGCAGCCTATCCCGCACCCACGCATCACCTCCACCATCCCCTTTACCGACGGGCCCACTATCTCGGGGATGTCCTCGAGCCTGGGGAACTGCTTGGAGAACTGGTAGCGGCTGATGAACTTCGCATTGGACTTCCACTCCTTGTGGAACGACTCGTCGAAGGTCTGGAATCCTCGGAAGAACTCGTTGTTCGCCCCACCGTCTTCGACGACGTACCTGAATAGGTCCCCTATGATGTCGTCCGCCTCACCCTGGTAGGCGTAGTCGACGCGGTTCCGCTCTAGCTCCTCGGGGCGGACGGTGAGCTCCCAAACGCCCGGGCCACCCACGACGAGCTTCGCCTTCTTCCCCTGTCTGGCGGCGTTGACCTTTGCTAGGAGGCCCTCGAACTCGATGCGGACCCAGGCCTTGGACGAGGACCCGAAGAGGAGGGAGAAGGACATCGTGAGCGGCCCGAGCCCCAGTG
>Ga0187766_10002823_pt1 | contig 10197 bp, 10 predicted proteins | sample 0216_QUI02_MP05__4_FD_132971 | JGI IMG/M metagenome (GOLD analysis project Ga0187766, IMG submission 132971) | Tropical peat soil microbial communities from peatlands in Department of Meta, Colombia - 0216_QUI02_MP05_20_MG | ecosystem: Environmental > Terrestrial > Soil > Wetlands > Peat ...
CGGCTCGGCGTCAGGCTCTGCCTCGACGATTTCGGCACCGGCCGCTCGTCGCTGAGCGCGCTCTCGCGCTACCCGTTCGACATCGTCAAGCTCGACAGCTCACTGACGCGCGGCGCCGCCACCGACCCGGGCGCCGCGCGGATGCTCGACGCCGTGCTCGGCGTCGCCCGCGCCGCGGACCTGAAGACGGTCGCCGAAGGTATCGAGACCGAAGCCCAGCTCGACGTCGCGCGCGAGCTGGGCTGCGACGGCGCGCAGGGGTTCCTGTTCGCCACTCCGGCGCCGGCAGATGAGCTCGGCGCGTGGCTCCCCGCCGTCGCCGGCCGGTGAGGCCACGGGTTGCCGGCGCCCGGCGTCACCCCCGTGCATTTCTCACCAACGGACCCGCTTTGGTGGGTTATGCATCGCCCGGCGCGGGGGAGCAGTAGCGTTCGCGGCATGACGGAGACGTTCTCCGCCGGAGCAGCGACACGTCAGCATGCTGACCCCGCCGACTTCGGCGTGCTCGAGGCGGCGGATCTGCTTCGCTCACGGCGCATGTCGGCGGCCGAGCTGACCGACGCCTGCCTGCGCCGGATCGAGACGCGGAACGGCGGCCCGCCGACGAGCGACGGCGCCCCGGACGCAATCAACGCGTGGGCGCGCCTGTATCCCGAGATCGCGCGCGAGCACGCAGCCCTCGCCGACGTCCGTCGCACCACCGACGGCGACGCGACGCCGCTGTTGTGCGGTATCCCGATCGGCGTCAAGGATCTGTACGCGGTCGGCGGCCTGCCCGTGACCGCGTCGAGCCGGATGCTCGAGGGCAACGTCGCCGCCGACGACAGCACTGCCTGGGCGCGCCTGCGCGCGCATGGGATGGTCCTGCTTGGACACACGCACACCCACGAGTTCGCAGCCGGGGGGACGACCGACCAGGTCGGCAACCCGCACTCGCTGGGCCTCATCGCCGGCGGCTCGAGCGGCGGCAGCGCCGCGGCGCTGGCCGCACGGATGACGCCGGCCGCGCTCGGAAGCGACACGTGCGGCTCGCTGCGGATCCCGTCGGCCTGCTGCGGAACGTGCGCGATCAAACCGACGCACGGCCGGATCCCGATCGACGGGATCATCCCGCTGGCCCCGTCGCTCGACCATCCGGGGCCGATGGCGCGCACGGTCGCCGACTGCGCCGCGCTCCTGGCCGGGATGGCCGCCGGCGGCCCGGCGGTGACGCCGCTGATGCCGCCACCCGCCGAGATCGCAGGACCGCCGGTCACCGCCCGGCCGGGCGGGCGCCCGCTGGCGGGCGTGACGATCGCGCTCACCGATCGCACCCACGCGATCACGATGGCGGGCGCCATTGGCCGTGGCCTCGAGGAGGCCACGCGCACGTGCGAGCGCCTCGGAGCCCAGATCATTGAGTTGCCGGCGCCCTGGACGTTCGAGTGGGACGACCTCAGCTTCGTGTTGTTGACCGACGTCTGGGCGTATCACGGGGACCTGGTCGACCGGCACGATCACTACCGCCCCGCGATCGCCGAGTTCGTCGAGGCCGCCCGCACTTTCACCGACGCGCAGGCCTACCTCGCCGCCCAGGCGCGGCGCGCCGAGGGAACCACGATGTGGGAGGACTGGTTCAGGCACAACGACGTCGACCTCGTGCTCGAGCCTACGCTGCCGATTCTCCCCTACGAGCGCGGCCCCGGCTACGACCGCGGGCACGCCGGCGGCCCCGGCGATCCGCTCATCGAACTGACCGCGCTGTGGGACATGACCGGGATGCCGGTCGCCGCGCTGCCGGTGAGCTGGAACGTCGGGGTCTCGCTGATCGGGCCACGCGGTCACGAGGCGCCGCTGATCCAGACCGCGATCGATCTCCAGGAGCACGCTCTGGGTATTCCGGGCGATCCGGTCGGACGGTCCACGCCGTGAGCCTGGCTGTCACGGGTGCGCTCCATAACGGCGAGCGGGTCGGGCTGCGAGCACGGGACGGCCTGATCGCCGAGCTCGGACCCGACGTCACGCCTGAGCCCGGCGACGACGTACTCGACGCGGCCGGCTCGATCCTGGTGGCGCCGCTGGTCAACGGACACACCCATGCCGCGATGACGCTATTCCGCGGATACGGCGACGACCTCCCGCTGATGCGCTGGCTCGAGGAGAAGATCTGGCCGATCGAGCGAAGGCTCGAGCCCGAGGACGTCTACTGGGGGACGCGGCTCGCGTGCCTGGAGATGATCCGGAGTGGAACCGTGCGCTACTGGGACATGTACTGGCACGCGCCGGCCGCCGCGCGCGCCGTCGCGGATGCGGGCATGCGCGCCACCGTGGCCGCGCCGCTGATCGACGTCGACGGCCGGAGCCAGGCGATGCGACAGGCCGCGCTTGAAAGCCTCGACGAGCTCGTCGCCGCTGGCGAGCGGATCGACGCCGGGCTGGCCCCGCACGCGATCTACACGGTCACCGAGGACAGCCTGCGGTGGATTGCCGAGCTCTCCGCCGACCGCGGCTTCCCGGTGCAGATCCACCTGTCCGAGACCGAGCAGGAGGTCGTCGACTGCCTCGCCGCGCACGGCGAGCGCCCGGCGCGCTACCTCGACCGGGTCGGGTTGCTGACGCCGCGGACGGTTCTCGCCCACGGCGTATGGCTCGACGACGACGAGCTCGAGCTGATCGCCGAGCGTGGCGCCGTGGTCGTGACCAACCCGGTCGCGAACCTCAAGCTCGCGGTGGGCGGGGTGTTCCCGTACCCGAGGGCGCGCGCGGCAGGCGTCCAGGTCGGGCTCGGCACCGACGGCCCCGGCTCGAACAACTCGCTCGACCTGTTCGCCGACATGAAGGTGCTGGCGCTGCTCCAGAAGCACGCGGCCAACGACGCCGCGGCGATCGACGCGATCGAGACGTGGGAGATCGCCACCGGGCAACGCGCGCCGCTGCTCGGCGCCGCACCGCGCCTCGAGGTAGGACGGCCCGCCGACTTCCTGCTGCTCCGTGCCGGCGCCCCCGAGCTCAGCTTCGGGGAGCTTCCCGCCGCGCTCGTGTACGCCGCCTCGGGCGCGGTCGTGCACACGACGGTCGTCGCCGGCCGGGTGCTGATGCGCGACGGCGAGATCGAGGGCGCCGACGACGTGCTGGCCCGGGCACTCGAGCGGGCCCGCGGACTCGGGCTCGCACCACCGGTCGCATCCGCGGCATCCCGGACATCCGCAGGATCTCGCACGTCCCCTGCATCCGCCGCGTTTCCCCACCCAAGGAGCTAGCCTGAACGCAGACCAGCGCATGACCGCCAGCGTCTCAGAGACAGCCGCCGCGCGGCTGCGCACCGCCTCGATCCCCGCCCGCGGCACCCCGTGCGCCCTGCTGATGTTCGGCGAGCTCGCGCTCAAGGGCCGCCGGCGCTCGAGCTTCGCCGCGGTGCTCGAGCGCAACCTGCGGCGCGCGCTCCGCCGAGCCGGAGAGTTCGACCTGCGCCGGCGCGGTTCCTCGTTCGTGGTGACGCCGCAGACGGACGCGTTGGCGAGCGCGCTCGAGGTCGCGCTCGAGCTCCCCGGCCTGAGTGTCGTCCAGCCGGCGCTGCGGGTCGAACCGACGGTCGACCACGCCGCGCACGCCGCCGTCGAGCTGCTCCGGGACCTCGAACCGGGCTCGTTCGCGGTTCGCGCACGCCGGCGCGAGAAGAGCTTCCCGATCTGCTCGATGGACATCGCACGGGAAGTCGGCGGGACCGCCAACGACCAGCTGGGGCTCGCCGTCGATCTGTCGCACCCCGACATCGAGCTCCGCGTCGACGCGTACGCGCACGAGCTGTTCATCTCGGTCGACCGCCTGCGGGGAGCGGGCGGTCTTCCGGTCGGCACGAGCGGGCGGGCGATGGTGCTGCTCTCGGGCGGCATCGACTCTCCCGTCGCCGCGTACCGGATGATGAAGCGCGGCCTGCGCTGCGACCTCGTCCACTTCAGCGGGCAGCCGCTCACCGGCCCCGAATCGGCGTACAAGGCGTATGCGCTAGTCGCCCGCCTCAACCGCTTTCAGGGCCGCTCACGCCTGTTCGTAGTGCCGTTCGGGATCGCGCAGCGACTGCTCGCAAGCTCGGGCGCGGGCCGGCTGCAGGTTCTGGCCGGGCGCCGTCTGATGGTGCGCGTCGCCGACGCCCTCGCCCGCCGCGAGCAGTGCGAGGCGCTCGTGACCGGCGACTCGCTCGGCCAGGTGGCGAGCCAGACCCTGCGCAACCTCGAGGTCGTCGAGAGCGCGGCCACGCTCCCGCTGCTCCGTCCCCTGATCGACCGCGACAAGTCCGAGATCATCGAAGAGGCACAGCGGCTGGGCACGTTCGAGACCTCGATCCTTCCCGACGAGGACTGCTGCACACTGCTGGCGCCGGGGCGTGCGGTCACGTGGACCGACCCCGAGCCGCTCGTCGAGCTCGAGCGTCGCGTCGACGTCGAGACCGTCGTGGAGCAGCTCGCCGAACGCGCGCTCGAGATGTGGCCGAGGCTCGAGCTGCCGGGGACGCCGACCGACCTCGCCCCCGTCGCCGCCTAGGCGTAGCTTGCTCTTCCTGGCCCTCGCGCCGACGGCAGGGAATCGAATATTTAGCTGGTCTTCCGGCGCCTGTCCTCTGATCAGGCCGCGAGCGAGTCCGGGCCGACGGCCAGCCCGTGCTCGAGCAGCCCGCGCGGCACCGCGTCGATCAGCCGTCCGGGGTCCGGGACGCGGGCGGCGGCGAGCGCATCGAGCCCGAGCCCGAGTGATGGCATCCGCGCGCCGCCGTGCGCGTCGGAGGCGATCACCGCCCGGGGCGCGGTCCGCAGCAGCCACAGCGCAGTCGCACGGACCATCTCGCCGTACAGCCCCGCAACCGACCAGGCGTTGATCTGCACGACGCTGCCGACGGCAAGCTCGCGCTCGAGCGTCTCCCAGCCGGCGTCCGACCACCTGAGCGCGCGCTCGGGGTGGGCGACGACGATCGCGAAGCCGCGCGCGCGCAACTCGTCGGCGGCCAGCCTGTACGCGTGGTCAAGTCCCTCGAGCGGCGCCTCGAGCAGCAGCCAGCGCCTGCCGGGCGGACCCTGGGCGATCGTCTCGAGCTCCCGCTGTGTGAGGCGCGGGACCATCCCCTGCGCGACCTCGGCCCCGCACAGGAGCTCGATCCGGATCCGCTTGGCGGCGAGCCTATCGGCGACCTCGCGCACCCTGTCTGGCAGCGAGCCGACGTCGGTGTCGAACTGCGGGTGCACGTGGGGGGTCGTGACGATCGTTCCAGTGCCGTCGGCCGCGGCGGCCGCCGCCAGCGCCACGCTCTCGTCCATCGAAGACGGTCCGTCGTCGATCCCCGGGAGCAGGTGAAAGTGAATTTCTGCGTAGCTCATCGGCTCCGATGATCGGCGAGCCACGCGGCGATCCTGTGATGAATCAGTGAAGTGACGCGCGGCGTGCGAGTCGCTCGGTGACCTCGGTCCACAGCTCGCGGAACGCCGCGGCCGCGCGTCCGTGCGGCGCGAACTCCTCGAGCGGCGCGCGCGCCGCCCCCATCCGCTCGACATCAGCGGCTAGGGGCACGATCGTGTGCAGCATCTCGGGCCGCTCGGCCGTGAACGCCTCCATGACGTCGCGGTGCATGCGCTTGCGCGCGTCGGCCATCGAGAAGAACGCGAGCCGCTGCACGTCGGCGCCCGCGACCTGGTCGATGTAGTCGAGCGTGCGCGCTGACAGGGTCGCCGGGAGCAGCGGGATCAGAAGCGCGTCGGCGGCTTCGAAGACGCTTTCGGACACCAGCGAGATGCTCGGAGGGCAATCGAGGAACACGTAGTCGTACTCGGGCACGAGCGGCGCCAGGACGCGGCTCAACCGCTGCGTCGGCCGCTTGGTGGAGTCGAGGTCGAGGTCCATGTGACGGTACGAGAAATCGGCCGGGAGCAGGTCGAGCCGGTCGTAGTCGGTGCCCTTGATCCGGGTCGAGACGTCGCTCTGGCCTCGCACGAGCTTGCGCCCGCCGCCCTTCACCTTCGGCTTGACCCGCAGCAGGTAGGTGCTTCCGCCCTGGGGGTCGAGATCCCACAGCAGAGTCGTCGCGCTGGCGCGCGCTGCCAGATACGCGAGGTTGACGGCGGTCGAGGTCTTGCCCACTCCTCCTTTGATGTTGTAGGTGGCGAGGACCACGGCGGTGCAGAGTCTTCCACGCGCTGGGGATGCATTGAATGGTCGGCGGCGCCTGACGGCGGCGCCTCATGGCCTCCGCAACAGTCCGGTCGCATCTCGGTAACTTGTGTGAACATCCGGTAACTTGTATTGACAACTGGCAGGGCCGGCATGATCCTCCGCGCGGAGACCGCTACCACAGGGGTGATCAGATGAAGAAAGCCGCGCTCTCATTGGCGCTGGCGAGCCTTGCGCTGGCCGGCTGTGGATCGAGCTCGAGCTCGAGTCCGACCGCGACGTCCGCGTCCAGTGCCGCGCATACGTCCGATACGACCGCCGCGTCCACCGCAGCGGTATGCCCGCACAACCCCGTGCGGTTCGCGGTCGAGCCCTACGACACGGGCCCGGCGCTCGAGGCCGCCTACAAGTCGCTGGCGCGCGATCTTGCGGCCAAGCTCGGCTGCCCCGTGCACCTGATCATCACGAACACGTACGTCGCCGAGATCGACGCGATGCACTCCGGACAGCTCGAGATCGGGGAATTCGGCCCGCTCGGCTACGTTCTCGCGCACCAGATCGCGGACGCGCAGCCGGTGGCCGCGTTCGGCGACGTCAACGGCCAGCCCGACACGTACACCGCGGGCATCTGGGTGCCTAAGAGCTCGCCGATAACCAGCCTGAAGCAGCTCAAGGGCAAGACGCTCGCGCTGTCGAGCACGACCTCGACCTCGGGCGGCCTGTACCCGATCTCGGCCTTGATCTCGGCCGGGTTCAAGTGCACGCCGACCTCTTGCCAGGGTGTGACGCTCAAGTTCGCGGGCAGCCACACCGCCTCGCTCTTGGCGCTCACCCATGGGACCACCGATGCCGCGGAGGTCAACAGCCAGCAGCAGGCCTCGGCGACCAAGGCTCATGAATTCAACGCCGCCGCCTACCGCGAGATCTGGAAGTCGACCAACATCATCAACGACCCGATCACCGTCAACGGCAGCCTGCCGGCGGCGTTCCAGGCCAAGGTCAAGGCGGCGCTGCTCGGCCTGACCGCCAAGCAGGTCTCGACGGTCGACACCGAGCTCGGCACCGCCAGCAACGGCCCGATGGTCCCGGCGACCGATGCCCTCTACAACCAGGTGCGGGCGGTCGCCCAAACGGTCCACCTGACGACGTCCGATCTCTGATCCGGGTGTCGTCAGAGGTGCCGACGGCGCGGGTGCACTCGCCGCTGCATCCGGATCCGTCCGGGGCGCCGTCGGCGCACCCGCCGTTGGTGCTCGAAGGGATCCGCAAGAGCTTCGGCGCAAATCACGCGCTGAAGGGCGTCGACCTGATGCTGGCGCACGGTGAGCTGCTCGCAGTCCTCGGTGCCAACGGCTGCGGCAAGTCGACGCTGCTCAGGTGCGCGATCGGGCTGATCGATGCCGACTCCGGCAGCTCCCGCCTGCTGGGGCGGGACCTGGCGTCGCTGCGCGGAAAGGAGCTTCGCCACGCCCGGCGCGAGGCCGCGGTCGTGTTTCAGCAGATCGCACTGGTCGGGCAGGCGAGCGCGTTCGACAACGTCTGCTACGGCGCGCTCGGCCGGATGCCGCTGATCCGCTCGTTCACGTCAAGGAGCTTTCCGCCGGAGGTGCGCGACCGCGCCGCGTTCGCGCTCCAGCGCGTCGGCATGCTCGACAAGGCGTGGCAGCCGGCCGGAACGCTTTCGGGCGGCCAGGCCCAGCGAGTCGCGATCGCACGCGCGTTCTGTCAGCAGGCGTCGGTGATCCTTGCCGACGAGCCGGTGTCGGCGCTCGATCCCCGCGCCGCCGAGGAGGTGCTGGCGCTGCTCGCGGACCTCGCGCACAGCGACGGATTGGCGGTGCTCGCAGTCCTGCATCAGCCGGACCTGGCGCTCGGCCACGCCGACCGAGTGGTCGGCATGCGGTTCGGCGAAGTCGCGTTCGACCAACGGCCGGGCGACGTCAGCGGCGAGCACCTGAGCGCCCTCTACGCTCACCTGCACGAGGCCTGAGCGGTGGCGTCCGTCGAGCCGCCCGTCACGTCGGTCGGCCGCCGAACCGGGACAGCCCCCTCCCTTCCGACCCGTCCGGCGGTCGGCCGGCGGCGGATCATCGCGTACCTCGTCGGCGTCGCGGCGCTCGCGCTCTGCATCTACTCCTGGATCAACGTTCAGGGGTCGGTCAGCACGCTGGTCAGCGGATTCTTCGCCAAGAAGGGGCTGATCCGGGACTTCCTCCCCCACTCGATTCCGCCGAACCTCCACGACGTCTGGCCGGGGGTGCAGGCGGCGGTGACCACGCTGTGCATCGCGGTGCTCAGCATCGCCTTCGGCATCATCGGCGCGATCGTGATGCTGCCGCTCGCGGCGCGCAACATCACGCCGTCCCGGCCACTTTACGAGGGCGCACGCCTGATCCAGGCCGTCCTGCGGGCGATTCCCGAGCTGATCATGCTGCTGTTCTTCCTGATCACAGTCGGGATCGGCCCGTGGTCGGCGACGGTCGCGCTCACGTTCCACGGCATCGGGGTCAAGGGCAAGCTGTTCGCCGAGGCGGTCGAGGAGATGGACATGACGCCGGTCGACGCCCTGCGGGTCGCGGGCGCCGGGCGGCTGCAGGTGTTCTTCCACGCGGTCCTGCCCGGCGTCCGCAACACCCTGCTGGCGTTGACCATGTATCGCCTCGACGCGAACTTCCGCTCGGCCGTGACGCTCGGCGCGGTCGGCGGTGGGGGCATCGGCTTTCTGATCGACAACGACCTGAACGTGTTCCAGCTCAAGGCGGTGTTCACGTTCGTTCTGATTTTGGTCGTGTTCGTGCTGGCGATCGAGCGCGTGTCATCGATCGTCCGCGCGCGCCTGGCTACGTGATCTGAGCCCGTTGTCAGAATGCGGGCCGGGATGGGTAAACCTCAGAGCTCCCCGGTCCCCCGTCATGCCGCGATCGCGCACGCGCTGCGCAACGAGATCCTGGCCGGCGAGCTCGCGCCCGGCTCACCGCTTCCGTCCGAGGCTCACCTGTCGGCGCGGTTCGCGGTCTCACGCGGGACGATCCGTCACGCATTGTCTTCGCTGCGCGGCGAGGGGCTGATCGCGGGAGGCCGCGGACGCGCCCCGGTCGTCCGTCGGCCCGGTTTCGCCCAGAGCTTCGATCAGCTCGTGTCGTTCTCGATGTGGGCGCGGCAGCTCGGCCGCACGCCATCGGCGCGCACGCTCGAGCTCGCCCGGCGGCCGGCCGACCCCGAGTCCGCCGAGCAACTGGGGCTCGACGCGGGCACGCCCGTGTTCCAATACAAGCGCCTTCGCCTGCTGGACGGGGAGCCGGTGATGATCGAGCGGACGACGATGATCGAGCCGGTCGGGCGTCTGCTGCTCGATTGCGATCTCGACGCGGGCTCGGTCTACGCCGAGCTCGGGGCGCGGGGCGTCGTGTTCAGCGAGGCCGACCAGACGATCGCGGCGATCGCGGCGGGCGGCGACGACGCGGCGCTGCTTTCGATCCCCCGCCGCTCACCGCTGCTCGAGGTCCGCCGGCGCGCGCTCGATCCCGAGGGCCGCGCGCTCGAGTGGGCGCGCGACCGGTACCGGGGCGACGCGTTCGAGATCACGGTCCACAATCAGCACGCGCTTCCACGCTCAGGGGTGGCGCTCCGCCCGGCGCCGCCACCTGGGCTCCGCGCGGCGCGCCGCTAACCGCCGCCAGCATCCGCTCGAGCGCCCGTGGCGCCAGTCCGAGGGCGGCCGTCATCGCCGCGATGAACCCGTGGCCGAAGTTACGAACGCTCGCGCCGACCGCGCGCGCTCTCCGCTCGAGCACCACGACCTCGAGTCCGCGCCGGCGCACTTCGAAGGCGTGGGCCAGCCCCACGATGCCGGCCCCGACAACGAGGACTCGTTTGGGGCAGTGGTACGGGCTCACGCCGCTTCTATCGGCAAGATCAACCGGGATGGGTGGTCGTCCCCGTGAAAGACCTCGTTGAGCGCAACGCGGGGATCGGCAAGTTCGCACGGGGCGCCAAAGCGGTTGAGGTTGCGAGCGAACCACGGGAAGTCGCTGCTGGTTATGGTCAGCCGGATGCGGTGGC
>Ga0187766_10002824_pt1 | contig 10195 bp, 9 predicted proteins | sample 0216_QUI02_MP05__4_FD_132971 | JGI IMG/M metagenome (GOLD analysis project Ga0187766, IMG submission 132971) | Tropical peat soil microbial communities from peatlands in Department of Meta, Colombia - 0216_QUI02_MP05_20_MG | ecosystem: Environmental > Terrestrial > Soil > Wetlands > Peat ...
GAAGCGAATTAAGGTGAGGGATGTAATGGCCCGCACAGTTCACACAATTGATCCAAGCGTTTCGCTGCTCGGCGCGGCGGTGCGCATGACCGAAGAGCAAACCGACTCGTTCATAGTCTCGCCGCTTGAAAAAGATGAGCCTTTTGGGATCATCACACAGCGGGACATCATCGATCGATTCGCCGATGAGATTGACATCGGAAAGATGACAGTTGGAGAGGTGGCAAGCAGGCCTCTTTTTATTGTATCCCCAGGAATGCCCATTCTTCACGCAGCGAAGCTATTTAGAAAAGGAGGAGTCCACCACCTCGCCGTCTTCAACGGACAAGAGATCCTAGGAATCATCTCGTACGGTGATATAGTAAAAAGCTTGCCCAGTCTCATCGAGCAAATCCGTGGCGAATTTGCGTAGGAAATAGCATCGCGCATTGGAACGGAGATGGCGTCAGATGCGGGACTGCGATGCAGTGGAGCTACAAGGCTTCTCGGCATAAACAACCTGCGACACTGAACCAGGGTTGGCGCGCGTTTTATTTCCAAAACTATTAAGTAGATATCGTGCAATCATGTTACGATACAGCTAGACGCTAACATCGATGGAATCTATCGGTTGTATTGATCGGTTGTATTAGGTGATTATAATGGTAGAACAACCTCCCAAAAAACCTGTATTAGAGGACTACGGCATTGATCCAGCTCTTTCAGAGATTCAGAATTTTAAGGCTGAAATCGTGTATGAGCTACACAAAGCCCAAGTGCCATTTCCCATCAAGACGCGCGAGCAATTGATGACCGTGTTTCCAAAGGGAACGTATATGCAGTGCAGGATGAAAGGTGAAAAAATCGAACTGCACGAGCACATCTCTAAGATGAAGGCAAGCGAGTTTCCCATAGCCAGCGCGGGCGACGTCGCGGACAGGCTTGCGTCGTTTTGCACGATGTAGCCAGGCGTCATATCTTTTTTACCGCGACAGCGTATTCTTTATTCAAAAGAGCACGCTTTGGTGCTCTGCTTCACACATATTATTTTTTTTAAACATTCTTATATAATTGGATGCGCATAAAAACATGCACAAAATGCGCATATAGATGGTGCATAGCATGCGTGAAACGACAGTTCCTGAGGAGTGGCAGTTTCAAACAGAGGTTGTTTGCTTCAACTGCAAAGCGAAAGCGCCACAAATCTTGCGAATCAAAGACGGGCGAGCGAGCGTTGTCTGCACCGCGTGCCAAGCTTCGCGCCACTACGTGATACGAAGCGTAATCTACGGAACGGATACACCTCCGATAGCGCCTCTAGGTAGGAGATACGAACCATGGGAATTCGCGAAGACGGTCGTTTGCGGGCATTGCCACGAGCAATCCGCGCAAAGGATTCAGCTGGACGAGTACAAGATGAACGTCGTCTGCAAAGAGTGCGGTTTTACGCGAATCTTCAAGTTTGATCGTCTTGACTTCACGTAATGAGCTTCGCGGGACGTAAGCACTCAATTCCACTGTACGTGTTCCACGCCGGGCAGTGCAATGCGAAGAAATGCACGTCAAAAAAGCTGGCGCGATTTCAGTTGGTCAGTCTTTTTTCCTCACCGCGAGCCCTCTCGAAGCGTGGTGCACTTCTTCTTGACCCGTCGGCCTACTGGCCGCTATGCCCTACGGATCGCGTCAGTGTCCTTGTTGCGGTTGATTGCTCGTGGAACTATTGTGAGGCAGCCTTTGCATCGGTGCACACAGCGATAAGGAAAAGGCTCCCGTATCTCCTGGCAGCGAATCCGGTGAACTATGGTAGACACTCCCGACTTACCACGGTCGAGGCGTTTGCAGCTGCACTTTATATCCTGGGAGACGAGCACCGTGCCCGCGAGCTCTTGAATAAGTTTAAGTGGGGACCGATCTTTCTGTCGTTGAACGCCGCAGCTTTAGACGAATATGCTACCGCTCTCACGGCAGCAGATATGCTCGCGGTTGAACGCGCGTACTCAACAGGCTAAACGCTAGTTTCGTTGTCAGTTTTGTGCTTGTCGACAAACATAAAAGTTAAATGTGGGTAAACGTAAGTTGCTACGACACAAGAGGTAAACCTAATGGCACGTTTTCCAGAAGCTGAACAACGGTTATTGAACATCAAAATCTGCATGCGATGCAATGCCCGCAACCCAATACGGGCAAAGCGGTGCCGGAAATGCGGCTACGAACACTTACGGGTTAAATCTAAAGAACGGAGGGGCTAACAGGTTGATAATCGAACAGCTGCTCGAGGGGGGGATCAGCAGGCACGGGACAATACATCTGACGCTTATCGATCCCGATTCGCAGACGCCGGGAGTAGCAGCGCAGATTGCGGGAAGTGCTGCCGCCGGAGGGACAACTGCGATTCTCGTGGGAGGCTCCGTCGGCGTCGGCGGCCGCGGCCTCGAGCACACTGTGAGTGAAATTAAGACGAGCACGGACGTTCCCGTCATCATCTTTCCATCAGATGTGGGGAGCGTCTGTTCCAAGGCAGACGCGATCTTTTTTCTGTGTCTCTTGAATTCACGTAATGTGGCATATCTTGCGACAAATCAAGCGCTTGGAGCCGTTTTCATAAAGAGCTATGGCATGGAACCCCTCCCGGTAGCGTATATCATCGTTGAACCGGGCGGCACGGTGGGGTGGGTAGGTGACGCCCGATTGATCCCTCGAAACAAGCCTGAGATCGCTGCCGCTTATGCGCTTGCAGGAAAGTACCTAGGGATGCGATGGATCTATCTAGAAGCGGGCTCAGGAGTCTCGGATACCGTACCTCCCAAGATGGTGCAGGCGGTCAAAGCCGCCTTAGAAGACACGAAGCTCATAGTAGGCGGCGGGATTAAAACAGACAAACAAGCAGAACTTCTTGCGAGGTCGGGTGCTGATGTAATTGTAACGGGCACCGCCGTCGAGCAAGACGTTGACATCCAAGAGAGGATAGCCGGCTTCGTGCGCGCAATACAACGCTGATTGGCAGCATACCGTCCACCGCGCGCTGTGCTTATCTTGCCTCCTCTTTTTCCTTACTTTTCTGTTGTTCCACCCACTTCGCGTAGTTACACTGCGGGCAGCCGAGATCCCAGAACCGCTTGCCTGTGTGCACCTTGATGAGTCTCATGTCATGTTGCTTGCACTTTCGGGCGGTAACGCGAAGCTTTCCTGCTTTCGGGAGCGGCAACCCGAACGTGCAGTTTGGATATCCGGTACAACCGATAAACCTTCCTCCTTTTTTTGATCTTCTCACCACTAGGCTCGATTGACATTCAGGACACGTTCCGACCGTTGCATCGGCCCGTAAGCCTTCTCGCAATGATGCGCTGATCTCTTCATATTTCATGTCAAGCGTGCTGAGGACCGTATCGAGGATCTCCCGAGAGCTCATGGTAACAGACTCAATTGAAAGCTCTCCGTCCTGTATCTTCTCCATCTCTTCTTCAAGCAGGCGGGTCATCTCAGGCTTAGTAATCGCTGGGGCATAACGCTCCAACGACTCTGTGACCCGACACGCGATGCCAGTCGGACGCAACGGGCTTACGTCGACGTAGCCACGCTGCGCGAGCTTCTTTATGATTTCATGTCGCGTGCTTTTCGTTCCCAACCCGAGCTCTTCCATCTTTTTGATCAGCTGGCCTTGCCCCCATCGTTGAGGTGGTTGTGTCTCCTTTTCAACCGCCGACTTGTTTGTTATAGAGAGCACCTCTCCCTCGCGGAGATCAGGCAGAAAGCGCTCTGGCGTTTGAGCGTATGGATAGTGGTGGCGCCACCCTTTGTTTAAGAGCATCAGCCCGGTGGATTTGAACATCTCGCCATTAGAATCGAGCACAACCCTCTTCGCGCACCAGCGGGCTGGATCAGAAAGAGTCGCAAAGAACCGCCGCACGATAAGCTCATAGATCTTCCAGCTTAGAGGCTCAAGATCTCCTCGGGTTGCGTGCGACGTCGGATAAATAGGGGGATGGTCAGTCGTTTGCTTTTTGCCTTTGGTGGCGACCAGCCGCTCTTTTTTGAGCAGTTCCTGTGCGTGTCGACCGAAATAGCCATCTCTAAACGCGCTCAAAGCAAGGCGCAGATCTAGTTCGCGTGGGTACACCGTATTGTCGGTGCGCGGGTAGCTTATCCAGCCAGCGGTGTAGAGACGCTCCGCCGTGTCCATTGCGCGGCTCGCTGATATGCCGAGCGCACTTGCTGCGGCTAAAAACTCCGTCGTGTTGAATGGTGACGGCGGCGCGTCAATCCTCTCCCTCTTCGAGAAGCTCGCTACAGTCGCGTTTTCTCCGGTGTTTCGGACGACCGCCGTTGCGCTGTCTTTGTTTTGGAATCGATCTTTTTCGTGTTTCGCTCGGAATTTGCCGCTTGTTGAGCTGACCTCTATATGCACTTCCCAGTACGGTTCGGCTACGAACTGCGCTATGGATCGCTCGCGATCCACGATGAGAGCAAGTGTCGGACTTTGTACTCGGCCAGCGGACAAGAAGTTGGTGCCAAGTCGTTTCGCGGCCGTCGAAATGAAGCGTGTGAGTGCCGCTCCCCAAATAAGATCTATCGCTTGTCGTGCTTCTCCCGAGCGAGCCAGATTGAGGTCCAGTTCCGTTGGAAATCGAAATGCCCGCTTCACCTCCGAAGGAGTCATCGCACTAAATCGAACGCGATCCGTATCAACGTCCTTCACGGACTTGACAATACTGCTCGCTTCTAGACCGATTAGTTCGCCTTCTCGATCAAAATCAGTAGCGATGGTGACCAGCTCTGAGTCTTTCGCTGCTTTTTTTAAACCTGACACAATCGCTTTATGAGTAGGAACCGTGATAATGTCAGCCTTGACAAGCTCGTGGAGATTGATTTTCCAGTCACGGTATGCGTCTGGGAAGTCAAGCTTGACGATGTGGCCTTTGAGGCCGAAGACGAGTGTGCGATCAAACCGATACGCATTGACGCTGCCAATCCGTGAAGCCTCTGCTGTTCCATCGGAGAGTATATCGGCAATTCGCTTAGCAGCGAGGTCTTTTTCAGTGACGATCAAGTGCATTAGAGCTGCTCCCGAATTAAGCGATTAGTGAGACTTGGGTCAGCTCGTCCGCGTGTCTTCTTCATCACCTGACCAACGAGGAAATTGATGGCGCCTTTCTTGCCGCTTTGATAATCTTCGACGGCCTGTGGATTCTCTTCGATTGCTTGCCTGACTGCGCTGTTTATCTGCTCGATAGGGACAGCGTGGAGCGCCTGCTCGTTGATAACCTCGCACGGTGTGCCGCCACGATCGAGCACCGTCCTGATCACCTCGACAGCCGCTTTTTCAGTAACGGTGCCGTTGATCACGTTCGAGATGACATCGACCATGGCGTCAGGGCTAAATGCGTCAAGCTCAAGCCCACGATAATTCAACTCTCCCTGAAGCACATCGACGACCCACGTGGCGGTGATTGATGGGTCAACTCGCGCGGCGACTGTCTCGTAATAATCCGCCAGCGCTTTTGAACCGGTGAGCACTTTTGCAAGATAATCTGAGATGGTATACTGCTGTTTGAAGCGCTGACGTTTCGCGTCGGGGAGTTCCACGTCTGTCTGAAGGAAGCGCCTCGTCAACGGTTCTGGATCAATGGGCAGAAGGTCCGGTTCAGGGAAGTACCGATAATCGTGCTCCTGCTCTTTAGACCGAAGCGAAATCGTGATGCCTCGGGACTCGTCAAAGTGTCTCGTCTCTTGGGCGATACGGATGCCCCGCCGAAGCAGGTTTCTTTGACGACTTATCTCGAAGAGGAGTGCCTTTTCAACACCTTTATACGAGGAAATGTTTTTAACCTCGGCCCTTTGCCCGCCTCCGATTGAAACGTTTGCGTCCACCCTGAGAGATCCTTCAAGATCCCCATCAAAGACATCAAGGTACTCCAAGATGTTTCTAAGCTTGTTCAAGAACCGTCGCGCCTCTTTCGGAGCGCGCATATCGGGCTCGGTGACCACCTCGAGCAACGGGACACCGGATCGGTTGTAGTCGATCAGCGAGTATTGCGCTCTCTCGATGGTGCCTCGATAGCTGAGCTTTCCGGGATCCTCTTCTAAGTGCACCCGCCTAATTCTGATTCTCCGCTCCTGGCCCTCGGTGTCGACCGTCAAATAGCCGTTGATGCCGAGAGGGAAATCATATTGGCTTATCTGGAAGCCTTTGGGCAAATCGGGGTAGAAGTAATTCTTACGGTAGAATTGCGTTCGCTGTACAGTGCAATTCAGCGCTCGAGCCACACGCTCAGCATATACGAGCGCCATCTCGTTGACCACCGGCAAGGTTCCAGGAAGGCCGAGACAAATAGGACACGTATGTGTGTTCGGCTCCGATTCTTGATAACGCGTCGAACACCCACAAAAGAGCTTAGAACGTGTTGTCAGCTGGGCGTGCACTTCAAGACCGATAACAACATCTGCACTTTCTGGGGCCATATTTGAGCGCGTTGAATTGCATCTCCCCCCTTCAGTATGCCCTTCGTCACGATGTGAACGCGTGTGCCGGAGCAATAGCGAATTGCGGGGTGAACGATAGACATCGGCTCCTTAGAAAGGGACCGATCTACAGTAGTTTCAAAGTCTTTTACGATCAAGCTGCAGCTAATAATCCTCTACAATACGTATTATACTTAACTATGAAAGCACTTATCTGATCAAAGCCCTGGTGCGATGCTTTCTATGCTTTCTGTTCTGATAGAAGCTAACTTCGCGTCGGGTGATTAGAAACGCTGAATCAATTAAAAAGCTTTATCTTTAATCGGCAGGTAGTTTTTCGGAGGGATAAACTATGGGCAAACTCAAATGGGTGGTCTTATTGTTGCTCGTGATAGTTCTGCTAGCGGCATCATCAAGCACAGTGGTTAGTGCTCAAAAAACACAAGGGACGGTTACGATCGTATCTCCTCCGAAAAACGGAAGGGTCGGTCCGACTGAATCAGTGAGCGGCAAAGCACAACTCTCCAAGGGATACACGCTTTGGATTATTCCGTATGATGGTATGGCCGGAAAGTATTATCCACAAGGCTCTCCGGTTACGGTGCGAAATGATGCAAGCTGGTCGTACCGTCTTTCAGTTAGTAATGCTATAGGTGCTGGCAAAAAGTTTCAAATACAGGCAATCGTCGCAGACAAGCCCGCTAACAGCGTCCTTAGCAATTATGTCAGAAGAGGGCAGCAAACGGGGACAGCACTGCCTCCAGGTGCGCAAGCCGTGAATGCAATCACTGTGACGCGCGTTGCGACGAATGCAGCGGTTGTGACGCCGTTGCCTCATCCTTTGCCAAGCAAGGTGATAAGCGGCAAGACGACAAGTGCAACGCCACGCACTCTACCTATCACGACGCCAAGCGCTGCGCCCATTTCGACAAATATGGCAACAAGCAGTGTCACGCAAGCCAGCGTTGGCGCGGCTCCGAGCCGAAATCCACTTCCTGGGTTCGAGGGGATATACGCTCTAGGCGCGTTAGCAGCCGTGTTTATACTGTTGCAAACGAGGCGTCGCCGGTAACGCTTAGACTCCGCTCGCACTCACTGCAATCACTCCAGGCGAATCAGAAAGTAGAGGCGTACCATAGTGCGGACGCTGAGTCTTGGGTGCAGCAATTAACGAGTCGTGCGCACCTCCACTGCGCGCCGCATTTATACGCCTTGCACGAATTGCGTGCCAAACGTTTAATAGCGCGGGCTATGCCGTAATATTACGGAGAACTCGTAAGGCGAGAAAGTCCTTCTAGTCTGCAGGTGCGAACTCACACACCTAGAAGCGGCTAGTAGAACCATCGGCTCATAACACATCCACCTGTTTTTTGCTACTAGCATCCTGGTTCGCTTCTTTTTTTTAGGGGGAGCTTGCGACACTACCTGCGCCTGCATCGATTTTCAGGCATAAAGCTACTCTCCCAGCTTTTTCATATCGGCGCGTCACAGGCTTTAAAAAGCAGCATTATCTGATAGCAGACGCTTTTCTTGTGTGCTTGGCTGTGCTGCGGTATTCTTAAATTTCACCTACAAGGCAGTCTATAGCACCCGTCTCAAAGGAAAACATCTAGTAGATAAGCAAAAAAAAGCCAGGCACACACCTGGCTTCCATCTTACCCTCAAACGAACTGCACACGTTCCCTAAAAAAGGCGTGTAAACGCTACAATGTTGTGTTGGGCGTCAATGAAGGGAAGGACTTACCGTCCCTCGCTACCTGTAAATCCCGGTTCGGAAAAGCCCGGTCCGGTAAAGCCCGGTCCGGTAAATACCGTTCGGGTAAAACCCTCTTTCGAATCTTGGTCCTAGTCCCCTAACTACTAAGGCTTGTTGCTGCTGTTGCTGCTGCTTGTTGACGTTGTTGACATTGATGTTGTTCGTGTTCGTGTTCACGTTCGTGTTCATGTTCGTGTTCGTGTTCACGTTCGCGTTAATATTCGCACTCTGAACTGGCGGCAAATAGGTCATCTGCGGCGCTTGGTAGACTGGCGGCGCTACGTAGGTTGGCGCTTTGTAAACTGGCATTTGGTAGACTGGCGCTCGGTAGACTGGTGCTTGGTAAACTGGCATTTGGTAGGTAGGCATTTGGTAGGTTGGTGCGGCTGGTGCTACATACGGAGTGACGGGACACGGACACGCACAGGTAACTGCGCACTTTGCTGGCGCACTCACTACGGCACAACTCGTCGACGTCGGGCAGCTCGTGCACTGCGCTGTTGTCGTCGCCGCACACGCGGTTGACTTCGGATACGCCATGGCCGGACACGTCGCTGCCGGCATAGTAGTAGTCATCGGATACGACGTGGTCGGCATCGTCGTCGTCATCGGATAGGTATAGGGTTGTGCCGAGACGTCGATCGCCGCAAACAACGAAAGAGCTATCAACACACCCAGTAGTGCAATGAATACTTTTCTCATAGTTTCCCTCCTTTCGCTTGTACGTAGACTTTTTCGTCCACAGAAATGGCTACCTCTTCAAGAGGATATTATTTGCCTGAGTATATCGCAGGAATATCGACGTATGGACTGGAAAAACGTGAAGAAACCTAGCAATTATCAAATTATGAGCAGCGCCAAAAAAAACGGCTGCTCAGCTGTCTAGTTGCTTAGAAGCCCAACGTCGGTAAGATCGATTTTGCGCTTATTTTCGTCCTCCTGACACTCGAAACTTGAGCTTTTCGCCTCAGACTTAACGGGGAGACTGCACAACAAAACACACGAGGAAAACAGATTCTACAGTCCTTTGACAGAAAAAGAAGGCTTGAAATAGTAATAGCGTTACACAGTCTTAGGAAAGAGGTGAAACCACATGGACGAGGACAAATGCCAACAATGCGGCACGCCCGCGTCACCAGGCGCCAAGTACTGCGAGAGCTGTGGCGCGCCGCTGAAAGGCGCAGAGCCGTCACCACCGCTCACCGCGCCGTCCGAACCGCCAGAAGGGCAGCGAGAGGGCGCTCCTTCATACGCACCGCCGCCGGGATACCAAGCACCGCCGCCCTACGCACCGGGCGTCGTCTCACCGTATCAGGGCGTCGCGATCCGCTTCGTCGCCATACTTATTGATTACATCATTATAGGGATCATTGCGAGCATACTGACGGCTCCTTTAGTCGCATCAGCCGTTACGACTAATGCCGCGACGGGCACCGTGACTTTTAGAGCAGGCTACGCCTTGGCAGGGATAATAGGCTTCGCTGTTTGGCTTCTCTACTTCACGCTACTCGAGGGCCGCTACGGACAAACTGTCGGAAAGATGGCAGTCAAAATACGAGTGGTCAAAGAAGCAGACGGCTCACCGATCACTTACGAGCAATCGGCTGTACGCAACATTCTCCGTATTATTGACGCGATTATCTTTTATCTCGTTGGAGCGGTCCTCATCTGGTCTTCCGACAGGAAACAGCGTCTCGGGGATCGCATAGGCCATACGATCGTAGTGAAAGCGTAATCCGAGCATTTGATCCTTTTTTTGCAGGGCACGAAACGATGGCCGATGAGATTCAAGCCTCTTTGGATTATCAACCGAACAGCTTGTATGGATGAAGAGGTACTAGGGCCTTGCGACACATCGCACCTGATCGAAAGGCAGCACGAAGAGCAACCTTGCAGCGCGCACATCGCCGAATTCTAAGTGCTGAAAGCCCATCTTAACGATCGCGCAAGAAAGATTAAAAAGGAATGCTCGCGCTATGGTCTAACAAAGGGAGGTGAAAC
>Ga0187766_10002826_pt1 | contig 10192 bp, 12 predicted proteins | sample 0216_QUI02_MP05__4_FD_132971 | JGI IMG/M metagenome (GOLD analysis project Ga0187766, IMG submission 132971) | Tropical peat soil microbial communities from peatlands in Department of Meta, Colombia - 0216_QUI02_MP05_20_MG | ecosystem: Environmental > Terrestrial > Soil > Wetlands > Peat ...
CGGCAGTTGCGGCCGCGGACCCGAGCCCACTACGAGTCGATGCTGGCGCGCCTGATCCTGCCCGAGCTGGGCGACGCCAAGCTAGTCACTCTGACCCCGGCGCGGGTCCGCGAATGGCACGCCGGGCTCGGCGACGCGCACCCGACCCGCAACGCTCACGCCTATGCGCTGCTGCATGCCATTTGCGCGACGGCCGTTCAAGATGAAGTGCTCGACGCGAACCCGTGCAGGATTCGGGCGGCGATGCAGACGAAACGGCGCCGCGACGTCGACGTGCTCACACCCGCACAGGTCGACCGGCTGGCCGCCAAGATGCCACCCCAGTTGCGCGCCAGCGTGATTCTGGCCGCCTGGTGCGGGCTGCGTTGGGGTGAAACCTCGGAGCTGCGCCGCAACGACGTCAGCCGCGATTGCAGCGTGCTACACATCCGCCGCGCCGTCGCCTACCGGGACGGCAAGTTCCATCAGGGCGAACCAAAAACCGGCGCGGGCATTCGCGACGTGGCAGTGCCACCGCATATCCGGCCGGTACTCAAGGCGCATCTGCGCAATCACGTTGCGCCCGCAGCTGATTCGCTACTGTTCGCTGACGACGACGGCACCTACTTGCGCCCCGACCGCTACCGCACCCACTGGGAGAAAGCCCGTAAGGCGATCGGCAAACCGAACTTGAGAGTCCATGACCTTCGTCACGTTGGTGCCGTCTTGGCGGCTCAATCCGGTGCCACCACAGCGGAATTGATGCACCGGCTTGGTCACACCACCCCGGCGATGGCGCTGGTGTATCAGCACGTAGCCGAAGGCCGCGACGCAGAGATAGCGCAGCGGCTGTCCGCCCTGGTGGTGGCGCCGTCACCTCGGGTGATAGTTGCGGGAAAGCCTAACAGCGTTGCGTGACAACGAGATCGACCAGTTGCAGCGCGTGATGGTCGAGCTTGAGCGGCTACGCAACGCCGACGCCAACCTTTACGGCCAGGGGCGCCCTCATTGGGAGGCCAAGCGGCGCCTGGTGATCGTCGCCGCGTGCTGCGATGACCGGGAACCTCTCGTCGAAGTGATGAACACCGACCCGCCGTGTGTTCTCGTGGGCCAGGTCGTCGTTAGCGGTGCGGCGGTAATCAAGTTTGTCGAAGGTGAGCCACGCCGACCGTGGCAGGGGATCGGCCGGGCCAGGGGCAGTGACAGCCAAGGCCCGGTGTGGTTGTCGACCTTTGAGCGGCAGACGCACCCTCAGTTTAGAGGCATGCGGCAGCTGGGTGGGATGGCGCGCGGGGGCGACTGACGGCCGGGCAGAGCGGCCGATATGCCGCTGCCTGGAGAGAGGGTTTCGCCGCCGGGTTCAAGGACGCACTGCGGATCGCGGACCGCGAGTTGCCCGTCGAATGCTGGGGCGTGCTCGACGAGCTGGCCGAGCGGTACGACCTGGCAGATGTCGAGGCCGCCTGATGACCACCGACGACATGGCGGTCTACGCCACCGCCGCGCCGCTGTACTACCAGCAAGGGTGGCGCGGGATCCTGCCTATCCCCGCCGGGAAGAAGGTCGGTGTTCCGGGCGGATTCACCGGCTGCGACGGCACCCCAAGGCAGCCAACGGCGAGATCATCTGCCGCCAACCACCCGCAGAGGTCATGTCGTCGCCGTGGGAATTGCCCTGCTGCCGTCAGGAGCATCGTTCACGTCAATCCAGCTGGGCCGGTTCCCTTCCGGCGCCTGCGTGCGGGGAGGATGGTCGCCCGCGGCCTGCTGCCGCGTTTCTCGTTCGATCTGGCTCGGCACGGCGGCTCGGTGCTTACCAATGTCAGTCGGTCCGCTCAGCGGACCGAAGCATTGACTTCTGCTGCGCCCGGAGTTTTTGCTCGTGAAGCACAGGGCTGCGGGCACACCCATTACCCCTCGCACCTGCGAAATCAACTAAACCCAAACTAAAAAAACCTCGTCCGAACATCACAGTTCTGAAAGGAGAGGTCCTATGTCGGAAGCCAATGGGGGGAACGACCGGTCACCGTCGAGCCCGACAACTGACCTTCCGCGACGAACGGGTGTCGCCGGGTAGCGAGACGACCAAAGCGAAGAAGGGAACGCTTATGAATTCCACGACGGTGGTGGGTGCGGACACCACAGGTCGCACGCTGTGGGTAGACATGGGTTGGGCCGCCTGCGACGAGCGGTTGGTCACGGTCGCCGAGGCCAATACGCACAGAGTCGGTGATGCCACCACCCGGTTGTCCGACGTGCGGTGAGCCGGAGGCAGTCATGACACTCGCCTTGGCCCGTAATTGGCCTGCTGTGCGACGGGAAAACGAATACACGGCCATCCAGGCCGCACTTGTCGATCAACCGGGGACCTGTGGCATCGTCATCATCGGCGACGCAGGCGTAGGGAAGACGACGCTGGCCCGGCTGGTAACGCGGGCCCTGCCCACCCCGGTGCAGTGGGTTGCCGGGACGGAGTCAGCCCGCAGCATCCCGCTGGGAGTGTTCGCCCCGCTTGTCAGCGCGGCGACCTCGCGAGACCCGACCGCTTTTTTGGCCACCGCACGGGAAGCCCTTCTTTCCCGGGGTCCTTCGGTCATCGGTGTCGATGATGCCCACCTGCTGGATCAATTGTCGGCCACCTTGCTGCATCAACTGGCGCTCGACGCGTCGGTGCGCATCGTGGCCACAGTGCGCACGGGCGAGTCGGTGCCCGACGCGATCACCTCGTTGTGGAAAGACGGCTATCTGCAGCGGCTGTATTTGACTCCGTTCAGCAAAGAGCAGTGCGTGAAGCTCATCGAGCAAGCTCTGGGCGGCCGTGTTGAGGGTTTGAGCGCGGATTTGATGTGGGATGCGTCGGGCGGCAACGCGCTGTTTTTGCGGCACCTGGTGGAAGGCGCGCTGGAGGCGGGCACGCTGCGGCAGGTTCGCGGGGTCTGGCAGCTGCGTGGCCGCACGGCGGTCACCTCGGAGCTCGCCTCGCTGCTGGACACTCGGGTCGATCAGCTGCCCGATCCGGTGCTGCACGCGCTTCAGGTGCTGACTTTCTGCGAACCGCTCGACCTTGACACCCTGGCCAAGATCGCCGGCGACGACGCCGTCGAGGAGGCCGAGACTCGCGGGCTGATCCGGGTCACCAAAGAGCACTGCATCAACGTCCGGTTCAACCATCCGCTATTCGGTGAGGTCATTCGCCGGCGGTTGGGGATGGCGGCGTCGCGGCGTCTGCGCGGTGAGCTGGTCCGCGCCCTGAGGGAACGGCCGCCGACCACGCCGGCCGAGCGGATACGGTTGGCCGAGTTGACCATTGACAGTGATCAAGCAGCCGACGTTTCGCTGCTGGTCGCCGCCGCCCGAGATGCGATAGCGCTGACCAACATCACGCTGGGCGAGCGTTTGGCGCGTGCGGCGGTGAGCCGAGGTGGCGGGCTGGCGGCCAGCGAGTTGCTCGCCCGAGCGCTGTTGTGGCAGGGCAATGCCGTGGAAGCCGAAGAGGCGCTGAGCTCGTTTGACCCTGATGAGCTCAGCGAGCTGGAGGTGGTCCGCTGGGGTTTGGCCAGGATCGCGAACCTGCAATGGTCGATGGGCGACGCCGAGGGTGCCGATGAGGTTCTGGAGATGCTACGGGGCAGGGTGCGCAACCCGACACTGCGGGCGCTCGTCGACGGCGTCGCTTCGGCGTCACTGTCATTTGAGAACCAGCTGGCGGGGGCCGTCGGGCTGTCGCAGCGCGTGCTCTCTGACGAGACCGCTGGTGCCGCGGCGGTTGAGTGGGCGGTCTTCGGTGGCGCGTTGGCGCTGGCGTTGATGGGACGGGGGGAGGAGGTTCCGGCGGTGGCCAAGCGCGCGTACGCGATCGAGAGCAGGGTCGACGGCCTGCTGTGGTATCTGACGGCGTACGGCGAAGTTCGTGCGCTGGCGCTGGCCGGTGAGTTCGCCGCCGCGGCGAAGCGGTCCGCTGGATTCGTGGAGATCTCGTCGGCCGGCCAGTATCTGGCGTGGAGTATGGCCAACGTGCTGGTTGGCACCGTCGACCTGGCCCGCGGCCGATTCGCCGACACCGTCGCACGCATGGAGCAGACCGTTGCAGCTTTGACATCCGAATCTGCCGCGTCGTGGAGCTTCCCGGCGCGGCTGCTGCTGGCACAATCGTATTGTGTGCTGGGCCGGGTGGGGCCGGGCGCCAAGATGGTGGCCGAGCTGCGCAGCCGGTACGGCAGGCATGTTGCGGTGTTCGGGCCGCAGTTGCGCATCGCCGAGGCTTGGCTGGCCGCGGCGGAGGGAAACGTTAGCTTCGCAGTAGATTTGGCGCTTGACGCGGCTCGGCGCGCCGAAGAGTCCGGCCAGCGGGCCGTCGAAATGCTGGCTCTGCATGACGCGGTCCGCTTCGGGGACCAGTCCAGTCTGCAGCGTCTGGTCGACATCGCCACCGACGTCGGCGGGCGGCTGGCGGGCGTCATCGCCGCGCACGCCGCGGCACTACGTGACCGCGATGCCGCGGCTATCTTAGCCGCCGCGCACCAATTCGAAGACATTGGCGCACTGTTATCGGCGGCCGATGCCGCCGCGCAGGCGGCGTTCGCATTCCAGGCGTCCGACGACCGGCGGCGCACGGTCGAGGCCGCCGCGATGGCCCATCGCCTCGCTGCTGAATGCGGCGGTATCCGCACGCCCGCGCTGGACACCGCCGCGCACCCGCTGCCCTTGACCATGCGTGAACGCGAGATCGCGAACCTCGTCGCGGCGAGGCTCACCAACAAGGAAATCGCCGACCGGCTGGTGGTGTCGGTACGCACTGTGGAGGGCCATCTCTACCGCGCCTGCACCAAGCTCGACCTCTCCGATCGCGAACAGCTGGCTGCGACCATCCGAAGCGGCCGTAGCGTGGCGCGGTGAAAAAGCGCTGATATGCGGATCTGACATGGAAATGAAGGTGACCACAGGCTGGTGCACACAACATCAAGTGGCAGTGGCACGGCGCTGCTGGTTGGGCGTGATGTGTTGTTGCGGTTAGTGTCTGGTATTCAGGCAGTGTCGGCGAGGGGTTGGATGGTCACCTTGTAGTGTTGCGCGTCACTCAGGATGGCGATGATTGCGTCATTGGGGTTGACGACGATCCGGATGTGGGAACGGCCCCGCTCGGAGTGGTGAGCGGGGCCGTTGTGGGCGTGTGACGGAGTTGTCGTCGCGCTGACGCGGTGGTGGTCGGGTTGATGCGGACTGGGTCCAATCCGCGGCGGTTTCGGCGATGGCGATGCGTGCTGCCTTTTCGTCGATGATCGCGTGATCGGCGGCGAACGCGGCGGTCAGTGCATGCAGGGCCAGGTTGTTGACCGCGCGGGGGTGACCTCGCGAGGCGTTGTGGATCAGCCCGATCGCGTCCTCGGAGAACAGGGTGTCGGCTCGGCCGGAGATTTTGCAGTGATGGCGGATGTAGTCGGCGGTGTCGGCGCCGCTCATCCCGGCGATGTGATAGCGGACTGCGATGCGCTGATCCAGCGCGGCGAGCACGCCCAGCCGCAGCCGCTGACGCAGGCTGGGTTGGCCGACCAGGATGACCGCGAAGGGGGATCCCGAGGTCCATGGCGTGGTTGGTCAACAGCCGGATCGCTTCGAGCTGATGGTTATCCAAAAGGTGGGCTTCGTCGACGACCAGCACGGGGTGGAACGGCGAGCACACAGAGCGCAGTCACAGCGCCGAAAAACCACCCCAGTTCGCCGCAACCGATAACACCCACGAAAGGAATCAACCCATGACCGACACGACTAACACGCTGGACCTCGACGAGACACCGGACCTCGCCGAGCTGCGAGCGCTACGAGCAGAACAGTCGGCCAAGCAGACCGCCGCCGGCGCCCACATCGCCCAGCTCGACAAACTCATCCAGACACGCGTGGTAGCGGCGGCAGCAGGCGAGGTCGAAATCCTCACCCCGGAAACGCCAGACGACGGCGATGGGGAAGCCGACGCGGCGCCGCAATGCTCCTGCTGGGACTGGGCCCGGTTTTGCCGCGTCCACCCGCGCCCGCTCTGCGACTCGCCACACCCCGCCGGTGAGACCTCGTGCAAGCGTTTCGCCGGCCACGACGGCGACCACGCCGCCTACACGTTCCGCCTCAGCGCGCCCGAAACGTAGGCCGCCACACCCGAATACGACGACGGCAGCGAACACCCCGACGACGTGCCGCCGTTCTGACCGATGGCCTAAGACACAGAAAGGCCAAACGATGCCCCAAAGAACCAAATCTCCCGATGGACGCCCAGCATCGGCGCCGGCCGCCGAAGCCGCCAACCAGGGCATCCCGAAAACCGTTGACCCGGCGGCCAAACACCGCCGCGGGAAGCGTGCAGCACCCGTCCCGCACATCCCCGACGCGGCGGCCAAATTCGCGGCGGTACAAGCCGCCGTGGAACGCAGGAAGGACAAACACCGTGGAACGCAAAGAACTGATCGACGCACTTAGCCGGCTCCCCGAAAAAGACGCGCAAAGCGTCATCGCCGAAGCGCGCAAAAACGACCGCCAACAAGCAAAAGAACACGCCGCCGCAGCACTGCGGCAACACTACGGCCCAACCCGATCCACCGACTGCGACGACACCGAGGAGTAAACCCATGCCCGGCACCCGCTTACGTGACGAGCTCACCGAACACCTACGCCGCGTCCAAGCCCTGACCGACGCCGGCATTCCGCCGCCGCGAGCATGGACCGAGCTAGCCGACAGGTTCAGCCGCTACCGCTCGTTGCCCCTCACCGCCGCTGAAAGACTCCCTCAGGCGATAATCCGCCCCGTCAAGACCGACGACATTCGGCTGGCTGCACGCGCACGCCCTAGCCGAAGCCGCCAGCGCCACCATGCCACCCATCCAGGCCCGCGTTGACGGCACGGTGGCCGCCGCCGTCGAACAGAAATTGCGCGAGTTGTATGCCGGCCATGCCGAAACCAACTATCACACCGCGCAAACCCGATTCGACGCCATCGCCGCCGATTTCGTGGCCGCCGCCAACGCGGTCGATGTTGAAGCCGCCGCCGATATGGTCACCGCGCCAGACGACCAACGCACAGCGTGGACGCAGGCCGCCACGCTGGCGTCCCGGCTCGACGCCATACTGCCCACACTGGTTGTCGCCTGCGAACTCGCCGGCACGCACATCGACGACGAAACCGGAAGCCTGCTGGCGATGTGTATCAACACCACCGACCAGGACCGCCGCGCCCTGTGGGCCGCGTGGGAAAGCCAAGACGGGCGTTGTGGACGGTGGGCCGCGCTGGTCAAACTCGCCACCATCCCCGCCGCGGAAAACCTCGCGGATATCGCGCCGTATGACCGGCCGCGAGAAATCGAATACCGGCTAGAACCCGAACCCGGCGCACCACACGGCACCTACCTCACCGTCAGCTACGACCCCGAAAAGCCTGAAAGTCCTGAGAACCGACCACCGGCCGAGCCCGACAGGGCGATGATCCCAGGCGTGCCGCCGCGCCGCCGCATGGTTGCGTGGTAGGCAGGCGGGTTGTCGGCAGGTGGGTAACCGGGCAGGTGGGTAATGGCAGGCGGGTTAACCGGCGCACCATCCACGCCGGCAAATACCACCGACCACCCAAAACGGGCACCATCCAGCAAACAATATGACCATCCCGGTAAAGACGGTGGCCACGGCGGCAAACACGGATGGGTGACCGCCCAAGCCTACAGAGACCATCCAAAACCATCCAACCACCCTAAAATGCCTGGTCAAAGGGGTGTGGGAGAGCGCCCGCGGGCAAAACGAGCCCGCCTCCCAGGCATAGCCAGGTTTCTTCCCCCATACCCAGGTCCACATTTGCCATCCCGGCTAGCAAATACCCGGCTAGGCGGCGCTGGCGGCTTCCCGCAACTGCGTCATTTTTTCGCAGTTGCCACGCCGTTCAGACGTAGCGGGAAAACCCTAGACCGGCCGACCTATCCGGCGCCATCAACGTGTTGTCGGCGCCGGGCTCGGTGAGCGCCATGGGGACGTTGGGGTCTGGCATTCTTAGCGCCGGGTTCGGCGCCCATGGTGTCCCCAGGGTGAACTCGTTGGTGACTGGCGCCGATGCCGCCGAGCTCGCGGCGGGTTTCTTTTTTGCGGCCATCGGCATCCCCTCTCGCTTGGGTGTTGGTAGAAATTTACCGCCGTCAACGCGGTGTCGGGGTTGAGCGCGCCGCTGGGGCCGATCCTTGCCCCTAGGCCGGCGCCCAAAAAGCGGTCAGCGCGGGCAATTTCCCGTTGCAGCGCGGTCCCGATGGCGATCGCGAAGAGAATGAAGCTGAAAACCATTTGAGCAGAAACGATCAAGCGTGCATAAGAGCTAGCCGGATAGATGCGCGGGCCGTCCGGGCACAATGGGACGGCGCTGGCGGTATCTGGCGCGCCGAATCGCGCTCTGACTGGTAACCAGGACCTCAGCCCGGCGCCGGAAAGCGGCATTCGCTGGACAGCGGGCGGACCTTAGGTCTGTACTTGGGTCACATTTTCACGGGGTTACCGGGAATGCGCGGAGGCAGGCATGACAACGGCGGGCGGTCAGGCGGGTCAGGGCATGACACTGGAAGAGCGAGCGCAGGCCGGGCCGGGCGCGGACCTCGTTCTCGAGGGCGGGGGAGTCAAGGGGATCGGCCTGGTCGGGGCCGTCCTGACCCTGCATGACGCGGGCTTTGTCTTTCCCCGGATCGGCGGCACGTCGGCCGGCGCCATTGTGGCCGCCCTTATCGCCGCATATCAGGTCAGGAACGTCCCGCTTACCCAGCTTCAGGAGGATATGGCCGAGCTGGACTACACCCAGTTCATGCAGAAGACCTGGGCCGAGAAGCACGTGGGCCTGATCGGAAACGCCACCGCGCTGGTGAGCCACCAGGGCCTGTACGCCAGTTCCTACGTCCAGGAGTGGCTGACCTCGAAGCTGGAGCCGCTGGGCATCCGCACCTTCGCCGACCTCAAGATCACCGGGGACGACGGCACCGCCCTGGCCCCGTACCAGCGCTACCGGCTGGTCACCCACACCTCGGACCTGACCCGCGGCGCCCTGGTCCGGCTGCCCTGGGACCTGCCCTACTACCTGCTGAGCAGCAAGGATCAGGGTGATCCGGCCCGGCAGATCGCGGTCATCGACAGCTACCCGATCGTGGACGCGGTCCGCGCGTCGATGTCGATCCCGTTCTTCTTCCAGCCCTTCGAGCAGAAGACGGCCCTGGGCGCCTGCACCTGGGTCGACGGCGGGCTGCTGCAGAACTTCCCGGTGACCGTGTTCGACCGGACCGACGGCCGGCCTAACCGGTGGCCGACGTTCGGGATCATGCTCTCGTCGCGGCCGGGGCTGAACACCCCGGACGTGCCGGTGCAGGGCGATCTCCGCGAGGTCGTCTCGATCGCGCACACGGCCATGGGCGAGTGGAACCGCTACTCGCTGGCCGATGAGGGCGTCGGCGCCCGGACGGTGTTCGTGGACACGATGGGCATCGCCAGCACCGATTTCGGGCTGACGACCGACCAGCGCGACAAGCTGTTCGCCAACGGCCAGGCCGCGGCGGGCAAGTTCCTGGCCGCCTGGGCCAAGGCTCACCCGCCGGTCGCGACCGCCACCTGAGATCACCGCCACCGAGATCACCGCCACGCCCGGCCAGGTCACCGCGACCCGGGTCACGGCCACCGTGCCGGCCCCGGCCGCCCCGGCCGCCGAGCTGGCCGCCGGTGCCGCGGGCGAGGTCCAGCCGTGACCGAGCCCGCCCGGCCCACTCCCGCGCCTGCCCCGCGTCCAACGCATCGGCCGGCGCCTCACAGAACCCGATTCCTCGCCGCGCTGCGCACCAGCTCCCCGTCGACGATGGTGTCGTCGGCCGCGATCCACACATCAGGCCCGATGTCGCGGGTCCAGGACAGGATCGTGGTGCCCTCATGGGTGAGGCTGTCCCAGGCGGGTTGGGCGTCGGGTTCGCACCAGGGCGGCGGGGTGGGGCCGATGTCGGGAATGTCGCCGGCGGTCATGATGGTGTTGCCCTCTCGGTTGGAGCCACGCCAGCTAGTTGCGCGTATCTTCCGCGGCAGCGCATTTCCGCAGGTCAGATGGTATGCCCGGCAGGATTCGAACCTGCCGACGGCCAGCGCGCCCGGCTCTTTTCAGGAGACGGACGGGTATCGGCGAGCCTTCGCCGGGCGCGAAATGGCGGCATACGTAGGTGACATGTGTACTAAAA
>Ga0187766_10002828_pt1 | contig 10188 bp, 8 predicted proteins | sample 0216_QUI02_MP05__4_FD_132971 | JGI IMG/M metagenome (GOLD analysis project Ga0187766, IMG submission 132971) | Tropical peat soil microbial communities from peatlands in Department of Meta, Colombia - 0216_QUI02_MP05_20_MG | ecosystem: Environmental > Terrestrial > Soil > Wetlands > Peat ...
AATTTGGATTGATCGTGCCGATTGACGCGGCATAGAGAACGCCCGCGAGTGCCGCCAGGCCGCCCGCGACAAGCCAGGTAATGCGGATCGTTCGACGAGTGTCAATGCCGGTCACCTCGGCGAGCGCGATATTGTCGGCTACGGCGCGCATTTCCTTGCCGATCCTCGTGTAGCGCAGGCCGCTGCCGGTTAGAACAATCGTGACCAAGCCGACTACCATGACAACAAATTGCAGGCTTCCGAGATGCCAGGGGCCGAAGGTGAGCGAACTGGTTGTGTCGAGGCCGACGGTACGGACCTGACTACCTGCGAAGAATTGAACCGTATAGCGCAGCACCATTGTCAAGCCGGTTGCTGCGAGAAAAAGCTGCAGCGTACTGGTTCGCGCACGCCGCATCGGCTCCCAGATCACCCGATCGAGTAGAATGGCCACGAGTGCCGTCGCCACGACTCCAAGCGCGGCCGCCGGCCAGAACGGCACGCCGACAGCCGACACGCCCAATGCCACATAAGTGCCGAAAGTGAGCATGTCGCCGTGGGCGAAATTAACCAAGCGGAGCATGCCATAGACAAGGGTGAGGCCGACGGCGCCGAGAGCAAAATAGCCGGCACTTACGAGGCCATTCAATGTCGCTTGACCGGCTTCAGCGACCCCGTTCGCGGCCATCAGCAAAAATGCCGTCGCGAGGAGGGTTGCCGCCAGCCACAGGACCGGCGGGGTATCCCGCCATCGCCCCGATGTAAACGGCGGGGCGTCGCCGCCCCGCCGCGCCTCGATCCCATTCGGGCTCATGCCCTCATTTCGACGCATCGATCTGTTTCAGTACCACGAGCTTACCCTTCTGATATTCGAAGATGTCGAACAGGCTCACTGTTGGATCGCCATTGTTTGCAAATTCGAAAGCGCCCGCAACGCCGATGTAGTCAATTTTCTGGCCCGCATCCACCGCCTTCAGCGCGTCGGCCAGAGTTGCCAGATTATACTTTTGAGCACCTGCCGTCGTTACCGCCCTGACGTGATCCGTGATGGCGGCCGGATTCGACGACTTCGCGGCCGCGGCAGCGAGAAAGCAGATTGTCGCAGAATCAAAGCTGTTTGCGTCGAGAGAAAAATGCTCAACGCCGCCTGCTTTCTGCCACAGCCCGTCAAAGATCTTATAAGCCTCGGTGCCCCCCGGTGTTCCACCACGCGTGCCACGCATCCCCTCGATGGCCTTGGGCGGAATATTGTCCGGTACAGTCGAGAAAGCCAACGCGTCTGCGACGAACGCCTTCGTCGGATCGAATTTGCCAGTGCGCACAAGGGCAGCCCCGAGCTTGGCGTAGGTATCCGGATAATCGACGATCACATAGGCGTCTGGATCATTCGCAACGACTTGGCCGGCCTCTGAATCGAAAGTCGCCTGAGCAGGGTCGAAAACTATTGGCCCTTGAATCTTGCCGCCCTTGGCCTTCCACGCGGTCGAGAAGTCCTTTGCCAAGCCTTCACCGTATGGCTCGTTGCGATACACGACGGCGACAAGCTTGCCATTGGCGGTGCCGAGCTTGTCGATGGCGGCGTCGACGAGCGCAATGGCCTGCAAGCTGTCGGGGGGTACCGTCCGGAAGATGGTTCCTTCATCGTTGATCGTTCGCAATCGCATGCTGGTGCCGACCGGCCAAATCGTGACGCGTTTCTGGATTGTCACGCCATTTGCGATGGCGATCGACTCCGGCGTGATCGCCGGCCCGATGAGGCAGGACGCCCCTTGGTCGATCAAGCTGCGTGCCGCAGAGAGTGCGGCCTGGGGGTCGCCTTGCACGTCCGCCCCAATATCCTTCGCCTTAATTGGGACGCCCGCCTTGGCGGCCTGCTCGTTGGCGTACTCAACCGCAATCTTCACTGCCTTGTCTTGCGATGGTCCGGTTTCAGACAACGGCCCGGTTATTTCGAGAAGTTTGCCGATTGTGAGATTGACAGGGTCCGCTCGCACTGTGATTGGAGCAACCGACAAAATCGCCGCGAGCGCTGCGCCCGTCAGAGTGATGCGTATCATATTTTGCCTCCCCTCAAGGTTTCGGCCTGAGTATCCTCATGCTTCCATCGCTTGCGCCCTTCACGCGTCGCGGCCCTAGTACTCAAATTGCGGCGTGCGACAATCGCCCCTTTGAAACGATCAGATCACCACCCGCACTTATATCGACATCGGTGAACATCAGCCAGCGATGCAGGCTCGAGCGGTATTGTCCTCCTGATTCGACGTTTTCTCCGATCGTCAGCCGAAGTACCCCGTCCCCGAATCCGTGATAGGGCGGAAATTCCAATCCCGCTACCCTGCGAAGCAGGGGGTTGCAACCGAGGACAAATTCACCCAGGCGGTCCTTGTCCCCGGTTTCCGCCGCCCAGGCTCGATCCAGTTCGGCGACGTCGCCATCGGTGCCGATCCGAGCGATTCGTCCGCCCTCGAAGTAAAAGCGTAGCCCTTGCCCCAACCATCGGTCGATATCGAGGCCATGACCCTGCGTGGGATAGCCGAAGCCGTGGCGAAGTGCGATCACGCCTTCGACAGAATCTCGTATCGGAATCGTGCGAAGCGCGCCGCAGGGCAGCTCCTCTTCGCGGTCGCGTGGCGACGTGGCCGCGGCTGCTTTGGCCTTGGATGCGTCGCCGTCGTTCACGTGAAAGCGCGCACTGGTACGAAAGCGCAGATCGGTACCAGCTGGATTGCGTATCCAAACCTCTCGCTCAGCCATCCTCGAGACGAGACCGCGCATCATTCGGCTGAAGCCGCCATAGTCGAGTTTGAGGATCGCATCTTGGTAGACGAGGTCGAGCGCGAGATTGCTTGCATGATCGGGATCGGGATTCGCTGGATCGTGAAACCAGTGGAAGTGCACGCTGCGGCCTGGCCAATTTTCCAGAATTCGCTCGGTTTGACCAACGACGTGCGTGGCGCGCGGCAAGCGCCAGTCGTTCTGCAGCCACACGAACACATCGGCGATGGCGAAGAGTTCCCGGATTGCCTCGTCTTCAGCACGAGCATCGTCTCGGTTCATCCTCGTGCCGTCGGCGCTGCGCAATTCAGTCAAGTTCGGTGTCCAATGGAGCATGGTCGCCAATTCAATGCCGCCCGCCCGCTGTATTTCCGAACGGATTGCTTCGAGCATGGCGCCGCCACAGTAGGGGTCGGCTGAGATCAGAACCCTCTCGCGATGCTCAAGGCGGAGCACGTCTCGAATGACCTTGCGTGCCATCGCGCCCCAGTCGAGGTGGTGCGTCGGAGTCAAACCTTGGCGTGAAATGGGAAACGGGTCGGTTTGCCGCATGGCCGTTTACCGCAACCCCGGTTTGGAATTCGAACAAACGAACGGCAAAGGCGACACGGTGCGCAATCCCCCTTCGCACAGTGGCTATTCATACCCCGATCGCACTCAGACGACATATATAATACGCCGCGCTCATTGCGCGAGCCTAGCAGAAGACGACGAGCAGGGAAAATTCGATCGACAAAGCATAACCGAGGAGACCGAATGGCGATAATTGCGCATGCGTATTACTAGTCGGGGGCTATTGCCTGACACTTCCTTGGACACGTACCAGTCGACGACGATGGGATATGCCATCATTCGGAGGTGGATTCGTGGACGTTACCAGGGCTCGACGATATGTTTCCTCCAGAGAGCGATGACTAGTCTATGCTCCGGTCCTAGAAATCAGAGTGGCGCCGAGACGTGTTGATTATTCCCATTCGCGACGACAGCGTGCTACGTCGGCTTCCAATCGTGACATACGGCGTCATTTTCACCTGCAGCGCCGTATTCGTCTGGGAACTTGGCTTGAACTCTCGCGCGCTCGCGAGTGCGACTTACAGTCTCGGCATGATTCCTGCGGTCCTGCTCGGTCATGCCGAACTTCCATCCCGACTTGCCATCATTCCTGCCTGGGCGACAGTGTTGACGAGCATGTTCGTTCACGGCGGTTGGCTGCATCTGCTCGGCAATATGCTTTATCTGTGGCTCTTTGGCAGGGGTGTTGAGAGTACGTTAGGGCCCATTCGATTTAGCATTCTCTACCTGATCTCGGGCATGGTCGCGGCAATGACCCAGGCCTTCACGAACCCCGTGGCGGAGGTCCCGATGATTGGGGCAAGCGGAGCCATTGCCGGAACTCTTGGAGCCTATCTCATCCTTCTTCCTCGAGCCAACGTGGTTCTATTCATATGGATCTTCATCTTCGTTCGGCTTGTCAGCGTTCCTGCGATCCTTCTTTTGGCGCTATGGTTTGCGACACAACTCTTGAGTGCCGTGGCAGCTTCGCCCAATGAACCAGGCGTTGCGTTCTGGGCGCATGTTGGAGGTTTTGTTGCCGGCATGGTCCTTGTCCTGCTCCTGCGCGGACAGAACGTCATGGTGTTCCAGGCTGCTCGATCAGCGCCGTTTTCCATATCACCACCGAATAGGGTCAAATGGCGTACCTGGTCCGGATCCGTACCGCCTGCGGGCGATCGCTCGAAAACGCGGCGTGGGCGATGGGGATAATTGGGGAGAGTTGACATGAAAAAGCTCCGGCATCGGGAAGTGCCGCGATTTACGTCGGCTGAATTCGAATATCGCGTAGAGCGCGCCCGCGTCTTGATGACCGAGCTGAAGCTCGACGGTTTGATGGTCACGTCGGAGCCCAATCTCGAATATCTGTCCGGGTTCATGACCCAATTCGCGTGGAGCAGCCCGACGAGACCCTGGTACTTCATCCTGCCGCGCGTCGGTGACGCGATCGGAGTCATACCCGAGGTCGGCGAGACAAATTGGCTCGAGACCTCGTGGTGCAAAAAGCTGCTTACGTGGCCATCACCAGTCTTGAAGAATGAAGGTCTCGATTTGTTGGAGGGAGTGATTCGCGGGATCAAGTCGAAATTCGGCAGCTTCGGGGTCGAGCTCGGGCCGGAGACACGCCTTGGAATGGCCCCGGGCGATCTTTTGCAACTACGCGACGCAATCCGTCCCCTCGAGATGGTCGACTGCGTGCCCGTGATGCGCGAGCTCCGCTTCATCAAGTCCAAGGCGGAAATTGCGCACATCCGGCACATATGTCAAATCGCGAACGATGCTTTCGACAACCTCCCAGCACTCTTGGCGATAGGCGATACCGAGAGGGAGATTTGCCGGAAATTTGCGGCCGATCTCCTGCTGAGGGGCGCTGACAAGGTGCCGTACACGTCGATCGGTACGGGCAAAGGCGGCTATAAAAGCATCGTTATGGGACCAACCAACCGGCGGCTCCAAAAAGGCGACGTCCTCCTGATCGACACCGGGGCGAAGTATGCCGGCTATTACTGCGACTTCGATCGCAACTTCTCGATTGGTGAGCCGTCCGACGATGTCAAGCGCGTGCAAGAGCTTCTTTGGCAAGCGACCGAGGCGGGAATCGAAGCGGCAGTTCCCGGCAACACCTCGGCGGATGTGTTTTATGCCCAAGCGAGAGTTCTGGAGCGAGCCAAAATTGCCGTCGGAAATGTGGGTCGCTTCGGGCACGGCCTCGGCAAAGTCATGACCGAGTTCCCTTCGAATAAACCGATCGATCTTACCGTTCTCCGGCCAGGCATGGTGCTTACGATCGAACCGAGTGCTGCATTCGGCAACGGCAAGATTCTCGTTCACGAGGAAAATCTGGTCGTCACGGAGGGCAATGCACGGCTGCTTACCCGCCGTGCGCCGCGCGAGATGCCGGTCGCCTGTTGATCCTGCATCTCGCGGTCATTGACCTGCGAGACAGTCTGCCCGATAGTATCGATATTGCTAATATATCGGTAAGTATTGGCAAAAGAGGGAGAAATTGCACCCGAGCGAGCAAAGGGAGGACAAGGCCATGCGCTATGGTCGGATCGCGACCGACGTCTCCCGCCGGACATTGCTTCGGCAATCGGCAGCATTCGGCGTCGGCATCGTTGCGGCACCTTTTCTGTTCAAGACGAGATCGTTCGCGGACGCACCAAAGTTCAAGACAGTCAATGAGGGGGTCATCACTGTCGCAATGAACGGCGACATGCCGATGACGAGTATCAAGGACGGTAAGCTCATTGGCAGCGACGGTGAAATGATCGCCGCGATCGCCGAGCGCCTGAATCTCGGCGTCAAACCGTCGCTCATGGAATGGTCGGCGACAATCGAATCCATTAAGACCGGTCGGGCCGACATCATGCTCGGAAACATGGGTTGGACCCCCGCCCGCGCGCAAGTGATGTTGATTACCGATGCGATTTATTACGCCGGTACGTTCGTTGCGATGAAACAGGACAAACCGTTCTCGGCTTCCATCGGCACGGAGGACATGAAAGGCCACAGCATCGGCACCGTAACCGGCTTCACCATCGTGCCAGAGATGAAGAAGATACCGGGCACGACGGAGGTCAAGCTTTACGATACCTCCGATGCATGCATCCGGGACATCACTGCAGGACGACTCGATTTCGCAGTGCTCGATGCGCCGACGGTCGACTACATGATCCTGCAAAACTCAGATTGGGGGCTGAAGCAGATTCCCATCAAACCTAATGCGGATTTCCCGCAGCTCACGAGCAAGCAGCACACGGTCATGGGCATGAACCTGGAGAACACGGACTTATTCGACGCCGTGAATGCCGGGGTGAAATGGCTGTGGAAATCGAAAAAGAATGCGGAGTTTCTTGCAAAATACGGCGTAAAGAATCCGGATTATCTTGTGCCTCCGGAAAAGAACCCGAGAATCGGCGTCGACCGCGATGCGAACGGCGATATCGCCGGGCCGGGAAAGCACATTGCCAAGGATTTCTCGGCTCTGTTCACCTGAAAGATTTAAGTGCAAGGAACCTTTCAGTCCGCTCGCGCGGCCAACCGCGGAGCGCACGAAAACCCCAAATCGGCGAAGGTGCAACGGGCAAATGCTCGTTCACCTTCGCTGAAGGTGTAGACGCGAGCGACGCGATGGACCGTGCCCATGGCCGAGCAGCGTGACGCCGGGCTCGACAGCGCGCCGAACGATAATGGCGGCGCGGCTCGTCGCGCACTCGTCAAGGTTGCCGGGTTGCATAAGCGCTTCGGGACGCTCGAGGTTCTCAAGGGCATAGACCTCGAAGTCAGAGCCGGCGAGAAACTGTCAATCATCGGCCCAAGCGGGTCCGGCAAGACGACACTCCTTCGTTGCATCAACCACCTCGAGAAGCCGAATGAAGGGCACGTCTATATCGATGGCAAGCTCATCGGCGAGAAACTCGTGGACGGACGATACGTGGAAATGAAGGATCGGGAAGTAGCGCGTCTTCGCGCTGGTATTGGCATGGTCTTTCAGCGATTCAATCTTTTTCCACACTTGACGACCTTGCAAAACGTGATGATCGGGCCGGTAAAGGTGCTGGGAATGCCACCTGAGGCGGCGGAGGCGGCGGCGATCGACTTACTCAAGAAGGTCGGGCTCGGCCATAAGCGCGATGCCTACCCGGAGACGTTATCCGGCGGACAGCAGCAACGCGTGGCAATCGCACGGGCGCTCGCGATGCGGCCGAAATTGATGCTGTTCGACGAGGCCACTTCGGCGCTCGACCCTGAATTGATCGGGGAGGTCCTGATCGTCATGAGCCAGCTTGCCGCCGAAGGGATGACGATGATCATCGTGACTCATGAGATGCAGTTTGCCGATGATGTTTCCGACCGCGTGATTTTCATGGACGACGGACAGATTGTCGAGGAAGCGCCCCCTCATGAACTGTTTCGCTCGCCTTCGCATCGACGAACGCAGGCGTTCCTGCGCGCCGTGCTCGAAAAACAGGCTTATCAATAATGGGCAGCGCTTGGGCGAGGACTTTCGAGCAGTTTCCCTATCTTTTCGATGTTCTCGTGACAGGTGCTGGCATGACCGTCATCGTGACCGCCGGTGGATTTGCGGTCGCCGTCGTCTTGGGACTCGTTTTCGCGGTCTTCAGGACGGCGCGTTCGCCGCTCCTGCGCAGTGCTGCAACGCTATATGTCGAGATTTTCCGTGCGGTCCCAGTTCTGACCCAGCTTTTCATCATCTACTTCGGCCTCGCCACAATTGGCATCAAGCTGGCCCCGATCCCGGCCGCAGTCATTGGATTCGGCATCAACGGTGGCGCCTATCTCACCGAAGTGTTCCGGGCCGGCATCGAGGCGATTCATCGTGGCCAGACCGAGGCAGCATACTCGATCGGCATGACTCGACCTATGACCGTGTGGCACATCGTGCTCCCACAAGCGATCCGTGTCGTTTTGCCACCGGTTGCCAATTTTGCAATCGGCCTGCTCAAGGATACGTCGATTGCCTCAGCGGTAGCGGCTCCGGAACTTACATATCGGGCGCACATGCTTGTCGATCAGACATACCTTAGCACGCAAATCTATCTGATGGTCGCTGCCATTTACCTCATGATGAGCTTGCCGCTCTCGCGTCTCGTCAGGCGTCTCGAGCGACGTATGGGTCAAGGACACTTGCGATGAGCCCGGCGCAGCTAGAGGTCGCGACGCATGAATGGATGCCGCAGCTCCTCGTGGCCGCACTTGGAACCTTGGAAATGACGGCACTCGCCTACGTCCTCGGCGCTACCGTCGGGCTCCTAATCGCGCTCGCTGGTCACTCGCCGCGCCGGTTCTTGTCGGCGCCAGCGCGCTTTTATGTCGAAATCGTCCGCGGAACACCGGCACTTACGCAGCTTTTTTTGATCTATTTTGGCCTCGCTTCCGTTGGTATTGCCATCCCCGCTTTCGAGACCGCGGTGCTGGGACTCGGTCTCAACTATGCTGCCTATATGGCCGAGGTCTACCGAGCCGGAATCGAGGCGATCCACCGCGGCCAAAGGGAAGCGGCGCAATCGATCGGCATGACCCATGGTCAAACCATGCGCCACATCGTTCTTCCGCAGGCCGTCCGAGTTATATTGCCGCCAATGGCGAATTACGCCATTTCCTTGTTGAAGGACACATCCGTCGCCTCGCTCATTTCGGCACCCGAGCTGATGTTGCGAGCGCGCGACCTTAGCAGTGAGTATTACATGCCGATGCAGCTTTACCTCATCGCTGGAACCATATACTTCGTCATGGCCTTTCCTTTGTCGCGGGCCGTGCGCCGACTGGAACGGGTTCTCGGCAAGGGGCATGCCGCCGGCGCCGCGTAAGGAGCAGTCGCGGTGATTGCTGAAGCAGACGTCGTTGTGATCGGCTCAGGGTCCTTGGGATCGAGCGTGACATTCCACCTCGTGAAGGCGGGTGTAAAGAACGTCGCACTCATCGACAAACATGAATTCGGCTCTCAAACCTCCCCGCGCGCGGCGGGACTTACCAAGCAGGTTCGGCGGTCCAAAACGATGACCCGCCTCGCAATGCGTTCGGTCAAAAAAATCGTGATGTTCGAGCAGGAGACGGGCGAGCCGCTTGTCTATTATCAACCTGGCAGTCTCACAATCGCTCGCTTGCCCGAACATGAGGACCAGCTTCGAGTTGAGGTCGAGCGTGCCCGCCCCTTCGGGCTCGGCGTCGAATTGGTCTCCCCTAATGAAGCCAAGCGACTCATGCCCTTTCTCGAAACGATGGGCATTCGCGCCGTCACCTATTCGCCGACCGATATCTATCTCGAGCCTTCCCAAATCCCGCTCGGTTATGCCCGCGGCGCCGCTAGGCTCGGTGCGGCAACGCTGCCGAATACGTTGGTGACCGGTTTCGTCGTCAAAAATGACGAGGTACGAGGAGTAATTACCGACAAGGGCGAGATCGCGACGACGGTCGTCATCGACGCTGCGGGCGCCTGGAATCGTCAGGTGGCTGCGATGGCCGGTGCTCGCATACCGATGGTAGCGACGCGTCACCAGCTTTTTATCACCGAGCCGATCGACGGTGTCCGGTCGGACCAGCCGATCACGCGCATCATCGATGCCAACGTCTATGTCCGGCCGGACGAGGGCGGCCTGATGCTCGGCGGCTATGAACAGAACCCCCAGCAATACGACATGGCAAGTCTTCCACCCGGCTTCCAAATCAAGGATTTGCCGCTCGACATAGCCGTGCTTCGGCGCTTGGCGGACAGCGTGCGAGATCAATTTCCGATATTTCGTGATGTCAAGATTCGAAAACATCGCGGTGGGCTTCCGACCATGACGGCTGACGGCGAGCATGTCGTAGGCTCCGTTAGTGGCGTTCGCGGCCTCTATGTGGTTGGTGGATGCTGCA
>Ga0187766_10002829_pt1 | contig 10187 bp, 11 predicted proteins | sample 0216_QUI02_MP05__4_FD_132971 | JGI IMG/M metagenome (GOLD analysis project Ga0187766, IMG submission 132971) | Tropical peat soil microbial communities from peatlands in Department of Meta, Colombia - 0216_QUI02_MP05_20_MG | ecosystem: Environmental > Terrestrial > Soil > Wetlands > Peat ...
AGGCGTCGGCGCCGATGCTCGCGGAGATGTACCGGGCGATGGGCTTCGTCCGGCTCCCGTGACTGCGCTTGAGTCGACCGCGAGCGCACGCCGGCCAGCCGCTTGCAACAGACTGTCACGAAGTCGGGCATGACCCGAACCTGGCTCGTCTCGCTCGGGGTCGCCGCGCTCGTGGCGCTCGGCGCCGCCCTCCACTACGCGCGCTCGTCGCCGACGGCGACGTTCGTCGTCACCGGCGCCGCGCTCGGCGGCCTCGCGTGGCTGATCGGCGCTGCCACCGAGTCGGTCGGCGCACGGTTCGGGCCGGCCGCGACGGGAGCGCTGCAGTCGACGCTTGGCAACCTGCCCGAGCTCTTCATCGTCCTCTTCGCCCTCCGTGCGGGCGAACTGGTCGTCGCGCAGACGTCGATCCTCGGCTCGCTCTTCGCGAACGCCCTGCTCGTGCTCGGCCTCGCCATCGTGGCCGGCTCACATGCCGCCTCCGACGGCATGATGCGGTTCCACCGCCGGCTGCCGAACGACACGGCGACGCTGCTCCTGCTCGCGCTCTTCGCGATCGCGCTCCTCGGCCTCTCGAACAGCCTCGGTGACCGCGCGAGCAGGCACCAGCTCGCGATCTCCGTCGTCGGCGCCGTCTGCCTGCTCACGGTCTTCGCGGTCTGGCTCTGGGGCTACCTCCGCGACGACGACCACCGTGAGGCCGCGCTGGAGGAGCCGGCGCACGCGAGCCTGCCGTTCCAGATCGCGCTCGCGGTGCTCGCCCTCGCCGGTGTCGCAGCCGCGTTCGTCTCCGACTGGTTCGTCGCCGCGCTCGACCCGGCCGTCCGCGCGCTCGGCGTCTCGAAGGCGTTCACGGGGATCGTGATCGTCGGAATCGCGGGCAACGCGGTCGAGAACGTGGTCGGGATCACGCTGGCCAGCAAGGGGAAGGCCGACCTCGCCGTTTCGGTCGTGAAGAACTCGGTCGCACAGATCGCCTGCTTCCTCTTCCCCGCGCTCGTCCTGCTCTCACTCCTCTTCGAGCACCATCTGACGTTCGTGCTGAATCCCGTCTACGTCGGCGCGCTCGCCGTGATGGCGGTCGCGGTCTGGCAGGTGACCGGGGACGGCGAGGCGCTCGCGTACGAGGGGTGGGCGCTCGTCGCGATCTACGTGATCCTCGCGACGGTCACGTTCTACGAGTAGCGCGTTCAGAGGCCGACGAGCTCGCGCAGGTCGCGGACTTCGATCGGCGTGAGCTCCCGCCAGTCGCCCCGCCTCAAGCCTTTCAGGTCGAGCCCCGCGTACCGGCTCCGGTGAAGACGACGAACCGGATGGCCGATTGCCTCGCACATCCGCTTCACCTGGTGCGTCCGACCCTCGTGCAGGACGAGTTCGATCGTCGACGGGGCGAGACGGCGGACGCGCGCCGGCGCGGTCGGGCCGTCGTCGAGCACCACCCCGCTCGAGAGGCACTCGAGCTCGCCCTCCGTGGGAGCTCCCTCGACGACCGCTTCGTAGACCTTCTCGACGCCGTACCGCGGGTGCGCCAGACGGTGTGCGAGCGGGCCGTCGTTCGTGAGGAGCAGCGCACCGGTCGTGTCCATGTCCAGCCGACCGACGGGCGCGAGTCGCGTCGGGTGCCCCACGAGCCCGACCACGGTCGGCCGCCTGTGCGGATCGCTTGCGGTCGTGACGACGCCTTCGGGCTTGTGGAGCAGGAGGTGGACGAGCGCCTGCCGCGCGAGCGGCTCTCCGTCCAGCTCCACGACGTCGTCGGCCCCGACGAAGGTGTTCAGCTCGCCCGGCTGCCCGTTCACGCGTACGCGTCCCGCCTTGATCAGCTCATCGGCGGACCGTCGCGAGGCGACGCCGGTACGGGCCAGGTAGGCGTTGAGTCGCATCGCGTCATTGTCTACAGCTACGCTCCCCGGCCGTGCTCGACGTCACAGAGGCAACGCACCGCCTGGCGGAGCTCGCCGTCGGCTTCGGCGCCAACGTCCAGCCCGGCCAGGTCGTCGCCGTCACGTCCTCGACCGGGAAGGAAGACCTCACCCGCGCCGTCGTCCGCTCCGCGTACGCGCACGGAGCGCGCTACGTCGACGTGGTGATCTTCGACCCGTACGTGAAACGCGAGCGCATCGCGCTCGCGCCGGACGACTCACTCGACTTCGTGCCGCCGTGGCAGATCGACAGGCTCGAGTGGCTGTCGGCGGAGCGAGCCGCGCGGATCACCCTCGACGGCCCGGCCGCCCCCGAGGCGCTCGACGGGCTCGACCCGGGGCGAGCCGGACGCGACCTCTCGCCGTACCTGCCGAACTCCGGCGACGTCGTGAACCGGCGGACGACGAACTGGTGCCTCGTGCCGAGCCCGACGCCGGGCTGGGCGCAGCTCGTCTACCCGGATCTCGCCCCCGAAGCCGCCCTCGAGCAGCTTTGGCAGACGATCGTCCACATCTGTCGACTCGAGACCGACGACCCCGAAGGCGCATGGCTCGCCCGCTTCGACACGCTGATCCGGGTGGCCACGCGCCTGACCGAGCGCCGCTTCGACGCGATCCGCTTCCACGGCGAGGGGACGGATCTCCGGGTCGGCCTCTTCCCCTCGTCGCGCTGGAACGCCGCCGACTTCGAGCGGGTCGACGGGCTCCGCCACTTCCCGAACCTGCCGAGCGAGGAGATGTTCACGACGCCGGATCCGACGAGAGCGGACGGCTACGTCACCACGACGATGCCGAAGGAGCTGTACGGCTCGATCCTCGAGGGCGTCCGGCTCGAGTTCGAGGAGGGCAGGGTCGTCCGCATCGAGGCGGAGCGAGGCGCGGACGCGCTCCGCTCGGTCGTCGCGAAGGACGAGGGCGCGGGCCGGCTGGGTGAGGTCGCGCTCGTCGACGGCGAAGGCCGCATCGGCGCCCTGCAGACCGTGTTCTTCGACACCCTGCTCGACGAGAACGCCGCGAGCCACATCGCGCTCGGCAACGGGTACCGCTTCATGATCGACGACGAGGCGGAACGCGACCGTGCCAACTTCAGCGAGGTGCACGTCGATCTGATGATCGGCAGCCCCGCGCTGCACGTCGACGGCATCACGGCGGCCGGTGAGTCGGTGCCGCTGCTCCGCAACGGCGCCTGGCAGCTCTAGCGCCACCGGCCGGCGCCCGCGGATCGCGGGCGGTCGCCGCGCTATGAGGCGCGGGCCTCGGCGACCGCGTGCAGCCGCTCCCTGATCGCCTCCGTACCGTCGCCGAGATCGTCGAGCCGCGGCAGCGCGGCGAGGCTCTCGAGCCCGAACACGCGCTCGAACAGCGCAGTCACGCGGTAGCGGACCGCGCCCCCGGGCCCGGCCTCCCGGCCGGCCTCGGCGATCAGCCCGCGCTCGACGAGCGACGCCACCGCCGAGTCGGCCGACACCCCGCGGATGCGCGCGATCTCGGGCCTCGAGACCGGGCCGAGGTACGCGACGATCGCAACTGTCTCGAGCGCCGCCTGGGAGAGACCGCGCTCGACCGGCCGCTCGAAGAGGCGCGCGCACGCCTCGGCCGCCTCGCGCGCGGCACGGAGCGCGTAGCCGCCGGCGACGCGCTCGAGCACGATCCCGCTTCGACCGTCCCGGTAGCGCTCGCCGAGGAGCCCGAGGGCGGTCTCGACACGCTCCGGGTCGTCGGCGGCGGCCTCCGCGATCTCCGCGACGGAGAGCGGCGCCGTTGCGACGACGAGCAGGGCCTCGACGACGCGCGCGAGCGCGTCCACCGGGTTGGCGGCGATCAGGCGGAGCGGGCGGCTGTCCACTGCGGGGTCCTTTCCTCGTCGTGGGCTGCGCCGGCCTCGCGAGCGCGAGCGGCCCCGGCTCGGGCGACCCTGATCGGCGCGAACGGTGCAGCCTGGCTGAGCGCGACCTCGCCCGCCTTCCGCAGCTCGAGCAGCGCGAGGAACGCCACGGCCTGCTCGACCCGTGAGAGCGCCGAGACCTCGACGTCGAAGTCGAACAGGCGGCGTCTGGAGAGGAGCGCACGGAAGCGCGCGACGAACTGGGAGACGGGCGGGAAGCGGAGCGCCATGTGTGCCAAGGACACCTTCGGCGGCTCGGCCGCCAACCCTCGCAGCGCCTCGGCCAGCGCCGCCGGCGCCTGCGGCGCGAGCTGGCGCTCGGGCTGCGGCTGCAGCGGCGCCGGCCCGAGCCGGAAGAAGCGATCGCGCTCGCCGGCGAGCCGGTCGACGAGCCAGGCGGCCGCCTCCTTCATCCGCCGGTACTCGGCGAGCCGCCGCGCGAGCTCCTCGGCCGCCTCCTCCGGCTCGAGCTCGGCGAGCTCGGCCGCCTCGTCCGGGAACAAGCCGCGCGCCTTGAGCTCGAGCAACGCCGAGAAGAGCACGAGGAACTCTCCGCACGCGTCGAGGTCGAGCTCGTCCCGAGCCGCCAGCCGCTCGACGAACGAGACGACGATCGCAGCCATATCGATCTCCGCGGGCTCCAGCGCGTCCTTGAGCAGCAGCGTGAGCAGGAGGTCGAACGGGCCCTCGAACGCGTCGAGGTCCAGCTCGAGGTCGCGTACGGTCGACGGCACCGGCCGACCCTAGCGCCCCTGCCGGACGCGCCCCTTCGGCACGGCCATCGTCGGCGGCGGCGGCGGCGCCTTCGCCTTCCGCCGCAGCCGCCCTGGCACGATCCTGATCGGCCGGCGCGGCCCCGCAGGGCGTCCACGCTGCGTCCGTCGGTACCAGACGATCGCCGCCACGAAGCCGATCGCCGCCACCCAGTCGTTCACGCGCAGCCCGGCGATGTGGTGCGCGGGGTCGATCCGAAGCAGCTCGACCCAGAAGCGGCCGAAGCAGTAGAGCACGACGTAGAGCGCGAAGATGCCGGGTGGCCGGATCGGACGTCGTCGCCCGAGCCAGACGAGGAACCCGGCGGCCGCGAGGTCGAAGAGCAGCTCGTAAAGGAAGGTGGGCTGGAACGTCGTGCCCGGCGGATAGAACGCCCCGCCGACGTAGTGGGTGGGATCGATCTTCAGCCCCCAGGGCAGCGTGGTCGGCTTGCCGTACAGCTCCTGGTTCCACCAGTTCCCGAGCCGGCCGATGCCCTGGGCGACGAGCAGCCCGGGCGCCACGCAGTCCATCAGCAGGGGAACGTTCGCCCCCGCCCGCCTCGCCACGGTTGCGCCGACGAGGACGCCCGCGGCGATGCCGCCCCACACGCCGAGCCCACCCCGCCAGATCGCGAACGGCCCCCACCACTCCTTCGGCACCTGGTCCCAGCTCGTGGCCAGGTGGTACAGGCGCGCGCCGACGATGCCGGCTCCGACGCCCCAGACCGCACAGCGGTAGATCAGGTCCCACTCGCCGCCGCGCGCGGCCCAGCGGCGGCCGCTGATGAGGACGCAGGCTCCGATCGCGACGAGCAGCGTCAGGCCGTACATGTGGACCGTCAGCGGCCCCACCACGACGGTGCTGCGGTGCGGCGACGGGATCGACGCGAGGAAGGCCGTCACGGCGAGTCATTCTCGCGGGCGCGCTGGATGCCTGCCGCGCGAGCGCGCCCGAACGGATGCCGGCCGCCCCTGTCGTTGGAGTCGGGGGCGGCCGGCGCAGGCAGGAGGGCGCCTGAGACTTAGAGGAGGATCTGGAGCGCGAGCTCCTGCGAGCAGCCGCGCTCGAGCAGCGCGACGGCGAGGTGCAGGTCGACGTCGTGCGACGCGGCGAGCACGACAGCGGCTTCCATGTCGTAGCCGGCGCGCTCGAGCGCCTCGTGCCGCCACTGCTCGACGAGCTCGAGCTCCGTGTCGACCCTCGTCGTGACATCTGCCGCAGACATCGCCGTCGCTTTCTCGTTGCCAGGTCTCGCCCGCATATTCGGTCGTAACCGCCGTCTGGATCTCCCCTTTTAGGGGATACGCGTGAAGCCTCCGTAAACCTTCTCTGAAGATGCGGGGAATACCTCGTAGCGATCTCGTGAAGGGCCCGTCCTCTACGATCGGACGATGGCCCGCCTGGTCGGGATCAACCACGTCGCGCTCGAAGTCGGCTCGATCGACGAGGCGCTCGCCTTTCTCGAGGATGTGTTCGGACAGCTGACGCTTCGCGGCCGCTCGTCCCGGATGGCGTTCGTCGACATGGGCGACCAGTTCCTCGCGCTCTCCGCCGGTCGCGACGACCGGCCCGACGCACAGCGGCACATCGGCATCGTCGTCGACGACAAGGAGGCCGTCCGCCGAGCCGTCGAGGAGGCCGGCATCGCCTGCTCGCCGCCGCCGGGCCTCGACTTCCGCGATCCGTGGGGAAACCTGCTCCAGATCGTCGACTACCGCGAGATCCAGTTCACCAAGGCGCCGAGCGTGCTCGCGGGCATGGGGCTGGGCGGGCTCGAGAAATCGGAGCGGGCGCTCGCCGAGCTGCGCGAGAAGCGCCTCGCCTGAGCGCTCCCGACCTCGAGGCCGGAATCCGAACTCGACGAGGATGGCTGGGCAATGTGTCCTTTCCTAACTGAAGTATTTATGCTTCCCAAAATGAAGCGGGCTGCCGATCCATATCGCGACCTCGCCGTGATCGACACGAGAGCGCCGCGCTTCAATCAGGCGGTCGTCGGGGTGCTCGCCGCGGTCGCCGTCGCGACTGGATGGTGGTGGCTTCTCGCGGCGCTCGGCGCGCAGCTCGTCATCGGGCTCACTCTTGGCCGGCGGTTCTGCTTGCCGTGCCTCGTCTACTTCGAGCTGATCCAGCCGCAGTTCGGCGAAGGACGGCTTGAAGACTCGCGGCCGCCAAAGTTCGCGAACAAGGTTGGCGCGGTGATCCTCCTGGCAGCCGCAGCCGCTTACGCACTGGGCGTGACCGTCGTCGGTGTCGCTCTCGGAAGCCTTGTGGCCGCGCTCGCGCTCCTCGCAGCCGTGACCGGCTTCTGCACTGGCTGCGAGGCATTCAAGCTGGGCTCGTTCCTGCTTGGCCGGCCGTTTGTCTCGTGCCCGATCCCGGGCGGGTCGTCGCACGTCAACTCTCGATAGCGAGCCGCCCCAGGCCGTTCTGTCCGCCTTGCGATAGACCCGACCACCGACTGAGGTCGCCGTCGTCGCCAAGGGGACTGTCCGACTAACGGTGGCTGCCCTCATGCGGTCGTCGCAATGAGCTGGTCGAAGGCTTCTGATGGTTTCATCCACCTGAGAGTCTGTCGAGGCCGCCCGTTGAGCTCGTCGGCGACCCGGTCGAGGTCGGCCTGGCGGTAGCGAGCGAGGTCGTCTCCCTTGGGAAAGTACTGGCGCAAGAGACCGTTCGTGTTCTCGTTCGTACCGCGTTGCCACGGCCTTGAGGGATCGCAGAAGTACACCTACACGTTGCTGTCGACGGTGAAGCGGGCGTGCTCGGCCATCTCCTTCCCCTGATCCCACGTCAGGCTCCGCCGCAACGAGTCGGGCAGCCGCTGGATGCGCTCGGTCAGCGCGACACGAAGCGACTCGGCGGTCCGGTCCGGGAGGCGGATGAGCATCGTGAAGCGCGTCTGACGCTCGACGAGCGTCGCGATCGCCGACCTGCCTGCCTTGCCGATGATCAGATCGCCCTCCCAGTGGCCGGGGACGGCGCGGTCGTCGACCTCGGGAGGGCGCTCCGCGATCGGCACGATCTCGCGCAGGTTGCCGCCCATCCGGAAGCCGCGCGACCGGCGATGCGAGCGGCCTGAGCGCAGACTGCTCGCGAGCTCCCGTCGCAGCGCTCCGCGCGTTTGCACGTACAGCGACTGGTAGATCGTCTCGTGCGAACCACGCATCTCCGGATCGTCGGGGAAGTCGATGCGAAGCCTCGCAGCGATCTGCTGCGGCGACCAGCGCTCCCGAAGTCGACGCTCCACCTCGCCCCGCAAGCGCGGACAGCGCACGAGCTTCGCCGGCTTCGGACGACGAGCCCGCTCGAGCGCCCGCTCATCCGCACAGGCAGCGCGATACCCGCGCCGGCCGCCGTTGCGGGCCAACTCTTGCGTCACCGTCGAGGTCGAACGCCCCAACCGCCGCGCGATCACGATCGCCGCCTCACCACGACCGACACCGAGCGCGATCTCTTCCCGCTCCGCCAGCGACAGGAACCGTAACGAGCGGCGCCGGTCGTACCTGCGTATCCCACCCGTCCTCGTGATCCAGCGGATCACCGTCCGCGGATCACACCCGACCGCTGCCGCTGCCTCCTCCTGCGTCTCGCCTGCCGCGATCCGACGATCAATCTCGTCTCGCTGCACATCGCTCAACCGCCACGGATGAGCCCGCCGCTTCCGCCCCGCCACCACACCCTCCGATCAGCCGACAACACGACCGACCAGCAGCATCTTTGCGACGACGGATGGAGACCGCCCACCGTTGATCTGACAGACCCCGCCTAGGCAGACGGGCAGATCACTGCGCCACAGCGTAGAGGTGCCACTCTCCGGGGATGCCTTTGAGTTCGTGCTGGCCGCGGTCTTGGAAGGTTATGCCGGAGCCGGCGACGAGGTCTTTGACGGTGCTGGAGACGAGTACCTCTCCCGGTTGTGCGTTTGCGGCCACGCGAGCGCCCGTGTGGACGGCGATGCCCGCGACTTTGCCGTCGATCAGTTCGCATTCGCCGGTGTGCAGGCCAGCTCGAACCTCGAGACCGAGCTCAGGCATCGTCTCGACGATCGCGCGAGCACAGGCGATGGCGCGTGCTGGCCCATCGAAGGAGGCGAAGAAGCCGTCGCCAGCCGTGTCCACCTCTCTACCGCGGAAGCGCCCGAGCTGAGTGCGAACGACCTCGTGATGACGCTCAAGCAGTTCACGCCAGGCGCGGTCTCCGAGCTCCGCCGCCCGGGAGGTCGCCCCGACGATATCGGTGAAGAGGACAGTGGAGAGCACGCGGTCCGGCTCTGCATCTGACTGCTTCCCCTGCGTGACATCGTCAAGGAAGGACTGCAGTGCAGCGAAGAGCGACTCCTGGTCGCCGAGGCCGGGGCCGAAGTCCGCTCCGGGAAGCTCGACGAAGCGCGCTCCCGGGATGTGATCGGCCAGGTAGCGGCCGCTTCGTATGTCCCAGGCTGTCGTCTCCTTACGGTGCATCACAAGGGTCGGAACACGAACCAGGGGGAGCACGTCGCACACGTCGGTGTCGAGGTTTGCCCGAACATAGGCCGCCGCCGCGCCTGGGCTGACCGAGAGCCGCATCAGACGAGCACCGCGCTCTACCTCCTCATCAGTTACCCCAGGATGAAAGTGTCGTATGAAGTCGCGCGCGTAGCTCGCCTCGCCCCACCGCCGTTCCATTTCGTCGGCAAGGAGCTCCGCCTCTACCCTCGTTCGAAGCCATGGCAGCTCGGGGCTCCGGACCCAGCGCGGCGACGAGTTGATCAGCACGAGAGCGGCTGTCCGCTCCTGGTAGGTGGCAGCGAAGAGCACGCACAACGGGCCTGCGTCACCGAGACCGAAGACGACCGCTCGCCTGGAACCCGCCGCGTCCATGACAGCACGGATGTCGTCCATCCGGGCCTCGAGCGTGGGCGCGCCCGAGAACCGGTCGGACATGCCCGTCCCGCGCTGGTTGAACGAGATCAGACGCCCGATCGACCCCAGCCGATTGAAGAACGCCGCGTACCGTGCATCCTCCCATCTGAGCTTGAGATGAGAGATCACATCTGCACAGACAATGTCGAACGGACCCTCGCCGGTTACCTGGTAGGCGACGTTGAAGTCGCCGCTTCGCGCATACCGCGTCTCCGCCTCCATGAGCACAGTCTCCTGCTTCACGCAATTCAGTGCGAACGCCCTGCCTCATGAGGCAGAACCACACATCACCCAAGCACCAAGCAGCAGGCCCGCCCGCCTGCCAGAGCGTGCCCTCGCTCGAGCCGACCCGCTGTAGGTCGTGCCTTAGACGACAGCGGCCTCGCCGAGCAGGGCTTTCGCCTCGGCGAGGAAGTCCGAGTCGGGTTGCACGCGGTGGTCCGGCCCGAGCGCGAGCGTCTTCGGGCCGACCGAGGTCTCGACCGAGACGTACACGGGCGACTCGCCCGGGAACTCCTTCACGAGGCGGGCGAGCTCACCGATGATTCCCGCCCGCGCACGCGTCGCGTCGATGTGGAATCGCACCTCACGCCGCTCGGCGACGGACTCGAACCCGGACACCTCGAGCGCGATCAGCTTCGTCTCGCCCTGTTGCTTGTGGTCGACGCGACCCTTGACGACGAGGATCCGGTCGACGACGCACAGCTCCCGTGCGGCCGCGTA
>Ga0187766_10002830_pt1 | contig 10184 bp, 6 predicted proteins | sample 0216_QUI02_MP05__4_FD_132971 | JGI IMG/M metagenome (GOLD analysis project Ga0187766, IMG submission 132971) | Tropical peat soil microbial communities from peatlands in Department of Meta, Colombia - 0216_QUI02_MP05_20_MG | ecosystem: Environmental > Terrestrial > Soil > Wetlands > Peat ...
AGTAGCTCCGGTCTATCTTGCAAGAACTCCTCAATGGGTCGATTGCCTTTCTGTAGGTTGCAGTTACAGCAGGAGGCTACCCGGTTGCTTTCGCGGTCGCTACCACCTCTGGAGCGTGGCACGACATGATCTAATTCCAGGGGCACTCCGCTCACACCACAATACGCACACGTGTGCTTCCACTTTGACAGGACGTATTGGCGCAGTTCGAAACTCTCCAACGTTCCATGCTGGTAGTCGTCGCCTCGCAACGTTGCGTCCTGCATAAGCGACGTGTCGAATTTGACCATTTCCAGGCTGAGTGCTCTAAGAGGGCACCACTTCCGCAACCTGACCACCCAGGCGAGCACGTTATCTCGGCGGCTGAGCAGTGATGGGGGTAGCCAGCCGTTGGACCTTCTGCGGTTGTTGAACCTGGGCTTGCGGTACCTTGTGTGGCGCGAGCGACGTGAAGAGCGAGCTGCCCTGCGCTTGGAGAGGGCTTCGCGTATCTCTTCGCCACGATGGGTGAGTTCTGCAGCCCATAGCACCTCACCTGTCGTATCGTTGACGACAGCCATTCCGGTTGTCTTACTACCAGGGTCAATCTTAGCCCGGATTTGGGGACATTCGACCACTGGTTTTGTCTCCTTCAAAATGAGCACGAAAGGAAAGTGGCGTAAAACAGCAGCCTTGCCCTGTTTTAAGAGCAAGCGTGCTCTGGCGGGTGTACATGGGTGGAGCGGTCGCCTCTGGGCGTCGACCACCAGGACGCGTGACATAGAACCTCCAAGCGAGTGCCTCGTGATGAGGCAGCGTTGCCAGCGGCTTGAAAAGTCGCCGACAAGTAAAGTTGTCCTCGTCAATGTTATAGAGCGGTTTCAGATGTTTACCGCACTGGTCGTTCCCACCAGACCTGTTTAACGGCAAACCGCAGCGGTCGCGGCTGGACAAGTCACCCCGACGTGCCTATGCATACATTCGCTCCTAACGTAGCTCTTTCGAGCTGAGACTGGTCAGGTAGGGGCTAACCCATCCCCGCGGGGGGCTTGGGTACCTGACGAAGGACTCTCCGTTTCGGGCATCGTTTGCTGACGACTAAAACAAGAAGCGGTCTGCATTTTTGCGTAAACCGCCTCTAAAGATATTGTCGGTTCAAAGTATTCCTATTGCTGTGTAAGATTATAACACGTCTCAACTATAGGATGGGAGGGGAAATGAAGACGACAACTATATAACGGGGGTGGTATCCAGTTCCATTAGATCTTCTTGAACATATCCCGCAGTGAAATTGAGTTCTTCAAGGGCATCAAGTGCTGAGCGGTATTCACTCCAACTGAGGCGGCGGTTCAAGATAGGGTCATTTACTGCTTTCCAGGCTGGGAAATACTGATCCATGAGACTTACGGGGGTGTCAGTACCCAATTCTTCTGCTATCCAACGCAGAACTTCACGTGTGCCGGAAATATCCTCAGGCATAACAAGATGTCGAATGAGAAGGCCGCGTTTAGCTATTCCTTCGTAGTCAAGTTGTAATGGTCCGACCTGCCGATGCATCTCACGAAGCGTGTTTTGATTAGCTTCAACATAGTGAGGCATTTTTGAGGTTCGCAAAGCGTTTTTGTTGTCGGAGTATTTTGCATCGGGAAGATAGATATCGACGACTCCATCCAACAATGCGAGCGTTTCCATATTTTCATAACCAGCACAGTTATACACAATTGGCAGGCACAAGCCTTTCCCGCAAGCAATAACAAGTGCAGCAAGTATCTGCGGAACAAAGTGGGTTGGTGTCACCAGATCAAGATTATGACAACGCTTTTTCTGCAGGTAGAGCATCATATCTGCCAGCCGTTCTGGCCCAACACGGTGTCCCAATCCTCCTTGACTCAATGAGAAATTCTGGCAGTATGTACATCGAGCCTGGCAATAGCCAAAGAAAATAGTACCCGCTCCTCTAGTACCGCTGATGGGTGGTTCCTCGCGTCGATGGATGTTCCACGACGCAACAATAGCCTCAGTACCAGATCGGCAAACTCCAGTTTTTCCGATGAGGCGATTACAACGGCAATTCTGAGGGCAGATCGTACAACTACGCAAGATTTCCCAGGCGGTAGCTGCTCGTTCTGCCAGTTCGCCGGTTTCGTAGAGATTGAGATAACTTGGATACAGCATAAAAATCAATTACTCCGAGAATTCCAACAATCGTCTGGGTGTTTCAATGAACATAGCATCTAACTCTTGCTGAGAAACTCCGGAATGACGCAAACGCGGTACGATGTTTTTAAGCAGATGGTCCCAACCCCAGCCACTATAGCGGTGGAACTGTATTTGTGTGCCATACATTCCTTCAGAAAGCCAAATGATGAGATCTTCGGCGATTTCTTCGGTGCTACGTTCGTGTAACTCAACTGGTATGAGTGGCTGGCGATAATATCCACAGCCTGCACCAATATGTATACTCTGATATACATAATGGCATTGCTAGATGTTTATACTTCTGGTGTAGGCCATTTAAAGCCACGCTGTGAAGGTTTTGGACCTGTTGAATGCGGTTTAGGTGCACTTTGTTTCGCTTTGATTTTGGTAGACTTTTTCCCCCGAGTTGGTTCACCGACTTTGCCTTTGCGAGATTTAGTCTTTCTACTGGTTTCAGCTACGGGTTGAAGATTCGTAGAATGCTTTGATGTTGTTTCCACAACATGTGATGTATCATTATGCTTTACCAATTCATCCGATTCCTGGGCTATTTCTGTCCAGAACTCGGCGCCCCTTTTCTGTGAGCCAGGTGAACCTTTTAGAATTCTGCCGTCAGATAATCGAGTGACTTTACGCTCCTCTGTTCGACGTTTGACTGGATGTGACTGAAAGTTTTGAGCTTGCATTGAATTGTTTGTACCAAACTGTTCGTAGTCACCTTCGAACAACTCATGCTCAGTTCCGTAACGCATGTGTTCATGAGTGTTGTTAGGATAGTTTTTCTCTCGCTTTTCAGATCGGTTTTGCCTGCGTGGATTGGGTGTATACGATCCATTTCGTGAAGGCCGATTATCACGTTCATGATAGGGTTGTTTTCTCATATCGCGGTCATAGCCATGAACCGGACTTTGAGGATGGCTGTAGTTTCTAGAAGATGGCTTGCCTCGATCGAATTCACGCTGTTTTGGCCCTCTGTATTGATCTCGCTCATAGTATTGTGAACGTGGATGAGGATGGCGAGGATATTGAGTATCTCCCTGACGGTGGTCTCCTCGATTGGATTGTTGTGAATTGCCCTGGCGTTCGTACTTGTGATTATTTCGGTCGTCAAAAGTGCGTCTGCCTGATTCATATGTTCTTGAGCGTGTTTGAGAGTTACCACGAGGAGAATTCTCGCCAGGCTGGTAGTTCTCGCGGCGATTCCCATAAGGTTTGCGACCATTACTGCTATTCTGAGCGGAGTATCGATTATTACGTTGGTCAGGTCGCCTGTTTCCGCGTGTCGATTGCGTGTAACTGTCGCTACGCGTTCGATAGTCAGCATGATTTTGGCGTGCTCCATTTTCCCATGCGCGATCTACCATTTCGCGATTGAGTCGAGGGCGTACAGGACGTGAAGGCCGCTCTTCTTCAAACCTGCGTGAGGATGAACCGCGAGAAACTGCTTCAGAATCTTCTCGCTGTTGATTGTTGAAATCTCTGGTCATGTGTCCTTTCCAAATTGGCCTTAGTGGAGGTAACTTGTTACGAGGTGGACGGATTGTCAAGATTCATTGTATGTTTCCCACCGGGCATTCCGCACTCGCACCTGTTTTATTGACGCGCTCATTGTTCCGAATTATCCGTCCGTTGGAATGTGTGTAGTTAGCGTCTTGCAGGTAGTATACCACATTGTGGGTGCTATGACGATAGTCAGTTTCTGTTCTTCTGGTCTCTTTTCAAGGGGTTGGTGTAGGTGTTGGAATGGGAACAGGACCCTCAGATAGAGGAACACCGGTGTAATTCAATTCCTGACTTCCAAACATGGCTATCATTTTTTGCTTGAGCTCATCAGGCAGCAAATATCTTAAGGTGACGCTATAGTATACTCCTTTCTCAAGAAAAACTGCTTGCTGTTCTCCATGGAGAAGAGCTTTAATCTGTTGGAGCTGCTGGGTCGAAAGTAATAATGCTGAGTGAGGCACCGTGTAGGTTAAGCAACCTGTATCGGCGTTTGGGCCAGTCACGTCAGTTGGAATTAAACCACATTCAAAGGTTGAAAGTTGGAACAAGGTGAATTCTTGAAAATTCCAGGTAGAAATGGGTTGAGTGAGATCTGGGGAAAATGTTTGATGCGCGAGTAGTAGCATATCCTGGCTAGTGTATGGATGGGTATTTCCAACTAGTGACTCATTAATGCTGGTAAGAGCGTTTCCCAGACGCTGGTATTCGCTTCTATCCTGCGCGCTTTCTGGCATATTTCCAAAGGGTCCGTAGAGATAGGTGTACACTTTGTTGTTGAGCATTAATTGTAAAAGCGTTGCGTTCTGGTCTGGGACATCATAAAATTGTTGCTTGCTTAACTTGAGCAAGCCATATGTAATTACCAGTGTATTCAGCAATTGTTGTAAAGCCTGAGGTTGAAGCTGTCCTTGTTTCATCTGCAATCCTGGTCCTAGAATGTAGTTTCCATCACCGTATATGCTTATTTCTGGACTCATCTCAAATGTGCCTTGTTTGCCTCCTCCATAGAATGTGCGCAGGAGAACATCCTGTGAGCGTGTGCTGTAAGTGACGGTGCTGCCACTGCTCACTGAGAGTGTTTGTTTGGAACTATTCGATGTTGACGTGTTTGGGCCACTATCACACGCGGTGAATAGCAAGATGATGAAGATGAGAGATAGGAGCAGGAAGCGATGGCGCAATCTATCGCTTCGAGTCGACGGTCTGATTCCGACAGAAGGCACATGGTGTGTGTCAGGCTGGATTTGTTCCCGAAGACTATACCGTGATTTCATCGAATGCCTCCCAAATGGGATGTCGAGGATGTGATCATCATTCATTGCTCGATCATTGAGCGGCGTAGTTCGATGATTTGATCTCGTAATTGGGCAGCTTGCTCGAACTCTAACTGTTTGGCGGCTTCACGCATTTGGAATTCCAGGTCCTTAATCAGACGTAGCGCTTCATCTTTTGGAATACCAGCAAGAGCTACAGCGGTGGATTGAGTATTTAGGGCTTCTGCATTCGCCCCACTCATAGCTTTAATGCGTTCTGAAAGTGTTTTCACATCTTTCTTGATACCACGAGGTGTTATATGATTTGATTGATTAAAAGCGGTTTGAGCCTTGCGACGTCGATTTGTTTCGTCAATTGCCTGTTGCATTGACTTCGTGGTAGCATCGGCGTACATAATGACGCTACCGTCCACATGCCGAGCTGCCCTTCCAATTGTCTGAATGAGCGAACCTGTTGAACGTAAAAAGCCTTCTTTATCTGCATCGAGTATTGCAACAAGGGATACTTCTGGTAGATCAAGCCCCTCACGCAACAGGTTAATGCCAACGACAACATCGTATACTCCCAACCGTAAATCACGTAGGATTTCTACACGCTCGATGGTATCGATCTCTGAGTGAAGATAATGAACTTTCATGCTGAGTTCTTGCATGTAGTCTGCCAAATCTTCTGCCATCTTTTTGGTCAGGGTTGTGACCAGTACACGCTGTCCCTTTTCAACACGTTTGTGGATTTCTGAAAGTAGATCATCGATCTGTCCTTTTGTAGGTCGCACGCTGATTTGTGGATCAAGCAAACCAGTTGGACGAATAATCTGTTCGACTACGGCCTGACTGTGTTCATATTCATAGGGACCAGGCGTAGCTGAAACAAATAGTGCCTGGTTAATTTCTCGTTCGAACTCAGCAAATTTGAGTGGTCGATTATCAAGCGCAGATGGAAGACGGAATCCATAATCGACCAGCACCTGCTTGCGGGAGCGATCACCTGCATACATTCCACGTACTTGTGGGAGTGCAACGTGTGATTCATCGACGACCAGGAGATAATCTTCCGGAAGATAATCCATGAGTGTCCAGGGTTGAACCCCCGCTTCTCGTCCAGCTAAGTGGCGGGAGTAGTTCTCGACACCTGAACAGAAGCCGGTTTCCCGGAGCATTTCGATATCAAAGTTTGTGCGCTGTTTCAATCGTGCTGCTTCAAGCAGTTTGCCCTGATCTTCCAATTCTTGCAAACGCATTTGTAGCTCGTCTTCAATTAACTCGATGGCATGGTTCAGTCGTTGTTGTGTTGTCACCCAGTGCTTAGCCGGATAGATATGCAGGCTCATTCGTTTCCCCAGCACTTCTCCTGTGAGTGGATCTATCTCTGTCATTCGCTCGATCTCATCTCCAAAGAACTCGATGCGTACAGCAACATCTTCGTATGCTGGAAATATCTCCAATACATCACCACGAACACGGAATCGCCCACGTATGAAGTTGGTATCGTTACGCTCGTACTGAATTTCGGTGAGATGACGCAGGATTCTATCTCTGCGCCGCTCTTCACCTACCTTAAGTGTAAGAACGACCTCTTCATATTCTTCTGGGCTTCCCAGGCCGTAAATGCAGGATACAGAAGCGACGATGAGCACATCACGCCGCTCTATCAAACTTCGTGTGGCAGATAGCCGGAGTTTCTCGATCTCTTCGTTAAGCATACTTTCTTTTTCGACATATGTGTCGGTGCGTGGAATGTAGGCTTCTGGTTGATAATAGTCATAATAAGAGACGAAGTATTCGACGGCATTATTTGGAAAGAATTCCTTGTATTCGCTATAGAGTTGGGCAGCCAATGTTTTGTTTGGGGCAAGCACGAGCGTCGGTTTTTGTACTTGTTCTACAATTTTGGCAACAGTATATGTTTTCCCGCTTCCCGTTACACCTAGAAGTGTTTGATAGTTATAGCCTTTTTTGATGCCTTCAACCAATTTCTCAATGGCTTCCGGCTGGTCTCCTGTAGGCTGAAACGGCGCTTCTACCTTAAAATCTGGCATGATGTGAGCTTCCTCGTGGATGAGTAGAATATTCTTTCCAGTAGCTTTCTTATTATACCACTTATGTCACGCTTCGATTAGAAGCGTGACATTGTTGTGTTTGGCATAGAGGGCATAATGGCGTAGAATTTGAACTGGGGTCTAGGGTAAATGCTCTGTATGAAGAAATGCGTCATTCAGAAGATGCTCTGAGGAGTAGGAGTTGGATACTATTTCAAACGAGATATATAGCCAAAAAATCAATTCGGATGTATTAGCATCTGCGACGCAGGCAATCATTCGTCTAGCTCAATTTGAAGCTATGAAAATGAATGCGCCAGAAATATATCCAGAGCATCTTTTTCTTGGCGCATTAAGACTTGAAGATGCTGAAGTAATCCAAGTGTTGAAATATATCGGGTTTGATAGGCAGAAGATCCGGTCACAGGTGATCGAGATATTCGGTGATCTTGATTATGAAGACTCAGAGCATTCTCTCGCTTTGTCAGGTGAAGCTCTTACCTGCTTTGAATGGGCTCTATCATTTGCGACTCAAATGAACTCTTCATTGGTTTTTCCAAAACATCTGGTATTGGGTGTACTACGTCATCCACGTATTCAACCTTTGCTCCCTCTTTTGCTACCTTCGCAAGATCGAGGAGTCTTGCCAGTGCCCCTGATGGAAGTGGAGGGTCATACATATACGAGTTATATAGATCAACTCGTACATTCTCGAGTCAGAGGGCAAAGTGTTATCAAGACCAATCATAGCCCTTTAAAAAGAGTGTTAAGCCGATTTGAACGTCCTTCTACTACTTTTGAGGATATTCAGGGGTTGGATAGAGCTAAAGATGAATTACGAAAAGTAGTTGATTTTCTAAGGAACCCACAGTATTTTCAGCAATCGAACATATCACATCTCTATGGAGCACTTTTGATTGGTCATCCATGCACTGATAGAACATTATTAGTTAAAGCAATTGCTTGTGAATCGGTCGTACCATTCATCTGTTTATCGCTTTCTGCATTAGTTGAGTTGCTTAACGATCTTCGTTTGGATGCTGTCTCTCTGGATGATATTGACTTTCTGAGCGATGAATATGAAATTTTCACCAAGCACGAGCCTTCTCAGCGAGGTTGTGAACTGGTAGCACACATTTTTGGCAAGGCAAAAGAGTTATCGCCCTGTGTGCTCTTTTTTGACAATCTTGATGCAATAGACCTACTTTCAACAGGCCAGGAACGCGAACAATTACTAAGACAATTTGTGATTGAGATGGATGGACTTGACAATCATCCACCCATGGCTGTCATAGCTTCAACGAAACTTGATCATTATATTGATCAGGCATTGGTTCATCCCGGACGCCTTGATCACCAGGTCGTGATGAGCAGCAGTATTATGGAACATCCTGTGGCGCAAACGAAACTTTGCATTTCATGCAAATACGAGGTTCTTGCTACATGGAAATATTGCGTCTATTGTGGAGCGCTCATAGCTCAGACGTGCCCGCAATGTGGTACTCTTTTTGTGCAGTTAGAAGGGGCTCGATTCTGCTCTGAATGCGGTACTTCACAAGGAATAACTCGCAGCATTTAAGATCACTTGCTTACTACGATATCAGCTTGTATTGGACTAAATTCTCCAGAAGACCAACAAAGTGTAAAAGCAAGAAGTGATCCGTTCCATACTTATTACGCTCACTTATGCTAAAATGGATGATGAATACTTATTTTTAACTCACCTGAAAGGAAGCTGACCCTCTTATGGCCCAGGTTCCCCCTCGTTATTGCCCTCAATGCGGAGCGCCTCTCGTCACAAGTACCGATGTTTGTGCTACATGTGGATCACCTTTAGAAGCTATACTCTCAAGAGAAAAGCGCAATACAGCAGAACAAATTTCCCCTTCTCCAGAACTTTTGCCAGAAGTTGATCACGAAGCAGCACTTCATCATCTTGAGCAGCAACCAGACAACCAGTTGGATAAAGTGCCAACTGAACAATTAGGCCAGCAAAGCAACTCTGCTTCGGGCACGCAGTCAGTCGAAGCAAAGAAAGAGCCAACTTTATTCAGTCCGTATACCCCCCAGAGGAGTAGAAAATTCGGAAGAAGAGAGATTATAGTACTGCTATTGATTGTACTCTTTGTGCTGGGAGCCATTGTCTATGCATTTGCAGGCATTTTAGGACTACCTCTACCGGGATTTGCTGTCATACAATCACCGATTACAACCACTTCGATCAATGCCTCAGTTCCCTATGCTGGTGCACAAATTACCGTAATGACTGCTCAGCAAGCACAAAATTTCATCAATGATCCCAATTCGAACTCCAATGGGATGGTCCGTATAAATCTCAAAGAACAGAATCCGTCAAATGTTAAGGTTGCCTGGAGTTATGCTTCGATTGCGCGTCTCGTAATGCCTAATAAGGCTCTGATAAGCCCAATCTATGAAAACGCAGTAGTGAAGATTGCGCCTGGCACATCGCAGAAGAGCCTTGTCGATTTTGCAGTACCAACAAACATAGCTGTCAAGCAACTTACACTTGTAATAGGAGCACCAAATGAGGCTCAAATGCATATACCGCTTGTGCAAAATGCAAATGTAAGCAAATATCAACCCGTTACAACTCAATTAAATGGGCAAATGTTGTATTTTGGTTTGAATTGGACACTTGCCAGCGCTACTTCGAGTTTGAGTATACCAGGCCAGCAAGCTGCTAAGGGTATGCGTTACGCAACGTTACTGCTCAAAGTTGATAATACTCTCTCGCAAATAGCTATCACCGGTTCACCTTATGAGTATATGCGATTACAATATGGGAACACTACTCTTGTCCCTGTGTTTTCAACGATTCCTGTAGCTTTTCAGGTAGGTGCAGTCGGGGTTACTGGTAGCGTAATCTTTCAAGTACCTCAACAGGTATCATCGTTTACATTGGTCTTTATACCGCAAAAAGGCGATAACGGTGATCAAAGCTCAACAGGTTTCCATTTGCCATAACAACTACGGATGAACTCATCATGCTAGATAGTCCATTTTATAGACTTTCCCCGTTATTCCACAAGGAGGCACTTCGTTTACAGTGTTGATGCTAGCACAGCAAACGAGTCCACCAATTCATGCGGCTTCGGTGACATTTCAAATACAGTAAAAAGTAAGTAGGAGGCATATGAGAGGTACATTGCTCCTACTTTGTGGTGTTTGA
>Ga0187766_10002833_pt1 | contig 10182 bp, 8 predicted proteins | sample 0216_QUI02_MP05__4_FD_132971 | JGI IMG/M metagenome (GOLD analysis project Ga0187766, IMG submission 132971) | Tropical peat soil microbial communities from peatlands in Department of Meta, Colombia - 0216_QUI02_MP05_20_MG | ecosystem: Environmental > Terrestrial > Soil > Wetlands > Peat ...
AGACGCGCAGGCCGGTCTCGATCGGCGGCGCGGGCATCGCCTGATCGCGGCGGCCCATCCAAGTCCTCGGGTCTGGCGCGGTGAGTCGCGCTTGAATCTCTGGGTCGGTGAGGTGGGTGATGAGCGCTCGGTCATGGCGCTTGGGTGGGATCGCGAGCACGCGCGCGATCAGCTCGGCGTGGCGCAGGCTGGCGAACTTGTGGAGCGAACGGATCGCGGCGAGTCTGGTGTTTGGTGTCCCGGTCGAGTTCTCTCGCTCCTCTCGAGATGTTCGAGGAATTCTCCGATGAGCTCGGCATCGAGCTGGCCGAGGTCGAGGTCTTGCGGGTCCACATCGAGCCTATGTTGGGTACCAAGCGGCTGTCGACTATCCGGCGCAGCCACGTCCGGGCGCTTGTCGACGACCTGGCTTCAGAGTTGTGCGGCAGTCGGATCCGCTCGATCGTGAACGGGCTGCGCTCGCTGTACAGGTGGGCTCAGGACCGCGAGTTGGCACCGCACGACCCAGCGGCGCTCGTCAGATTGCCGGCCATGGGCGCGACGCCCATCGAGCGCGTCGTGTCCCCGTCCGAGTTCGCACGGCTTCTCGCTGCGCTTGAGCCCGAGGACGCCCTGCCATATGCGCTGGCCGGTTACGCCATGGGGACGTCGAGCTCAGATCCTGCCGACACATCGATCAGCCACGCCGTCGCGGCCGGGGCAACCGACGCCTGGGTCCTTGTCGCCGACGACAACCCCGACCTCCGCGACTACCTGCTGCGTCTGCTCAGACCAAGCTGGACCATCATCGCGGCCAACGACGGGCTGCAGGCGCTCGAGTTGGCCCGGAGACATCGACCCGACCTCCAGCTGGCGCTGCGCAGGCGAGGAAGACGCGATCGAGGGGCTGCTTGCCGGCGCCAACGACTGCATCGTCAAGCCGTTCTCCGCCCGCGAACTGATCGCCCGCGTCGCAGCGCAGCTCGAGCTCTCGCGACAATTGGCGCAGTCCAGAGCACCATAGGCGGTCCTGCTCACACCCCGACTGGACCCGTGCCGGTCGGGTTCACCGCGGCTTCGGCGCGAGTCGTGCGAACGCTGCGGCCAGCGTGCTGATCTGCCGTTGGGTCAGCCGGTCGAAGAACAGGCGCTGGAGGTCGGCCAGGTGCGCCGCCTGGGCCTCGCGGGCCAGCCGCAGCCCGGCGCGGGTGAGCTGCACGTTGCTGGCGCGGCTGTCCTCCGGGCAGCGCTCTCGGGCCAGGAGCCCGCGCTGCTCGAGGCTGTCGATCACCCGGGAGGTGCGGCTGAGACTGAGGCCGGTCTGCTCGGCCAGCCGTGCGATTCGCATCCGCTGCTCCTCGGCGTCAGCCAGGCGCCCGAGCAGTTCCAGCGCGCTGAGCGCGAGCCCGTAGCGGTCCTGCTGCGCCGCCTCGAGCTCACGCATCAGCCGCCGGTGCACGCGCAACAAGCCGGTCCATGCCTCGGCGTCTTTGTCGTGAAGGCGCGCCAGCCCGCCCGGCCCGATGACGTACGCGCATCCCTCCGACATCGGTGGGGCGGTGCCGGCCCCGCTCATCGCCACCCAAGGGCCGGGGCGCGCTCGGCCAGCCAGTCCGCCACCAGCTCCAGATCCGCGCCGCCCGTGGCGTGCAAGAGCAGGAGCGCCCCCGCGCCGCTCCCGCGCACCAGCACGTGCTCGAAGCCGAGCCGCGTCGTCGATCCGGCGCTCATCGTGATACCTCCGCGGCCGCGGAGGTGGCCGTGCGGGCGGCCCAATCCGCGCGCGGATCGGGCAGCGGCGTCAGCCGCGCCTCGACCTGCTCGCGCCGGGACTCCAGCCACGGCGGCAGGATGATCCGCTTACCCAGGTCCTCGACCGGACCGTCCACCGTGAACCCGGGCTCCTCGGTGGCCAGCTCGAACAGCACCCCGCCCGGCTCGCGGAAGTACAGCGAGTGGAAGTAGTGGCGGTCGATGATCCCGCTGTTCGGCACCCCAGCCTCACCCAACCGCGCAAGCCACTCACCCTGCTCGGCATCGCTGGTGTACCAGGCCACGTGATGCACGGTGCCGGCGCTCTGCCGACCCCGCTCGACCGGCGGGCGGTCCAGCGCGATCCAGCCACCACGCTTGCCGCCCCGCAACTCCCACCGGTCACCCGCCTGAGCCTCAGCGCCCATCAGCCGCCCCAACAGCGCCGCCGACCCGTCACGGTCATGGCTGTAGGCGCGCACACCCTCAAAGCCGACCAGCGCGAACTCGGGCGGCACCTCGGGATGCTCGGCGATCAGCGGCCGATCACCGCTCTGATCCACCACCAGCTCGTGGCCGAGCCCTTCGAAATCCGCGAACCGCACCGCGCCATCGACCTGCTCGGTCCCATCGCCCTCGCTCGCCAGCCGCTCAGCCCAGAAGTCCAGCGCCTCGGGCGAGGCGACCCGCCACACGATCCGGTGCACCATCCCCGCGCCCGCCCGGCCCGGCTTGGCGTACGGATACTCAAAGAACGTCAAATCCGCACCCGGCCGCGCCAGCTCATCGCCATAGAACAGGTGATAGACCGACGGATCGTCCTGGTTGACCGTCTTAGCCGTCAACCGCAACCCCAGCACCCGCGTATAGAAGTCCAGGTTACGCGGCGCGTCACCGGTTATCGCCGTCACGTGATGAATCCCATCCAGCCGCATGTCAAACCTCCAACACCTCTAATCTGATTGCCCAGGCAAGCTTGCTAGCGCAAGTATACCAGAAGCACTTGAGCTGTCAACTACTCTCGGATCGCCGGCTGACCCATCTCCCCCACCCGGCCACCAGCTTCACGAAAGGCCGGAACGACCTCTCCTTCTGCCCGCAGCCGGCCCGAGAGTCGCCCCTCGCGACTGATTCGGGCTCGGTGCTCGAGGACGTTAGTTTGTCCTCCTCAGCGTTGAGGGTGAGTGGTCGTCCTCGGTTGATGGGAACAGCGGGTTCCGGATTGCCCTTGCCGGTCGTGGATGCACTTACGCGCGTGAGCGGTCGCTTAGGGCCGGCGCACGGTCGGTTGGCGTGGCATGCGTGAGGAGGACCGGTATGCATTGGGGCTTGGTGAGGTTGTGGTGAGGTCGTCTCACACGGGGATGGAAGCGCCAAGGCTCCCGGCTGCGCTCGGGAACTCGTTCCGGTCGGTGGATGAATGCGCGGGACTCCTCGAGCGGGAGGGCGAGCTCGAACGGATCGCTGCCGCGCTTGGAGATGCGGTCGATGGCGTCGGAAGCGTGCTGCTGGTGGAGGGGCCGGCGGGGATCGGCAAGACGACGCTGGGACTGGCGGCTGCGGATGAGGCGCGCTCGCGGAAGATGCGTGTGTTGCGGGCAGCCGGCCGCGAGCTGGAGCGGGATTTCCCTTATGGGGTGGTCCGGCAACTGCTCGACCCGGTGTTGCGCGCGGCGTCGCCCGCCGATCGTGAACGTCTGCTCGAGGGGGCGGGAGCGGCGAGCGCCGCGTTGGCGCTGGTGCCGGTCGACACAGCACCGTCGGAGTTCGCCGTCCTGCACGGCTTGTATTGGCTGGTCGCGAACCTGAGCGATGAGCAGCCGACGCTGATGGTCGTCGACGATGCGCAGTGGTCGGATGTGGCGTCGTTGCGGTTCCTTTCGTTTCTCGGGCCACGGCTCGTCGACCTGCCGGTCCTGTTGTTCCTTTGCGCCCGGGCGGACGAGTGGAAGCCTGGGACGCTGTTCGCGGGAACGTCGTCGGACGTGGCGAGCCGACCGTTGGTGCCGTCGCCGCTGACCCGCGAAGCCTGTGCCCTGTTGGTGCGCGCACGGCTGGATGGCTCGGTCGACGACGCTTTGTGCGCGGCGTGTCACACCGCGACTGGCGGCAATCCGTTCCTGTTGCGGGCGATGCTCGATGAGCTGGCCGACGATCGTGGCGGCACGGATACGGCGAGCGCCGGGCGCGTGCTCGCGATGGGTCCGCGGGTGGTGACGCGCGCGATCGTCACGCGTCTGGACCGCCTGTCGGGGAATGCGCGGCCGCTCGCTGCAGCGCTGGCGGTGCTTGGGGACGGGGCTTCGGTCGAGGAGGTTGGCGCGTTGGCGGGGTTGTCGGCCGGTGAGGTGCGGCGAGCGGCGGGGGAGCTGGCGCGGGTATCGATCGTGACCGCGGAGGAGGGGTTGCGGTTCGCGCACCCGATCGTGCGCAATGCCGTGTACGCGGATCTTTCGCCCGAGGAGCACGATCGGCTGCACCGGGGTGCGGCGCGTGTGCTCCAGGCTGCGGGAGCGGCGGCCGAGCGGGTCGCGGCGCAGCTGCTGGTCGTTGATCCCGCGGGCGATGGGCGTGTCTGCACGACCCTGCGCCGAGCTGCCGAGATCGCGCGAGTGTCCGGCGCGAGCCACTCGGCGGTGGCTTATCTGCGACGGGCACTGGCCGAGCCTTGCCCTGAGGATGAGCGGGCCGAGCTGCTGGTCGAGCTCGGCGAGGCTGAATACCTGGTGGACGGCCAAGCGGCGCTGGCGCATCTGGAGGAGGCGCTCGAGCTCACCGCCGATCCGCGCCGCTACGCCCAGATCGCGACTCGGCTCGGCTGGCTCCTGACGCTCGCCGGCAGCGCAGAAGCAGCGGCAGTCACGGCCGAGCAGGCGCTCGCTCGACTCGGTGATCGGGACCTTGATCTGCACCGAAGTCTGCAAGCGACGATCCTGGCCGCCGGCTACCACGATCCGTCATTGGCCTCGGTGTGCCAGCCAGCGGCGGAGCGGGTGAAGGAGGCCGAGCTTGACGACAGCCTTGGTGCCCGGCGGGTCCGAGCGCTCTTGCTGTCTGATGCGTACCGGGGCGAGGCGTCGGCTAGTGAGCTCGCCGTCCGGGCCGAGCGGTTGCTCGCGGACGGCCTGCTGTTGCGAGAGGACAACGGTCACGCCGGGTTCATTCAGCCAATTCGCGTCTTGATTGAGGCGGACTCGGAGCAGGCGATCGTGTGGCTTGACCGCGCTCGGGAGCGCGCCCGTGCGGAAGGAAGCGTCCAGGCGCTGTACGCGAACCTGATGTTCAGCTGTCTGGCCCATCTGCGGCGGGGGGAGCTCGCCGACGCGATCCAAGACGGCGGCGAGGCGATCGAGGGGATCGAGCTGTGGGGAGGGGGCCAAATCGGCCGGATCACGCGCGCTGGCTGGCTGGCTACGGCGCACGTCGAGACCGGCGATCTGAACGATGCCGAGCGGACGCTCGCGCGAGGCGTACCGCCGGACCACCACGGGTCCGATCTGATCGGGTGGCACAGGTTCACATTCATGAGCGCCCGCGCGAGCCTGCTCCTGGCGCGCGGCGATCCCCGCCGCAGCCTGCAGGTGATTCTCGAGGCGGCACGCCGGTTCGAGCCGCGAAGCTTGCGATCGCTCGGCTGGCGCTCACACGCCGCGCAATGCCTGACGCTGCTCGGCGACGAACCTGACCGGGCCGTGGAGCTCGTCGGGGCAGACGTGGAACTGGCGCGTCAATGGGGCGCGCCGGGGGCGCTCGGGGCGGCATTACGCACCCGCGGGCTGGTACTCGGCGATCGGGACGGCGAGGACTCGCTGCGCGAGGCCGTCTCGGTCCTGACCGGGTCGATCTGCAAACTCGAGCACGCCAAAGCACTGGTCGAACTGGGAGCGATGCTGCGCCGCACAGCACGTCGACGCGAGGCGCGCGAGCCCCTGCGGTACGGCCTCGAGCTAGCGCGCAGCTGCGGCGCAGCACCCTTGGCCGCGCGCACGGAAGAAGAACTGCGCGTAGCTGGAGCCTCGCCGCGAGACGTGATCCGCGTCGGCGTCGACGAGCTGACCGCCAGCGAGCGCCGGGTAGCCCAACTCGCAGCGTCGGGCATGAGCAACAAGCAAATCGCGCAGGCGCTGTTCGTGACCGTCAAGACTGTCGAGACGCACCTCCACCGTACCTACCAGAAGCTCGACGTAAGCTCCAGAGCGCAGCTTGCCCAAGCGCTCGAACGGGTGCCCTGACGTCCTAGCCCGCGTGACGCTGATCCGCGAGATGAGGGTCGATGTACATGGCTTCATGGACGCGAAGCGCCCAACCGACGAGCAGACTGGTGGACCAAGCGACGATCGACGTACCGAGCCGCGCTGCGGCGCGGCAGGAGGAACGCGGCCATGCACGACACCAGGCACCGGCGGAACGAACCGTGCCCCCACGCGGTTCCCGTAGCGACTGCACGACAACGGTCGCAAAGCCACGGACGGCGCCGGGTCCGACGGTCGCCGTCCAGCCCCCAACGCTGGGTCCTCGTACGGGTCTGGGATGGAGCTGTGCTCGCCGCGTTCGACGACGAAGCCAGCGCCCGCGCCGTGATGTCCTGCGCTGACGATGGCGAAGTCGTCGTGCTGTCCGTCCAGACATGACCCGACGGCCGTCCCCGTCTCGCGCGACGGAGACCCCGACCGTAGACGTGCGTCCGGTGGCGCGGACGCGCCGTCGCTAACGCCGGCCGGCCCGATCCCTGACGGGGGATCTCGCTTCGGCGGCCAGGCTCCGTCGCGTAGTTCTTACGTACGAGATTCTCACCCGTTGTTGACGGCCTTTTCGATAGTGTCGCGGAGTTGCAAACCAACGTCGCGGGCAACTCGCCGAGGCTGATGCCGTCGGAGCATGAGGACAAGCTACGCCGTCTGCTCGATGTGGGCAGAGCCCTCGTCGGCGAGTTGGACCCGGAAGCTGTGCTCTACCGGATCCTCGACGAAGCCCGGGACCTCACCGGCGCTCGATTTGCCGCCGTCGGGGTGCTCGACAAGACGCGCTCAGAGCTCGCCCGATTCCTCACCGCGGGCATCGACGAGAGCACCCAGCGGGCGATCGGTGACCTGCCTCGAGGACGGGGGGTGCTCGGTGTGTTGATCGAGGATCCCCAACCGTTACGGCTGACCGACGTGGGCGAGCACCCGCGCAGCTACGGATTCCCCGTCGGTCATCCGCGGATCCACAGCTTCCTGGGCGTGCCGATCATCCTCCAGGGGGAAGCTTGGGGGAACCTCTATCTGGCCGAGAAGGAGGGCGGACAGGGGTTCAGCGAGGAGGACGAGGAGGCGGTGATCGTCCTCGCCCAATGGGCGGCGACGGCGATCGCCAACGCCCGGATGCACGAGGAGACCGAGCGCCGCCGCCACCTGCTCGAGCGAGCGGTGAAGTCGCTCGAGGCGGCCCGCGACATCACCGACGCGATCACCAGCGCGTCGGAACTCGACCGGATCCTCGAGCTGATCGTCAAGCGCGGCCGGGCGCTCGTCGATGCGCGGTCGGTTCTGATCATGCTGCGCGAAGGCGACGACCTGGTGGTGGCCGCCAGCGCCGGGCATGCCCGCGCCGCGCACGGGCATCGAATCCCGGTCTCGCGATCGACGTCGGGTCAGGTTCTGGAGCGGGGTCGCGCAGAGCGGATCGCGGACGTCGAAGCGCGCCTCCGGATCGGGCCCGAGGAGCTCGGAGTGCGCGAGGCGCGGACCGCGCTGCTCGTTCCGGTCCTCCATCGCGGCAGCGGTCTCGGCGTGCTGGCGGCGTTCGATCGCGGCCCCGAGCGAGAGCCGTTCACCGAGGACGACGAGCAACTGCTGCGCAGCTTCGCCAACTCGGCCGCGAACGCCGTGGCGCTGAATCGCAGCGTGGAGGCGGATCGGCTGCGCAGCGCGATCGCGGGCGCGGACGCGGAGCGCAAGCGCTGGGCCCGCGAGCTGCACGACCAGACGCTTCAGTCGCTCGGAGGCCTGCGGGTGTCGCTCGCCTCGAGCCTGATCGGAGACGATGCCACCGCCAAAGATGAGCGGATTCGCCAGGCAATCGAGGACATCGAGCTCGAGATCTCAAACCTCCGGCGCATCATCAGCGATCTGAGGCCATCGCTGCTGGACGACCTCGGGCTGGCTCCGGCGATCGAGGCGATGCTCGAGCGCTGGAGCGAGGCGGGGATCGAGGTCATCAGCGAGGTCGTGCTCGCCCCCGAGTCCGCCAACTCCGAGCTCGACCCCGAGCTCGAGACCACGGCCTATCGAGTCGTCCAGGAGGCGCTCACGAACGTCGGCAAGCATGCACGGGCCAAGTCCGTGCGCGTATCGCTGGAGCTGTCGGAGGACGAGCTGCTGATCGAGGTGCAGGATGACGGCGTCGGCTTCGACCCGGCCGAGCGGAGCGGTGGCTTCGGGCTTGCCGGCATGCGCGAACGGGTCTATCTCGCCGGCGGCAGGCTCGAGATCCACCCGGCTGATCCGGGGACCTTGCTGCGCGTCCGGATGCCCGCTCGCCAGCCGCTCGTCACGCCCCGGCTCTCGGCGGCCAGTCGGTCGGCGACGTAGCGAGCGAGCAACCGTCGTGCGTCCCCGACCCCATCTCGGTGACTGCGTAGTTTTCCGCACAGCCGGTGTGGGGGGCGCCGGATGAGGGGGTTGTAACCGTGCCGCAGACTGCGGACAATGAGCCACGTCACCAGTTCGATCCTCTGAGGATCGCGAAGGAGGAGGATCCATGTCTGAAGCAGTGATTGTCGATGCCATCCGGACGCCCATCGGCCGCGCGATCAAAGGGACGCTGCGGGACATCCGGGCCGACGACCTCGCCGCGATACCGCTGCGCGCGCTCGTCGAGCGCAACCCCAAAGTCGACTTCAGCGAGACCGTCGACGTGATGATGGGCTGTGGCTTCCCGGATCACGAGCAGGGCTACAACGTCGCCCGCAACGCCACGTTGCTGGCGGGACTCGACCACCACATCCCGGGGGTCACCGTCAACCGCTTCTGTGCATCGTCGCTGCAGACGATCCGGATGGCGTTTCACGCGATCAAGGCCGGCGAGGGCGACCAGTACATCGCCGCAGGGGTGGAGGCCACATCACGGGGCGCCGGCATGACGCTCCCGGTTCAGAACCCGCTGCTCGAAGGGTCGAATGGCACCGGCTACAACGTCTACATCCCGATGGGGATGACGGCCGAGAACGTGGCCGAGCGCTGCAAGGTCAGCCGCGAGTCCCAGGACGAATGGGCGGCGCTGTCCCAGGAACGCGCGGTCGCAGCGCGCGAGAGCGGCCACTTCGACTCAGAGGTCGTGGGCGTGGACGTACCGGAGACCCACGACGCCGGCGGAGACGTGATCCCGGCGCACACGGTCACGAGGGACGACGGGCCTCGCCCTGGCACGACGGTCGAGGCGCTCTCGAAGCTGAAGCCCGCGTTCAGGCCAGGTGGGTCCGTGACCGCCGGTAACTCCTGCCCGCTCAACGACGGCGCGGCGGCCGTGCTGGTGATGTCGGAGGAGAAGGCGCGCGAGCGCGGCCTCAAGCCGCGGGCGCGGATCGTGGCCTCGGCGGTGGCGGCAGTCCGCCCCGAGATCATGGGGCTCGGGCCGATCCCGGCGGTGAGGGCCGTGCTCAAGCAGGCGGGCCTGACGATCCATGACATCGACCTCGTCGAGATCAACGAGGCGTTCGCGGCGCAGGTGCTGCCGTGCCGCGACGAGCTGGGCATCGATCCCGACAAGCTCAACATCAGCGGCGGCGCGATCGCGCTGGGTCACCCGTTCGGGATGACCGGCGCGCGGATCATGACCACCCTGCTCAACAACCTCGACTCGGTGGGCGGCCGTTACGGCCTCGAGACGATGTGCGTCGCGGGCGGGAACGGGCAGGCGATGATCGTCGAGCGACTCTCCTAGAACTGAAAGGGACAGCAACATGGCAACTGCAGGCTCACAGTCTCAGACCGTCGCGCGCGACCGCGACCTCACCGGACGGGTCGCACTGGTCACCGGAGGTACCCGCGGGATCGGCGCGGCGATCTGCCACGCGCTCGCCGCGGACGGCGCCTTCGTCGCGGCGGGCTATTCCTCGAATCAAGCACGCGCCGACGAGTTGCGCGCGGCGGTCGAGGCCGAGGGAGGCACGCTGTCGTTGCATCAGGGCAACATCGGCGACGCGGAGGACTGCGAGCGCGTCATCAAGGACGTGATCAAGGAGCACGGCCGGCTGGACATCCTCGTCAACAACGCGGGCATCACCGTCGATAAGCTGTTCCTGAAGATGTCCGCGGCCGACTGGGACAAGGTCGTGCAGGTCGACCTTTCAGGGGCCTTCTACATGGCCAAGCCGGCGCTCGCGCACATGATCGGGCGAGGCTCTGGGCGCGTCATCAACATCTCGTCGGTGAGCGGCGAGATGGGCAACGTCGGCCAGGTGAACTACAC
>Ga0187766_10002835_pt1 | contig 10181 bp, 8 predicted proteins | sample 0216_QUI02_MP05__4_FD_132971 | JGI IMG/M metagenome (GOLD analysis project Ga0187766, IMG submission 132971) | Tropical peat soil microbial communities from peatlands in Department of Meta, Colombia - 0216_QUI02_MP05_20_MG | ecosystem: Environmental > Terrestrial > Soil > Wetlands > Peat ...
TGCGCCCCGCCGCCGCCGTACCGGCCCGTCAGGGGGACGGAGCCGCCGATCTTGATCGCCTCGCCCCCCTCCGCCGCGGGTGCCCACGCGAAGGCCGCGATGGCCCCGAGCAACGCCACGCCTCCAGCGGCCATCCCCCAGGTTCCGTATCCCGCCCGCTTCATGGCACCCCCTCTCCCCCCGTGCCCACGCCGTACCCGGCCACGCCCTAGCGTTGGTTGAAGGGCGGCGCCGGATAGGCGAACGGCTTGCTGGCGAAGTCCTTTGGCCAGATCAGCTCCTGCTTACCGGCGAGCCACTGGTTGATGACCGAGTGGATCTGGCCCGTGCCGTCCGGGTTGAACCGCACGGGGCCCTCCACCGTCATCATGTTGGTGGCCGCCATGGCGTCTCGGATCTTGTCCCGGTCCAGGGAGCCGGCGCGCTCGATGGCGTTGGCCAGGATCTGCACGCAGGCGTAGCTGGGGCCCACGATGGGGTCGGCCGGGCGCCCCAATCGCTTCTGGTGCGCGGCATTCAGCTCGGCCACGCCGGGGTACTTCACGGCGTTGTGCCAGCCCGGGGCGAAGGCCATGTAGTCCCCCGCCTTGCCCAGGTTCCTCGACCAGACCGGCGGGTCGGCGGCGCGGATGGCCAGGCTGAACTTGGGCGTGTAGTCCAGCTCCTGCATCTGCTTCACCAGGGCCATGCCGTCCGGCGGGTTCGGCAGCGAGAGCATGGCGTCCGCGCCGACGTTCTTGGCCTTCAGGATGATGTCCGAGAAGTCCTTGGTCCCCACGGCGTACTCGGCCCGCAGCACGATCTGGTAGCCGTAGCCGGGCGCCTCCTTCGCCCAGAGGTCGCCCAGCTCCTTCCCCCAGTCGGTCTTCTCCAGGAACATGGCCACCTTCTTGGGGCGCTGGGCCTCGGGGAGGAAATCGTTGAGCATTTGGAACGTCGCCTTGGAGATGTCCGGCGACTTGAAGAACGGCGAGAAGAGGTAGCGGTAGCCGCGCTCGTGGATGGCGTAGAGGGCGAAGGCCACGCCGCAGTAGGGGATCTTGTTCTTCTCGGCGATGGCCGCGGCGGCCGCGTGCATGTCGCTGGCGAAGCTTCCCAGGTAGACCACCACGCCCTGCGATGCCAGCGTCTCCATGCGGGCCACGGTCTTGGTGGGGTCCGATTCGTCGTCCAGGACGGTCAGCTCCAGGGGCAGCTTCTTGCCCCCCACGCTCACCCCGCCGGCGCGGTTGATGTCCTCCACGGCGATCTCGTAGCCGACCTTGACCTGGGCCCCGCCCGCCCCGTACCGGCCCGTCAGGGCGACCCCGCCGCCGATCTTGATGGTCTCTGCCGCCTGCGCGGCGGGCACCCAGCCGAGACCTGCGGCGGCCCCGAGGACCGGCAGTGTTGCGGCCGCCATGGCCCACATCCAGTGCGTCGCGCGCCTCATGGCTCCCCCCTCTGTGCGCGGCCAAGCCCCAGCCGGTACCCGAAGCGGCCCGGGCGGTTCGCCGAGCCGAACGCATCTGCCGGCCACGGCGCCCTGCTTCTATCACAGGCTCGCGCGCCAGGTCAACTCCGCACCGCCTGAACGGCCCGAACCGTTCGTGGTGCGAGAGGGGCCGCCGGTCGGCCGCGGGGCGACGATCCCCAACGGCCGATCGACGCCGGCGCGGGGATGGACGAGGCCCTGGTCGACCAGTGCCCCGGACGCACCGGCGGCCCTGTCACCTGCCGGGGTATCGAACGAAGGTTGTACCCCCGGAGGCACGACCCCCTCACCGCGGGCGATCTGGGCGTCCCGCCCATCCCGCGAGGAGGCCGAAGGGGACGGCGAGGGGTCTCCGGGAACCGCGCCCGCGGCGGCGGCGTTGTCCCGGCAAATGGCCGCCGCGCCCGCGCCGCCGCTGCCCTCGGGCGCTCCCCCGATCGCGTGGCCGCGATGGCCCGGGTTCACCACATCCACCCGCCTGTCTAGCCCACTCCGCCCGTTATCGGACCGGCTGGCGGAACACCCTTGACACACGCCGACGGGTCATGGTAACGGACTAACACTCTAATCTCGACCAGGTGGCCTCAACGCCTTTTGTAAAGGAGGAATGGCTATGGCAGCCGAGGTGAGTCGTCGAGATTTCTTCGCGCAGTTAGGCGTCACCGTGGGGGCCGCCGCAGTGGGGGCCGCGGGGCTCTCCGGGCCGACGGCCGCCGAGGCCGCGGAGAAGAAGGCCCAGGCCGCCTCGGGCCCGAAGGGCCGGATCACCGACAAGCCGTACAAGCTGGGCCACATGACGTTCTTCACGGGGCCGGCCGCGGTGCTCGGGGAGCCGTCCTACAAGGGGTTGATGCTCGCGGTGGACGAGCTCAACGCCCAGGGGGGCCTGCTCGGCAAGCGGAAGATCGAGGTCGTGAAGGCGGACGAGGCGGCCGGTACCGACGCCAACGTCAAAGAGCTCCGCCGGATGAAGCTCTCGGAGAAGATCGACCTGTTCACCGGCATCATCTCCAGCGGGAACACGCCGGCGCTCGGGCCGGTCGCCGAGGAACTGAAGTGCCTCACCATTTTCGTGGACGGCTGCACCGACTTCCTGTTCGACAAGGCGGTCCCCAACCCCCACTACATCTTCCGGATCACCAACATCCAGTCGGCGGACGGGGTGACGTGCGCGCTGGCCGCGGCCATGAAGTGGCCCGAGGTGCGCAAGATCGCCCACCTCCACCCGGACTACGCCTACGGCCGCAACGCCTTCGACCACTTCAAGATCGTCATGGAGAAAGTGGTCCCGGGCACGAAGGTGGTCTACGAGGGCTTCCCGAAGCTCGGCACCACCGACTTCACCACCCACATCACCAACATCGTGGCGGCCAAGCCGGACCTCCTGGTCTCCTCGGTGTGGGGCGGCGACTACGTGTCCTTCTACAAGCAGGCCCTCCGGTACGACGTCTTCAAGCAGATGAAGTTCGCCACCACCCTCGCGCTGGGGACGGCCCCCCATGCCGTCGGCAAGGACCACCCCGAGGGCGTCGTGGCCGGCGTGCACGCGAACTACCACTTCACCAACCCGCCCGGGGATCGCTGGCCGCTGAACGCCCAGTTCGTGAAGAAGTACTACGACAAGTGGAAGGAGTACCCGAACTTCCAGTCCGAGGGCTCCTACACCACCATGTACCTGCTGAAGGAAACCGTCGAGAAGGCCAACCGCCTGGTCGGCGGCTGGCCTGAGGACGATGTCATCATCGCCTTGCTCGAAGGGGCCATGCACGCCGGCCCGGCCGGCTACGTCTACATCCGGCCGGACAACCACCAGGGATACAAGGACGCGGTGACCGGCTTCAGTTGGAACTCGCCGGACTATCCCTTCCCGATCTTGGACCCCAAGACGGTGATCACCATCCCGATCCGGAACATCACCGCGCCTCCGGGGTGGCCCAAGGGCGAGCCGACGTCCACCTACACCTGGATCGAAAAGACCTGGCCGAAGGTGGTCTAGGGCCCGTTCGCCTGGCGCGGCCGGGTGATGCCGAACGCCATCCGCCTGCCCCCCGTGGCGCCGTCGCGGGGGGCAGGCGTTTCTTGGGGGCGCGCCGATCCCTTCAAGGCGTGCCATCGCAGCCCTCCGGGCGCCGCCCGGTGCGGCCTGTCCCTGCTCCTCTTGCTCCTCGCCGGCCTGCCGGCCTCGCGCCGCGCCGAGGCCGGGCACGAGTCTTCCTGGTACCCGGCCTTCTACCCCCAGGAGATCCGCATCGAGGCGGTGGACCAGGGGGGGGCGGCGGCCCTCCTCCAGAAGAACGGCCTCCACGCCTACGTGGGCGAGAACCCGTTCCCGTCCGGATCCCTCCCCGCGCCCCTCAAGTCCGTCGAATCGCTGGGGTCCTACGTGGTGGCCACGTTCAACCCCGCCTCCCCCTCGTTTCGGGAGGCGGGGCGGCGGTGCGCCGTAGCTCGCGAGGTCCAGGGTAGCGTAACCGGCGTTCCGGGCACGTTCGTCGTCCACCCGTACCCGGTCACCCCCTACCACGCCGATTACCTCGACCACTACGACCTCGCCCAGGGCCGCCGGCGGGCGGCGGACCAGCCCCCGAAGGGCCGCCCCACGGGAGAGGTGGGGGCCCGCGTCCGCGCGGCGGGCCGCCTGGCCGAGGCCCTGGGGCGCGGCCGCTGGACGGCGGCGGACACGGCGTGGGACGTGGCCGTGGAGGAGGTGGAGGCGGCCGGGCTCGCGGCGCCGGCCGCCCCAGGCCTACTCGCGGGGCTCGGGCCGCCCTGGGCGAAGGCGGGGTGGTTCCAGGCCTACCGCCTGCTTGCCGGCGCGATCCAGGACGCGGCGAGGACCCGCCGCGTCGAGGCCATGGTGCAGCGCCTCACCGGCGGGCCGGCGGGGGACCCGCTGGAGCGGATCAACCTGGAGCGGGCCCTGGTGGGGCTCCTGGGCGAAGGCTGCGAGCGCGTGGTCCTCGGGTACACCCTGCGGCGCGGCACGGTCAACGACGACTACTCCGAGGGGATCGAGAATGTCGGCCTCGATTCCCACCTGGGCCTCCTCTCCCCGATCTTCCTCCGCACGGTCAAGCTGAAGGACCTCCCCTGGAACGGCTGGCTGCGCCTCGGCATCGGGGCGCGCCCGACCGCGGCCTGGAACCCCGTGGCCGGCTTCGCCGACCCCTTCGGCCGCTGGGTCTGGTTCGCCGTGGGGGATCCCGCCCTCTTCCCGGCGCCCTCGGGCGCGAGCTGGATCTCCAACCGGGTGACGGCCACGGCGGCCCCGGGCGGCCCGCGGGCCGCCCCGGTGGAGATCCCGCCGGATGCCCTCGTCCCCGCGCCGGGCACGGGGGCGTTCCGCCCGGTGGGGCCCCGGCAGACGGCGCAGGCGAAGGTGCTCTACCGGAGCCGGCTCTCGGCCTTCCACGACGGGACGCGCATGGCCACGGCCGACCTGATCTACCCCTACGCGTTCGCCGCCCGCTGGGGCGCGCCGCGGGGGCGAGGCGGCCCGGCCCCCGAGCCCGCCGTCGCGGAATCCACCGCGCTGATGAGGGCGTGGCTGGCCGGCTTCAAGATCCTGCGGGTGGAGCGGGCGGTGAAGGACCTGCTGGATCTGAAGCTGGAGTGGCAGGTCCCCGTCATCGAGGTGTACCTGCGCCATGGCTTGGAGGACCCGCAGCAGACCGCGGCGGTCGCCCCGCCCTGGAGCAGCGTCCCCTGGCACGTCCTCGCCCTCATGGAGGAGGCCGTGGGGCGGGGCTTCGCCGCGTTCTCGCAGCAGGAGGCCAAACGGCGCGGGGTGGCCTGGCTGGACCTGGTCCGGGATGGGGCCCTGCAGGGGCGCCTCATGTCCCTGGCCGAGGAATTCGAGCGCACCGCCTACGTACCGGAGGCCCTCAAGGCATTCGTGACCGCCCAGGAGGCCCGGGGGCGCTGGGCCGCCCTCCGGCAGTTCGCGCAGAAGTACCACCACTTCCTCGTCACCAATGGGCCGTACCGGCTGGAGCAGTGGTCGGCAGATTCGGCCACCCTCCCGGTGTTCCGCGACCTGAGCTATCCGCTGGGCGTGGGAACGTTCGACCAGTACGTCCTGCCCCCCAAGGCCCATCTCGCCGAGGCCGGGCTGCACGGGCGCACCCTGCTGCTGGCGGTGACGGTGGAGAAGGCGATGCGCGCCGGACGATCCTACACCTGGACCACGGAGCCGCTCACGAAAGACGCCGCAACCGAGGAGCAGCCCGTGCGGGCCGCAGGCCGCTACGTGGTGGTGGCCGCCGACGGGACGGTGCGGGGCGCGGGCGACGCCCGGCCCACGGCGGACGGGGGCCTGCGTGCGGAGCTGCCGGGCCTGCCCTCGGGACGCTACACCATCCTGACGGCGGCCTACCTCAACGGAAACACCGTCGAACCCGACGTGCGGAGGCTGGAGCACCGCGTCCCTTGAGGGGGCGCCGTCCGGCCCCGTCCCGCCGGCCCTCCCGGCCTTGACTTGGAGGCCCGTCTTGGGGCATCCTAGCGCGCCATGGGTATCCTGATCATCCGCATCATCAACGCCCTCCTCGATGCGTCGATCCTCTTCCTCATCGCCGGCGGGCTGAGCCTCATCTACGGCGTCATGCGGATCGTGAACCTGGCCCACGGCAACCTGTACGCGCTGGGCGCATACGTCTCCGCATGGACCATCGGCAAGGTCCTGGCGGGCGGCTCGGCGGGCCTGGTGGACCTCCTGCTGCTGCCCGCGGGCGCGCTGGTGGCCGGGGCCGTGGGGGCCGTCATGGAACCCACGCTGCTCCGCCCGCTCTACAAGCGCGCCGAGGAGTACCAGCTCCTGGTGACCTTCGGGTTGCTGCTCGTCCTGGAAGATGTCCTGCGGTTGATCTGGGGGCCCTACCCCCTCTCCGCCAGCCCGCTCTTCGAGTATTTCGGCACCATGCACATCCTCGGCGTGGCCTACCCCGCCTACAACCTCCTGGTGATCGCCGTCGGGTTCGCCGCCGCCGCCCTCATCTGGGCCTTCGTGTACAAGACCAAGTTCGGCGTCATCCTCAGGGCCACCTCCCAGGACATGCGCATGGCGTCCGCCCTCGGCGTGAACGTCAAGCGCGTGTACGTCCAGGCGTTCACCATCGGCTGCATGATGGCCGGGCTGGGGGGCGCCATCATCGTGCCGGGCCAGACGGCCGTGCTGGGGATGGGCGTGGAGGCCCTGGTCCTCTCCTTCGTGGTGGTGGTCATCGGGGGCCTGGGCAGCCTGGAGGGCGCGTTGATCGGGGCCATCATCACGGGCTTCGTGCGGATGATCGGCATCACCTTCTTCCCCGAGATCGAGTTGGCCATGCTGTATATGATCGCGGCCGCCGTGCTCCTGGTGCGGCCGGCCGGATTGTTCGGGAGGGCCTGACCCCGTGCCCGGAGCCATCGAGGCAGGCCCCGTCAAGCGCGCCCTGGCCATCGCGGTCCCCATCGCCGCCGTCCTCATCCTCATCCCCTACGTCGTCCCTCCCTACCAGGCCTACCTCCTGTCGTCCGGCCTCACCTACGCCATCGCCGGGCTCGGCTTCAACCTGCTCCTCGGCTACACCGGCCTCCTCTCCTTCGGGCACGCCGCCTATTTCGGGATGGGGGCGTACGCGGTCGCCTTCCTGGTGAAGTACCTCCACACCGGGTCCATGGAGCTCTTCCTGCTGGGCGGGGTGATCGCCGCCGCCCTGGTCAGCGCCCTCATCGGGTTCGTCTGCGTCCGGTACACGCGCATCTTCTTTTCCATCCTCGCCATGGCCCTGGCGCAGGTGCTGTGGAGCCTGGCCCTGAAGTTCTACTGGGTCACGGGGGGGACCGACGGGCTCCGGGTCCCCACCCCCACCCTGCTGGGCGGCCTCGTCAGCAACCCCGAGGACAAGTTGGACTTCCTCTCGGGGCCGTACTATTACCTCGTCCTGCTCTTCTTCTTCGCCGCCGTCGCCGTGATGTGGGTCATCGTGAACTCGCCCTTCGGCAAGGCCCTCCAGGCCATCCGCGACAATGAGACGCGCGCGGCCTTCGTGGCCGTCCGGGTGCGGCGCTCTCGCTGGATCGCCTTCGTGGTCTCCGGCGCCTTCACCGGGCTGGCCGGGGCCCTCTGGGTGCCCGCCAACGGCCTCATCACCCCCGATTTCATGTACTGGACCTTCTCCGGAAAGATCGTCTTCTTCGCCGTGCTGGGCGGCTTCCGGACCTTCGCCGGGCCCATCATCGGTGCGGTGGTCTTCAACTACCTGGAGTACTTCGCCGTGGCGACGACGGACTACTGGCAACTGGTGCTGGGCGCCATCCTCGTCTTCCTGGTGATGGCGCTGCCCACGGGCCTCGTGGGCACCCTGGGGCGGCTGGCCTTGAAGCTCAGGAGCGCGGACTGACGTGAGCCTGCTGGAGACGCGGAAGCTGCGGAAGTACTTCGGGTTCCTCCACGCCGTGGACGACGTGGACTTCTCGGTGCGGCCGGGGGAGGTGCTGGCCCTCATCGGGTCCAACGGCGCCGGGAAGACGACGCTGGTGAACCTCATCAGCGGCCTCCTGCGCGCCGACGGGGGGCAGGTCCTGTTCCAGGGGACGGACGTCACCCATCTGTCCGTGGTGGACCGGATCCGGGGCGGGATCGCCCGCAGCTTCCAGTTGGTGAATCTGTTCGACCAGATGACGACGTTCGACAATATCGCCCTCTCCATCTTCTCCCGCGAGGGCAAGACTCAGAAGCTCATGTCCCTGGCGGGGGCGGACCGGGCGGTGCGCCGCGAGGCCCTGGAGGTCCTCAGCCAGTTCGGCCTCGAGACCAAGCGCAACGTCCTGGCCGGCGTGCTCTCCCAGGGGGAGCGCAAGCTCCTGGACGTGGGGGTGGCCTACGCCCTCCGCCCCAAGCTCCTCTTCCTGGACGAACCGACCAGCGGCGTCAGCACACGGGAGAAGGCGCCCATCATGGACATCATCAGCGCGGTGGTGCGCTCGGAGAAGATCACCGCCGTGATCATCGAGCACGACATGGACGTGGTCTTCGGCTACTCCGACCGGATCGTGGCCATGCACCAGGGCGCGATCCTGGCCCAGGGGACGCCCCAGGAGATCCGCCGGAACGAACAGGTGTCCATGACGCTGATCGGGGCGCCGTCGTTCGATTGACCCGCGCCGCGCCCGGGCGGGCAGGGAAGACCGAGGACTGGCGAGATGCTGGAACTGGAACAGATCCACACCCACCGGGGGACGGCGCAGATCCTGCGGGGGATCTCGCTGACGGTGCGGGAGGCCGAGGCGGTCTGCCTGGTGGGCCGGAATGGGGCCGGCAAGACCACCACCATGGAAAGCATCATGGGCCTCCTGCCGGTGCGGTCCGGCAAGGTCATCCTCGGGGGACGGGACATCTCCCGGCTCCCCGCCTACCAGCGGGCCCAGCTCGGCCTCGGCTTCGCCCCGGACGACTGCGGGATCTTTCCGGACCTGACGGTGGAAGAAAACCTCCGCATCAGCGAGTGGCTGGCGCGCCCGGGCGCCAAGGGGGCTGCGGCCGACGGCGCCGCGGACGTCCGCCAGCGCATCTTCGGCGTCTTTCCCGAGGTCCGTGAGTTCACAGAGCGCCGGGGCCTGAACCTGAGCGGCGGCCAGAAGAAGATGGTGGCCATCGCGCGCGCCATGGCCCTCTCACCTTCCATCCTCCTCTTGGACGAACCCTTCGAGGGCCTGGCGCCGGTGGTGGTGAACCGCTTCCTGGAGGCGGTGAAGAAGATCAAGGGGATGGGGATCTCGCTGCTGATCGCCGAATCGAACCTCATCACGGGAAGCCGGGTGGCCGATCGGCTCTACGCCATCGACCGGGGCGAGATCATCTTCCAGGGGGACCCCCAGGGCGCCCTCAGGAACGAAGAGGTGATGAAGACGCTGCGTGGTTGAGGGGAGCTTGCGGGGGTGGAGCGGCGGCCGGAGGATGGATAGACGATGCGGGGTCCGCACCCGGAGAGGGACGCCCGAACACTGTGGTCCCGGCGATGATCTCCCGGGTCTTCGGTGCGATCTGGCGGGCCGCCCGCGGGACGGCGGGCGCGGTCCGGCGGCGCCCCTGGGTCTTCGCGGCCGCCTTTGCCGGGGTCTTCCTCCTGCAGGTATTCATCCCGCCCCTCTTCCTCTCCCTCGTGCGCAAGCCCGTGGATTTTTACACGTTCAACCCGTGGCTCTCCCACCTGCCCTCCTATCTGGTCTCCGCGGAGATCCCCCTGCAAAAGAAACTGGAGTCCGTCCCCAAGCTCGCCCTCTTCTGGTTCAGCGCGGATAACGCCTTCGGGACGGAATGGGGGTTCGCGGTGGACGTCACGGACCTCGCCCGGATCTTCCTGATGTCCATCCTGGTGGGGGCCTACTTCGCGCTCATCAGTCCCCGGGCGGGCCCCCCGCGCGGAGGGAACCGCCGCGTCGGGCCCGCCCACAAAGCCGGGTTCGTGGGGGCGTTGGGGAGCATCGTGGGGATCTCCACCGGGCCATGCAGCGTCATGGGGTGCGGGGCCCCCGTCATCCCGGTGGTCGGCCTGGCCTTCGCCGGCCTCTCCAGCGGCACCCTCGCCCTGTTGGCCGCCGCCTCGCGCATCTCCACCGCAGTCATCCTCCTCGGCATGATGTCGGGCGTGACCTACCTCGGATGGCTCGTCGGCCCGGACGCAGGGGCCGGCGCGCCCCGCCCCTCCTAGCAGGCTGCTGAAAA
>Ga0187766_10002837_pt1 | contig 10177 bp, 8 predicted proteins | sample 0216_QUI02_MP05__4_FD_132971 | JGI IMG/M metagenome (GOLD analysis project Ga0187766, IMG submission 132971) | Tropical peat soil microbial communities from peatlands in Department of Meta, Colombia - 0216_QUI02_MP05_20_MG | ecosystem: Environmental > Terrestrial > Soil > Wetlands > Peat ...
GCCTAGCCGCTGCCAGTGACCAGGTACAACGCCCGCAGCAGGCCCAGCCAGCCGGTAAAGGAGACGTCTGGCTGTTCATCCTGGCCGTGCCCGGCGCCGGAGGTCACCCGAAGGCGTCCCGTCGGCGGGTCGATGCTGTCCAGCATCACGCGGATCTCCACATGTTCACCGTCTCCGACCCGTTCGGGCCGGACATCCGCCAGTTGGCCGATGTTACGTGCCGACGGGCAAGGGACCGTAGTCCTAGCGCGATGGACGTGGTCCCTTCACGGGGGCGGGACCACGTTTGTCGCCCCTACGACGAGCAGGTGTACATGTGGGAATGCCTCTTTCTCTCCACCTGCACCACAGCAGCGTCGCCCGCCGACTCGTAAAACTCGGAAGGACCCTGGGCACCGAACTCACCGAGCCCACCGGACTGATGCGCGCCAGACTCGCCCTCACCGCATGGCGGCTTCTAAACGACTGAGGAAGATCCACCTCGTCTGGTTCTCGCCGCGTGACGCGCGACATTCAGGGAAAGCCTGGCCTAGGCCTGACTCTCCGCGACCTCGTGGCCGAGTTCGGCGCGGACCCAGGCCACTATGTCGGTGGTGGGAGCCCCCGGCGTGAAGATCTTGGCCACGCCCATCCGGGACAGTTCCTCGATGTCCGCGTCGGGGATGATGCCGCCGCCGAACACCACGATGTCCGCGGCTTCGCGTTCGGCCAGCAGCTCGATGACGCGGCGGAACAGCGTCATGTGCGCCCCAGAAAGGATGGACAGGCCCACCGCGTCCACGTCCTCCTGGATCGCCGCGGCCACGATCTGCTCCGGGGTCTGGTGCAGCCCGGTGTAGATGACCTCCACCCCCGCGTCGCGCAGGGCCCGGGCCACCACCTTGGCGCCCCGGTCATGCCCGTCGAGCCCGGCCTTCGCGACGATCACCCGGATCTTGCCCATGCTGCTAAGGGTAACCGGAGAAACCGCCCGGGTGCCCGGGTGCCCGGTCAGTCCACGCAGGGAATGCCGTTGTTGGCGTTGACCGCGCCGCCCGCCGGGCCGGTGGTGGGACTGGGCGCCGCGGAGCTCGAGGACGACGGCGTGACCGTGGCGGCGATGCTGGGCAGCACCGCGTTCGCCCCGAGCAGGACCACCACGTGGCCCGCCGCCACGTGCGAGCTCGCGGCGGCGGTCACGTTGAACAGCGACGCGATCTTGCTGGCGCTCGCGGCCGCGCCCGTGCCGTACAGGACCTCGGTGGTGCTGAGCGGGCTGCTCGCGTTCGCGACCTTACCGGCCTTGTAGCCGGCCCTGACCAGGGCGGCTGAAACCTCTGCGGCCAGCCCCGCGGTGCTGCCGCCGTTGTACACGTCCACCGTGACCCGGCCCGCGCCCGCCGTGGCCTTGGGCGCGGGGCTCGAGACCGAACCCGGGGCCGGGTAGAACGTCTGCTGCACCAGCTGCTGGAGGGAGGCGGGATCGACCTGGTTGGCGTCCTGGCCGTCGATCTTGATGTAGCCCTGGATCGGCAGCGTGCGGAAGGTCAGGTTGCCGCTGGTCAGGCTGCGCATCTGGGCCGCGAAGTCGAGCAGCTGCCAGCCGGAGTCGGTGATCACGTACTGCCTGCCCACCGACAGCAGGGCCTGGATCTTGGTCAGGTCGCTGAGCACGCCCTCGGAGTTCAGCTGGTGCATCACCGAATCGATGAACGCCTGCTGGCGGTGCGTGCGGTCCAGGTCGCCGTTGGTCAGCCCATCGCGCTGACGGACGAACGCCAGCGCCATCTTGGCGTTCAGGTGCTGGTAGCCGGCGTGGACGGCGTAGAAGCCGGAGTTGGGGTCGAGCGGGACCGGGTGGTTGAGGCAGACCTCCACGCCGCCGAGGACCTTGGCCAGCTCGTAGAAGCCGTCCAGGTTGATCTCGGCGAAGTGGTCGATGTGGACCCCGGTGAGCTGCTCTACCGTGGCCACGGTGGCGGCCCGGCCGGCCTCGTTGCCCTCGAAGGCGAGCTGGTCCTGGCTTATCTGAGGGTTCTGCGCCCGGGCCGCGCTCTCCGCGGCGGCCATGGCGAAGCCGTAGGCCTGGTCGATCTTGCCCTGGGGCTGCCCGTCGTACGCGGTCGGGAACGTGACCCAGTCGTCGCGCGGGATGGAGAAGCCGATCGCCTTCTTGCCGCCGGCCGGTATGTGGATCAGGATCAGCGTGTTGGTGGCGTTGCCGCCGCAGCCGTTCTCGATTTCCTGCCTGTTACACGCGTGCAGGGCCCGGAGAACGTCGTCGGGCAGGATGTTGCCGTTCCAGTCGGTGCGGCTCTCCAGGCCCATCAGGAGGATGTTCTGCTCGCCGACGGACGGGCCGCTGGCGATCGCGTGCGAGCCGCCGATGCTGCTCACGTCCTTGACGACGAAGTAAGAAAAGCCGCTGATGGCCAGCACCAGTGACGCGGCGACGCAGCTCAGGACGTATCCCGCCTTCCCGGCAGCGCCCCACAACGGGGCCGGCGAGCCGGTCCTCACCATCGCATCTTTCCTCAGGCATCCAGGTCTGGATCATTCCGGTCGGTCGAAGCCTACCTTCGCGGTCCCGTTACCATTGCGCGACGCGCTAACATCCAAAGCAGATGAGCAAGCCACAATGGCGTGAAGCACGCCCGAGCGGGCCATACCGCGCCGCGCCCGGGGGCGATCCCCGGGCGCCGACGGGCGTGCTCAGGACGCCGCGCCGCGATCCCGACCCGAGGGAGTCAACGCGGAGGATGCCGGCCCAACCGGACTGGCAGCGCACCGCGGAGCCGCCGGGCTCTGGAGGGTCGTCGCGCCGGTGGGGCTCGCTACGGGGCGGAGCCGGGGTCGGCATCGTCGCCGGCAGCGCGGCGCTCGGCGCCACCGCCACCATCGCGATGCGGGCCCAGCCCGGCCAGGTGCTCGGCGCCTGCATCGTGCTCGGCACCGTCATCGCCGCGCTGGCGGTCCGGCCGCGCTCCGGCCGCCTGATCTTCCCGGTTCCGATCCTCTCCTACCTGATTGCCGCGCTCATCGCCGGGATCGCGTACAGCCGGTCCTCATCCAAGACCGAACTGGTCATCGGCGCGGCCCAGTGGGTGGCCAACGGATTCTTCCTCATGACGCTGGCCACCGTCCTGGCCATCATGCTGATCACGGCTCGCTGGCTGCTGGAACGGCGCCATGGGCGCGCCACGGACGCCCCGGGCCGGCCCGGACCGGCGGACGTGACCTCGCGCCGGCCGCAGGCGGGCCGGGCCAGGGGAGTCCGGGAGGACGGGTCTGCCCCAAGGGGAGTCCGGGGGAATGGGTCTCTCCCCAGGGAGGTCCGGGGGGACGGGTCCTCCCGGAAGGAGAAGGAGAACGAGGAGCAGCGGGGAGATCCGAGGGGGCGTCCCCCGGGACCAACAGAGCGCGGGGATTCCCGAGGGGGGTCGGGGGGGATGGGTCCCCCCGGGAGGAATGTGCCGCCCCCCCGGGGCTACCCGGACCAGCGCCCCGCACGTCGCTACGGGCCGGACCCCGGCCAGAGCAACGGGGCACGTCCCGGACAGAGCACCGGGGCATATCCCGGCCAGCCATCGGGCCAGCGGTACGGGCAAGACCCCGGCCAGCCATCGGGCCAGCGGTACGGGCAGGACCCCGATCCGTCCCCAGGCCAGCGGTACGGGCAGTACCCCGACCGGCGCACCGGGACCTACCCGGACCGGCGCAACGGGCAGGACCCCGGCCAGTCCCGGGGCCAACGGTACGGTCAGTACCCCGGTCCGCGCCACGGGCGGTCACCCGGTTAGGGCCCTGGACCGTATCCGGATCAGGGCTACCGTCCGTAACCGGAGCAGCATCCCGGCCGTGCCGGGGAACCGGCCCACCAGGCGGCCCCCTACCATCAACGGCCCGGATCCGGACCTTACAACTTTTCCAGCGGCGCGTAGCGGAGCACGAGGTGCTTGACGCCGTAGTGGCCGCCGAAGTCGATCTTGGCCTCGGCCTGGTCGCCGTAGCCGTCCGTGGAAACCACGGTCCCGAGCCCGAACTTGTCGTGGGTGACCATGTCCCCTGGCGACAGCGACGGCACCGGCCGGTTCCCCGGCGAGCGGGTACCCGGCATCCGCGCCAGCCGCTCCTGAGCCGGCCCGATCGACGACCTCGCCGCCGTCTCGTCCCGGCGCCACTCGATGAGGTCAGCGGGTATCTCGGCCAGGAACCTCGACTGCTGGTGGAATGACGGACGGCCCCACCAGTTCCGCGCCACCGCGCGGGTCAGGTACAGGCGCTCCATGGCCCGGGTGATGCCGACGTAAGCCAGGCGGCGTTCCTCTTCCAGTTCCTTCTTGTTGGTCAGCGACCGCTGGTGCGGGAACACCTCTTCTTCCAGCCCGGTCAGGAACACCACGGGAAACTCAAGGCCCTTGGCCGTGTGCAGGGTCATCATCGTCACCAGGCCGCCGTGATCTTCCCCGTCAGGGATCTCATCGGCGTCGGCGACCAGCGACACCTGCTCGAGGAACTCCGCCAGCGTCCCACCCACCTCCCCTGCCCCCCTCGCTTGCGAGCCGTCGAACTCGCGGGCCACCGACACCAGCTCCTTGAGGTTCTCCACCCGGCTGGCGTCCTGCAGGTCGGACGAGGATTCCAGCGATTCGGCGTATCCGGTGCGGTCCAGCACAGCCTCGGCCAGGTCGGCCACCGGGCCGTTCTCGGCCAGCTCCCGCAGGCCGTCCAGGAGCGCGTTGAACCCCTCGATCGCCGCGGCGGACCGGGCGGCCAGCCCCGGCACGTCGGCCGGGCGGGCCAGCGCCTGGGCGAAGGTGATCCGCTCCCGCTGCGCGTAGGCGGCCACGTACTCCTCGGCCCGGTCGCCGATGCCGCGCCTCGGGGTGTTCAGCACCCGGCGCAGCGAAACCTCGTCCGCCGGGTTGGCGATCAGCCGCAGGTAGGCCAGCAGGTCGCGGACCTCGCGGCGCTCGTAGAACCTGACCCCGCCCACCACGCGGTACGGCAGCCCAACCCGGATGAAGACCTCCTCGAACACCCGGGATTGCGCGTTCGTCCGGTAGAAGACCGCCACCTGGCCCGGCTTGGCCAGGCCGGCGTCGGCGAGCCGGTCCACCTCCTCGGCCACGAACGCGGCCTCGTCGTGCTCGTTGTCGGCCACGTAGCCGACGATCGGCGGTCCCGCTCCCGCGTCGGACCACAGGTTCTTCGGCTTGCGGCCCTGGTTCACCGAGACCACGGCGTTGGCGGCGGCCAGGATGTTCTGCGTGGACCGGTAATTCTGCTCCAGCAGGATGACCGTGGCATCCGGGTAATCCTGCTCGAACTCCTCGATGTTGCGAATGGTCGCGCCGCGAAAAGCGTAAATCGACTGATCCGCGTCGCCCACCACGCACAGTTCGGGGGGCGTGAGGGATTCCTCACCGGAATCACCGTGATCCGTTCTGGACGAAAAAAGCGGAGAACTCCCCGAGACGAGCTCTCGGACCAGGACGTACTGCGCGTGGTTGGTGTCCTGGTACTCGTCCACCAGCACATGCCGGAACCTGCGGCGGTACTGCGCGGCCACGTCCGGCAGGGCCTGGAACAGGTTGACCGTGACCATGATCAGGTCGTCGAAGTCCATCGCGCCCGCCTCGAACAGGCGGCGCTGGTACTCGCTGTAGGCCTCGGCCAGCGCCTTGTCCCTCGCGGTCTGGGCGCGGGCCGCGAACGTCTCGTGATCGATCAGCTCGTTCTTCAGGTTCGACACCTGGGCCGCCATCATCTTCGGCGGGAACTGCTTGGCGTCGAGCTCGAGCTCGCGGCAGGTGAGCGCCATCAGGCGCTGCGAGTCCGCCTGGTCGTAGATGGAGAACGACGAGGGGTAGCCGAACCGCTTCGCCTCCCGGCGCAAGATGCGCACGCAGGCCGAGTGAAAGGTCATCACCCACATGGACCTGGCCCGCGGGCCCACGAGGGCGGACACGCGCGACGCCATCTCGCCGGCCGCCTTGTTGGTGAACGTGATGGCCAGGATCTCGTGCGGCGCCACGTCGCGCGCCGCCAGCAGGTAGGCGATCCGGTGCGTGAGTACCCGGGTCTTCCCCGAGCCCGCGCCGGCCACGATGAGCAGCGGCCCGCCCTCGTGCACCACAGCGGCGCGCTGCTGCGGATTGAGTCCGTCGAGGAGGGCATCTATCGCGAGGGCGGCCACGCACACAGCGTAGGCGGTCACGCCGACAAACGCAGGAGGTGCCGCGCGCGCCTCGCCGGCACCGGGCGTTATCCCAGCCACGGACCAGCGGATAGGCCCTCATATTGACCGCGCGGTCGCTCACCGGCCTATCGGCGGACATGTCGTTTTCGGCTGAGGCGGGTGCCTGTTCTGGGCTATTCTGGCCGTCTCGACCGTCAGTTGGATGCGACGGGGGGCCCCGCACCGACTCCTCTTCAGAGCTGGGAGTGTCATGGGTTCGCGCGGCCGGTCCATTCGGCTTCGTATCTATTTCCTGGTGGCGATCCCGCTCGTCACCATGATCGGATTGCTCGCGTATCTGGTCACCACGAGCGTGGACAACGCCATCAGCCTGGACCGGGCGCCCAACCTGGTCGACGCGACCGCGCTGCCGGCCGCGAGCTTCGGCGGCTACATGCAGGCCGAGCGAGCCGCCGCGGTCGTCTACCTGTTCCAGCCCACCGCGGCGAACCTGCAGGCGTACCAGGCGGCGATCGCGGCGACCGGCAAGGCCGAGCCGGCCTTCACCGCTGCCATGAGCTCCCGGGGCACCATGGGCACCGAAACGGCCAGCGGGATCAAGGCGGTCAACGGCATCGTGGCCGGCCTGAGCAAGCTCACCACCCTCCGCAACGCGGTCGGGGCGCGGATCCTCAGCCCGCTGGACGCGCTTGCCTTCTACAGCCAGGGCCTGACGGCTGAGAACAAGCTGTTCCTGATCCAGACCGAGAGCGTCGTCGTCACCGACCAGCTGCCCCAGGCCATCGGGCTGATCGCCACCGTGCAGGCCAGGGAACAGCTCTCGCAGGAGGACGCGCTGCTCGCCGGGATGCTGGCCGCGAAGAGGATCACGGCCGGAGACCGCGTCGCGTTCACGGACATGGCCGCCACCAGGCAGGCGGATGCGCAGTACGCGGATTACATCCTGAGCCCGGCCAACCTGGCCACCTACACCGCCGCACTGGCCGGGTCCGGGACCATGCAGCAGGACCTGGCCGGCGTGGAGCAGGCCGTCGCCGCGGGCACTCCGGTCACCAGGCTGCCGGTCACCGCGGCCGGGTGGCAGCACCTGGCTGGCGCGTTGCTGCAGGACCAGTACAACGGAGGCGTCGCGGTCGTGAACGCCATCCTGGTGGCCGATCACCAGATCAGCCACTCGGCCTGGGTCCGGGTGGCCGTCACCAGCGGTATCGCGCTGCTCGGGCTCCTGCTCACCCTCCTGGTGACCATCTTGGTCGGCCGCGGCATCATCCGGCGCCTGGGCGGGCTGGAGAGCTCGGCCCGCACCCTGGCCGAGGACCAGCTGCCGGACGTGATCGCCCGGCTGCGGCGCGGCGAGGACGTGGACGCGGCCGCGGAGGCACCGCCGCTGCGGGTCGGCTCGGACGAGATCGGCCGGGTCGGCCAGGCCTTCGAGCTGGTCCGGCAGACCGCCATCCGGGCCGCGGTGGACGAGGCCAAGCTGCGACGAGGGCTCAACGACGTGTTCCGCAGCCTGGCCCGGCGCAGCCAGTCGCTGCTGCACCGTCAGCTGACCCTGCTCGACCAGATGGAACGGCGGGCCACCGACCCCGAGGCACTGGACGACCTGTTCCGCCTCGACCACCTGACCACCCGCATGCGCCGGCACGCGGAGGGCCTGGTCGTCCTGGCGGGCGCGCCGCCCGGCCGGGCCTGGAGCAGCCCGGTCCGGATGGTGGACGTGATGCGCGGCGCCATCGCCGAGGTCGAGGACTACGCGCGCGTCTCGGTGGCGACCCGGAGCCAGGCCGCGCTGGCCGGCTCGGCCGTGGCCGACGTCATCCACCTGCTGGCGGAGCTCATCGAGAACGCCACCACGCTGTCGCCGCCGTACACCTCGGTGCGGGTATCCGGGGAGACGGCGGCCGGCGGGTTCACCATCGAGATCGAGGATCGCGGGCTGGGGATCACCCCGCCGCGCCTGGCCGAGCTCAACGAGCGGCTGGCCCACCCGCCGGAGTTCAACCCGTCCGACAGCGAGCAGCTCGGGCTGTTCGTCGTCGGCCAGCTGGCCAAGCGACACGGCATCCGGGTGGCGCTGAAGGCCGCCCCCGACGGCGGCACGACGGCCGTCGTGCTCATCCCGGGCCAGCTGGTCGTCACCGAGGAGGCGCTCCGGGCGGGGCTGCCCGGCGAGCCCGCCGCGATCGGCGTGCCGCCGCATTCCCCGCATGGCCCGCATTCCCCGCAGGCCAGCAACGGCAATGGTCGTCACGCCGCCGGGCCGCCGCCCGGCGAGGCCGGGTACCTCGCCCTCCGCGACGCGCCCGGAGCCGACGCCCAGGGATGGCCCGAGGCTCCGGCGCTCCGCATCTCCGGCCCGCTGCGGCGGTCGGCGGGGATCACGGCGCACGGTGCCGCTCGTGGCGCGCACCGCGCGCGCCACGAGCGCCCTCGCGGCGCGGCCGACGGCGGGCCGGAGCCGGACGAGCTGCCCAGGCGCCATCCCGAGAAGGCGGCCGCCGCCGAGCAGGCGAATGGCACCGGGCCGCCCGCGTTCGACGCGTTCACGCCGCGACGGGACCCAGGGCCGCAGCCGCAGCCGCAGCCCGGGGCGGGCTCCGCTCCCCATCCGGGCCAGCCCGTCCCGTTCCCGGAGTGGACCGGCCGGAGCGTGGCGGGCAGCCCAGCCGGTTCGGGGACGCTCAGCCAGACGGCCCCGGCCGGGCCGCCCACGCCGATGACTCCGGTGGCCTCACCCCGGACTGGGAAGGCATCCGGTCCGCCCTGGGAGCTGTCCGGCTCGACCGGGCCGCTTCCGGTGTGGCCCGGCGACGGCGATCCAGGGTCGCGGGCCGCCGGCGCGGGCGCGGACGGCGACGCGAAGGGGCTGCCGCGGCGGGTCAGGCAAGCCAGCCTGGCCCCTCAGCTTCGCGCCGACCCGCCGCACCGCCTGACCCGGGCGCCCGCCGGCCTCGGCCTGGCCGGCGGACCGACGCCGGCCGAGATCCGCCAGACCATGTCGGCACTTCAGCGTGGCTGGCAGGAGGGGCGGTCGCAACGCGGGACAGACCCGGAGCCGGCTGAGCTGCCGCTCGCGCCCGGCGGCCAGGACCCGTCGTCCGTCGCCGCGGGGGAAGCCGCCGCCGACCAGGAGCGAGCGGCAGCTGACGAGCCCCGGAAGGAATCCGATGGAACCTGACATCGGCACGACGCACCGAGTCGGCCAGCTCGACTGGCTGCTCGATGATCTCGTCCGACGGGTCGCGCACCTCACCAAGGCCGTCATCTTGTCCCAGGACGGGTTGACGCTCGGCGCGTCGCAGACGCTGGAGCGCGACGACGCCGAGCACCTCGCCGCCCTGGCCGCCGGCGTCCAGTCCCTGGCCCGCGGCGCCAGCCGGCACTTCGGCGGCGGCACCGCCCGGCAGACCGTCATCGAGATGGAGTCGGGATTCCTGCTGGTGACCGCGGCCGGCAGCGGAACATGCCTCGCGGTCATCACCGGGCCGGGCGCCGACCTGGGCCTGGTCGCCTACGAGATGGCCATCCTGGTCAAGCGGTCCGGGGAGCACATCCGGGTCACTAGGCGCGCCACCGCCCTGAACGGCTCGGACTAAGAGGCGCAATGCCGTCCAACGATGAGCGGTGGCTGGACGCCGAGGCCGGGCCGGTGGTCCGGCCGTACGCGCTGACCGGCGGCCGGACCAGGCACGCCGGCCAATCGTTCGATCTGGTGGCCACCGTGACCGCCACCCGGACCTTGGCCGACCTGGCCGCGCTGGCGCCGGAGCACGTCAGCGTGCTCCGGCTCGCCCGGGCGCCGACGACCGTGGCCGACATCGCCTCCGACGTTGACCTCCCGCTCGGCGTGGTCCGGATCATCCTCGCCGACCTGCGCGAACTCGGCCTGGTCGCGATCGGCAGCCCGGTCGCTAGGGCGGAGCGGATCGACAAGCACACTCTCAGGGAGGTCCTCAATGGACTACGGGGTCTCTGATCCCGCCGGCGGGAACC
>Ga0187766_10002838_pt1 | contig 10172 bp, 12 predicted proteins | sample 0216_QUI02_MP05__4_FD_132971 | JGI IMG/M metagenome (GOLD analysis project Ga0187766, IMG submission 132971) | Tropical peat soil microbial communities from peatlands in Department of Meta, Colombia - 0216_QUI02_MP05_20_MG | ecosystem: Environmental > Terrestrial > Soil > Wetlands > Peat ...
CAGCTCCAACTACGTCCCCTACGGGAACAACTACGCCATGTCAGGGAAGGAGGTGTTCATGTACACGGGCAAACCCCTTGACTCGGCCACCGGGCTGTACTACTACGGGGCGAGGTACTATGACGAGGGGATAGGGAGGTTCGTGACTGAGGACTCGTATACGGGGAACAGGAACGACCCGATGACGTTGAATCTGTATGTGTATGCTAGAGATAATCCGGAGAGGTACAACGATCTTACCGGGCACATGTACAACGGGCGAATGTGGACAGACTTCAATGACCCATATGTCGTCCAGACATCGAGTTGCGTCAACGGGGTGTGCACGACAACGACGACGGAGAGCTACGGAGGGTACACTTCGACGATTAGTACGGCCTATGGAACTACAACGACGCTGTCAGGCACTCAAATTACCGGCATGGCCACGGAAATGACGGATATGTATCCAACTCGACCGGGAAGCGGAAGCATTACCACAGTGACCACCACTTCTTCATCTGTAGTAACTGTCACACCAGGTGGGCGATCGTCCACAACCGACTTCCCACCCCACACCAGCAGTTCCGCATCTCCGGACTTCACGATTCATTGGAATTGGGATGCGGCTGGGGCGATTACCGTCATGATTGGTGGTGTGTTCATCACTGCGGGTGCGATTGCGACAGGTGACGTCCCATTGGCAGTAGGTGCCTCCACAGGTACGTTAGACGTTGGAATGTACCTCAACGGGAGTCCAGATCCAAGCGCAAAAATCGCCTTTGAAAAAATGACGTGGGATATAGCATTCGCTTTCGGTGTGGGATATACACGCACCTTCCTACCGGGGTTCTAAACCCATGGGTCGAGAACGGGCAACAGATAGGGAAGAGCATTGACTTCGGAGCCCTCGCGTCCTCAACTCGCTTCTGCGAGCAACAGGAAATCGTATCGCGCCGCGTTGGTCGTGGTCCTGTTGATAGATCTTTTTTCCCTTTTCTTGGATTTACTAACTTCTGGCCCCGCAGCCGAGCCCTCAAGAGTTGTTACAGGATTCGCTATTGGTGCGACCATGTACCTACTTGTCACCAGGAGAAACGCAACGATACGACTAACGCTGTTCTACGCCATATTCGGGGGATTGGTATTGGGAGCTACTGGTTTCATTACCGTCGCGCCGTAATCTCCGGCAGTTTCAAGCGTAATCGGCATTTCTCTCCCGCCATCCAAGATTGCAAAGAGACGACTGATCGCATCACTCGCTGGAGTGCAGAGATCACAAAGGCGTTGGCCCTGCGGCTTGCTACCTGCAGGTGGGAATCCCGTGGGGGAGATAAGGCGACACCGACTAGGGTGGCTCGCCTCCCGTCAACTGTCCTAAGCATGATTTCGAGCCAAGTTAACGCGGAGAGGATTCGCTTAATTTCTTAAGCGCATACCACCAGGCCCGCATTCTCATTCCTTGACTCGGAGTCCTGGATGCCGCATGAAAATCCCTCAGCTAGATGACCCAGACCTGGCCTACGAATCAGGAGTGCACTTGGGAGACGGTTCCTTGGCGACATACAGATACGTCATCAGCGGGAACAAGAAGAAGGAAACCAGGTACTACGAGGACGTCCTGTCGCCACTAGTCCAAGACCTTTACGGAGTAACTCCTGCCATCGCTTTTGAGTACAACTCCGTCTATCTTCGTATCTACTCGAAGGACCTCGTGTTGTTCAAACACGAAGAGCTTGGCTTCCCGATTGGGCGAAAATCGGAGCTTCACATTCCCAGCTTTGCGACGTCGAATCTTTGCAGCACATGCAACGTTATTTCTGGATTATACGATACTGATGGGTGTGTGAAGGTCCGGCATGACAAGTCTGGCAACTATCCCCGAATCTCCTTCGCTCAGGCTCACTCCGGGCTTGTCCGCGAAGTCAAAGAACTGCTCGCATCTCTCGGAATCTCAAGCACCTTTTATCGAAACGACTACTACGACCCACGGATTGCCCAGGTTGAGACGAGATGGTGCCTAGACATCAATGGATTTCGCAACTATGACGTCTTTGCTTCAAAGGTTGGTACTCGCAGCCCTTATGTCCAAGAAAGGATGAAAGCCATCGAAGTCACGAGATGAGCTGCGGGTCCGAATCTACCTGGCTTCCTCTGGTTCTCAAATTCTGAGAATCGTCCCCTCCGCTTAATAGCGAATATTAGGGGGCGCCAAACTTGAGAGAAGTGTCCCTGGAGACCAAAAGGGCGTCCAAGTTCCCCTTCCCCAAGAAGGACGCGGACTCGAGGAAGGGCACCTTCGAAGAGGTCCAGCTGCCATACACTGTGGAGGAGGCGATGGCGGAGGCTAGCAGATGCGTCACCTGCGGCAACCCCATCTGCATGGACGTCTGCCCCCTCCAGACCGACATCAGGGGGATGTGTGAAGCGGTGTCCAGGGGGGATTTCCAGACCGCCTACCACAGGATCAGGGAGACCAACGCGCTTCTGGGGACCACCGCGCGATGCTGTCCCCAGCTTGACAGCCTCTGTGAAGCCGCGTGTGTCATAGGGTCAAGAGGACAGCCCGTCGCTTCAGGCATGATTCAGCGCTTCGTCGCGGACTGGGAGAGAAACGTCTCCCGGCAGCCCGACCCGAAGGCCGGCCCTGACACGGGCAACAAGGTGGCGATCGTCGGCGGGGGCCCCGCAGGCCTCGCCGCGGCCGAGCTCCTCAGGCGCTACGGCCACTCCGTCACCATCTTCGAAGAGCTCCCCGTCTTGGGGGGCACCGCGTGGTACGGCATACCCGACTACCATCTACCCAAGGACGTGCTGCAGTACGAGGCATCAAGAATCGTCGGCATGGGGATGAAAGTCAAAACCGGGGTGAAGGTCGGGGAGGAAGTCGGGCTGGACGAGCTCCGCTCAGACTTCGACGCCGTCCTCATTGCAACGGGAGCGAAGGACGTAGGAAAGTTCGACACCCCCGGTTCGGACCTCGATGGTGTCATAGATGGGTACAGGTTCCTGGAGGATGTCTTTGTCTCAGGGGTGGACGAGTATTTGGCGAAGCCGACGTACAAGCTTGGGAAGCGGGTCCTGGTCATCGGTGGGGGCGACAGCGCCCTGGACTGCGCAAGAACCGCACTCAGGCTGACAGGAGGTGAGGTTACAATAGTTTACCGAAGAACAGAGGTCGAAATGCCCGTCGACGAGATCCTGATCGAAGAAGGAAAGGAAGAGGGTCTGTATTTGAAGTTCCTCCTCGCGCCCAAGGTCTACTCGGGCAGAGGGGGGCATGTGACCAAAGCCACGATGTCGGTCATGAAGCTGGGCGAGGTCGATTCCAGCGGCAGGAGGAGCCCGGTTCCCACGGGGGAGACCCTCGACATGGATTGCGATTCGGTCATCATTGCGATAGGGAGGGGACCCAACACCTTCTTGCAGAAGAAGGCAGGGATCAAGACCGGATGGAAGGGGGCGATATCCATCGACGACCACAGCATGACCTCCATAGCCGGAGTCTTCGCGGCCGGGGACGTGGTCTCCGGGGAGAGCCTGGTCGTGAAGGCCATGGCCATGGGAAGAGACGCTGCTCAGAGGGTCCACGAGTACCTTCTGGGGCTCGGCTCTGCCCACACGTCGCTCTATGACTACTACTACACCAGAAGAACGACCGGGTCCTACTACAGGGAGATGCTCGACGGGAACGAGGAGACCCTCCCCCCGGCGTAGACTGGACGCCACCGAGTCTCCAGACCCTGAGCGCTGATTTCGCTCACTCCGTTTATAGCCAGAGCCAGAGAGGCCGGGACGGTCATGTACACCAGCACCGTGGTAGACGACGAAGCCCACGCCATGAAAGTAATGATGGGCATGGAGGACGCCTGGGGGAAGAAAGACGAAACCTACTTCGTGAGCGTCCTCAAGACTGAACCCAGCCTCGTGCTGAGGGTCCACGCAGTCTGCATTCTGGCCGAAGTGGGCGGCGAGAAGTCGGTCCCGACCCTTGCCGACGTCCTGCTCCACGATCCCGACCCATTGGTCAGGCATGAGGCTGCGTTCTCCCTGGGGCAGATTGGCCTGTCCGAAGGCAACAAAGCGCTGTCTGAGGCCGTCATCACGGACAAGGACCCAATCGTAAGACACGAGTCTGCTGCCGCCCTGGGCTCCGTGGGGAGTGCAGACTCGGAGGATGTGCTCACCAAGGCGCTCGCCGACTCGGACGAGATGGTCAGGAACTCCGCGAAGGCGTCCCTGTTCAACATACGGTTCCTGAAGCAGTATTCCACGGGCTCTTCGGCCAAGGATAGGGCACCCAGGCCCTAGGCTCGAACCCTTAAGAAACCAAGGAGACCCAACACGACATCTTGAGGCTTGCGGGCAAGAGGGCTCTGGTTACGGGGTCCTCTCAGGGGATAGGGGCGGAGATAGCCAAGCTGTTTGCCAAGGAGGGGGCTTTTGTGGTGGTGAACCACCGCGCGGGAGGGCCACACCGGGAAACCACCCTGAGCTCGATCAGGAGGGCAGGCGGGAAGGGCTTCGTGGTTCACGCGGACGTGGCTGTCCCCTCCAGCGTCGAAGCCATGTTCAACGAAATCAAGCACAGGCTTGGCGGGCTGGACGTTCTTGTGAATGCGGCAGGGCTCGCCGACAGACGCCTCTGGAATCTCAGCATAGCGGACACCACCCTGGACATGTGGAAGCGCGTCTTCGCGGTCGATGCCTTCGGTACCTTCCTCTGCACCCAGGGTGCGGTCAGGTTGATGGGCAGGGGGTCCGCGATAATCAACATCGCGTCCACCCCGGCACTGGTGGGAGACACCGAGGGCCTTGTGTATGCTTCTGCCAAAGGAGCGGTGGTCTCGATGACCAGAATGCTCGCAAAGATGCTCGCCCCCAAGACGAGGGTGAACTGCATGGCCTTCGGCTCCTTCGAGACTACATGGGTGGACTGGCTCGGCGAGAGTCAAATCAAATCTTACAGGGCCGCCATACCGATGGGCCGTTTCGGCAAGCCCGTCGAGGCCGCGAACCTGGCGCTCTTCCTAGCGAGCGATGAGTCGAGCTTCATCACCGGCCAGGTGATAATTCTAGACGGCGGAGAAGCGCTCCGCTAACCCTCGGCCGCTCGGCGGAGTCCCCCTCTCCCTTCAATTTTGGAAAGAGCTACGTCCACGTCGTCGGACTCCTCTACGACCTTGTTCTCAATTGCCTTCTTCCAAAGGTCGATATAGATCTCCAGCCCCTCCCTGACCTGTTCGCTGCGGTCGTTCTTCGTCTTCGCCAGCTCGTCGAGGTAGTCGCGGACTTTCCTCATCCATGAACTCACTTCACCGTTGCTTCTCCGCCCACCCGCGACGCATAAGCCGTGTACCCAAGTTTTTGCATGGCGCTAATCACCGCACCTTCGCCCTTGTCCGAGGTGTTGATGAAGACTGAAGGGCCGGTCTGCATCGAATAGTATGCCTTCACCCCGCTGCCTCGGAGCTCCAAGACTTTGCGGATTATCCTAAGGGAGTCTTCGGTCATTATTATCAGCCCGCTTTCGCCTGTCATGGTCAGACTGTGAAGCTCGAGCGTGTCCCTTTCTGCCAGCCGGCCTACCGTATCCAGGTCGTTCCCGAGTATGGCCTTCTGCATCTCTTCACATCTCTTCTGGGCGGACTGAACCCTGGCTTTGAAGAAAGGTGACGTGAGCACCTCCCTGTGGGCATCCTCAGTCCGCACCCGGGAAGGCAGGGGGACAATCACCATCCTAAGGTCGAAGTCCTTGGCGTCGGCGAACTTCTCTGCGTAGGTGCTGTCGTCGTCCTTCCCGGCGTAGAGTATTGAGAAGCCCCCCACCAACGACCGGGACGCCGACGCTGCGAAAAGCCGGGCGGTCCTAGAAAGGGCGGCCAGGTCTGGGCTCCCACCGACGAGAAGACGGTGACAAAGCAATGTCAGCGCCGCCCCTGCGGATGCGGAGTAGCCTATCCCCTTCGGCTTCCCCTGGGGGACGTTCCGGCTGTCTATCCTGAACTCCTCAACCCTGCTTCCCGGTCTCAGCCTGGTGACCACTCCCTGAAGCCTCTCGTTCGCCGACTCGTTGGGCGTCCCGCCGATGAACACGCCCCCCTTCCTCGCATCGGTTATCGAGGCCTCCGTCTTCATCGACGTCGTGTTCACCGAGATGCTGTCGTGGTAGGGGAGCCGGAGTTTCCAGTCCCTCAGCCCGTGGTATTTGACGAGCGCCTGCATGGTGAAGGCGACGGAGCTGTATTCTGCCATCCTCAGACCACCTCGATTTCGAGCCTGCCGGCGGTCGCAGGGTCCTTCAGCAGCCGAACCATTTCTCTAGGGATGTCCCTGGCGGCAGCGTCTGCGTGGACAGCAAGGGTGCGGTCACTTACGAAGTCGCTCCTCCGGATGACCATTTCGTGCGGGTTCGACAGCTCGAGCCTAGGATCCCCCGAAGCTCTGACCTCAAAGGACAGACTTCCGGCGATTATCTTGATCACTGCCCTCGCCCCCTCCCTCCGGAGCCCCGCCTTGATTCTTTCATCAAGTTGTGCGCACCCCTTGGACGCCTCCACCCCTATTATGCAATCCCCATTCTCTGAAAGGTAGCCTTCGGTGGTCACTTCTATGGTCGTAGGATGGAATGACCTAACCATACGGTGCCCCCGGAAGGACACCGTCTCCCGCAGCTCTCCCCTGACGCCGGACGACGCTTCGCTCATCCCTAGGCCTCCTTGGGCTGGAGCCCGTTGCATTGCGGGCAGCGTTCAGAGGTCAGAGGGACGGGGGTGGAGCAGAAGACGCAGAACCTGAACCCGGGGGGAGGGGTCATCGGCCCCGAGCTCTCCGGAAGGAACAGACTGGCCACAATCATGATCGCCCCGCCTGCCACGAAGGGGACGCTCCAGAAGTACACGAAGGGGATTTCCAACGCGTAGAATCCCGCCCCCATGAGCGCAACCAGGAGTCCGCCCACCAGCAGCTGTGGCCGCATGCCTCCCGCCTCCGGATAACGCCTTTATAGTTTCAAGGAAGCGTCGGACCAAGTTCTGGATGACAACCGAATACGAGCAGCTTCTTGCTAAGATGGTCGACGAGAAGAAGGCCAAGCTGGCCGAGCTCACCGGCAAGAAGGGGAAGGAGAAACAGACAGCGGCACTGATGTCGGATATCAGGTTCCTAGAGGTAGAACTGCAGCGATACCAGCAGGGAATGGCCCTTTTCAGGACGAAGTCCCTCCCCAAGGTCGGCAGATGGGGAAGGCCGGAGACGGAAGAGGCCAAGCAGGAATAAGCTCCGAGCGTTGACCCTAGTCCTTTCTGAAAGGGACGTGCTCAGCCTCATAGACATGGGGGAGGTTGTCTCCTCCGTCGAAGAGGCGTTTCGCCGTGAGGGCCTAGGTGAAGCCACCAACTCGATGAGGACTAGGTCCCGGGGCGGCTCCTCCGTCCTAAATGTGATGCACGCCAATCTTGCCTATCTGAAGAGAGGGGGGCTCAAAGCCTACATGTCATCGCGGGCTGGGACGAAGTTCGTCCTGGTCCTCTTCGACAATTCAGACTCTACGCCACTCGCCGTAATGGGTGCAGACACCATCGGGAGGTTCAGGACGGGCGCTGCCTCCGGGGTTGCGACCAAGTATCTGTACGGGGCGTCCTCAGGGACGTTGGCTCTCTTCGGCAGCGGGAAGCAGGCGCTGACTCAGGCGCTCGCCATGGCCTCGGTCATGTCTTTGGAGGACGTAAGGGTCTGGAGCCCAACCGCCGCACACAGGGAGAGTTGCGCCCGCCTCCTCAGAGAGAATGGACTCAAGGCCCACAGCCTTGATTCCCCGCTGGCCGCCCTCGAAGGCGCCCAGGTGGCCTGCGCGATCACCTCTTCGAAGGAGCCCTTCCTGACAGAGAGCATGCTCCATGGGCTATCTCACGTCAACATCTGCGGGAGCAACGCCCAGAGCCACGCAGAGTTGACTCCCGCGGCGGTAGGTGCCTTCGACACCGTCGTGGTCGATGACCTTGCCCAGGCCAGGGTCGAATACGGGGACCTGATTCTGGCTGAAAGTTCGGGCAGATTCGCGTGGGAGTCCGCCGTAGACCTTGCCTCGGTGGTCGCAGGACGAACGTCTCACCACGGTCGCGCCCTGTTCAAGTCGGGAGGGATTGCCCTTGAAGACGTCGCAGTAGCCAGTGCCCTCTACGACAAGGCGATGAAATCGGGGGAAGGCTACAGTCGCGCGGATTTTCGCTGAGCTATCACATCGGGGGCATGCCGCCCATTCCACCCATCCCTCCGCCTCCTGGCGGCATCGGGGGTGCCTTCATCTTGCTCGCCGCAATCACGTCGTCTATCCTCAGTATCATGGACGCCGCCTCCGTGGCTGCGCGGAGTATCTGCAGCTTGACCGCCAGGGGTTCCCACACCGACTTCGCGTACATGTCGGCGACCCTCCCGTTGAGAGCGTCGACGCCGTACCACTTGCCATCTTTCCCGTGCTTGGCCCTTAGGTCGACCTGGGTGTCTATGGGGTCCATCCCCGCGTTCTCGGCCAAGGTCAGCGGTATGCTCTCCATGGCGTCAGCGAACTTCAGAGCAGCGAGCTGTTCTCTCCCCGTAAGCTTCTGCGCCCAGTTCCTCAGCTGGAACGACACCTCCTCCTCCGGGGCCCCTCCTCCTGCCACCACGGCCGGTAGCTCGACCACGTCCTTGGTCACCATGATGGCGTCGTGCAGCGCCCTCTCAGCCTCGTCGACAATCCTCTGGGTGCCTCCTCTTACCAGTATGGTCACCGCCTTCGGATTCTTGCATCCTTCGACGAACACCCACTTGTCTTCCTCCAGCTTCCTTTCCTCGACAAGCTTCGCGTAGCCGAGGTCCTTCGCGGTGAGGTCGTCGAGGTTGGTCACTATCCTGGCCCCTGTCGCCTTGCCGAGCTTCGTCATGTCGCTCTCCTTCACGCGTCTGACGGCGAGAATCCCCGACTTCGCGAGGAAGTGCTGGGCGAGGTCGTCAATGCCCTTCTGGCAAATGAGAACGTTGGCCCCTGCCGCCTCGACCTTCTCGACCATCCCCTTGAGTATGCTCGTCTCCTCATCCATGAACTGCTGCATCTGCTGAGGGTCGTTGATCCTTATCTCCGCGGAGAACTCGGTCTTCTCGATCTCCAGGGCGGAGTTGACCAGTGCAATCTTCGCCTCGTCGATCCTCCTGGGCATCCCCGAGTGCACGACCTCCTTGTCAAGGATGATCCCCTGCACCAGCTTGGTGTCCGTCAGGGCACCTCCGGGTTTCTTCTCGACCTTCACATTGTCGATGTCCACCTTGAAGCCGCCATCCCTCTTCTCAGCGACCTGCAGAATCGCGTCGACCACGATCCCCGCGAGGTGCGGGGAATCTTCGTTGACCAGCTTCGTCAGCATGCTGGTATTGGCAACCTTCAGTATCTCGGCCTTGTTCTCAGGGTCGACCTTCTCGGCGATCTCTTCGAGTATGCTCTGAGCCTTCTCGGCCGCCCTCGAGTATCCGTCTACGACGACGACGGGGTGTACGTCCTTGTTGATCAGATCCTCGGCCTTCTCCAGTAGGGCGCCTGCCACCACCACCGCGGAGGTGGTCCCATCGCCGACCTCGTTGTCCGTCGCCTTGCTTATCTCTACCATCATCTTGGCGGCTGGATGCTGGACGTCCAGCTCCTTCAGCATCGTCGCCCCGTCGTTTGTGATTGTTACATCGCCCATCGAGTCCACGAGCATCTTGTCCATACCGCGTGGGCCGAGAGAAGTCCTCACGACCTCGGCGATGAGCTTTGCAGCTGAGATGTTGTTCCTTTGAGCCTCTCTGCCTCTCGACTCCCCAGAACCTTCCTTCAGAATTATTACTGGTTGTCCGGTTGCTGACATTTGAACCGACGGTATACAACCGATTGGGGTTTATTAGTCTTATGCGGTGCGCGGCGGCCGATGCACCCTGAGTTCGGCTGAGGCGGAGCGCCGACGCTTTCACACTAGACCATCAATCTTAATTGACGTCAGCAGGACCGCGTAGCCGTCCCGTCTTGTCTGCAGCCCCTCAATTGTCAAGGAAGCTCGCCGCAGAGGCCGTAGGGACATTCGTCTTCGTCTTGGTGGGTGCGGGCTCCGCGGTGGGCATGGCGAGCCTCCTCAACCCCAACTCGGGCGATGGGATCCTTGTCGCCGCCCTCGCAAACGGTC
>Ga0187766_10002844_pt1 | contig 10162 bp, 9 predicted proteins | sample 0216_QUI02_MP05__4_FD_132971 | JGI IMG/M metagenome (GOLD analysis project Ga0187766, IMG submission 132971) | Tropical peat soil microbial communities from peatlands in Department of Meta, Colombia - 0216_QUI02_MP05_20_MG | ecosystem: Environmental > Terrestrial > Soil > Wetlands > Peat ...
GAGGCGTCTGTTGACATGTACGCCGCGCAGGTTGGCCCACGGATTGCAGAGAGGCTAGGGATACCGCTGGTCTCTCACGCGAGAAGTGTCTCGCTAAGCGGCAGTGTCGTGACAGCGGAACGTGACCTAGAAGACGCCTTTGAGACCGTGGAGACTTCCACGCCTCTCTTGCTCACGGTGACGAAGGAAATCAACGAACCAAGAATCCCCAAAATAACCATGGTCATCAAAGCATCAAAGAAGACAGCCAAAGTGCTGAACGCCCAAGATCTTGGAATACAGCTCACGCCTTCCTTAAGGGTGCTCAAGGCTCTGGCTCCGGTGACAGAACGGAAGAGAGAGACGATTGGGGGAAAGACGGGGGAGATTACGGAGAGTCTGGTGCGACAGCTTCTCAGGGACGGGGTTGTTGGAGGCTGATGGGTTGACTTCCGACGGTTCTGACGTGTGGGTCTTTTCCGAGAGGAAAGACTTGGTGTTCGAATTATTGTGGAAGGGAAGGGAGCTTGCCGACGGGCTAGGAGTGAGGCTCTGCGCAATCATTCTTGATGCTGGTCTCCAAGGTGAAGCGGATTCGTTCATACAACGCGGCGCTGACAAGGTGTTCGTGATTGAAAGTCCGGCACTCGAGGGAAGTTTGCCGGAGCCGTCTACGGATGCTATCTGTAATCTCGCTTCTCAAAACGCCCCCCAAGTCCTGATGGTGGGGAGCACAAAAAAGGGAAATGACATAGCAGCCAGGGTGGCCACGCGATTAGAGACGGGTGTCATCGCGAACTGTCTGTCCGTGCGCCTCGACGAGGAGGCGCGGCTGATTCTCGCGGATCGGCCCTCCTACGGTGGGATACTTACTTCGACCGAGACGTGTATTACGAAGCCTCAGATTCTTACGATACCGCCAAGAATATTCGAACCGGCTGCGCCTAAGGAGAACCAGCACGGCGAGGTTGTGAGAACTGAGATGAGCCTCATACCGTCGAAGAGCAGAGTCGTCCGAACTGCCCCCAAACAGATCAAGGGTGTGAAGCTGGAGGATGCGAAGATAATCGTAGCGGTGGGGAGAGGATTAGCGAAGAAAGAAGATGTAGGGATAATCGAAGAGCTAGCTAGAGTCCTGGGCGGAGAGGTGGGATGCTCCTCCCCACTGGCAGAGGACCTGAAGTGGTTACCAGCCGAACAGCTCGTGGGGCTTACGGGCCACAAGGTGAAGCCCAAGTTGTATCTTGCGTGCGGGTTATCGGGACAGGCTCAGCACATAACTGGCATGAGGGATTCGCACGTCGTCGTGGCAATAAATAACGATCCTGAAGCCCCAATTTTCCAGCAATCGGACTACTGCATAGTAGGTGATATGTACGAGGTCGTTCCCGTGCTGACAGAGACGTTTCGGCGGATTCTGCAGAAATAGGGTGTAACACGGCCCGCGGCTTTCACTCGCATCAATTAGGAAATCTGTTTTTATGGCCACCGTCGAAGCAGGGGTCGGGTGAGTGGTGACGGACTTCAATCTTACCGCGGAGCAGGAAGGGTTCAGGAAAGCCGTTAGGGAATTCTGCCAGAAGGAAATTGCGCCTAGGGCACGTGCGATGGACATGAAGAGAGAGCTAGATGAGGGACTTATCGACAAGATGGGGGACCAGGAGCTCCTCGGCATCTGCATTCCTCCCGAGTACGGTGGACCAGGAGCCGACTACGTAAGCGCCGCAATCGTCGCTGAGGAGATAGCACGGGCGGATGTCAGTTGTTCCACGGCGGTGATGTATCTCGTTGATACTGGGTGGAGCTTCCTTCTCTCAAAGAAGGGTTCGAGCCAACTGAAGGAAGAAATACTGCCCAAAGTCGCGAAGGGCAAGTCGCTCGTGGGGATACTGTCCACCGAGCCTCAGGGCGGATCCGACGTCGCGGGTTTCAAGACGAAAGTCAGTCGAGAAGGCGGCAAGCTGGTGGTAAACGGGCAAAAATCGTACATCAGTCTCATTAGAGAAATTTCTAGGAGAGGAGGAGGTTACTTCACCCTTGGTACCTCTGAGCCATCGCTGGGAGCCAGAGGCATGACCGCCTTTTACATGCCTCTTGATAGGCCGGGGGTAAGCACGAGCCTTGTCGAGGACATGGGCAGGATGGCCCTCTCGACCGGCAATATCGACATGAAGAAAGTGGAGATCCCTGAACACTATGTCGTAGGCGAGTGGAACAAGGGGTTCTACGTGGGCATGGAGGGCTTCCAAGCCGCAAGAGTGCTTGTCGCGGCCGCATGCATAGGGTGCTGGGAAGGAGTGCTGGAGATGGGCATGAACTACATCAAGGAGAGGGAGACATTCGGTCATCCCCTTGCAATGAACCAAGGGATCCAATTCCCTCTTGTTGACAGCTACGCAGCCCTTGAGGCGGACAAGTTGCTTGTCTACAGGGCAGCCTGGGCGGTGGACGAATTCTACCGAAAAGGAGGAAACAAGCAAGATTCCAGAAGGGTCGCCATGCTTGCCGCACTGGCGAAGCTGAAGGCCCCTGTCGATGCCTTCCAGGGTTGCAGCACCGTCATGGACATGATGGGGGCCTATGGCTATACGACTAAGTGCGACGTCGAGATGGGACTTAGAGGAGTGAAGTCGTACTCGGCAGGAGCCGAAGGCGGACAGAACATCATGAGGATGATCATTGGAAGAGACATACTCGGAGACGAATTCTCGCCAACCCACTGATTTGGTCCGTCCAGCAGCTGCGCAGTCTGCCCCAGATTCGAGCATGGCTACCTCCAAGAATCTGTCATAGCGGCAATGGAAGTGAGCGGGACTCGGTTGGATGAAGAAGAGTCTAGCCTATCCCGGCTCGCTCCTCGGGAAGCCTATGTTTGTCACTCACTTTTCTAGTAATTCGGTTGAGAGCCCTACGAGCTCGCCGCACGCGGGACATTTCTTCGTTAGTGTGGTCGAGTATACAACGCCGCAAATGGTGCACACTCTCAGTGACTGCCTGCTCACAGCCATTTTGCTCGCTGACATCGGGCGGAAAAGTCCCAAGGGGATTAATGAGGCGATTCGCAATATTTCAGATATCCACAATATTCCCAATATAGTTCCTAGCTAGCTTTCGGTCAGCGCCCTCGGGATATCACGATGCTACGTTCAGACGCCGCGTCTGAGACTTCTTCGCGCACTCCCTGTCTTTCTATACCGAGGCTGGCCGATTCCATCATAAGTAACCCTAAAGCCGTAAAGCAGAGGCGGAGGCCTCGAGAGGAGGTTCCGTGGGCGATAACCCGTCGAGCCAGGGGATGACGGCTGGCGTGCACGGATGGGCGCGGGGCGCACCATACTTCGTGGCGTTCATCGTCACCGTACTCTGGTCTTCGTCCTACGTGCTGATTAAATTGGGGTTGGAGAACATCCCTCCTCTCTATTTCGCCACCGTCAGGTACGCCTTGGCTTTCTCAATTCTCGGGGCATTCGATCTCGCGATAAAAAGGAAGGATACCAGGAAGGGGGCTCTTGGGCGGAAGCGGGTCGCGCTTCTTGTCATCGCTGGCATAGGCGGGTACACAATAGCCCAGGGGCTCCAGTTCGTTGGGCTGTACTACCTCCCCGCGGTTACCACTAGTTTCCTACTCAACTTCACCCCGTTCTTCGTCCTCATATTGAGCGTCGAGCTGCTTGGAGAAGGCACGTCGCTCACCCAGCTGGGGGGTGTGGGACTCGCCCTGGTCGGTGCTTGGGCATTCTTCAGTCAGCAGGCGGCGCTGGGAGGACAGGCGTTCGGCATCCTCGTAGTGTTTGTTTCTGGCCTGGGCTGGGCCTGCTACGTCGTGGTCGTGCGGATGCTCCAGAGGTCAGCGAGTATGAGCTCGTTGCGACTCACAACCACGACCATGGGCATCGGTGTGGTCGGGATGGTCGTGCTGACGGTCATTAGTGGGCAGTACGCCCCGCTCACGACCAACGACATCCTGAATATCGTCTGGCTTGCAACGGCCAACACCGCCCTCGCCTTCTTCATGTGGAACTGGTCGCTCAAGACAATCCCGGCCTACGAGCTCACAGTGTTTCAGGACCTTATGTTAATCGAAATCGCCATCTTCGCGTTTGTGTTCCTGCAGGAGACCATTACACCGTTCATGGTGCTAGGCATGGCCCTCGTCCTGCTTGGGGTGATGATTGTACAGCTGAGAGCCAGGAGAAGGGGGCCCCGCACCGTGAGTAACCAGCCCTAATCGCATCCGTTTTTAATGGGTCAACGGGCACGGCAACCCATGCCTGGGAGGCTCCTCATCTTCTGCGGAATCCCCGGTAGCGGCAAGACGACTATCGCCAGACTTGTCGCGAAAACGGATCCACGCGCGATTCTGATTCAGACAGACGCCATCAGGTCAATGTTGCCGGAACGTGACTATAGCGTCGAAGAATCTGATTTTGTGTACAAATCGTGCGCTGCGGTGGCCAAGGTGTGGCTCGGCAGTGATCGGCTGGTGATCATGGACGGCACGTTCGGAAGCGCCAGACGCCGCGAGATGACGCTGGCCCAGTTGTCCGGGTGTTTCAGGAGGGTTGATTTCGTGCATGTCGTCTGCGACTTGGAGACTGCACTAAAGAGGAACGCGGTGAGGTCAGCGGCGGTCCCGCCAGACAGGGTAAGAGGAATCCTTTCGGCCTTCGAACCGCCCGGGAGAGCTATTGTCGTGGACAGCTCGAAGGTTTCCCCCGAATCTGCGGCGGAGATGATATTGCGGGAGCTGCTCTACCCCTTGGTTCCGCCTGAATAGAGCCCCTTGAGAAGGTAGCTCTGGGCGACGAGGGAGAGTATGATGACCGGAATCGCTAGTATTATCCCAGCTGACGCAAGCTGGGTCCAGACGTTGTTGCTGATGGTTCCCCCTGTACTGTCAGGGTCAAAGAGTATCGCAAATGTTGTGACAGTGTTGGATCCGACGGGAGGGAAGCTGAAGGTGAAGGGGCTCTCGGAGAGGACCAGCGGGAAAAGGAGCAGGTGCCATGCGAATATGAAAGCGACCATCCCAGCGGCGATGAGTCCGGGCCGGGCGAGGGGCATGACGATGGAGAAGAAAGAGCGTATGCGCGAATAGCCATCCACCATAGCCGCTTCTTCGTACTGCTTGGGGAGCGAATTGTAGAAGTTACTCATGGTCCAGACCACGAATGGAATGGTGAAGAGGGGTTCGGTCAGAATCAGTGCCGCCCAGGTGTTGATCAGATGCAGATTGACGATGATGTAGAAGGCACCGAAGACGAAGACTATCGAAGGCAGTGAAAAGATGTAGATCATGATTCCGAGAAGGCCCCTCCTCTTCTCTCGGGCGATGGTGTAGGCCGCCGGGGCCGCCAGCAGAATCGTCAGCACCGTGACTACCGATGCCACGGCGAGGGTGGTTATGATTTCTGGGGAGGCCTGCCCCACAGTCGAGAGGAACACATCGGTGATTATCTTGGTCGGATAGATGACTGGAGGCAGGAGATAGTCGAGGGCCTGCGGCCGGAAAGCAATCAGGACCATCCAGTAGACCGGGAAGAGGATGAAGACCGATACGAGTGCGCAAATGACGTAGATGAGATACTTGAAAGGTGCACTTGGAAGGCGAGGAAGCGTTGGCCTGTGAAGATGGAGTGTTGGAAAATGCAACCAGTTAGGCAGGTGCAGCCTGCCCTTGCCCTTGCTGGCGCTCCCCAGGGTGGTCCTGACGAGCAGCAGTCCTGGTATGCTCGCTATCAACGCAATGAAAATGGCCGCGGCTAGGCCCTGGGCTGTATAGGGTCCCCCGACGTAGAACATCTCAGCAAAGGCGTAGACCACGAGGGTGGCCATGGTGGTCGGAGGAACTCCCCCTGCTCCGCTGATGATGTAAGGGAGGTCGAAGTTCCCAAAAGCGAGTATCAGAGTCATCAGGAAGGCAGTGATGACTGCCCCCTTGGCCAGTGGAAGCGCCACGGAAGAGTAGTAGTCCCACATCTCCATGCCGTCCACAGAGGAAGCCTCTTTCACCTGCTTCGGGACAGAAGTCAACCCTGCCAGGATGATGAGGAATGCTAGAGGGATGCCGGCCCATACGCTCACCATGGTGAGCGAATACAGCTGCATTGGTGGACCCAGCCAGTCGATTGTGGGCAGTCCTACGGCCTTCAGGATGGGATCTATCGGCCCGTAGCCTGGGTTGAACAGCGTGGCCCAGACCAGGGCACTGGCTGTGAACGGAATCATGTAGGGGAGATAGGCGATGAGTGAAATGACACGCTTGCCCCGCCTACTGCTGTCAACGAGGATGGCGAAGGCCATACCTATGAGCACGGAGCAGACAGCGGTCACCACCGAGAAGACCAGCGTGTTGTAGACGATTCTTGGGAAGTCTGTCAACTGGAAGAGCTGGATGTAGGAGGAGAAGTCGGAGTTGGGAGCAGACAGGTCGATGGATATCGCCATGGGCAACAGCGCGAATAGGATGAGGTACACGACCGCAGGGATGTAGAAGATTCTCTTGGAGAGGAAGTCCGTTATCCTAGACATGTCATCCTGCTTCCTTGCCCAGGATGTGCAGGGCATTCTTCTGCACGCTGAACCGGATCCTCTGCCCTATCTTGAGCCCGCTGGCGTCAAGCACTATTGCCCTAATCTCGATTCCCGTAATCTTGAGATATACTATGGTCTCCCTGCCTGCGAATTCGAAGGCCGTCATTTCTGCTTCGTTGGGTCCGGTGCCCAAGATTAGACCCTCAGGTCTCACCCCCACGTTCCACGCACCGTCGGCCAGGCCCTCGAGGGGGAGCGCGATTGGAGACGAAATCCCGCCGGCCACTTTCACACTGAGGACGTTCAGGGGCGGACTCCCGATGAAGGTGGCTGTGAACTCGTCGGATGGGGAAGAGTAGATCTCCTTCGGCGTCCCGACCTGGTGAACTCGCCCGTCGCCCATTATGGCCACCCTGTCGGATATGGAAAGCGCCTCGGACTGGTCGTGGGTCACGTAGATGGTGGTTATCCCGAACTTCCTCTGAACTTCCCTGAGGAACTTCCTGGCCGAGAACCTCAACTGGGCGTCGAGGTTTGAGAAGGGCTCGTCGAGAAGGAAGACATCTGGGTGCTTGATCAGGGCCCTGGCTAGGGCTACCCTCTGCTGCTGCCCTCCTGATATCTGGCCGGGCCTGCGGTCGAGCGTCTGGCCTATCCCCAGCAGCTCCGCCATATCCCTGGCCTCCTTCGTCGCTTCTGCCCTCTTCACCCCCTTGACCATGAGAGGTGAGATTATGTTATTCATCACCGTCTTGTTGGGGTACAGGGCATAATCCTGGAACACCATTCCAATGTTCCTCTTCGCAGGGCCGAGTTTGTCTACCACCTTGGGCCCTATGTAGACATGGCCGGAGTCTTGGACCTCAAGGCCCGCGATAATCCTCAACAGGGTGGTCTTACCTGACCCGGACGGACCAACCAGGGAGAAGAGCTCCCCGACAGAAATCTCAAGGTTCACATGACTAAATACAGAGAATTTCCCGAACTGCTTCGAAATCTCCTCCAGTCTTACGCCAGTCCCTCGTGTTTCGCCTGAGCTAAGGGGAAAAACGGGGGTTGGCACTGGCCTTCAGCCTACGGCTTTTATCCAAGCTGCCGCGGCCGTGTCCAGTGCCTGTTGCGCTGCGGATGTGCTATTCGTGGTGCCTGTGAGGAAATTGTAGACAGGCTGGTTGAAGGCAGGTATGAGGGTAGATGACGTTATGGCTAGGTTCGGCGGGTTGGCCCAGCCAACTGCCCCTGTTTGGAAGACCTGCTGTATCACGTTCCTTGCCTGCTGTGGGATGGAGCTGTTTGCTGCGAGCAAGTCCGTCGCCGCCTTGGAAATCGGGAATTCGCCCGCTATCGTATAGATTCTCGCGTTTACGCTCGGTGAAATTAGATACTGGATGAAAGCTGCAGCGAGGGCCTTGTTGCTGGAATACTGGTTGATGGCGTAGAAGTCAGTCCCGGTCTCGGCATAGCCGCCCGGATTGGTGGCGACGGCGATGGACGAAGAGATGTTCTTGGACGAGAGAAGTGTGGATGCGTCGGCTGTGAACATGAGGGCTCCCCATGCCTCGCCTGCCTGGAGAGGCGCGAAGACCGTACCATAGTTCACGGTGGTCCCTGCAGGCTGTGGGTCGTACTTCATCAGGTTGTACATCATCTGGAGGGCCTGCACTCCAGCAGTACCGTTGTATGAGGGAGACGGGGTTCCGCTTGCACCTGCAAAGCCGTTAAACATGATGTTGTAGTTCAGAAGACCGCCGTTGGGGTTGCTGCCACTGATGGATGAGTCGTGGGAGTAGTAGTACCCGTAAATGGCTGGATAGGTGTCGATGATGTCGTGACTCTCTGATCCGTCGGTGATCAGACCGTAGGGGACGGTGTGGGTCTGGCTGACAAGAAAGTTGTCTACGTCAAGGATTGCCTGCCAGTTAGTCCATGGTGGGCTCATGCTGAAGCCGTACTTGCTCTGGAACTGGGCGTTCAGGGTTGGGTCGCTCAGCAGAGTCTTGTTGTAGAATATGGTGAATGTAGAGGTGTCGTAGGGGATTCCTATGAGCTCCTTGGTCCCGTTAGCCAGCTGATAGTAGCCCCCGAAGTTTAGCTGGGGGAGTGGGATGTCGGACATGTTGAGGTTCACCTTCCCGTTAAGGTTCTCCACATACTGGGCGAAGCCCAGTGCGCTAGTGGACGTGTCCGTGATGATGTCGTAAGTGTTGGATTGCGCCTTCAGGGAGGTTAGCTCGGTGGTGGTGTAGCTGCTGAATCCCTGGGCAGTGATTGTGATGCTCACTCCTGGGTGGAGTGCTTCGAACGAGTTAGCCGCGGCCTGGAGCCAAGCGTTGGACGGGTCGGTGAAGGTGATCAGATTGAGGGATCCAGTTAGGGGCGTCGTCGATGAAGTTGTCGTGGAGGAGGTAGTTGTGGTAGTAGTGGAGGAGGTAGTCGTCGTTGACGAGCCTGTGGTGGAAGCGTAGTAGGCGTAAGCACCTATGGCTGCGATGATTATGATTACAATTATGGCGATAGAAACCGCAGTGCTGATTGCTGCTCTTGTTTTCTTATTCAATCAGGTGGCCGACCCATTCTCTACGACGATAAATGCATTGTCTATTGCGTCAACATAGACGAAAAGATTGCAAACGAGCCGACAAGCCTACTCTGAATTAGTGTGTTGCTGCCGGAGACGCGGATGGGTTTTGGTCCGCGTTAGGCGCGCAAAGTCTTTGAAACGCGCTCGGCTTTTCTGGACCCGAACTGGCTCAGATCGACACTGTATTCGAGCTCCAGTATGGTGCCGCGGATTCCGTCCAGCTGTTGGGTTAGCTCCAGGGGCTCGGCTAGGGTTGGGAAGCCGTTGGTCTTTCGAACATGACTGCGCGCACCCATTCCCGACAGCGCGGTCCACTTCCGAGACCGCGTCCGAATGAGCGACTCAGTTCAATGTTGGTCTGGTTCGGTGTAGCAACATAGAATATTGAGGTGGAAGGATGTGAGGAGGCTCCTGCATTGGTGCCAGCAGAAGTCCCTGAGAGCCGATCTATCCTTCTTCGCCTACCCCCTTTCCGACCACGTGAAGCTCGACCTCGTACTTCTTGACGCGCTCCTTGCCCTTCTGCACCGAGGCTAGCTGCTCTCCGTATTTGCTATTTCTAGGGCTCTTGGCGTACTTCTCTGCGGCTTCCTCGTCGTCCCAGAGGGAGATGGCGACAAACTTGTCCTTTTTTCCCATGGGACGAAGGAGGTAGAGCCTCCTCATTCCTTCTATCTCCCCGGCGGTAGCCCCAACGCTCTCCCTGAACTTCTTCAGGAACTCGCTTCCCTTCCCTGCCTTCGCCTTCATCGTGATTATCCGTACGAACCTTGTATTGGCCATGCAGATTGCGGCTTCTACCGCCAAGATAAGCGTAACGAGAGAGGTCTTGGGCGAGCGTCGGCTCGAGTGGGTGCCAGAAAAAACTGACGCCACTTTTCTTCTCATTTCGGGACGATTCTTAATAATGCCACAAGTGTCTCCGGGCGCGTTTGTAGCTTGTCAGTCAGGGTAGCCATTGATGTCGGTGGCACCTTCACCGACCTATGCGGCCTCAATGAAGCGACGGGCGAGTACACCTTTGTGAAAGATACCACCACGCCTGAGAACTATGCCACTGGAGTGATC
>Ga0187766_10002846_pt1 | contig 10158 bp, 8 predicted proteins | sample 0216_QUI02_MP05__4_FD_132971 | JGI IMG/M metagenome (GOLD analysis project Ga0187766, IMG submission 132971) | Tropical peat soil microbial communities from peatlands in Department of Meta, Colombia - 0216_QUI02_MP05_20_MG | ecosystem: Environmental > Terrestrial > Soil > Wetlands > Peat ...
CTGGAAGCCGATCAATCGGGGATTGAGATCGCAGTACATTCCCGATCCAAACGCCGAGGTGGGACATTGCGTTCATCACATTGCGATGAACAAGTCGCGGCCGGGCGTGCTGTTCATGCAGAAGCACTGGGACGTGATGCGGAGCGATGATGCGGGGGATAACTGGCGCGAAGTAAGCGGAAACTTGCCGACGGACTTCGGGTTCGTGATCGACGTTCATGCACACGAACCGGAGACGATTTACGTGGTGCCGATCAAGAGCGATGGCGAACACTACGTTCATGACGGCAAGCTGCGCGTGTATCGCAGCCGCAAGGGTGGGAATGATTGGGAGCCGCTGATCAAGGGCTTGCCGCAAAGCAATTGTTACGTGAATGTATTGCGGGACGCCATGGCGGTCGACTCGCTCGATGAGTGCGGAATTTATTTTGGCACAACGGGCGGACAAGTGTACGCCTCGGCGGATGGAGGGGAAAGTTGGAATGCGATTGTTCGGGATCTGCCGACAGTGCTGTCGGTAGAGGTGCAAACGCTGGACTAACAGAATTCACTTCGGAGCAAATTCGATGATCCAGGGAATCACGCCATTTTTGTGGTTCGACGGAAGAGCTGAAGAGGCGATGAATCATTATGTTTCGATTTTCAAGAACTCCAGAGTCCTTGGGACGCAGCGCTTCAACGGAAATGTGCTGACGGTGGCGTTCGAGCTGGAAGGCCAGAGATTCATGGGCTTGAACGCCGAGCCACTGTTCAAGTTTACGGAGGCAATATCCTTCTTTGTGAGTTGCGAGACTCAGGAGGAAGTGGATGAGCTTTGGGAGAAGCTTTCCGCGGGTGGCGAAAAAAGCAGATGCGGCTGGCTGAAGGACAAGTTTGGCCTGTCATGGCAGATCATTCCTACGGCTCTGATGAAGCTGATGGGCGATCCGGATGCCAACAAATCGAACGCGGTCATGCAGGCGATGCTGAAGATGAATAAGATCGTGATCGAGGATTTGCAGGAGGCGTACGATGCGGCGGCGTAAATTTCGATACCGCCGACGTTCGCGACAAGGGTGTAAGCGATAAGTTGCATATGGTTCGAGTCATACTTCCGCCGCACTTGCGGACGCTGGCGCACGTTAGTGGTGACGTGGAACTTGAAATCTGTGGGCCGGCGACGCAGCGGACGGTTCTGGATGCACTGGAAGCGCGGTATCCAATGCTGTGCGGGGCGATCCGCGACCATGGGACGTTGCAACGTCGCGCGTTCCTGCGGTTTTTTGCCTGCGAGGAAGATCTGTCGCATGAGTCACCGGATGCGCCGCTACCGGAGGCCGTGGCATCAGGGAAGGAGCCGTTCATTGTGATCGGAGCGATTGCGGGGGGCTAGGCGCGAGATCGAGCGAGGATTGGAAATGTGCAGAAATATCAAAACATTGTTTAACTTCGATCCGCCGGTGACGGACGAGGAGATCCGCGCGGCGTCGCTGCAATTTGTGCGGAAGATCAGCGGATTCCACAAGCCGTCGAAGGCAAATGAGGAAGCATTCTTAGGAGCAGTGGAGCAAATCGCGGCGGTGTCGAAGGATCTGCTCGGTTCGCTGGATACTGTAACGCCCCCCAAAAATCGCGAGGAAGAAGCGGCAAAGGCAAAAGCCCGCGCTGTACAACGCTTTGGCGCTTGAAGTTGCGCTCGACGGTCAGCCTTGCCACCTAAACAGCCTTACTAAGAGGCTTATTTTTCTGCCATTACAGGAAGATTCGCCGCGGATTGCGGAATCTCTCCCCCTAAGTCATCCCTGCAAATATTGAGCCAGTCCCAGACATCTGCATCGACCGGCGTGATCCAGGAAGCCGGTTGGGTCTTTCAGCTCGGCGCGCATATCGAGACTACGGAGAGTTGTTGAAGTGGATTCAGTTACTCCCGTCATCTTGGCGAGTTACTCGTGGCACACCGACAATGCAGGGAAAGAACGGAACTGAAAAGTGAGGCTGAAAAATGGGCTCTAGAATCGCAGTCCCAGGTAAACCAGCGATCAGTGAGGCAGTTCGAAGCGGGCTGCCACTTGAACGCGGAAATAACGCAGTTCAATCGAGTAGTTTGCCGGCAGCTTACAAGCCGTCTGGCTACGGCCTTCCTTGTGCGAAGTGTATGACTTATTACGCGGCCGAGCTAGCCGCTTGCCCGATCTGCAACAGCTCAGAGCGCGTTGCCTCCGCAACGTGGGAGGGCCGTAAGGCGCCGCAGACGAACGAAGCTGACATGGATTCGGCGACGCTGGACGAAGAGCGAGAGCGGTTCCTGGGTGAGTTCGCAAGGCTGCGCAGCTTGCGAAATCCAGCCAGCACAGTCTCCTGTATCAGGCACGGAATTAATGGTGACTCGGCGGAGCCAGCAGTGGTGTGCCAGACCTGCTATGACGAGCTGCAGAATCGCGTGGACATGCTAGAAGCCGCACTGCACATCGATCTCAGAGAGGCCGCGCAAATCGTTTATGACGCGGTGTGGGCGGACCCGTCGGTTGCCAGTCTTACGTACCAGAACGCTGCGCATGCGCTGCTCAACGAATTACGGAGGCGATCCGGAGTTTTCAAAAGATTTATGGTCGCGCGGGAGCAGCCCGTGGTGGAGTAACAGTCTACTCGCTCATTCTGCCCTGGTTTTTTTCAACTGGAACCGGCCGCTCACTTTTTTTTGATTCGTTTTGCAGTTGTGATAAGCCTCGGTTGATCATCTCGACATTGGAGATCACAACCGAGGATGATATTCTGCGGAATCTCAACATAGCACTGCGGCGAAAACATGAAGCTTTCCGTCGTAATTCCTGTCTACAACGAGCGGCCTACCATCCGGCAGGTCATTGAGAGGGTAGCGTCGGTTCCCATTGAGATGGAAATATTGTGTGTGGACGACGGCTCCACAGACGGCTCGCGCGAGATCCTCACGCGACTCGAACGGGAACATCCTCAGGTTCGCGTGTTTCTGCAGCCTCGCAACATGGGCAAAGGCGCGGCCTTGCGGCGTGGAATCAAGGAGGCAACCGGCGACTTCGTAGTCATCCAGGATGCCGACCTTGAATACGACCCGTGCGAATATCCGGTGTTGTTAGAACCCCTGCTCCAGGACAAGGCCGACGTGGTTTATGGATCACGATTTATGAGCGGGAGGCCGCACCGCGTCCTGTACTTCTGGCACTCCGTCGGTAATGGAATCCTGACGTTGCTGTCAAATGCGGTAACGAACTTAAACCTTACCGATATGGAGACCTGTTACAAAGTGTTCCGCCGAGAAGTCATACAATCCATTCCACTCGAAGAGGACCGATTTGGCTTCGAACCCGAGATAACCGTGAAAATTGCCCGGCGCCGGCTCCGCATATACGAGGTTGGCATCAGCTATTCGGGGCGAACTTACGAGGAGGGCAAGAAGATCGGTTGGAAGGACGGGGTGCGGGCGCTGTGGTGCCTGGTAAAGTACGCTGCGAAGGAGAAACAGTCTGGCCCTGTCCGGCCCGCATGACGCGCGCAGCTATTCCATGGTGTGACGTTTATGCGGTGTGTGCCTCGAGGTTGGCGCGTGCGCGTTTGTAGACCACGAATTGATCATGCCGGTCCAGTTCGCACAACGCTTTGAGCTGTTCGCTCGGGCGGTATTCGGGAACAATGGACTCGAGCTTGGAAATGAGACCGTGGACATTTCTGGCTTCGACAAGAGTGGAAAGTTCGTCCATCCAGCCACGGACCTGCGGGAAGCTGGGCTGTCCTCCGCCAAATACCCATATCTGTTCGTGTGTGGTGGGCTTGATTCCTTCGCCTTCGAGCCGAATTTCTTCGAACAACTTCTCCCCGGGACGCAAGCCGGTAAATTGGATCTGAATGTCCTTGTCAAGTTCTAAACCGGAAAGGCTTATCATGCGACGAGCCAAGTCAACGATCTTGATCGGCTCACCCATGTTGAGGACGAAAATCTCGCCACCCTTGCCCATAGTGGAAGCCTGCAGCACTAAGCCGACCGCTTCGGCGATGGTCATGAAATAGCGCTTGGCTTCGGGATGGGACACGGTCACGGGACCGCCGTTAGCGATCTGGTTCTCGAATATCGGGGACACGCTGCCATTGCTGCCGAGAACATTGCCAAAGCGCACGGCTATAAAGCGTGTCTTGTTAAACTGCAGCGACAGTGTGATCAATTCAGCCGCGCGCTTGGTCGCTCCCATGATATTTGTGGGATTCACGGCTTTATCAGAAGAAATCAGGACAAAGTTCTCAGCATGGAATTGCTTGGCGACCAGCGCAACATTGTAGGTTCCAAAAATGTTGTTGGTGACAGCCTGGAAGCAATTCTTCTCCATCATGGGCACGTGCTTGTAAGCGGCAGCATGGAATACCGAAGAGGGATGGTGGAGGGAAAAAACCTCACGTAATGCGGTGACGTCGAGGATGTCGCCAACGAAAGGCACGAAATCCAGGCTCGGGAACCGGGCGGAAAGTTCCATACCGATGCGGAACAAATCGTTCTCCGACCTTTCGAACAGGACGAGCCGCCGTGGCTCGAAGGTGGCGATTTGTCGCGCCAGTTCCGAGCCGATCGAGCCTCCGGCGCCGGTAATCAGCAGGACCTTGCCCTGAACCTCTTCCCGTATTTTGCCGAGGTCAAGTTGGACCTGGGTGCGACTGAGCAGGTCCTCGACTCGGAGTTTCCGAAACTGCTTTACCGAGGCGGCGCGGTTCAGCCGCTCGCCGATGGACGGCAGGATCTTAAAATCAACCTTCGACTGGCGGCACTTGTCAATGATGTGCTCAATCTGATGTCCAGTCGCCGAAGGAATAGCGATCAACACACATTCTGCCTGATATTTCTTGATCAGATGGCTCAGCGCATTTGTATTACCCAAGACCTTAACGCCGTTAATCTTGATCCCGAGCTTACTCGGATCATCATCCACAAACCCCAGCGGATAGTAGCGGAGCTCCGGGTTGATCTTAAGCTCGCGTGCGATGGCGCTCCCGGCGCGGCCGGCACCCACGATCAGGGCCTTAGGCTGGCTGTCGTCGGTCTTGGCTCGCTCGGTGTAAGCACGCACGCCAAATCGTGCACCCCCAATGAGCATAATGCTCAGCAACATGTCGATTGGCACGACGGAACGCGGATACCCGTGCAGCGCCATTATGAAAACGAAGGTACCAAAAAGAAGGACCGAAGCAAGAAATGATGCCGAGGCGATGTCCAGCAAGTCGCTGATACCGACATAGCGCCACCATCCACGCAACAAACCGAAACGATAGAAGACCAGCAGCTTAATACCAATAACCCAAGGCAGCGTGTGCCAGAAGAGCGAGTGTGCCGAGGCGTCAAAGCCGTTATCGAGGCGCAGCACGAAGCTGTAATAGTAGCTGATACAGATCAGAATCGTCTGCGACAACACAATGAGTGACGTGCGATATTGCAACAAGGCATTGCCTGAGCGGTCTTTCCCAACCTCTTTTTTTAGGTTGGCAAGTACTGTCGTCGACATTGGACTCCGCTTTCTGACTTGAACTACCTGTAATCTGGCCTGAGACTTCATCCAGCTACCTGCAATCCTAGGGCCCCGGTTCGTATGGGAACAGAGGCGACGATCTCACGTGAGAATGCAAAACGCATTCAGCACGTCAGACGAAGAAAACACACAAGCAGCTAAGCCAGGGGGAGGGGAGGAGCGGCTGGCATGCCTACAACCAAAAAACCTAATTCTTCAACGCACAATTAATTAGTTTGAAGCAAACTATCTTTGATGTTCTTGCAACCGCCCCCACGCGCGGAGTAGTCATGATACAACGCCCAAAAACCGGCAAGCAAGAAAAACAATGTTCCAAACTTTCGACTCTATGCCACTGCTCCGTATAGAGACGATAGTCTCTGCGGTCCTTCAGCAGCTAATCATCGACATTTAATAGATGCGAAAGGCGGCAAAGCGTACGAAGGAAATGGTTGAAGCAGTAAAAATCTTTGCTCCAAAGAGGAAGAAATTTACGATCTACAGAGAATCCTGTAGTTGGGAATTACGATTGGGGCTGTCAGAAGAGGAACCCAGCAATCCGTTAATGCCGTCTTTCGTGTATGTCAAGTTAGATCGGAGGCGGTTCGGGTTCAGCGGAGCCATCGGCACGAGGATCAGATGCACCGTAGTTGATATTGGTCTTCGAGTCGTGAATCACGGCCTGGCCCCGTCCCATGTGAGTGGAGTATTCGCCGTGGATTTGCAACTCATGACCCATTGCGGAAAGCTTCTGAAGTACTTCTGTTTTCACACGTGATTCGATCACCACATTGCAGCCTTGCTTCGGACTAACAGTGAAACGCGCGTTATCGAGCGCGGCCTGAATATTCATTCCGTAGTCAACGACGTTGGAGACGAACTGCGCATGGGCCACCGGCTGATTGGCGCCGCCCATAATCCCAAATCCGATGTGCTGATCTCCGTGCTCCATAAAGGCAGGAATAATTGTATGGAAGGGACGTTTTCGTGGCGCAAGCACGTTAGGGGAAGCGGGGTCAAGCGAGAACAGAGCGCCCCGGCTTTGCAGAACGAAGCCCATGCCGCGGACGGTGATGCCAGAGCCGAAGGCATCGTAGTTGCTTTGAATGAGAGAAACGATGTTGCCCTCACGGTCGACGACCGAGAGATAGGTGGTGTCGCTCGCTGGCGGGCTCCCAGCTTGCACATTGCAGTTGGCGCGTGAAGGATTGATCGATCCCGCTCGCTCTCGAGCATAGGTTTTCGCCAACAATCCTTCGACCGGAGCTTTGGCGAAGCGCGGATCGGCGTTGTAGCGATGAAGATCTGCGTAAGCCAGCTTCATGGCTTCGATCTTCTTGTGCAGTTCGGCGACACTGAGCGGACCATCCGGCGAAGCTGGAGAAGTTTCCATGATGTTGAGCATCTCCAGAGCGGCCATGCCCTGGCCGTTGGGCGGGAGTTCATAGACCGTCCAATCGCGGTAAGTGATGGAAATGGGATTCACCCATTCGGGCGAGAATTCGGCCAGGTCGTCCGCGGCCATCGTGCCAGCGAGCGCCTGAGAGGTGCTGAGGATGGCGTGCGCAATTTCATCTTTATAAAAGGCACTCGGGCCATTCTGGGCAATGAGACTTAGAGCTTTCGCGAGATCGGGATTTCGGAATATCTCGCCGACCGCAGGAGGTTTACCATTTGGCAGAAACACGCGGCGGCTCTCCGCGTCGGCGGAAATCCAGTCGGCGGAGGTTTGCCAATAAGCCTGGATGACCTCCGGAACCGGATATCCATGTTCGGCGTAAAGAATTGCCGGTTGAAAAAGATCCTTCCAAGGCAAGCGACCGAAGCGCTGGTGCAATGCTCCCCAACCAGCAACCGCCCCGGGAACGGTAACTGTATCAATACCTGAAAGCGGCATGGATACGTCGCCCTTGCTCTTCAGGTGCTCAAGAGTCAAGCCGCGCGGCGCCCAGCCACTGGAGTTCAAGCCGTAGAGTTTGCCGGTCTTCGCTTCCCAATAAATTGCAAACAGATCGCCGCCCACGCCGTTCATCATGGGTTCGGTAACGCCGAGGACGGCATTGGCCGCAATAGCCGCGTCAATAGCCGAACCGCCGCGCGCCAGAATTTGCGCGCCGGCAACCGACGCTTGGACATGGCTGGTTGCGACGATGCCATAGCGCGAGATGGTCATGGAGCGGGCATGCGAGCGGTCCTGGGCGGATGCCGCGCGATACGAGAGCAGCACGATTAACGGGAGTAGAAGAAGGCGCATAGTTCACCGAAATGGAAACCGAATTCTCCTAGCGGAGCAGGAGTGGTGTCAAGAAGTTGAGGTCGGCTAGATGTTGAATTTGTGCCTGCCGCCTTTGCTCAGTGTGTGAGCCAGCCAACGAAGGCTGCGCCAACAATAACCCAGGCTGAGTTGATTCGAAACCGCAGCAACAAAGCTGAACTGACGATGAGGATAGTAAATGCGAGCCAATCTACAATTGCCGCCCGACCAAGTTGCCAGGCCACTACAGCCATCAGCGCTAGAGACGCGATGACTACGCCGTCGAGCACTGCGGCGGCAAGCGGCGAGCGGCGAATTCCGGGAAGCAGCGGCCCGCTCAGGGCAACGAAAAAGAAGCCGGGAAGGAAGATTGCGGTGGTGGCCAACACTGAGCCGCGTGCTCCGGCAACTAAGTAGCCGATGAAGGTTGCAGTGGTAAACACAGGACCCGGCGTGAATTGGCCCACGGCCACGGCATCAATGAGCTGCTTTTCCGTCAGCCAGTGCAAGTGATCGACGAACTCTGCTCGAAGGAAAGCGAGCAAAACGTAGCCGCTTCCAAAAACCACCGAGCCGATTTTCAAAAAGGAAAGAAATAGCCGGATCAAGCTTATGGGGGCGCTCGCGGCGGCGGCTGCCGCCCAGAGCAGTAAAGCGGAGCTTTTCGTTAGGGGCGTAGAGACGAGGGGTAAGCTTTTTCGAGTCTTCAAGAAGAAACCCACAGCGGAGGCAAGCCCTGTGGCTGCAAGAACAACAACTGGAGCGACTCCGGCAAAGCTTAGAAACGCCGAGATAAGGCCAAGCGCGATAAGCAAGGTCGTCTTTGCGGCAGTACGACCAAGACCCCACAAGGCCTGTAGGATGACAGCGATCACGGCTGGTTTGATGCCGTATAAAATGCCGCTTACTTGCGGCAACGATTCGAAGCGAACGTAAGCGGCTGCCATCAAGCCGACTAAAACAGCTGCAGGAATGATGAAGCAACAGCCGGCGAGAATGAGTCCGGCCCAACCGCGCATGGAATATCCGATGAAGATTGCGACTTCCGTGGAAGTGGGACCGGGAATCAGGCTGGCTGCCGCAATGCGGTCGAGGAACTCCGTATCGGAGATCCACCTTCGCTTGCGAACAAACTCGTTTTGCATCATGGCAATGTGAGCGGCGGGCCCGCCAAAGGCGGTGGTTCCCAGCTTTAGAAAGACGAAGGCAAGTTCTGCGAGCGATACCTTGGTGTTTGTCGATGCGTCTTGCGCGCTGACCGCATTCATCGCGACAACAAGAGTATCCGAAGCACGATTCGGGTGGAATATTTGGGTCCTCGCTCCGAGCTAGCCATCGAACTGAAGCCATGTTGTATATTTCAGCATCTGTGACTAATTCAGCCGTATCGCTTCACTGACAAAATCGGACATGCCTGCTGAACACGAGCGCGCGACGCCAGCGTCAAATCCGTGGTTGATTGCGGTATCGGTAATGCTGGCGACATTCATGGAGGTACTCGACACCTCGATTGCCGCCGTGGCGTTGCCTTACATCGCGGGCAGCCTCTCCGCAAGTAATGACGAGGCAACCTGGGTATTGACCAGTTATCTGGTGGCCAACGCGGTGGTACTGCCGGCGAGTAGCTGGTTTTCGCTCAGATTCGGACGAAAACGCTTTCTTATTACCTGCATCATTATCTTTACGCTTTCGTCGTTCATGTGCGGTGCTGCGCCGAGCCTGGCCGTTATTCTGATCGCGCGGGCGGTTCAGGGTGCGGGTGGGGGCGCACTGCAACCGTTATCACAGGCGATTTTGCTGGAAAGTTTTCCGGCCGATAAGCGCGGTCTGGCGATGGCGGTGTTCGCCTTGGGCGTTGTTGTAGCTCCGGTGCTTGGCCCCACGCTCGGCGGCTGGCTTACGGACACATATTCCTGGCGGTGGGCGTTCTACATCAATATCCCGGTGGGCATTTTTGCGATCATCATGATCCTCCGCTATGTCGAGGACCCGCCTTACATCAAAAACGCCAAGCCGGGAAAAGTTGACGGCATTGGGCTGGGGCTGTTAGCGGTTTGGCTGGGTTCTTTGCAGATAATTCTCGACAAAGGGCAGGAAGACGATTGGTTCGGCGCGACCTGGATTCGTTGGGCGACCGTAGTGCTGGTTGCAGGGTTTGTGGGCTTCCTAATTCGAGAATTTACGCATGACAAACCGCTGGTAAATTTGCGCGTTTTTCGATACCGCAACTTCGCGCTAGGCTGCCTGCTGATCGCACTCTTTGGCGGGGCCATCTACGGGTTGGTGACGCTGTTGCCGCTTTTCTACCAGGAGCTGCTGGGGTACACGGCGTTGGCGGCAGGATGGGCAGTGAGCCCACGTGGGGTGGGTGCGATTATCGCAATGCCCATCATCGGCATCTTA